>Ga0155953_1005_pt1 | contig 33062 bp, 36 predicted proteins | sample RifCSPlowO2_02_FD_107607 | JGI IMG/M metagenome (GOLD analysis project Ga0155953, IMG submission 107607) | Betaproteobacteria bacterium RIFCSPLOWO2_02_FULL_63_19
GGGATCGGCGAAGTTCGCCGGGAACGGAAACGCGCCCCATTCCTGAAAGTACGCCGTGAGGTAGGGTTTGATGTAGCGCTCGATGCGCGCCGCGACCACCGGCTCGACGACCGACATCAGCTCGGCCGCGGTGATCGAGACCATGCGGTCGTTGAAGAACGCCACCGACTGGGCCATCGAGTTGTAGGTGGTCGCGCCGGCGTCGTAGACGCCGTTCGCGCCCGGCGCGGCGCTGGTGTAGGTATCGGTTCCGCCCGCGTTCTTGTCTTCGAGATAGCTCGCCACGCGGTTGACGTTTGTGCTACTGCGGTCCTGCGATTGCCCCGAGATCAGCGGATCCTGCACCGGGGCGCCGGGCGCGATCAGCAGCGCCACCACATTGCTCTCCGGAGCCGTGCCGACCACCGTCAGCGCGCCCTGTGTGTCGCTGTTGACTATGGTCGTGTTGCTTCGGGTGCGGAAACTGGCCGACACCGCGTACCAGAGGGTCTCGCCGCTGGCGTCGCGCAACTCGGGCGCGCCGATCGTTTTCCAAGGGAATCTTCCGACACGGCTGGCGCCGCTGGTGCAGTCGGGGATCGCGTCGGCGCCGCCGTTATTGTCGATGTCCGGGCAGGGCAGCGAGCCGGGCTGATCGGTCTTGTCCGGGAACGGGTCACCCGCTTTGTTGGTCCAGGCCTGTGCGGCAGCATAGGCGATCAACGCGGCCTTGGCCTGCAGCAACGCTTCGCGCGTACGCTGGTCGCGTTCGATCGCGACCTCGCTGCTGGTTCGGTTGATTCCGGAGGCGATCAGGTAGGCGCTGATCAGTGCCAGCAGCACGATGATCACGATCATGGTCATCCCCCGCTGGCGGGTCATCGGGGGCTGCCCGGGTATGCGGATAGACATCGTTGCAATGACTAGCGCGCGGCCGGTTTCACGCGGATTTGTCCGCCGCCCAGGCCGTCGCGCTTCTCCCCCCGTACCCGGTCGAGCGTCTGGCCGACTTTGAGTTCGACTTCCGGGTCGTTCTCGCCGGGCTTGATGCGCACCCGCGCCGGGTCGGCGCTGCGGTGCGCGTCGTTCCGGGGGGTGCCGTTGATCCAGGTGGTCGTCTTGCCACTGGATCGCGATACGTAGCCTTGCAGGGTCAAAGTGTCTGCCTGCACCGCGGGGGCCGCTTCCTGGATCTTTGCGGCGCGCCGCCGGTCGAGTTCGTCGCGCTCCTGAGGAGCGAAAAACAGCCGTCCCAGCGGTTGCTGCGCAAGCGAAACCGGCACCCGGACGAACGCCGCAAGCAACATGAGCAACGCGACCTTTCTCATGATCTGTTCGGCTCGCGAATGGTGATCATGTCGATGACACAACTCGCGTGCAGCCTCGGCCGCAGAGGTCCTCCTATGGAGACGCCGCGCTCGGTCCGGGAAACGCTGCAGCTTCGCAGCATCACGTACGATCCGGCCGCCGCTCTGAAGTCGGAAAGAAAGTTGAGCAGATCACCCTCGTGCAGCAGCGCAAGCTCCAGTACAAGCTTGCTCGCCATGAAGATCGCACCGGAACCCGTTGGATTCGTTGCCATGCCGGGGTAGTCGACCGGACGCTTGGGTTCCAGCGTGTACTGAACCTGGAACAACTCGCGCTTTTGCCGAATCGCCGTAATCGCTTCGATCCACTCCAGTCGCCTTTCGCTTCCGGCCATTCGAAGCTCTTCGAATTTCCTGAACTTGGCAAGCTTGTTGCGGATGTCCTGCTCCTCTTCGGACACCTTGGCGAGCCGGGTTCTGGCGTCTACGAGCCGCCGGTGTTCGGCCCCGTAGAACCGCTCGGCTTGCGCGAGCCTGTTTTCAGCGAGAACCAATGCCGCGACGCCGGTACCCGCGAGCAGCAGCGCCACGATCAGCGGAATCCGCAATCGCTTGAGGTCCGCGCGCTCGAGTATCATGCGCTGATACGCCGGGTTACCGTGACGGTGAATTGCGGCACTTCGTCGCTTTCCCGGGCGCTCGCGTCGCCTGCGACCGCCTTTTCGGTGATGGTGTCGAACGGCGTGCGCGTGTCGAGCACCTCAAGTCCGGGGCGCCGTCGCAGTTCCTGAACGAAGCGGTCGACGACAATCTTGATGCTTCGGTAATCCGATGCCTTCACCGCTTTGATGCGGGCCGATATCACGGCCACTTCAAAATAGGCTCCGCCGCCGGTCTTCGCAGCAGCCTTTGGCGCAGCGGGCGCTTTCGCGGACTTCGACCCGACGGCAGCCGCGCGTACGCGTGAACGCGGGTCGTTGCTGATGTCCCATTCGATCTTGTCGAACTCGATCTGCGGCGTTGCAGACAGCGCTTGGCTGATTTCGGCAAAAAACCGGTCCGGGAAGACGGTCTGGCGCACGATGGCGTCGGCGCTCTCCACGGCGGCATTCAGCGCCTCGCGGGGAACCGGCGTTTTCGGAAACCGCGCTTGCAATCTGTCGTACTGGCCCGCGACGGTCGCCGCCTGCTGCCTATCGGCGGCCGTGTCGCCGGTGGTCTTGGATACATCCAGGAACCGCAGACCGGACACCAGCAACAGGATTGCGAAGATTGCCGTGCCGCCCGCAAGCAGCGCGACTCGTGCCCGCCACAGGTTGTAGAAGCGTCGCAGCGAATGACCGGCAAACTGCCCGGCGGGCTGGGTTCCCGCCAACACATGCAGGAACAGCCGTTCTGCGAGCATATCCGGTGGCGCCGACCTCAGCCCGAGCGTCCGGCAGGCCGAATCCACGTCGATGAGATCGAGCTTGAGCCGCACGTTGTTGCCCCATGCCGCGCGGAATGCCTCCCAGTGGGTCGTAGGGGCCAGAGCCATGACATCGAGCGCAGCGGTCTCGCGCGGCAGAATGCGCAGGTTGATGAGATATTGCAGGATACGGTTCGATTCGGCCGCGCAGGCCTCGGCTGCGGCGCGCGGATCGGCTGCGTCGGCCCGGCCGAGGCGCGAGAAACGAATCTTCCCGTTTTCGATATAGGTTTGACGCATTCCCGCGCTCTGGTGCGTCACGAGTATGAAGCGGGTTGCGGTCAGCTTGAGACGCTTGGCCACGACGGGAGCGATCAGAGCCGGCGAATAGACGCCCACCAGACGCGATTCGTTCGTCCTCAGCACCGAGAGCCACGGCTGGAACTGCTGGGTATTGGTGAACGAACTGAACAGAATGCGGTCTTCACGGCGTGCGCCCTGCTCGGTGCCCAGAGAGAGCGCGAGCACAAGGCTGGTGTCGCGGTAGCGCTGGGCGATCTTGCGCCCGAGCAGCGTTTTGCGGTCTTTGCCTCTGACGTAGGGAATGTTCTCCTGGAAGAAATCCTCCTCGGCGACGTCGGGCACGACGTAGTAGAGGACCTTGGGCGAAGTCCCCAGGTAGCGGGCGAATCCGGTGACTCCCGCGTCGTCAGAGTCGAATGTGCCATCCGAGTGGAGTCTTCCGGCCTTCCAACTGTACGCCTTGAGGCTCCGTGCGGTGACATAAAGGAGTCGCTTGTCCGCCATGGGCCGGCCTAGACCTTGATCTTGGAAATCGTGTCGTAGATCGGGCCGAGCACCGAAAGCATGACCCATCCCAGAACGGCGCCCAGGATCACCGTCAGCGCCGGTTCAATCATCACCTGGACCTTGGCGATCGACTCTCGCACTTCCCGGTTGTAGAAATAGCTCACGTTGAGAAGAGCGCTGTCCAACGCGCCGGTCGACTCGCCGACCTTCATCATGCGCACTACCAGCGGCGGGAACAGCCCGACATCCTGAAATGCCGTGGTTACGCTCTTGCCGTCGGCGATTTCCTGCCCGGCGGTGTGCAGGCCTTCCTTGATCACCGCGTTGCCTGCCGTTTCCTCGGCGTTGTGAATCGCGTCCAGGATGGTGATGCCGGAGGAATACATCAGCGCCATCGTGCTCGCAAACCGCGACAGGATGATCTTGCGCAGGATCGGTCCGACAAACGGAATGTTCAGCTTCACGCGGTCGAACTGGTAGGCAAACAGCGGGTTGGCCTGGATCGCGATCTTGATCGCGAAAAATGCGGCCGCGGGCACCGCAATGATCGACCACCAGTAGTCGACGCAGAAGTTCGAAACATGGATCAGGATCCTTGTCTGCAGCGGCACGACCTGGTTCATGTTCTTGATGAAGCCCACCATCTGCGGCACCAGGTAAATCATCAGAAACAATGTCACCATGATCACGATCGAGCCGACAAACGCCGGGTACATGACGATCTTCCTGGTCTGTGCGGCGAGTTCGTCTTCCCACTTTAACGTTTCAGCCAGGCTCTTGAGCACCTCGCTCAGGCGTCCGGTCGACTCGCCGGCGCGAATCAGGCTGCAGAACACGCCGCTGAAGACTTCCGGGTAGGTCCCCAGCGCCTGGGACAGTCCCGTGCCGCCCTGGATACTCTCGACGACGCCCGAGAGCACTTCGCGGAAACGGGGATTGTCGACGCTGTCGCGCAGGTCCGAGAGCCCCTCCATCAGCGGTACGCCCGCACTGGACAGTTGTTCGAGGTGAAAACAGAAATTGATCAGGTCTTCGCGCTTGACCGAGCCGGCGCGCAGCATCGAACTGCCGCGCTTCAGTGGCGCGCCGGTGATCAGGTCCAGGCCCATGCGCTTCAGGCGCATTTCCAGGTCGATGATGTTCAGCGCCTCGATCTGCCCCAGGCTCGCCTTGCCGCGTGTATCGATCGCTTTGTAAGTAAACAGTGCCATGATGGGTATGCGCGTAGCGCCCCGCCAAGAAAAGGGCGCGATCGGCGCTGCGCTACATGCGGTCCGTGAGGTCGACTACCCGCAGCAGCTCGTCGAGCGCCGTCGATCCGTCCAACACCCGACGCACACCATCATCGGCGAGTGTGCGGAATCCCTTCGCAATCGCTTCCTTGAGCAGCTCGCGGGCGGTGACGCGGCGCGCGATCAGTTCATCCAGTTCACCGTCCATTTTCAGCAGTTCCATGATCGCCATGCGCCCCCTATAACCCTGGTAGTCGCAGTGATCGCAGCCCACGGCCCGGTAAAGCGTCGCCGCGCGCTCGGGGCGGACAGCGAGGATCTTGCACTCGGCGGCGCTCGCCTCGTAAGGCTGCTTGCAGTGCTTGCACAAGCGCCTGATGAGGCGCTGCGCGATCACGCCGATGATATTGCCGGCCAGGATGTCGGGGACGATGCCGATATCAAGCAGCCGCGGAATCGTACCGAGCGCCGAATTCGTATGCAGCGTCGAGTAGACCTGGTGCCCGGTCATCGCGGCGCGAAACGCCATGGTTGCCGTGTCCTCGTCGCGCACCTCGCCGACCAGAATCACGTCCGGATCCTGGCGCATCAGCGAGCGGATGCCGTTGGCGAAATCCATCTTGGCCGCATCGCCCACCGACGTTTGCCGGATCAGCGTCATCGGGTATTCGACCGGGTCCTCCAGCGTCATGATGTTGAGCCCGTCGGTGTTGATGTGGTTGAGCACCGAATAGAGCGTGGTGGTCTTGCCCGAACCGGTGGGCCCGGTTACCAGGATGATGCCTTCGGGCCGCGCGATCATCTTCTTCAGCAGCGCGAGCTGACTCGGCTCCAGTCCCAATCCATCCAGCGGCACGATGCCCTTTTGTCGGTCCAGGATCCGCAGCACGATGTTTTCGCCGTGCGTCGTGGCCTGCGAGGCGACGCGGAAATCCACCTGCCGCCCGGTGAGACTCAGTGAAATTCGTCCGTCCTGGGGCGCTCGCGTCTCGGCAATGTTCATCTTCGACATCACCTTGATTCGAACCGCCATCGCGGGCCAGTAGGTCTTGTGCAGCGAGCGGATCTGGCGCAGCACTCCGTCGATACGATAGCGGATGCGCAGGAAATTCTGCTCCGGTTCGAAGTGGATGTCCGAAGCACCGCGGTCGACCGCGTCGGCAAGCAGCGCCGCGATGAGCCGCACCACCGGCTGCGAGTAGGAGTCGCCGGAGGTCTGCAGGCTTTGGTAGTCGATTTCGCCGGTCTCGATTTCATGCAGGATGCCGTCGATCGAGAAATCGTGGCCGAAATATTGGTCGATGGCGCGAGCGATCTCGGTTTCGCCCGCGAGGCGCAGTTCCAGTTCCAGTTCGCCGCGCAGTTGCGAGCGCACTTGGTCGATCGCGACGATGTTGCTGGTGTCGGCGATGGCGACGATAAGGCGCTTCTTCTCGCGGTCCAGCGCTACCGGGAAAACTCCGTGGCGTTTTGCAAAATCGCGCGGGATCAGCTTGAGCGCCGCCGAGTCGACCACGATCTGGGAAAGGTCGACGCTGTGCAGGCCGAGTTTCTCGGACAGCGCGTCGCGCAGCGTGGCCTCGGATACGAAGCCCAGGTTCACGAGCAGCCGGCCGACCGGCTGGTTGGTCTTGAGCTGCTCGAGCAGCGCTATGCGCAACTGGTCCTCGGTCAGTATTCCCTGTGAAATCAGGATCTGGCCGATGTGGCGCTTCGCCTGTTGGGCAACGCCGGTTGCGGAGGCGCGCGGTGCGTTCATCGGAGTGCCATGGGATCCAGGTTCACTCGAGTTCGTGGATGCGGGTGCGAACCTGATTCGTGTCGAAACTGACAGTGTGGTTTGCGGCCAGTTCGACAGCCCGACGGTAGTAGCGCAGAGCCATCGTCCTCTGCCGCAGATGATCGAGGCTGATGGCCAGATTGACCGCGAAATCCGCGTTTTCCGGTTCGCCCGCGTAGGCTTTGAAGTAGGCCGCCTGCGCTTCGGCCCAGCGCGACTGTTGCGCGTACTGGTTGCCGAGGGTGAAATACAGTACGGCCGCGTCCGGGCTTGTCGCGATCAGCGTCTTCAGTTGGCTTTCGGATTGCCCTGGGTTGACTTGGCCGCGGAGCGCGATCAGCCCCGCAGCCGCGTTGACATCGCGCGGATCGAGCTCGAGCAGTCTGACGTAGCTCGCCGCGGCGCTGTCGAAGCGGCGCTCGCGCACGTCGATGGCGGCGATTCCGAGCAGCGCGTCACGGTTGAAAGGATCACGCTGAAGCGCCTGTTGATATGATTCGCGCGCAGCGGAGAGGTCGCTACGCTGGTAGGCGTCGAACCCGCGCGCCACCAGAGGATCGACTGCACGCACGGGTGGCGTAACGGCGATCGGCGCAACCTTGTTTTGCCCCGGTTCGCGTTCCGGGGCAGGTGAGCGTGTCGGCGCGCGATCAGTTACCCGCGCTGCGACGCTCGCCGGCGAGCTTCTCGCGAAGACCGGGCCGGGCGGCGTCGGCACCGCGGCGTCGGTTGCCGGCGCTGGTTTGACAGCGGCCGGCTTGGCCGCTTCGGCCGCTGGTATCGGGGCCGGCTTTGCGGATTCGGCCGCGGGTCCACCGGTCGCCGTGGCCGCGACGGCGGGCGCAGGGGTCGATTCCGGCGGCGGCGCCGAAATCGGCTTCACCGGAGCCGGACCCTTGGGGGCGCTCTGCACCGCAGCGGGGTTGTAGGTGCTCTTGGGCTGCAGTTGCCACCACACGTAACCGGCGTAGCCGGCTCCGGCCGTCAGGAGCACGCCGATCGTGATGTAGAAGTTGCGCTTCGGATTGTAGGCGACTTCTTTCGCTTCGAAGAGCTGCCGCGCCGCTTCGCGATCCTCTGCGGTGCCGGAGTCCATGATCGGCTCGGCCGCGGCGTTCGATCGCGATTCCTCCTCGAGCTCGAGTTCCGGCTCGCGAGTCGCGCGCAACGGGGGCTCGGGTCGCGGGGGCTCGGCGGGCGTGGGCTCAAACCGGGTCTGCTCGGGTTCGTGTTGCTCGGATGACGACGGAAGATCCTCGGACAAGATCTCCAGCGGCTGCGATATGTCGGGAAGCTGTCCGCGCGTGATGACGGCCTGCGACGCGCGCGGCGGTGCGTTCTCGGGGGGCGCGAGTTCGAATTCGATTTCAGCCGCCCGCGCATCGTTTTCGGTGGCTTGTTTTCCCTGTTTCGCGAGTTCGGCCTTCTTCAGCGCTTCAAGCAGCAGGCTCATCGGCGCGATCCTTGCTCACCCGGCCTGCCGGGGTTGGGCCGGGAAAGGAAGCCCGCATTCGGTGCAAAGGCCCTGAAGGCGCGAAAGTCGCCGTCGATGCTCGGGTCGTGCACCACGATCGGGCGAATGAATACGACCAGTTCGGTTTTGCGGTTTTCGCGATTGCGGTTGCCGAAGATCGCGCCGACGCTGGGAATCTCGAACAGCCCGGGTATCGTGTCCTCGTTGTCCGTATTGGAGTCCTGGATCAGACCTCCCATGACGGCGATCTGGCCGCTGTTGACTTTGATCACCGATTCCATTTCACGTGTCTGGATTTCGGGAATCCGGCTTACGATCGGGGCGACGTTGCAGGAACTGACGCCGATGCCGCAGGGGTTCGCGAGCGTGGGGTTGGGATCGTTCACGAATCCGATGATACGAGTGATCGCGGGCTTGAGATTGAGCAGCACCGTGTCGGTGTCGCCTATCTGCGGCGTTACGTTCATCACGAACCCCACCGGGACGACATTGGGCGTGGTCGTAAAGCTCGTCGACGATACCCCCTGGGTGGCGGTCGTGTCGCCCTTGATGGTGAAATAGACACGGTTGTCGACGACCTTCAGCATTGCCGTCTGGTTGTTCAGCACGCTGATTTTAGGGCTCGAGAGGACACGCACGTTGCCGAAGGACTCCAGCAGCCGCAGTGTCACGCCGACGCCTTCCGCGGCATAGTTCAGCAGGAGCAGGCTCGAGTTTACGCCGGCCAGCGATGTTCCCTGGACCGACTGGGCGCCGCTCAACGTACCCGGCCCGTTTCTGACCAGCGACCAGTCGATGCCGCGCTGGTAATTGTTGTTCAACTGTACTTCGGCAATCGTTGCCTCGATGAGAACCTGGCGCTTGGCACTGAATTGCACCTGGTCGAGAAACTCCTGGATTTTTTCATGTTGACGCGACGTGGCACGAATGCTGAGTACGCCCGCCTCCGGATTGGAAATAACCGATGCCGCTTCGCGGAAGCTGGTATTTGCAGTGGCAGGCGGTCTCGGGCTCTGCTGACCCGCGGCTGCCTGTGCGCTTTGCGCGGTTGCCGCCGCGGGCTGCGCAGCCTGTGTAGCCTGTCCGGCGGGAATCACTTTATCGGTTTCGCGCAGGATATCCTTGATGTTCTCGACCAGGGTCTGCCAGAACCTGTTCGAGGACTTGTTGTCGACGGTAGTCGATGAAGTATTGCTGCTGCTTCCGCCGCCGGCGCCACCGCCACCGGCGCCGCCGGCTCCAGCAGCCGCCCCGCCTGATATCTGGGACGAGACGCCGACGGTTCCGGACGTCGTGCGTTCCATGTTCAGGTAATCGACCTTATACACGCGCAGATAGGGAGTGTCCGGCATGACGAGCAGGTTAGGGCCGTCCAATTCCCAGCGCATGTCCACCTGTTTCGCTATTCGGGTCAGCAACTGCGGCAAGGTCTGGTCGATCGCGTTCAGCGTTACTACGCCTTTGATCCCCGGGTTGACGTCCACGTTCAGTTTTGCGTCCCGTGCGAGCGCGAACAGCAGTTCCTGAACGTTGACACTGTTGACGACGACGCTGTAGGTCTCCGGCTTCAATGCCGGCTTGGGTTTGGGCAATACCGTCGAGATCTGGACAGGCGCCGGGATTTTGCCGACCACAGGCTGGTCGCTCGGCTGTACATGGCCCGGTGAGGGCTGCAAAGGCGCTTGTGCGCAGGCGCCAAGGAACAGACCCAGCCACACAGTGTACCGGGCGCGCGTCGACAAACGTGTGAGCACAGGTCCTCGCTGTTTGGGAGCTAGTACAACTTTATACTCTAACACATTGATTTGGATAGTCCGATACGCATTATTGGCGGTTTTGACTACGCATGCGCCCGATCGTTAGATGGAAGGGCTTTCCGGTCAAAAATTCGCGCGGAAGCTTGTCCAACGCGGCGCTCGCTTGCTCGATGTTCGGGTACGACCCGTATGCGAGGCGATACCACTGTACGTCGTCGCTTTTTACGCTGTAGATGTGAAACCTCTCCTTTGGCGCCTTCTTGATCGCTGAAAGCAAGAAATTCTCCAGTCCTGCCACATCGGAGTGTTTCGCGACGAAAAGCTGAATCGAGTAGTTATCCTGGGGCGCGGCTTCAAGCCACCTTTGCGTTGCAGCAAACAGCTCGCGCACGAGTTTGCCTTGCGCGGGCTCTTGCGGTGCCATCGGGGGCGGCGACTTGGCCGCGTGTTCCCCGCTGCGTTCCGTTTCGGCAGCGCCGTTTTCCGATTCGACGGACCGCTTTGCGGCCAGGACGCTCGCCTGGCCCGTGACCGAGAACTCGTCTGCCGCTCGTTCAGTGGGCGGCGCAAAATGAGCGGCTGGCGTCTCGGGGACCGCTTTCTCCGGCGCGACCCGTGTATTGCGCGTCGGCTCCCGGGTGGCCGGAGCGGGTGCAGCGGCCGGAACGGCCAACGGCGCCGTCAGGGAAGCAGCAGGTTCGCTCGTCGTCTTGTTCCCCGGAGCTGGCGCCACGCGCATAGGCTTGGCTGGCCGGGGCCCGGCGGGCGCGGCGCTTTCCGAAGGTCTGACCGAATCGGGGCGGTCATGAACCAGGAGATCAAGGTTCAAGCCGATCAGTAGTCCGCCTGCAACTCCGGCGGCTGCGAGAGCGAAGGGGCGCCAGTTCTTCCTCGCGCGATAGAACTCCGAATCGCGTATCGCCCTGCGCACTTCCTTCACCGTCACCGCGTGCACGTTCGCCGCAAATGCCGCCAGCAGCGATTTGTCGGCGAGAATGTTGACTCTGCGTGTGAGTCCTCCTGAGGCTTCGGCTATGAGGCGAATCGCCTTCGCCGAGAATACGCTGGGACCGCGATAGCCTGCGGCGCGCATGCGGAAGTCGATGTAACGCTCGACGTCGTTGCCCGCAAGGGGCTCGAGACGGAACGTGTGGGTAATGCGGTCCATCAACTGGCGCAACTGCGCAGTGTTGAGGTGTTCGTCGAGTTCGGGTTGGCCGAACAGCACTATCTGCAGCAGCTTGTGCCTGTTCGTCTCGAGATTCGACAGCAGGCGGATCTCCTCCAGCGTCTCACGCGGCATCGCGTGCGCTTCGTCGATAAGCACCACCACGCGCCGCCCCTCGGCGTAGAGCGCGATCAGATGATCGAGCAGCGCGCGCATCAGACGACTGGGACGGTCGTTGGCCAGCTCGATCTTGAGTTCGTCGGCGACCGCAAACAGGATTTCGTCGTTGGACAGCGACGGATTCGCAAGATAGATGGTTTCGACGTTTTCCGGCAGGCGTTCCATGAGCACGCGGCAAAGCATCGTCTTTCCGCTGCCTACCTCGCCGGTGACCTTGACGATGCCCTCGTCGTGGCCGATCGCGTACAGCAACGCGTCCAGCGTCGCGCCCCGGTTCGCGCCGCCGAAGAAGAAGTCGGTGTGTGGCGTGATACGAAACGGCGGCTCGTTCAGGCCGAAATGGTCGAGATACATGTCGTGTCCTGCAGCTTGCAGTTATGCGGGACCGCAGCCTACTGCTGCTTTTGCAGCGATTCCATGCGCGAATACAGGGTGGTGCGGTTGATGCCAAGCATCTTCGCGGCCTGACTGACATTGCCGCGCGTGAGTTTCATGGCCGCCTCGATGTAACCCTGCTCCCAGGCTTGAAGCATGTTGTCCAGATTGAAGTTGCGCTCGCGCTGCAAGTGCCGTTGTGCCTGCTCGATGAGTGTTCCCGACTCTGCGGGCAGGCCCATTCCGTTGTCGACGGGCGTTTCCAAATCAAACTCGGGCTCGATTTCCACTGTCGAGAGCTTCTGGCCGGCGTATTTTGTCGTGAGCCGGATGACAATGTTGCGCAACTCGCGCACGTTGCCTGGAAAGTGGTAATCACGCCACGCCTTCCGTGCTCCCTCGTCCAGCGAGAACGGCGGCAGCCGCGCCTGCTCGGCATAGAATTTTCGGAAATGCTCGAGCAGCAGTACCCTGTCATCGTCCATGTCGCGCAGCGGCGGCACGCTGATGGTGAACACCGACAGCCTGTGGTAGAGATCCGGACGAAACTGGCCCTTTCGGATTTCCTGTCGGAGATCGCGGTTCGTGGCGGCGATCACGCGGGCGCGCGAAAACCGCTGCTGCGTTTCGCCCACACGCTGGAATTCCCCGTTTTCGAGCACCCGCAGGAGCTTCGCCTGCAGCTCCAGCGGCAGTTCGCCGATCTCGTCCAGAAAAAGTGTTCCGTCGCCCGCGTCCTCGAAGTAACCGGATTTGTTCTGCGTAGCGCCGGTGAAAGCGCCCTTGGTGTAGCCGAACAGGGTAGGTTCGACCAGCGTCGGCGCTATCGCTGCGCAGTTGAGCGCATACCACGGTTTGGAACGCCGCCACGAAAGCCGGTGCAACAGCAGAGCTACCAGTTCTTTGCCGGTGCCCGATTCGCCCTCCATCAACGCCGGGAACGGGGAGTCCGCATACTGGTTTATCTGGCTCTTCAGTTTCTGCAGCGCCGGGCTCTTGCCGATCAGGGGGTCGGCTTCGGCGACCCCGGCCCCTGATATTTCAGCGGCGCGGAATTGAAGCGCGTGCAGCAGGAGTTTCTTCAGGGTATCCGGGTCGCAGGGCTTGGGGACAAATTCTGCGGCACCGAGGGTTCGAGCGTGCCTGGCGTTCGCTGCGTCATTCTGTCCGGAAAGGACCAGGATCTTCATCGCCGGGGAATGCGCAAGCAGATCGGCGATCAGCTGAAAACCCTCGTCCGGGCGGTGCGGCATCGGCGGCAGGCCCAGATCCACCAGCGCGAGCTGCGGCGCGCTGTCGAGCTGGCGCATCAGACTTACCGCATGAGGTCGGGAATCGCTCACCAGCACGTCAAAATCCTTCTTCAGTGCGTACGAGAGCGTGTCGGTGATCAGCGGATCGTCATCGACAATCAGCAGACTCGGTTTTCGATCGTCAGCCATGCACGGGGACCTCGATGCATTTTAGAAACGCGTTCTCCAGCGTCGATTCGCCAAATTCCCCGCGTAACTCACGCGGGGTGCCGCAGAAGGCGAATCTCCCCCGGTGTAGGACCAGCATATGGTCGCAGATTTCCTCGATGTCCGCGAGTGAATGCGAAGTAAGCAGCAAGGTTCGGCCTTCGGTGCGCAGACGCATGAGAATGGTCTTGACGCGCGCCCTCGCCGATGGATCCAGGCCGGTCATGGGCTCGTCGAGAACATACAGATCGCGCTCGGAGAGGAAGCAGCCCGCCAGCCCGAGTTTCTGCGTCATGCCTTTCGAGTAGGAGCGCACCGGACTGCCAAGTGCGGCCTGATCCAGATCGAGGTCATCGAACATGGCGCGAATACGCGATTCGTCATAGTCGCGGTGCGCGAGCCGGAGCATCGTGCCGACGAATTCGCGACCGGTAAGAAAGTACGGTGGAATGAATCGCTCGGGCAGGAATGAGAGGCGCGAGCGCGCCTGCGGCTTGTGGCATGCAATGCCGTGGATGCTGATGTCGCCGGTGTCGAGATCGCAAAAATCGAGCAAGCATTTTATCAGCGTGGTCTTGCCGGCTCCGTTGAGTCCCGCAAGTCCCAGGAACTGGCCCTCAGGCAGCACCAAGTCGATCTCACGCAGTACCGCCGTAGATCCAAAACTCTTGCTTACCCTTGAGAAACGAACGACCGGATCGGTCATCGCAAGTCGCGCAGAATTGTTACTGGTCAGCGATGATATACGAAATCTCGCTGGCCAATCAGCAAGCGGCGGTTTCGAAATGCCGGCCCGTCTCGTCGGGGCTCGTTCGCTTCCATGCATCGCCTTCACACGGCTGCGCGGGGGACGTGCCCCATGCCGTTCTGGGCTAGAATCCGCCATTTAACTTCTGCGCGCCATATTCGTGAGCAAAGGCAATCTGGTCGAGGTCGACAACGTCACTTTCGGCTATGAGCAGAAAACCGTTCTGCGGCAGATCAGCCTTAGCGTTCCGAAAGGCCACGTGGTGGCCATCATGGGGCTGTCGGGATGCGGCAAGACGACCTTGTTGCGATTGATCGGCGGCTCGGTGAAGCCCAAGAAAGGGGAAGTGCGCGTTGCCGGCCACGTGGTGAACAAGCTGTCCGCGGATGAACTCTATCTACTGCGCAGGAAGATGGGCGTGTTGTTCCAGTTCGGCGCGCTGTTTACCGACATATCCGCGCTTGAAAACGTGGCCTTTCAGATGCGCGAACACACGGAATTGCCCGACGCGCTGATTCGCGACCTGGCGATAATGAAGTTGAACGCGGTGGGTCTGCGCGGCGCTTCGCACCTCATGCCCTCCGAACTGTCCGGGGGTATGGCACGCCGCGTCGCGCTGGCCCGCTCCATCGCTTTGGATCCGATGCTGATGTTGTACGACGAACCCTTCGCGGGCCTCGATCCGATAGCCCTCGGAGTGATCGGCCGGCTGATCCGGCATCTTAACGACACGCTGGGCGCGACCTCGATCATCGTGACGCATGACGTTGTCGAGGTGCTGGGCATTGTCGATTACGTCTATTTCATGTCCGAAGGCGTCATCATCGCCCAGGGCACTCCTGACGAGATCCGTGCCTCGGAGGATTCGTTTGTGCACCAGTTCGTCTATGGCGAGACGCACGGACCGGTCGCGTTTCACTACCCGGCAACGGACCTGCGCGAAGACATCTTCGCGGAGGCGGCGACATGAGCAGGGAGCAGGGGCCCCGCTGGGCGGGGATGCGACCGGCCGCGATTGTCGCCCGACGCCGAGGCTGCGATGGGACGGGGACGGACGGCGCAAGGGAGGCGGCGACATGATGCTTGGCGCCTCGGAGTTGCTGCGCAGGCTCGGCGCGCACGTGACCGGCATGGTCTGGCGGCTGGGTTTCGCGACCAGGTTTTTCTTGCTCATACTCAAGCAGTCGGGTCCGAGCTTCCGGCGGTTTCACCTGACGGTGCGGGAAATGTACTTTTCCGGGGTGCAGTCGCTCATCATTATCATCGTCTCGGGACTGTTCGTCGGTATGGTGTTGGGGCTGCAGGGCTATGACACGCTGGTACGCTACGGGTCTTCGGAGGCGCTAGGGGTGCTGGTCGCACTGTCGCTCGTGCGCGAGCTGGGGCCGGTGGTTGCCGGCCTGCTTTTCGCGAGCCGGGCCGGCTCTGCCATCACCGCGGAGATCGGACTGATGAAGGCGACCGAGCAGCTCGATGCAATGGAAATGATGGCCGTCGATCCGATCGCTCGCGTGGTCGCGCCGCGGTTCTGGGCGGGGGTCATCTCGATGCCGCTGCTGGCTGCGTTGTTTTCGGCAATGGGCGTCTTCGGTGGCTATCTGGTGGGCGTGCGGATGATCGGCGTGGACGAGGGCTCGTTCTGGTCGCAGATGAGCGCCGCGGTGGACTTCGTCGATGACGTCTTGAACGGCGTCATCAAGAGCTTCGTGTTTGGCATGGCGATCACTTGGATCGCGGTGTTTGAAGGCTACGATGCGCCGCCGACGGCCGAAGGCGTGTCAGGCGCCACGACGCGCACGGTGGTTACGGCATCACTGTGGGTGCTTGCACTGGATTTTGTACTGACTGCTTTGATGTTCCGGGGGAACTGAACATGATGTCGCGCAAGACGCTGGATCTGTGGGTGGGTGTGTTCGTCGCGATCGGTTTCGGAGCGCTTCTCTTCCTGGCGCTGAAAGTCGCGAATCTGTCGTGGCTGAGTGGCGCTGGTACTTACCAGATCAGCGCCAAGTTTGACAACATCGGCGGCCTCAAGGTGCGCGCACCGGTGAAGAGTTCGGGGGTGGTTGTGGGACGCGTGCGCGAGATTCACTTCGACAACCAGACATTCGAGGCCGTGGTGACGATGTCGATCGACAGCAAGTACCAGTTTCCGAGGGACACCTCGGCCAAGATTCTCACTTCAGGGCTGCTGGGCGAGCAGTTCATCGGTATTTCCGCCGGGGGCGATACGGTCAACCTGAAGGACGGCGATTCGTTAAAGATCACGCAGTCCGCGGTCGTTCTCGAGAATCTCATCAGTCAGTTCTTGTATAGTAAAGCAGCCGAAGGAGGCGATAAGAAACAATGATTTTTTCTTCCGCGATCAAGAGACTTTGCGCGACAGCTGTTCTTGGGTGGGCACTGTCCGGTTGTGCCACGACCGGAGGCGCAAACCCTGAGGACCCGCTGCAGCCGATCAATCGCGCGATATTCGGGTTTAACGATTCCTTCGATGAGTTTCTGCTGAAGCCCGTTGCCGAAGCTTATCGCGCCGCGCTTCCGGAACCGGTACGCGCCGGCGTGACCAATTTCTTTTCCAACATCGAGGATGTCTGGATCGGTGCCAACAATTTGCTTCAGGGCAAGCCGGAGCAGGCGCTGCAGGATATGTTGCGGGTGGTCATCAATACCATCTTCGGAATCGGCGGCGTGCTGGACGTGGCCTACGACGAAGGACTGGACAAGCACAACGAGGACTTCGGACAGACGCTCGGCCGCTGGGGTATCGGAAGCGGGCCCTATCTGGTCCTGCCGTTCTTTGGGCCGAGTACGCTGCGCGACGGCGTCGCTCGCCTTGGCGTCGACAACGCGGTGGATCCGGTCTGGACCATCGATCGCGTGTCGACGCGCAATTCGCTCTACACGGTGCGCGCAGTGAACACCCGCGCCGGGCTCCTGGATGCGGCGCGGGTCATGGAACAGGCGGCACTCGATAAGTACAGATTTGTCAGAGACGCCTATCTGCAGAGGCGGCGGAGTCTCATCTACGACGGCGATCCGCCGAGCGAACCCAAAGCCAAGCGCGCGGCGGCGCCGGACGAAACGACAGTGCGACAGCCGCCCGATTTTGGTCGTGACGACATGCGCAATGCCGCAACTGAGCGTCCCGCCAACGAAACCGCCAATTTGTGCTTCGAAGCAAGCGCTCTTTTCGTTTATCCTGGCACCGGCGCCGCCGACGATGCCGCGGTGGCGAGCGGCGCCATTTCCATCCGCTGACCTTCTGGCCCCCGGTTCCTACTATGAAGCCTCTGTTATCTCTGCTCTTCGCAATGGTCTCGTCGGTGGTGCTGGCGCAGGATGTCGCGCCCGACGTGCTGGTGAAGCGGATCACCGCGGAAGTCATCGACATCATCAAGCAGGACAAGGATATTCAGGCGGGAAATTCGAAGAAAATCGCGGATCTCGTCGAGAAGCGCATCCTGCCGCATTTCAGCTTCGCCCGTATGACGCAGATTGCATTGGCCGTCAACTGGCGCCGTGCGACCCCCGAACAGAAAAAACAGCTAACCGAGGAGTTCAAGACGCTGCTCGTGCGCACCTATTCGAACGCGCTTGCGCTTTATCGCGACCAGAGAATCGATTTCAAGCCGCTGCACATGCGGCCGGACGACGTCGACGTGACGGTAAAGTCCGAAGTGCGGCAAAGGGGCAAGCAGCCGGTGACGCTCCACTACGATATGGAAAAGACGGCGCACGGATGGAAGGTCTACGATGTGAAGGTCGGCGGCGTATCACTCATCACCAACTATCGGGAAGATTTCGCGGGCCAGGTGCGCGAATCCGGTATCGACGGACTGATCAAGTCGCTGGTTTCGAAAAACCGCGCTGCCCGTTCGGACAAATCATGAGAGGGGCGGACGGCCAGAGCCGGCTCCCGCGCGGGTACGGGAATTCGGGAAATCCGGTCCGCAAGGCGGAATCGCTGGAATTGGCGCCATGATTCAGCACGAAGGCGAGACTCTGAAGCTGGAAGGTGCGGTAACGCTCGATACCGTTCCTGAATTGATCTCGACAGCCGAAGAACGAATCGGGAAGGGAATCACCGTGGTTGATTTTGCTGCGGTGACCGAAGTGGACTCGGCGGCGGTGGCGCTCGCGCTCGACTGGATTCGCCGGGCCGAGCGGGCAAATGTCGCGCTGCGGCTCGTCAATCTGCCCGAATCCATGCAGATCCTCGCCGAACTCTACGGGGTATCGGAACTGCTCCGGCCCGCGAGCGCCTGAAGTGTCCAAAACGATGACGATGCGAAGGGATCCGAAAACAAGAAGAGGATCCCACACTATCCCTGAGTTCCGATGCTGTCCGAATCACGCGGCGCTCGCGAGCCTTTTTTGGGTCCTTGGGTATGTTCTTGTCCGCGGTAATTGAATGGCCAGCGTCGAGCGGTACAGGATTCGACGGCCCGGGCGTGCCGTGATGGCAGCCATCGAAGTCAGGCAGGTTTCCAAACGATTCGGCGCGTTGCAGGCACTCGCCGACATTGATCTGGAAGTTCGCAAAGGCGAGTTCTTCGGGCTGCTCGGGCCGAACGGCGCCGGCAAGACGACGTTGATCAGCATCCTTGCGGGCCTTGCACGCGCGAACACCGGCAGCGTGCGCATCATGGGGCACGACGTGACGCTCGACTACCGCAGCGCCCGGCGCGCGCTTGGCGTGGTGCCCCAGGAACTGGTGTTCGACCCCTTCTTCACGGTGCGTGAGACGCTGCGGAACCAGTCGGGATACTTCGGGCTGCGCGCCAACGATCGCTGGATCGACGAAGTGATGGAGAGCCTGGATCTCACGGCAAAAGCTGACGTCAACATGCGTGCTCTGTCCGGCGGAATGAAGCGTCGGGTGCTGGTTGCACAGGCTTTGGTGCACAAACCGCCGGTGATCGTGCTCGACGAACCGACGGCGGGTGTCGATGTCGAACTGCGCCAGGGCCTGTGGCAGTTCGTCAAGCGCCTGAACAGCGATGGCCACACGATCGTGCTTACCACTCATTACCTCGAAGAGGCCGAGTCGATGTGCGCCCGCATCGCCATGCTCAAGCAGGGCAGGTTTGTCGCGCTGGACTCGACGGCGAACCTTTTGCGGCGGTTGCCCAGCATGCACCTGCGCTTGCGCCTGCGTAGCGGACAGTGGCCCGCTGCGCTGGAGGCGGTCGACGCCGGCGGCGCCCGTGTGGTCAAACTGCGCAGCTACGGCGAAGTCGAATCGGTGCTTACCGTACTGCGCGAGGCCAGGTGCGAAATCGAGGAAATGGACCTCCAGCAACCGGACTTGGAGGACGTTTTCATGGAAATCATGAGGAGCAAATGACAGGTTTCCCCACACTGCTCTACAAGGAAGTGCTTCGTTTCAGGAAGGTGGCGTTTCAAACCGTCGCTGCACCGGTGCTGACGGCGCTGCTGTATCTGCTCATATTCGGACACGTCATGGACCGGCACGTGCGCGTCTATGAGGCCGTGTCCTATACGACCTTTCTGGTCCCCGGCCTGGTGATGATGTCCGTGCTGCAGAACTCATTCGCCAATTCGTCGTCTTCGCTGATCCAGTCGAAGATGACCGGGAACGTCGTTTTCGTTCTGCTGCCGCCGATTTCGTACCTGGAGTTCTTCTCGGCCTACGTACTCGCTGCGGCCATACGCGGACTGGTCGTGGGCGCGGGAGTGCTGCTGGTGACCACGCCGTTCGTCGCCCTGCCGGCGCGCGAGCTGCACTGGATCGTGCTGTTTGCCCTGGCCGGCAGCGTTATTCTCGGTGCGCTCGGGCTGATCGCCGCCATCCTGGCCGACAAGATCGATCAGGTGCAGGCATTCCAGAATTTTCTCATCATGCCGCTGACGTTTCTGTCGGGCGTCTTCTATTCGGTGCACTCACTGCCGGCGTTCTGGCAGGGACTGTCGCACTACAACCCGGTCTTCTACATGATCGACGGCTTCAGGCGCGGGTTCTTCGGCATATCGGACGTCGACCCGCGGATGGGATTTGCCGTGGTCACCGGCTGTTTCATAGCCGTGTCGGCGGTGGCGCTGATGCTGCTCAAGCGCGGCTACAAGCTGAGGTACTAGTGATGGTGACACCGGAGCAGGTCAAGAGCTATATTGAACAGAACCTGGAGTGCGCGAAGATCGAGGTCATCGGCGACGGACAGCACTTCGAGGCGCTTATCGTGAGCGCGTCGTTTCGCGGCAAAAGCAGGGTGCAGAGGCACCAGCTCGTCTACGCCGGACTCGGCAAGCGCATGCGCGAGGAGATTCATGCGCTTTCCATGATGACCCTGACCCCTGAGGAGTTCGAGGAGCAGCGTGCATAGACTCGTGATCGAGGGCGGAACGTCGCTTTCGGGTGAAGTCAGGATATCCGGCGCCAAGAATGCGGCGCTGCCGCTGATGTGCGCTTCGCTGCTGACCAGCGAGCCGGTGCGATTTTCGAACGTGCCGCAGCTCAGGGACGTCGCCACGATGATCGGCCTGCTTGGTCGCATCGGCGTGCAGGTGTCGCGCGATGAACGTTTGGGGCTTGAGATGCGGGCCGAGCGGATCGCCGAGCCGCTTGCGCCCTATGAGCTGGTAAAGACCATGCGAGCGTCGATACTCGTGCTCGGCCCGTTGCTGGCACGCTGCGGCGAGGCGCGCGTGTCGCTGCCCGGGGGCTGCGCAATCGGCCTGCGGCCCGTAGATCAACACATCAAGGGCCTGCAGCGGATGGGCGCCGAAATCCACGTCGAGCAGGGCTATATTTCGGCCCGTTCCGGCCGCCTGCGGGGAGCTCGCATCGTTGCCGATATGGTCACGGTGACCGGAACCGAGAACCTGATGATGGCTGCGACCCTTGCCGAGGGAACCACCGTGCTCGAGAACTCGGCGCGGGAACCGGAAGTTTCGGACCTGGCGAATTGCCTCAACGCGATGGGGGCGAGAATCCGCGGTGCGGGCACCGACGTCATCACGATCGAGGGCGTTGAGCGCCTGCATGGTGCCGCCCACGCGATCATGCCCGATCGCATAGAAACAGGGACCTTCCTGGTCGCTGCCGCCGCTACCGGCGGCGCCGTTCGGCTGAACGGCACGGACGGCGCCATCCTCGATGCGGTGCTGGAAAAACTGTGCGAGGCCGGGGCGCAGATCCGCGTCGAGCCCGGAACCATAGCGCTGGCGATGCGCCGCCGCCCTGTGGGCGTCAGTTGCAGAACCGCGCCCTATCCGGCGTTTCCAACCGACATGCAGGCGCAGTTCATGGCGCTCGATTGCGTTGCCGAAGGCACGAGCGTGATCACCGAAACGATATTCGAGAACCGTTTCATGCACGCGCTCGAGCTGCAGCGCCTTGGGGCCGAAATCGATATTTCGGGCAACACGGCGATCGTACGCGGCGCAACGCGACTTCAGGGAGCCACCGTGATGGCCACCGACCTGCGCGCGTCGGCCAGCCTGGTGATCGCCGGCCTGGTGGCAGAAGGCGAGACCACGGTAGAAAGGGTCTACCATCTCGATCGCGGCTACGAAAGCATCGAGGAAAAGCTGTCACAACTGGGCGCAAAGATCCGGCGCGTCAGCTGATATTCAGGGGCGTCCAAGGCCTCTGCGCGGCAGGCTATTCCCCGAGGACGCCATGATAAGATTGACCGTGTTGCCTGGGTGACACGGTGTCGATCAGGGTCGCTGACCGGGGGCTTGCGTGAAAAGGAATCTCTTGTCCAGTCGGAAGTTCTTGAGCCGGAAATTCGCGGGCGTCGCGGGCCTGCTGTCTCTGCTGGCGACGCTGGGCGTTCTCGGCGGGTGCAGTCCCGGCGCCGGCATCGAAGGGACTCCGGCCGCGCCGACGGGAACCTCGTCTGGCTCGTCTACGCCTTCGGGTACGACGGCGGTGCCGACCCTCACGCTCGCGCTTACCGATGCGACAGGCGCAAATGCGAACTTCATCTCGGTCGATGCTCCCGCGACTGTCACGGCAACGCTTAAGGATCCGGCCGGGCTGTTCGTTACCAATGCGGTGGTAACGTTCAGCGTCGATTCAACGTCGGTGCTCGTTTCCCCGGCCGAGACCGCGCTGACCGACGGCAAGGGCGCGGCAACGGTTACGCTCAAACCAATTTTCAGCGCCACGGTGGGAGCCCATACCATCACCGCTTCCGCAGAGGTGGGGGGCACGGAAGTAAGCGCTACAGCCAATTTCGCGATTCAATCGAAGGGAACGGGCGCAACGCTTGCGTTGGCGCTGACCGATGCCGCTGGCGCAGCGGTGACATCCATTTCGATCGGCGCGCCTGCGACGGTAAGAGCGACGGTGAAGGATGCGAACGGCTCGCCAGTGCCCAATACCGTCGTGACTTTCAGCACCGACGAGACGCTAGCCACGATAACGCCGGCGCCTACGGCGTTGACGGACGCCTCCGGCGTTGCAACGGTCACGCTCAATCCGGCGACCATCAGTACGGCCGGCGCTACTACCATCACGGCAGAGGCCCAGGTCGGAACCGCCGCGGTCACCGGTTCGATAGGTTATGCGGTGGGTATCGCCTCGGTTACGGTTGCCGCACCCGTGCTGGGTGTCGGTTCCGCGCCGCTTTCTGCGTTCGGCACCACCAGCGTATCCGTCGCGGTGTCGCTGGGTGGGGTTCCGGTGAGCACGACTCAAAACGTGACGTTTTCGTCTTCGTGCGCCAGCGTCGGAAAGGCGGTTCTCAGCAGCGGCGTGGCCACGGTGGACGGGACGGCTACCGGGTCATACACGGACAAAGGTTGTGCCGGAACCGACTCGATTACCGCAACCGCGGCGGGCGTTACTTCGGCGGCGACAAGCCTGGTCGTCACGCCACCGGCAACGGGATCGATTCAGTTCGTTTCCGCGACGCCCGAGTTTGTTGCCCTGAAAGGAATCGGGGGTACGGAAGCGGCGCAGGTGATATTCAAAGTGCTGGATGCCGCTGGAAACCCGATCAGCGGCAAGACCGTCACATTCGAATTGACCACGACAGTGGGTGGAATCACGCTTACACCGGCGGCTCCGGCGACAGCCGTTTCCGATTCCGGCGGACTCGTCAAAATTGGTGTCAACTCAGGCACCGTCAGCACGCCAGTGCGCGTGACAGCATCGACCCCCGGCGCGATTCCCGGCGCCACGCTGAGCACCCAGTCGAGCGCGTTGACCATCACCACGGGCATTCCGGATCAGGACAGTTTTTCGTTGGGCGCGACGGTGCTGAATCCGGAATTTCTGGAAGTTGACGGCAATACGACGGTGTTGACCGTACGACTCGGTGATCATTTTAACAACCCCGTACCCAATGGCACAGCAGTGAATTTCACAACCGAAGGCGGTTCCATAGTGGGGTCTTGTAGCACCGTCATCGACGGTAGCGGAAACAGCAATTGCAGTGTGACGCTGACCAGTCAGGCTCCACGTCTCGCTCCTGACGGCCGGTACACCGTGCTGGCCTATGCGTTGGGGGAGGAAAGCTTTATCGATCTCAATGGCAACGGCGTGGTGGACCTTGTGCCGGATGAACTGGTGGACCAAAACAAGGGTTCGACAGACATGCCGGAAGCGTTTCTCGATAGCAACGAGAACGGCGTATGGGACGCGGACCCCGAGCCGTTCATCGATTTGAACCAGAACGGCATATGGGACGGGCCGGATGGCCAGTACAGCGGTGTACTGTGTGACAACATTACACCGCCTCCGGCGGGAAGCTCGGTTGGGACCTGTGCGGCGAGAAAATCCATACACGTGCGCGGTTCCACGGTGATCATATTCTCGGGATCCCACGCGGTGATAAGCAAGATTTCACCGGAGGCGATCACGCTACCGCTGACTTGCCTGGGAGAAAGCACGCAGGTGGATTTGAGAATCGTGGACGTAAACGGCAACCCAATGCCTGCGGGAACGAAGATCGAGTTCAAGACCAGCATCGGTGAAATGTCGGGAGCCAGCTCGTTCGTGCAAGACAACACCAACGTGACACCACCCGCGAGCGCGGCGAACTACACGGTTTTCGTTAGGGACACTTCCCGATACGTAACTGTCGCGACAGATCCGACAACCGGGGTCGAAACGCAGGAATGCGACAACGGTATTAGTTCGGGAGCGCTGACGCTCACTGTCACGACACCGGGCGGAACAGTGACAACCGCTCAATACCCCATAAACTGAATCGACGGGCTGTGACATCACAAGAACCCGCGTGCGTGCTCTGCCGATCTTCTTGCATGGAGCGCAGCACTGATCGTGGTGGAGGTTCGCGGCAGCCTCCTCTGACACTTGGATTTTCTCTCGGGCCTTTTCGGGCGTTATCGACATGATCACGCTTGCGCTTTCCAAAGGCCGGATTTTCGACGAGACCGCACCGCTGCTCGAGCAGGCAGGCATACGAGCGCTGGAGAATCCGGAAACGTCCAGAAAGCTCATCATCGGCACCAGCGACAATGAGGTGCGCCTGATCATCGTGCGCGCTTCGGACACGCCGACCTACGTGCAGTACGGGGCCGCCGACCTGGGCATAGCCGGCAAGGACGTGCTGCTCGAACATGGCGGAGAGGGCTTGTATCAGCCGCTTGATCTGCACATCGCCGCCTGCCGCATGATGGTCGCGGCGCCGCAGGGCTTCGATTATGCGCGCGCGGTGCAGCAGGGAGCGCGTCTGCGCGTGGCGACGAAGTACGTGCAGACCGCGCGCGAGCACTTCGGCGCCAAAGGGGTGCATGTTGACCTGATAAGACTCTACGGTTCGATGGAACTCGCGCCGCTCGTCGGGCTTGCCGACGCCATCGTGGACCTGGTATCGACCGGTGCGACGCTGCGCGCCAACAACCTCGTCGCGGTCGAGGAGATACTTCCGGTCAGTGCCCGTCTGATTGTCAATCAGGCGGCGTTGAAGTTGAAAAGGGGCGCAATTCAGCCGCTGCTCGACGCGTTTTCGAAGGCGGTGGACTCGAATGGCTGACACGGCTATGGATATGCGCAGGCTGTCGAGCACCGATCCGGACTTTCCCGCGCAACTGGTGCACCTTACATCGATCGAGGCTTCGCAGGACGAATCGGTCGAGCGCGTGGTCGGCGAGATTCTGTCGGCGATTCGCATCCGCGGCGATGCTGCGCTGATCGAATTTACCGAGCGCTTCGACCGGATGAAGGTGGCCAAGGTATCCGATCTCGAGTTGCCGAGATCTGCGCGCACCGAGGCGCTTGCCGCGCTCGACCACGGGCGGCGCGGCGCGCTCGAACAGGCTGCAGCGCGGGTGCGCAGCTATCATGAGCGGCAACTGGCGGCGTCCTGGCAGTACGCCGAAGCCGATGGCACAGTGTTGGGGCAGCGGGTGACGGCGCTCGACAGGGTCGGGCTCTACGTTCCCGGCGGAAAGGCAGCCTACCCATCGTCGGTGCTGATGAACGCCATTCCGGCGAAGGTGGCGGGCGTCGGGGAACTCATCATGGTCGTACCGACGCCAGACGGCGAGCGCAACGAGCTGGTCCTCGCCGCCGCCGAGCTTGCGGGCGTGGATCGCGTGTTTTGCATTGGAGGTGCCCAGGCGGTGGCCGCGCTGGCCTATGGGACCCAGAGCGTGCCTCAGGTGGACAAGATCGTCGGTCCGGGCAACGCCTATGTCGCAGCGGCCAAGCGCCGCGTATTCGGAACCGTCGGCATTGACATGGTGGCTGGTCCATCCGAGATCCTGATCATATGCGACGGTACGACCGAACCCGACTGGATAGCGATGGACCTGTTCTCGCAGGCCGAGCACGACGAGCTTGCACAGGCGATCCTGGTTTGTCCCGATTCCACATTCATCGAACGCGTCGCGGCGAGCATCCAGCGCCTGCTAGATAGCATGCCGCGGAAGGCGGTTATCGCGGCGTCGCTCGGCAGCCGCGGCGCCCTCATCAAGGTGCGCGATCTTGGCGAGGCCTGCGACATTGCCAATCGCATCGCGCCGGAGCACCTCGAACTGTCGGTCGCGGAGCCCGAGCGCTGGATCGACAGCATTCGACATGCCGGAGCCCTTTTCGTCGGGCGCTACAGTTCGGAGGCGGTCGGCGACTACTGCGCGGGGCCCAACCATGTCCTTCCCACATCCCGGACCGCACGGTTCTCATCGCCGCTGGGCGTCTACGATTTTCAGAAACGCACCTCGTTGATCCATGTGTCTCAGGCGGGAGCGAAGACGCTGGGCCGCGTTGCGGCGACGCTGGCACGCGGCGAGGGACTTTCCGCGCATGCCAGATCTGCGGAGTACCGGATAGAGGACTAGCCAAGGATATTTCGCAACGCTTCGACCAGCATCCGGCATTGCGTGTCGGTGCCGATGGAGATGCGCAGAAACTGCCTGATGCGCGGCAACTGAAAATGACGGACGATGATATTGCGCTCGCGCAGCGCCGCCGCCAATGCTTCGCCGTCGCGCGTCGGGTGTCGTGCGAACAGGAAGTTGGCGCTTGAGGGGAGCACATCGAAGCCGAGCGCGGCGAGATCGCCGGCCAAGGCCTCGCGGCTGGCGATGACGGCGCGACGAGTCCGCTCAAAGTGCTCCCGGTCCCGGATCGCCGCGGCAGCGCCTGCCAGCGCGAGGCGCCCGAGCGGATACGAGTTGAAACTGTTCTTCACGCGTTCCAGGGCTTCGGTCAACTCTTGTTGGCCGATGGCGAAGCCGACGCGCAGACCCGCCAGCGAATGTGACTTTGACAAGGTCCGAACCACGAGCAGGTTGGCATAGCGCGCGACCAGGGCGACGGCCGATTCACCGCCGAAATCCACGTAGGCTTCGTCGATCACGACGGTTGAATCCGCGTTGCCCGCCACGATTCGCTCGACCTCGCGAAGCGGCAGGGAGCGACCCGTCGGTGCGTTCGGGTTCGGGAAAATGACGCCGCCGTTCGGCTTCAGGTAATCGCCGGCGGCGATCCTGAACTCCTCGTCCAGCGGCACCGTGACGTAATCGATCCCGTACAGCTTGCAATACACGGGATAGAAGCTATAGGTGATGTCCGGAAACAGGACCGGGCGCGGGTGTTTGAGCAGGGCCATGAAGACATGTGCGAGAACTTCGTCGGACCCGTTGCCGACGAAGACCTGGTGCGGGCCGACGCCCACGGCGTCGAACGATGCAGCAATTGCCTCCCGGAGCTGGTCGGCATTCGGGTCGGGATAGAGTCGAAGCGTGTCGCCGATTTCGCCGCGCAGCGCCTCGATCGCAAGCGGCGAAGGTCCGTAAGGATTCTCGTTGGTGTTGAGCTTGACGAGATCGCGCAGTTTCGGCTGCTCGCCCGGCACATAGGGCTTCAGGCCCTGCACGACGGGGCTCCAGTATCGGCTCATGGCTGATGCTTCATCATCATATAGGTGCAGATGCTATTATGCCCGTACGTAGACATTATCCGGCGGCGGGCGGATCGATCATGCGCAAGGCCCAAGTTTCACGCAACACCAACGAAACGCAGATCGCGGTTTCGGTGAACCTCGACGGTTCCGGCCGTGCCAGGCTCGGCACCGGCGTGCCCTTTCTCGATCACATGCTCGACCAGGTCGCCCGGCACGCGCTGATCGACCTGGAAGTGAAAGCCGCCGGTGACCTGCAGATCGACGCGCATCACACAGTCGAGGATATCGGCATCACGCTTGGCCAGGCAGTCGCGAAGGCGGTCGGGGACAAGAAGGGCATTATCCGTTATGGGCACTCGTACGTGCCGCTCGACGAAGCGTTGTCGCGTGTGGTGATCGATTTCTCGGGCCGCCCTCGGCTCCAATACCATGTGCCATACACCCGCGCGCTGGTAGGAGAATTCGATGTCGATCTGGCACGCGAGTTCTTCCAGGGTTTCGTCAATCATGCGCAAGTGACCCTGCACGTGGACAACCTGCGCGGCGACAACGCGCACCACCAGTGCGAGACGGTGTTCAAGGCGTTCGCAAGGGCGTTGCGCATGGCGGTAGAGCCCGATCCGCGCGCAGGCGGCAAGATTCCGTCTACGAAGGGCAAGCTCTAGACCATTCTCTACTGCCCTTGCTGACCGCCGGGCTCACCGCGTCACTCGCATATGACGACGATTGCAGTAATTGATTACGGCATGGGAAACTTGCGCTCGGTGTCGAAAGCGCTGGAACATGTCGCACCCGACGCACGGGTGCAGGTGACTTCCGACCCCGCCGTGGTCGAGGCTGCCCACCGGGTCGTATTCCCCGGGCAGGGGGCAATGCCTGAGTGCATGCGTGAAATGGAGGCGAAGGGGCTGCGGCCCGCGGTTCTCGCTGCGGCTCGCGCCAAGCCGTTCCTCGGCATCTGCATCGGGCTGCAGATGCTCTTTGACTCGAGCGACGAAGGCGATGTGCGGGGACTGGCGGTGATTGCCGGTCGCGTGCGCCGGTTCCCGCACGCGGAAATGCACGACCGCGAAGGGCGAAGGCTGAAAGTGCCACATATGGGTTGGAATCAGGTGTGGCAGCGCAAATCCCATCCGCTGTGGTCGGGTATCGAAGATGGCACGCGGTTCTACTTCGTGCACAGTTACTACGCCGAAGCTGCCGACGCAGACGTTGTAAGCGGCATTACCGACTACGCGTTGCCCTTTACGTGCGCCGTTGCACGGGATAATATCTTTGCCGTACAGTTTCATCCCGAAAAAAGTCACATCGCCGGCTTGCGAATGCTTTCCAACTTCGTCGACTGGAATTGCTGATCGATTTTTTTCCGCAACGCGTGAGGGCAAAACAGCCGCTAGCCTTCCGCCTCTCTTGCCTCCCATGCTGATCATCCCCGCGATCGATATCAAAGACGGCCATTGTGTTCGCCTTAAGCAGGGTGACATGAACGATGCCACCGTGTACTCCGAGGATCCGGAAGGAATGGCCAGGCACTGGCTCGAGCAGGGTGCGCGAAGGCTGCATTTGGTCGACCTCAACGGCGCCGCTGCGGGAAAGCCGAAGAACGAGAGCATCATTCGCGACATGGTGGCGGCAGTAGGCGATTCGATTCCGGTTCAGCTGGGAGGCGGCATTCGCGACCTGGACACGATTGAGCGCTATCTCGACGTCGGGGTTACGTACGTGATTATCGGTACCGCGGCGGTCAAGAATCCCGGTTTCCTGCAGGATGCCTGCATTGCTTTTCCTGGCCATGTCATCGTCGGTCTGGATGCAAAGGATGGCCGGGTGGCAGTTGAAGCCTGGTCGAAGCTGACCGGGCACGATGTCATCGACCTGGCGAAGAAGTTCCAGGATTACGGAGTCGAGTCCGTGGTTTACACAGATATAGGACGCGACGGCATGCTCACCGGGGTCAATATCGGCGCGACCGTCAAGCTGGCCAGGGAGCTGCGGGTTCCCGTCATCGCGAGCGGTGGCCTGACCAGCCTCGAGGACGTCAAAGCGTTGTGCGAAGTCGAGAACGAGGGCATCACCGGGGTTATCACCGGACGCGCCCTCTATCATGGAACGCTCGATTTCAAGGAGGCGCAAGTGACGGCCGATCGGCGAGGCAAGTCTTGACGCTTGCAGGCTGAAAGTCGAGCCCGGTCCGGCCGCCGCGCGCTCGATACTGCGACATCTTTCCCGTTACAACATGCTCGCCAAACGAATCATCCCCTGTCTGGACGTCACCCGCGGCCGCGTGGTCAAGGGTGTGAACTTCGTCGCCCTGCGCGACGCCGGTGATCCGGTCGAAATCGCGCGCCGCTACGACGAGCAGGGAGCGGACGAGATCACGTTTCTCGATATAACGGCCAGTTCGGACGACCGCGACCTGATCCTTAACGTAATAGAGGATGTCGCCGCGCAGGTTTTCATCCCGCTGACAGTCGGCGGGGGTGTAAGGCGCGTGGAGGACGTGCGTCGGTTGCTGAACGCGGGCGCCGACAAGGTGTCTATCAACACGGCCGCGGTGCACAATCCGCAACTGGTACGCGATGCTTCCGGCCGGTTCGGGGCCCAGTGCATCGTGGTGGCCATAGACGCCAAGCGGAAAACCGCCGGGGACGGCTGGGAAGTGTTTACCCATGGCGGACGCACGCCCACGGGTCTCGACGTCATTGATTGGGCGCGTAAAATGCAGGAGTTGGGTGCTGGCGAGATTCTGCTGACCAGCATGGACCGCGACGGTACTCGCGAAGGGTTCGATCTTGCGCTGACCCGGGCGGTGGTCGATGCCGTGGATGTACCGGTCATTGCGAGCGGCGGGGTCGGCGATCTTGTTCACCTGGCCGAGGGCGTTATCACAGGTGGCGCGGACGCGGTGTTGGCGGCCAGCATCTTCCACTTTGGCGAGTACACGGTCCAGCAGGCCAAGGATTACATGGCGAGCCGCGGGATCGAAGTGAGAATGTGAGGTGTGCGCTGATGGATGAGGACTGGCTCGAACGCGTAAAGTGGAATTCCGACGGATTGGTGCCGGCGATTGCCCAGGAGGCCGCGAGTGGCGTGGTGCTCATGCTCGCCTGGATGAATCGAGAGGCGCTGCGCGCGACACTAGAGTCCGGAAACGCGGTGTACTGGTCCCGTTCGCGCAAAAGGCTGTGGCGCAAGGGCGAGGAGTCCGGACACGTGCAGAGGGTGCAGGAAATAAGGCTGGACTGCGACGCGGACACGCTTCTGCTGCGGGTAGAGCAGTTGGGTGGCATCGCGTGCCATACCGGCAGGCAGCACTGTTTCTTCCTCAGACATGAGAGCGGCGACTGGGTCGAGGCAGATCCGGTAATCAAGGACCCCAAGGACATTTACCGAAAATGAGCGACATTCTGGACAGACTGGCCGACGTGCTGGAGAGCCGCAAGAGCGGCAATCCCGATGCCTCATATGTTTCGCGGCTCTTTTCTCGTGGCGAAGACGCGATTCTCAAGAAGATCGGGGAAGAAGCGACAGAAGCGGTGCTGGCCGCGAAGGACGGTGACAAGCTGCGTATCGTCGGCGAGACCGCCGACCTGTGGTTCCATTGCCTCATCATGCTTTCGCATTACGGACTGCGCCCGTCGGACGTGTTGATGGAATTGCGCCGCCGCGAAGGCATATCGGGAATCGACGAGAAGGCCTCGCGCGCAGCCAGCGGCCGTATCGAGTCCGAGCACGGCTAGCAGTGCCGCGGCAAGAGCACCGTCTTTGAGGCTGCATAACATCCGCGCAGGTGCCGTTGTCGCTTGACCAGGAGCACTGTATGGATAACTGCATTTTCTGCGGCATTGCCGACGGGAAGATCCCGAGCCGCAAGCTATACGAGGATGACGAGGTGCTTGCATTTCACGATATCCGCCCGATCGCGCCGGTACATTTCCTGATCATCCCGAAGCTGCACGTCGCTTCGTTGTACGATTGCAATCACAGCCACCAGCCTGTGCTCGGCAAGATCATGGCGCTTTCGGGGCAGCTTGCTCGGGAGCAGGGCGCGCAGGATGGTTTTCGTTGCATTATCAACACGGGGCGGGTCGGGCGACAGGAGGTGTATCATCTGCATGTACACATCATCGGCGGACCTGACGTCCTGCCGGGGATGCTTGTTCGCAAGTAGGAGGCGCGCATGGGAACCTGGAGCATATGGCATTGGATCGTGGTGCTGATTATTGTCATGCTTGTGTTCGGCACCAAGAAACTGCGAAACATCGGTGCTGACCTTGGCAGCGCGGTGCGCGGTTTCAAGGAAGGCATCAAGGAATCCGCGGCCGATGGGTCGGGTGAAGGCGGTCAGCAGCCCTCGACAAAGGAACTGAACGGCCGCACCATCGACGCCGAAGTCAAAGACAAACAGAAGGCTTAGGTCCAAGGCGCCCGGCACAAAGCCGGGCATCGGCCGCCGTTCACGGCCTGTTTGGCCTCCCCCCCCCAATGTTCGACATCGGTTTTACCGAGCTCTCGCTGGTTGCTTTGGTGGCGCTGGTGGTAATCGGCCCGGAGCGTCTGCCCGGGGTGGCCCGAACGCTCGGCCACCTGTTCGGGCGGCTGCAGCGCTATGTAAGCGACGTGAAGTCCGACATCAGCCGTGAAATCGAACTCGACGAACTGAGGAAATTCAAGAATCAGTTCGAAGAAGCAGCGGAGTCTGTCCAGCAGAGCGTGCGCGGTGAGATGGCTGATGCCGAGGCGGCGATCAGCGAACTTGCCGCCGAGATGGAGTCCGCAGATCCAGCATCGGAACTGGCGTCTGCCACGGAGTCTTTTTCAGACGAGTCCGACACCAAGACCGGCGACGGCGACCACGCTGCGATGCTCACCTCGGAGCCGACCGCCCCGGTCCAGGAGGGTGAATCGGCGGTCCGGGCAGAGGCCGTTTCGGACGGCGCCTCGCGAGCCGGCCTCGGGCATAACAGCACGCCTTAGGCGCAGATGAGTTCTCAGGACACGTTTATCTCGCATCTGGTCGAACTGCGCCAGCGGCTGGTGCGGGTGATCCTCGCGTTGTTGATCGTGTGTCTGTGCCTGTTGCCCTGGGCACGTGAAATTTACAGCGTACTCGCGCGGCCACTGCTCGCATCGCTTCCTGCGGGCGGGCAAATGATTGCGACCGATGTGATCGGACCCTTCTTGGTGCCCCTCAAGGTGACGCTGCTCGTCGCGTTCGTCGTGGTGCTGCCTTACGTGCTCCATGAGGCCTGGGCATTCGTCGCACCCGGCCTGTATGCTCACGAGAAGCGCCTCGTACTTCCGCTGGTGGTCGCCAGCTTTCTGTTGTTCCTGGTCGGCATGTCATTTGCCTATTTCCTCGTCTTCCCGATGGTATTCAGGTTCATGGCGGCGATCGCCCCGGAAGGCGTGGCCTGGATGACCGACATCGACAAGTATTTCAGCTTCGTGCTCACCACCTTCATCGCTTTCGGTGTCACCTTCGAGGTTCCGGTGGTGGTGATCATGCTGGTGCGTACGGGGATGGTTTCGATAGACAAGCTCAAGCTGGCCCGGCCGTACGTGATCGTCGGTGCCTTCGTCGTCGGAGCAGTGATCACGCCGCCGGACGTGCTGTCGCAGGTGATGCTCGCGGTGCCGCTGTGGATTCTCTACGAGCTTGGGCTCGTCCTGGCACGCTTCGTCGCGAAATCCGACCAGGTGGCGGACGATGCGCTATCCGGCGACGAACGTTCTGCGTCCGATCTGCGCGATGCCGAGTCCGGGCCAAGGCAACCCTAGTTCGTAAGCGTCCGGGACGAGCCCCCGACCCTGCTTCGACGCCGTTGAATCGCGGAACCGAAATTCGCGGACGCTCTCGGCATGAGAAATCACCGTCTGACGTGTTGTCGCCTGAAGGGTGTCCGGCGCAGATGGATGCGCTGGGTCAGCGCCGCCGGCGGGCCGGCGGGCGCTTGCCCGGCGTGAATCGCAATTCGATTTCCTTCTGGTCCCGGCGCAGCCGCATCGTCGCCGGTTTGCCCGGGTTGAGACCG
>Ga0155953_1114_pt3 | contig 32516 bp, 27 predicted proteins | sample RifCSPlowO2_02_FD_107607 | JGI IMG/M metagenome (GOLD analysis project Ga0155953, IMG submission 107607) | Betaproteobacteria bacterium RIFCSPLOWO2_02_FULL_63_19
CGCGCCTGCGATTGGGCACCCGCCAATGACGACTGGCAGCGACTACCGCGGGCGCCCGAAAGGGCACGGGTTCCGCTGTAAAGCCGAGGTAACGAGGTAGAATTTCCGTCCCAAGAGAAGCAAGTTCACCAGGAGCGCGTGCCGATGCCTTTCGACAATCTGAAAGATTTTCTCGATCGACTGGAACAAGAGCAGGAACTGCACAGGGTTCCGGTCGAGGTCGATCCCAAGCACGAGATCGGCGCCATATGCAGGAAACTGAACGTCACCAAGGGCCCGGCGGTCCTGTTCGAAAAGGTCAAAGGCTCCGCGATCCCGCTTGCGAGCCAGCTGCTCGCGACGAACCGGCGACTGGCCGTTGCGCTCGAGTGCGAGGAGAAGGACCTGTTCAGCGAAACGCTCAAGCGATCCGCCAGGCAGATCGCACCCAGGCTGGTTCGACGCGGCGCGTGCCAGGACGTCGTCAAGACCGGCAAGGACGTCGATCTGAACGAATTGCCGCTCGCGACCAACAACCCGGACGACAACGCGCCCTACCTCACCGCTGGCCACGTGATCCTCAAGGATCCGGAACTGGGCTACAACCTTGCGATCTACCGGATGATGTGCCGATCACGCCACGAGGTGAACTTGCGCTTCATTCCGAGTCATCACGGCTGGGCCTTCCTCAAGAAGGCGGAAGAGCGCGGGCTGCGCGCGTTGCCGGTGGCAGTTGCTATCGGCGTTGACCCGGCGATCTACATCGCCAGCCAGTTTGAACCGAAGATCGGCGCCAACGAACTGGCGATCGCTGGCGGGCTGCGCAACAAAGCTGTCGACATGGTGAAGTGCAAGACCATCGACTGCGAGGTCCCCGCGCATGCAGAGATCATCATCGAGGGTGAGATGAAGATCCCTCCCAGAACCGGCGACGAAGGGCCGTTCGGCGAGTTCTGCGGCTACACGACGGACAAGGTGAAGGACGAGCGCATTCTGACCATCAAGGCCATTACCCACAAGAAGCGGCCCATCTACCACAACATTTGGCTGGGCAAGCCCCCGCACGAGCACCTGTACATTAACGCGATCTCCTATGGAATCCAGGCCTACCATGATCTGAAAGTCCGCTATCCCGCGGTCAAGGCCGCCTACGCCCCGCCGAGCGGCGTGTCGATCAAGCTGGTGATCCAGATTGACTCGAAGATGAACACGCCGGGGATGGTAAAGAACCTGCTCGCTTCGACGCTGTGGACGCGCGGGGCGATGTGGAAGGAGGTGCTCGTGGTCGACGACGACATCGACATCACCAACAACGACGAGATCGACTGGGCCGTGGTCACGCGGGTCCAGGCCGGCCGCGACACGTTCATTGTTCCCGGGGGACAGGGGTCGCGGCTCGATCCGTCGTCCGACGAATTCGGCGTCACCGACAAGCTGCTCATCGACGCGACCATGAAGCGGGGATTCAGAGGAAAGGTGGCCGAGCCGACCAAGGCAATGATGGACAAGATCGAGACGAGGTGGAATAGATACGGGTTCCGCTGAAGCGCCGTCGCTTGGCGAAACACCACGATGCCGGGCTTGAACCCGCCCCGTGCCGTCGCGCGCAGCGTCGTCCATTTCCCATGTGCTTCTCGCGAGGCAGTGAGCCGGCATGATCCGCAGACTCTACGTCGATACGCCAGGCGGTCAAGTGCATGTTCGCCGGTCCGGGGACGGCTCTCCGATCGTGCTGCTGCACCAGTCGCCGAGTTCCGGCGCCATGTGGGAGCCCGTGTTCGCACACCTTGCGGCGTCCGGATTCGGCGCAATTGCTCCGGACATGCAGGGCCACGGCAATTCGTTTCGGCCCGCGGCGCCGCCTGCCATCGCCGACTATGCCGCATGCATGGTTGCCGTCATGGACGCGCTAGGGCTGGAACGGGTCGACCTGGTGGGCCACCACACCGGCGCTCTCGTCGCCGCGCAGATCGCCGCGGATTATCCGGATCGCGTGCGGAAACTGGTGCTCTGGGGCCTCGCCATGTACGTGGACGCGTTGCGCGCCTCCCGCGAGCGGTTGAAGAACGAGCGCCCTCCCGATTACGATGTGCAGGGAAACGAACTCGTCTCGTTCTGGTCGAGGCAGCGCAGCCTCGCCGGCGAGGCCTTCACTGCGGAACTGGGCGTGCGCGCAATGATCGAGATGCTCCAGACCGGATCGGCGCGACCCTGGGGACATTGGGCCGGCCAGCAATGCGAGCGGGAGGCGGTACTTGCCAGAGTTGCGCATCCCGCGCTGGTCATGGGCGGCGAGCGCGACCCGCTCTGGCCCGGGATCGAAGCTGCAGCGTCGTTGATTCCGCACGCGCGCTTTCATGTCCTGCGCGGCGCAGGACTCTACGTGACGGACGAGTTCCCGGAAGAATTCGCGCGCCTCGTCACCCAGTTCCTCGAGACCTGACTCCGGCAATCCGGCTCCCTGCGCACAAGCGCCGGCCCAGTTTCTGCGTGCCTCGCAAGACAAAAACCGTCTGCGCGCACGCCGTATCCAGGCGTCCGATTCCGGCGCGAACCGTGCACGGCGCCGTGCCCGATCTGTTAATTTCACCGTTCCGTGCCCTCCCAGGATGTAGAGCGACCGGGTAGGGATGATGGTAAATTTGAAATATGTTTGGTTCCCTTTCTCTTCCTGTTCTCCCCGGCGATGTTGCTCGAGGGCACCTGGACTAACGTCGCCGCAACCGCATTGACGGCCGTCGGCCGGGCGTTTCTCGTTAGCGTTGGCGTCGTAGGGTATGTGATTCAGCGAATCGGCCCCGTGTCGCGCCTGCTGTTTGTCGCGGACGGCATTGCGTTGACCCTGCCTCCGGCGATGAAGTCGGACCGCCTGGTCCGCGGACAGCAATGAATTCCTTCAAAGGCGTGGTCGGCACCTCCGTTGCACGGCCGCAGGCGCGGCGGTTCGTCTTCGGTCGTGGGCGCTACACCGACGATCTGAGGATTGCAGGCACGCTGCACGCGGTTTTTCTGCGCAGCCCCTATGCGCACGCGCGAATCGAGGCGATCGATCTGGATGCGGCAAGAACAGTTCCCGGCGTCGTCGCCGCGTTCGACGGCAAGGCGATCGCAAGCGTCTGTGCGGCGTGGACCGCGCAATTCGCTACCCTGCCGGACCACCGCTCGGCGGCGCAGCCCCCGCTCGCCGTGGAACGCGCGCTGTGGCAGGGCCAGCCGGTCGCGATCGTGGTGGCCGATACCCGCGCCATTGGAGAGGACGCCCTCGGGTTGATCGAAGTCCAGTGGCACGAGCTTGAACCGCTGCCGCACCCGGTCGCGACCGCGGTTGCGGACCCGGCGCATCCGCCGCTGCACGCGGCGCTGGGAACCAATATCGCTTACGAGCGTTGCATAGTCGCAGGCGACCCGGACACGACCTTGGCCGGCGCGGACCGCGTCATCAAGCGCAGGTTTCAGTTCACGCGCCATACGGGTGTTCCACTGGAGACGCGAACGGTCCTCGCGGAGTTCGAGCCCGGCCTGCGTCGGCTGACGGTGTACCAGTCGACCCAGGTACCGCACCAGATGCGCGCCATTTATGCCGAACTGCTGGGACTTTCGGAAGCGAATGTGCGGGTTATCGTACCGGACGTCGGGGGCGCGTTCGGCGTCAAGCTCCATCTGTACGACGACGAAATCGCGGTCGCCGCGGCGTCGATGTTGCTCGGTCGCCCCGTGAAATTCGTGTCGGACCGGCTTGAGGCGTTTGTCAGCGACATTCACGCCCGCGGCCATACGGTGGACGCGTCCGTGGCCGTGAAAAATGACGGCACGGTGCTCGGATTCGAGGTCGACGACATCATGGAAATGGGCGCGTACTCGGTGTACCCGCGCACCAGCGTCGGCGAAGGGCTGCACGCGATCTCCTTGACGGGCGCGCCGTACGCCGCTCCGGCCCTGCGCGCGCGGCTGCGCGCGGTATTCCAGAACAAGGCACCGGTAGGCTCGTACCGCGGCGTCGGGCAACCGATTGCCTGCGGCATCACCGAACACCTGATCGACGCGGCTGCCGCCGAACTCGGCATCGATCCGGCCGAGATGCGCCGCCGGAATTTTCGCCGCGCGGGCATCGATCCGCCCAAGACGGCCGGAGGCATCGCAGCGGGCGACCTCTCGCACCAGCGCTGCCTCGAGCGGCTGTTGCAACTGATGGATTACGACGGGCTTTGCGCCGAGCGGGCGAGCGCCCGCAAAGCCGGTCGGCATCTCGGAATCGGGATCGCCGCGTTCGTGGAAATGACCGCGCCAGGCACCGGCCTCTACGGCGCGGCGGGCGTCAAGATCGCATGCAGCGACGGGTGCACGCTGAGGCTCGAACCGTCCGGCGTGGTGACTTGCGTGACCGGCGCGACGGATCAGGGCCAGGGCAGCGATACGGGCATGGTGCAACTGATCGGCGATGCCCTTGGACTCGATTTCGATCAAGTGCGGCTGGTCGCCGGCGATACCGCGGTGACCCCCGTGGGCGGGGGCACGTGGGCCTCCCGCGGGCTGGTGGTCGGAGGCGAAGCGGCACTCGGGGCCGCACACGCGCTTCGCGATCGACTGATCGACATCGCTGCCGCATTGTTGGACGTGCGGCGCGACGCGCTGGTTCTCTCGGCGTCGGCCGTGCGGGAGAGAGACGGCGCGAAGTCGCTGTCGCTGGCCGAACTGGGCGGCATGATGCATTACCGCCAGGACCTGTTGCCCTCCGAGGTGGAGCGCAGTCCCGTGGTCACGTTCCATGTCGTACCGACCGGCCTCATCGCCAACGGCATCCAGGCAAGCCTGATCGAGCTGGACCCCGAATCGGGATTCGTAAAGCCGCTGAGGCACTGGGTCGTCGAGGACTGCGGCCGTGTGATCAACCCCATGCTCGCCGACGAACAGCTGCGGGGCGGCGTCGTGCAGGGGCTGGGAGAGGCCCTGTTGGAGGAGTGTCGCTATGACGAGCGCAGCCAGCTGCAGAACGCCACGCTTGCCGATTACCTCGTCCCCATGGCCTCGGACATGCCCGACATCGTTATCGACCACGTCCATACCGAAGTGACCGGCACGCTGCTCGGCGCCAAAGGCATCGGAGAGGCCGGAACGATAGGCGCCGCGGCAGCCTTCGTCAATGCGCTCAACGACGCGCTGCGCGCGTTCGGCTGCGCCATCTCCGAGATTCCCTGCACGCCGGAGCGCGTTCTGAGGGCGCTGCGCCGCGTGCCGTGAAAATGCGATGAAATTTGCACCGTTCGACTATGTGTGCACACGCTCGCTCGCCGAGGTCTACGATCTGATCGAAGCGCGGGGTCCGGACGCGCGCATTCTGGCCGGCGGCCAAAGCCTGCTGACGACGCTCGCGCTTCGACTCTCGGAGCCCTCGGTTCTCCTCGACATCGGCGGTCTGCAGGAGCTCCGATTCATCGAGGAACGCAACGGCGCGATACACGTCGGTGCGTTGACCCGCCATTGCGAGCTCGAAACCAGCCCCTTGATTGCCGCGAGGCTGCCTTTGATCGCGCAGGCGATGCCACACGTGGCCCATGCGGCGATCCGCAACCGCGGAACGATCGGAGGCAGCCTCTCGCTTGCCGATCCCGCTGCCGAACTGCCGGCCTGCATGCTCGCGCTGGACGCCGCGATCGTGCTCGCCTCGCGCGACGGCGAGCGGCGCGTGCGCGCGGAAGCGTTCTTCAAGGGGCTGTACCACACGGACGTCCGGCCCGGCGAACTGCTTGTGCGCGTGGAGATCACGCCGCTCGAAAAGGAATGGCGGTTCCACTTCGCCGAGTTCAGCCGGCGCCGCGGCGATTACGCCATGGTGGGTCTCGCCGCCGCGGCCCGCGGGCCGGGACCCCTGCCCGAAGAACTCAGGCTCGCGTTTCTAGGCTGCGGCGACAGGCCGGTGCGCGCCCGGGAAGCCGAACGCGTCGCGTCAGGCTCGGCATCGGCGCCGCGGGCGGAACGCTATTCTGCGCTGCGCCGCGCACTGGAGAAGGACCTCGAACCACAGTCCGATCCGAACGCGAGTTCGGAGACGAGGATGCATCTGGCCGCCGTGCTCGCCGATCGGGCGATCGAGGCGCTGTCCGGCTAGAAGGAGACGCGATGAACGATTCTATGGCGGCGCGGCCCGCGCCCCTGGTGACGGTAACCATGACCGTAAACGGCAGAAGCGTTACGCGTAGCGTCGAGCCGCGCACGCACCTGATCGATTTCCTGCGCAACGAACTCGATTTGACCGGCAGCCACCTGGGGTGCGAACACGGGGTCTGCGGCGCATGCACGGTGCGCGTTGACGGGGATATCGTACGCGGCTGCCTCGTTCTCGCGGTGCAGCTCGAAGGCGCGCGCGTGGAGACCATCGAGGGGATTTCCGCGAGCGGCGAAATCACCGATCTGCAGGAAGCGTTCGTGCGCCGCAACGCACTGCAGTGCGGCTATTGTACGCCCGGCATGCTCATGTGCGCGGCGGAGTTTCTCAGGACCCGGCCGAGTGCGGACCGCGAGGCGATTCGGGACTTCATCTCGGGCAACTACTGCCGTTGCACGGGCTACCACGCAATTGTGGACGCGATCGCGGAGACCGTCGAGGCGCGCCGGTCCGCGAAGGGCCGGGGCGGGCACCGCTGAGGCGGGCGCGCCGGCCGGGCGTTTTCAGCCGCCCGTGATGTAGTCCTTGAGCTGGATACGCTCCCACAGTTCCTTCGGCGGACGGATGCGCGGCGCGAAGTCGAGCGTTACCGGGCGCGTCGCGTCGATCACGATCTTGGTGTTCATAGGGCCATGGTTGTGCCGGATTTCGCCGTAGGCCGACGGATTCAGATGCGCGCCCATCGCGTTCGGGATGATGGTCATGTCACGGTCGGCCTCGCAATGAGTCGCGATCGCCCAGAGCACCTGTTCCTCGTCGTAAATGTCGATGTCGTCGTCGACGACGATTGCGATCTTCAGATTCGGCTCGGCGGCGATGGCCGCCAAACCGGCAGACTTGCCCTCTCCGGGGACGCGTTTCTTGATCTGGACGTAGGCCGTAAACACGCAGCTGCCGGATGCGGGCATGTAGACCGCCTGCACCGAGGGCGTGAGTTTCCTGACGTTGTCGAACACGGAGGCCTCGAACGAGAGCACGCCGGACAGGTTGTGCTCGCGGTGCGACGGGTCGAGGTCGTGGTAGATCGCGTCGCGCCGCATCGTGATCGCGCGCACTTGCATGAGTCCGACCGGATCCTTGACCGGACCGTAGAAGCCCGTGTACTCGGAGAACGGACCGTCCGAGGTCTGGCGCGCCGGATCGAGTATTCCTTCGATCGCGATCTCGGCCCAGGCCGGCACGGGCAGGTCGACCGTTTCGGCCGGGCAGACTTCGAGCGACTCGCCGAGCAGGCCGCCCATGATCTCCAGTTCGTCCGATTCGATCGGGCCGCGCGCAAGCGAGCCCATCACGACCGCCGGATGGTGACCGAGCACCAGCACCGCCTCCATAGGACGGCGCAGTTCCTGATAGCGGCGGTAGATGTAACCGGCGTTGTGCGCCGGATTGAACATGCAGGCAAAACTGTCGCGGCCCTTGATCTCGTGACGGTACACCCCGGCGTTGAGCACCCCTGTTTGCGGGTCGCGCACGATCAGGAAACCGATGGTGAAATACTTGCCCCCGTTGAGTTCCGCGTGCTTGAGGATCGGCAGGCGCCCCAGATCCACGTCGGCGCCGGTCTGGATCACCTCCTTGACCGGCGCGCCTGCGCGCGCGACGGCCGTCGTCGGCAGCGGATTGGCGACGCGCTCGCGAAAGGTTTCCAGAATGCGTCGCTTGGGTTCGCCCGGCGCAATACCAAGCGCGAGCCCGAGCATTTCGTAATTGCCGAACAGGTTCGTCACCAGCGGTATCATCGAGCCCCGGACCTTGTCGAACCGCAGCGCCGGATAACGGCCCAGCGCGGCCAGCTTCTGCTGAATCACGCACGGCTCGTAATTGAAGTCGACTTCCCTTTCTACGCGGGCGAAAAATCCTGGGCCGAGCGGTTCTATTTCCGCGAGAAAGCTGCGCAGATCCTTGTTCATCGGTTCACCCCTTCAAGACGAAAATGGACGACATCCGATTCAATGCGGCCTGGCATCTTAGCGCACCCGGGATGGGCCGCGCCACAGCCATGCAAGGACTGCACCGGCTATCGCCAGCCCCACGGCGTTGTACACCCATTCGTGCGTTACCAGGAACAGAGCGGCGACCGCGAGAACGATCCGCACCCCGACGCCGAGCGGTCCGGTGAAGTAGCCCTGGATCGCGACCGCGAGTACGCCAAAACCGAGCATCCCGGTGACGGCGGCGACGACGTTTTCAAGCGAAGTGCCTGCGAGCAGCAGCGCGTCGTCGGCGACGAACAGGAACGGCACCAGGTAGGCGACGAGGCCCATCTTCATCGATTCAAATGCCGTTTCCATCGGCCTCGATCCGGCGATCGTCGCCGCGATGTAAACCGCCACGCAGACCGGCGGCGTCAGGAACGACAGCATCGCGAAGTACAAAATGAACATGTGCGCGGCCATTGGGCTGACGCCGGCTTCGATCAGCGCCGGTGCCGCGAGCACCGCGAGGATGATGTAGGAGGCCGTGACCGGCATGCCCATCCCCAGCACCGCGCTTGCCAGCGCCGTAAGCAACAGCAGCAGCCCGAGATGGCCGCCCGAGGCGGAAATGAGGATCTGTGAAAAAAGCAGGCCCAGACCGGTCAGATTGATCGAGCCGATGATCAGCCCCGCTGCGGCGCCGATCACGCCGACTTCGACCATCATGCGGCCCGTGCCGGTCAGTGCCTCGCCCAGATCGCGCCAGCTCGGCCGCTGCGCCGACGCCAGTCCGAGCGCAAGCACCGCGAGGGTCCCGAGCAGCGCCGACAGGTCGGGCGAGATGTAGAAGTAGAACAGGCAGGCGATCAGAACGGCGAGCGGTGCAAGGTACGGCCAGCCACCGGCCAAGACCGCACCAAGCTTTGGAATCTGATCCGCAGGCAGGCCCTTCAGCCCCTGTTTGCCTGCCTCCAGATCGACGAAGATGAACAGCATCAAGTAATACAGTATCGCCGGAACCAGCGCCGCGAGAGCGACTTCGCGATACGGAACGGAAAGGAATTCGGCCATGACGAACGCTGTGGCGCCCATCACCGGAGGCATCAGGCTGCCGCCCGTGGAGGCGACGGCTTCGACCGCCGCAGCAACGGCCGGTCGGTAACCGAGCCGCTTCATCATCGGAATCGTGATCGAACCGGTTATCACGACGTTCGAGCTGGCGCTGCCCGACAGCGTCCCGAACAAGGCTGAACCGAGCACCCCGACCTTGGCCGGCCCGCCGCGACGTCCGCCCATCAGCGCAAGCGACAGGTCCGTGAAGAACGAACCACCACCGGTTGCGAACAGCGCCGCGCCGAACAGCATAAAAGCGAACACCGTTCCGAACATGACCATCGCCACCATTCCTAGCATACTGCCGGTGTCCAGGTAGAGGAACGTCGCCACGCGCGACCAGGTGCTGCCGCGGCCCTGCAGGATGCCGGGAAACAGGTAACTGAACCGGGCGTAGAAAATGAACAATGCGACCAGGATGACCAGCGGAAGCCCGAACGCGCGCCGCGTCAGTTCGAGAACGACGAGTACCGCGAGGACACCGAAGAACACCCGTTCCGGCGTGATGACACCGGGCGAGGCGACCAGCTCGGGCCACATGACGGTCACGTTCAGGCCGGCAGCGAATCCTGCCGCCGCAAGCACCAGGTCGTACCAGGGCACGCGCTGCCGGCTGCCGCGCTCGGCCGGAAACAGCAGGAAACCGGAGGCGAAGAGCAGGCCGTAGATGAGGCCGAAGAACTGTTCGCGAAAGATCGGGTGGTCGAAATACGTGGGCACATTGACCACGTACACGATGCAGGCGAGCGTGGCGCAGACAGAAAGCGCCGACAAGAGGCGCTCAAGCCACGCCCGCCCATCATGACGGTGGCGGGTTTCAACCGGCGCGGAGCCGCTCTCAGCCATGCGAACCCCCGGCCGGACGCGGGGTCGGTCTGCAGCGCCGCAGCTCCGCGGCCGCGGCGCTCACTTGGCGCGCGTGACGTCTGTCTGATTCTTCTCGGCGGCCGCGCTCCAGGCCTTCATTTCCTTGTAGAACCGGATCGCACCGGAATGATAGGGAATCGCTGCCTGGTCGGTGGCGTAGTTAGCGGTCGTCCAGCTCTTCATCTTGGCATCGACCTTGCGCAGTTCGGCATTCTTCTCCCAGAGCGTCTTCGCCACCTTGTAGACCACCTCGTCGGGAAGATCGGTCCGCACGACTAGGTACGCCGGCAGGTAGGTCAGCCACATGGGCTGCTTGATGCCCGGCGCGCCCGGCTCGACACGGGTCAGCATCGCCGGATACACCTTGCGCATGCGCGCGACCGCCTCGGGCGTATTGTCGGCTCCGAGGAAGCGGATGCCGACGTTGGAATCGAGTTCTCGCGTCACCGCGGAACCGACCGAGGCGTAAAACACGTCCAGCCGCTTCTGCGTGACATCCTCGCGCTGACCCGCATACAGCGAGGTGCGCGGAACCGACGTCACATTCGACCAGTCGAGTCCGACGTTCGCCAGCTCGGCCTCGGCGTAGGTCGCGATGTTGGGCGCGCCCGGATAGCGCGCGCCGATACGCAGACCCTTGATGTCCTTGCGCGATTTCGCCGGGGAATCGTCGCGCACGTACAAGCCGACATTGATGCCGCCGCCCACGAGCACCAGCCGCACGTTGTACGCCTTCGCGAACGGCTTGACACCGTGGTAGGCCTGCCACACGCCATGAAACGATTCCACGCCAAGATCGACTTCGCGGTTGTCCATCATCGGCAGCCATACGCCGGCCCCGGACACCGCCACAAGCTTGCCGGTCATGCCGGAGTGCTTCGAGAGCACGTCGGCGATTGCCGCACCGGCCAGGTAGTGGCTCGAGCCGGCCTCGTGCGTGCCGATGACTATGTCCTTCTGCTGCGCCGCGACCGGCCCCATGACGCCTGCGGCCAGCATCGCCACCGCCGACACCAGCGCCGCAAGCCGCGCCACCAATCGTCGATTCCACATCCTTTTCATGATTCTTCTCCTCCGGGCGGGTCCCCGGGAAAATGGTGTCATAGCGGATAGAGCGCGTCAACACGATATGAACACACACGGTGCGAAAGCCCGCGCCGTAACATTTCCGGCGCCAAGCAATTCGCCTCCGCCATTCCTGGCCGACCATGCGGGATCGAATCCGCCGCCGCTACCATTTCTTTCCGGACGTCCGGTGCGCGGTCCCCAGCCTGTACCGTACGCCCGGCCGCTGCCGAGGGCGCACTACGCATATCCATCGTGCCCGACGCTATCCCCCGCGCCGCGCGATCATTTCGGGCACGATGAGCGTGATCCCGGGCACTGCGATCAACAGGGCCACGACAACGAGCGCCATGATCACGAAAGGCGCCACCGACACGATGATCTCGCGCATCGAGGTGCCTGGCGAGACGCCCTTGATGACAAACAGCAGCATGCCGAACGGGGGCGTCGCAAGGCTGATCTCTAGTATCATCAGCATCAGCACGCCGAACCAGATCTCGTTCAAGCCCAGATTCGACACGACGGGCATGTACAGCGGCACGGTGATTAGCATCATCGAGACCTGGTCCATGAAACACCCCAGGATCAGCAGCACGCCCAGCATTCCCAACAACACGGTGAGCGGCCGAAGTTCGCTCCCGAGGACCAGCGCCGAGAGTCCGCCGGATGCGCCCGAAAACGCCATCAGCTGCGAAAAGGTCACCGACCCCGCAATGATAAACAGTGTCATCACGGTGATGCGCATGGTCTTGTTGATCGCGACCAACAGGTTCCGCCTGCTCAACTTTCGGTAGGCCGCCGTCGCTGCCACGGTGGCGACCGCGCCCAGCGCGGCCGACTCGGTCGGGGTGGCGACGCCCGAGACGATGCTGCCGACGACGACCACGAAGATGCTCAACAGCGGCAGCACGTATTTGACGAAGGGCATGACCCGCTCGCGCCAGGACATTGCGTGCTGGTCGTAGGCCGGCGCCAGATCGGGCCGCAGCGTGCAGCGCGCGACGATATACGCGAAGAACAGCGCAGCCAGGATCAGCGCGGGCAGGATCGAGGCGACCAGCAGCTCCGCGATGCCGATCTGCGCTAGGCTGCCCAGCAGGACCGCCAGCGCGGAGGGAGGAATCAGCATCGCGATGCCGCCCACGGCGACGATGGGCCCGATCGAAACGCTCGGGTGGTACCCGCGGCGGTACATCTCCGGCAGCAGCGTGCTGCCCAGCATCGCGGTATTGGAGATCGTCGAGCCCGAAAGCGAAGCGAAGATCGTGCCCCCGCACACGGCCACGAGCGAAAGCCGCCCCGGAAGCTGCGAGATCAGCTTGTCGATCGCGTCGATCGCACGCGCCGCCACGCCGCTGTGGAACATCATTTCGCCCATGAAAATGAACAGCGGCACCGGCAGCAGGGCGAACGACTGCAGCGAATCGACCGTGTTGCGCATGAATTGGGTCAGCCCGACGTCCCCGCGCATGAACACCCACGCGCCCACGATATTCACCAGGAAGAACGCAAACACCACCGGAACGCCGAGCAGCATGAGGACGATCAGCGTGCCGATGAGCAGTGCGAGCGCGGCGTACCACTCCATCGGCGATCCGGCGCGTTAGACGCCGGCCTGTCCTTCGCCCGCGGCCTGGAGTTCGGGCGAGATCAGCCAGCTCAGGAAGATCAGCGCCAGGCAGCCGAAGGCGAACGGCGCCGGCACGAACACGTACCACTCGGGGAACACCAGTGCCCTGTAGACCATGGTGCCCTCGACGAACGAAGAGTGCAGTGCCCGCACCGCGTAGACCAGCATGACGAGGTTGACGAACAGACCGAGACCATTCGATACGCGGCCAAGCGCTCTTGCCCAGCGTGGCGGCACCGCCTGCGTGAGCAGATCGATGACGATATGCCCTCCTCGCAGCAACACCCAGGGCGCGCCCAGGAAGGTCATTCCGTACAGGAGGAACTCCGCGGCGTTGACGGTCCAGGGCATGGACAGCAGATGGAGATTGCGGTTCAGCACGTCGGTGCAGACCAGCAGCGTCAGGCACACGAAACCCGCGCCGGACATCACCGCCATGCCGACGACCAGCTTCTCGATGACGCGATGGAACATGCGCAGCGAATTCGGCGCGCCCGTTGCGTGGACCGGACCGCCCTCTCCGGCATCACCGGGAGGGGGCACGGCCGGCCCGGCGGTCGCGCAGACGCTATTACTTCAGCAGCAGCTTCTTCAGCTTGCGCACGTTGTCGGGGCTCGCCTTCTCGAGCGCGTCCCAGTAGAGGTCGTGCGCTCGCTTGCGGAATTCAGGCCCGAGGTTCACCGCCTTCACTCCCGCATCGTCCTGTTTCTTGATCTCCTTCGCGGTGTAGGAATCGCGCCAGGCGGGCCAGACCTTCTCCCATTCAAGCGCCATCTTATTCAAGCAGCCCCGTTGCGCGTCGCTCATCTTCTTCCAGCGGTCGAGGTTGATCAGCGTGCCCACCTCGACCTTGAAGAACCCCGGCTCGACGCGGTACTTGGTGTGCTTGTGCCAGCCGAAATCGGCGATGCCCCAGATCGGCCAGCCGTAGCCGTCGACCGTGCCGCGCTCGAGCGCCGTGTAGACCTCCGGCGGCGCGATGGTCACGGTCTTCGCGCCGAGTTCACGCAGCATGGTGTCGTAGATCGGCGCGGTGCGGATCGAGAAGCCGTCGAAGCGCCCGTTCTTGATTTCCTTGCGCGTATAGATGTGAAACGGGATGCCGTCCCCAAAATACGTCAGGAACTGGACATTCATCTTTTCGTTGTGCAGCTTGTTGATGAATTCCAGCGCCCCGTTCTTGCGCATCTCCGACACGGTCAGGTCGGCCAGCGTCATCGTGTCGCCCTCCACAATCGTGCCCTTGTAGTAGGTCGCCGGGCCCGACATCATGTCGATCACGCCGTTCTTGACGGCGTTCGGCTGCTCAAACGCCTTGATCGAGCCGGGCGCAAGCACGTCGATCCTCACCTGCCCCGCGCAGCTCTTGTTGACCTCTTTCACCCAGCGGTAGAACGGCCAGCCGAACGATGCCTTCTCGGGCAGAAAACTCGCGGCTTTGAGCACCGCGGTTTCCGCCCGTACCGGACCGCCGAGCACGACCGCGGCCGCAGCCGCCGCCAATAGGAACACACTTGTCTTCTTCATACTCTCCTCCTCGATGAATTTCGCGGCGCGACGCTCGCAAGCCATGGTCCACCGCCCCCCCCAAAGACCGCTGCGGGACGTAGGTGGCGACGCCCCCGCGGTTCTTTCGGATTGCGCTCAGGGCCGTATTGCAACTACATGGGCACAGATTTGGCCGCCCAAGGCGCCGCGCCGGGGAGCAACTTCTGCAGTTATGGATTCCCCGAATCGATCTCTCATGGTCGTCGAGCATCCCTCCGTCGGAATCACGGCCTGTGTAGTTTAACACCACCCCATGCGGATCGCTCCCCGCCGCCCCGGGGTTCAGCGCATGACTCGACGCGCCGGCGACTCGCCTTCAAGCCGGGATGACCCCGGCGGCCGCCAGTGCCTGGCACTCGGCGTCGGAAAACCCCGCTTCCCGCAGGACCGGAAGCGTGTGCTCACCGTACTTCGGCGGGAAGGAAAAATCGCGCGCTGCGCCAGCCAGATCTACCGCCATGGGCTGCATTCGCACACGTTTGCCGTCGGGCATCGTCGTCGCGGTGAGCCGGCCGCGCAGCGGTTCGAGATCGCGGACCGCTGCCACGCCGTTGATGCGGGCGTGCGGAATCGTCGCTTCGCGCAGGTCCGCCATCGCTTCCTCGACGCTCATCGTCGCCGTGAGTGCCGCAATGTCGCGCTGCAGGGCCTTCCGGTCGCGGATACGGCCCTCATTGGTGAGGCGTTCATCAGTGGCGAGCGACGAAAATCGTGGCATAGCAGTCAGGCGGCGCCACTGCACGTCACTGCCAATGGCCATGTAGAAGAACCCGTTGCGCGCAGGGTATACGTTGGTCGGCACAAACTTGCGGTGCTCGTTGCCCGCGCGAGTGATCTCCCAGGGCTCGCAATCGAAATCAATCATTGGCAACGTCGTGATCAACCAGGAGGCCGCTGCCTGCAGCATTGAGACGTGGATCTCCCTTCCGGATCCTGTCTCGGCGCGATCGGCGAGAGCGAGCATCACGTTCGCATACACTTCGTCGCCGGCCTTGAGATCGATTGCCGGTATGCCACACAGGACAGGCGTACCTTCGGCGTATCCGGTAAGCTCGACGTAGCCCGCCATCGCCTGAATTACCGGATCGTAGCCAGGCACCTCCGGATACTCTGGCCCGAGCGCCGAGATGCCCGCCCAGATGAGATCCGGTTTGGCAGCGGAAAGCGTCGCGTAGTCGATGCCAAGAGGGCGGTAGCGCGCGGGCACCGTGTTGCAGCAGAAGACGTCGGCACCGAGCCCCCGGATCAGACGCAAAAGCGCGTCCCGACCTTCGCTGCATTTCAGGTTGAGCGCTATCGCTTGCTTGCCGACGTTCGGCGCGATGTAGTAGCTGCGTCGGTCTTCGTCTACCACCCGCGTGCCGATGTAGCGGTTCGGGTCTCCGGGCAGGCCCTTTTCGGACCCGAACGCTTCTATGCGAATCACGCGCCAGCCGAGTTGCACGAAGCGCAGCGTAGCGTAGGGCATCGACAGCGCCTGCTCCAGACTAAGAACAGTGCGAGGCTTCACGCGGCTTGGCTCCACGCCGGCGGCTCCGCTGCGCCATGCAGTGCCCGATACTGTTCCATCGCCGGCATCAAGTGTTAGAACCTCACCGGTTCGCTGTAACGCCCGTAGACTCCTACGAGCACCGCGCTGATCTCGCCGACGCTCGCGTAGGCCTTGACCGCCTCGACGATCGCGGGTATCAGATTTGCGCCGGAACGCGCATCGGCCTGCACTCTCGCGAGCGCAGCCCGCACCCGCGCCGGGTCGCGCTCAGCGCGCACCTTGCTGAGCGACTGGATCTGCGCGCGCGCATCGTCGTCCCGGTATGGATGGAACTCCATCTCTGGTGTCTTTTCTTCGGTCCGATAGCAGTTCACGCCCACCTTGCGGAATCGCCCCTCCTCGATCTCTCGCTGCCGCTGATAGGCCTGCGACGACACCCTGGCCTGAATCGCCCCCTCGGCGATCAGCTTGACGATCCCGCCCTGCGCGTCGACCTCGGACATGATGGCCTCCATCCGGCCGCGCATCTGGTTGGTGAGCGTCTCGACGTAATACGACCCTGCCAGGGGATCCACCGTCTCGGCCAGACCCATTTCCTCGATCAGCAGTTGCATCGTGCGCAGCGAAATGCGCTGCGCGTACTCCGAGGGGATGGTGTACGCCTCGTCAAAACAGCACAAGGCCATGGTCTGGGTGCCCGCGAGCGCGCAGATCAGCGCATAGTACGCGCCGCGCACGATGTTCAGCTCGGGCTGCTCGAACGTGAGGCCGCCTCCACCGCCGCCGGCGATCATGCGCATCCACATCGAGCCCGGCTTGGTCGCGCCGTACTTCTCCTTCATGATTTTCGCCCACAGGCTGCGCCCGGCACGGAACTTGGCAACCTGCTCGAAAATATTGCCAAAGCAATTGAAGTTGAAGGACAGGCGACCGGCGAATTCGTCCACCGGCAGCCCGCGCCTGATGACATCGTCTGCGTAGGCCTGAGCAATGCAAAAGGCGTATGCCATCTCCTGCGCCGGGTCGGCGCCGGATTCGCGGATATGGTAGCCGCATACCGATACTGGACTGTACTTCGGCGCATGTTTCGCGCAGTATTCGATCGTGTCGCCGACCAGCCGGATCGACGGCTCAACCGGATAGATCCACGTGCCGCGCCCGACGAATTCCTTGAGGATGTCGTTCTGGGCGGTGCCACGCAGCTTTGCGAGATCGTAGCCGCGCTTTTCCGCCATCGCCAAGTACATCGCGATCAGTATCGCCGCCGCACCGTTTATGGTCAGCGAGACGGTGATGCGATCGAGGTCGACGCCCTCGAACGCGACCTCGAAGTCGCGCAGGGTATCCACCGCCATACCGACGCGTCCGATTTCGCCCTCGGCTTGGGGGTCGTCGGAGTCCAGCCCGCATTGCGTCGGCAGATCAAAGGCGACATTCAGCCCGGTCTGACCGTTGGCGATCAGGTAGTGGAAGCGTTTGTTGGTGTCGGCCGCGTTGCCGAATCCCGTGTACTGGCGCATGGTCCAGGGCTGTTTGCGGTACATCAGCGGATGGATGCCGCGCGTGAACGGGTACTCTCCCGGCAGCCCGATCATTGCCGTGCCGCCGCTTGCTTCGACGTCGGCCGCGGAATATAGCGGTTTGATCGCGATGCCCGACTCGTTGACGATCGGGCGCGGCCCGTCTTGCGGCATGTCCTTGGGTTTCATGATGCGTTGGTCCGGATGAAGTTGACGATGTCCCCGAGGCGCGAACTCGAAGGAAAGATTCCCCTGAAGCCGAGGGCGCGCAGCGCATCGTGGTCCTGGGCGGGAAGGTTGCCGCCAATGATCCAGAGCTTGTCGGCGAGTCCTGCCTGTTGGAGCAGCGGCGCGAGCTTGCGGCAGATCGGCAGGTGCGAACCGGCCATCGAGGACAGCGCGACCACGTCTGCGTCCTCATCGAGCGCGATGCGCGCGATGGCCTCGGGAGTCTGCCGCAGTCCGGTATAGATAACCTCGAAACCTGCTTCCATCAGCGCCCGCGCGACGACCTTCGCGCCCTGGTCATGACCGTCCAGCCCGGGTTTCGCGAGCACGACCCGAATCGGCTTTCGCGCTCCGGCGCCATTGTTCTGATTCACGGTGTCGACACCTCCTTGGCAATAATTAACTTCAGGATCTCGCTGGTGCCACCGCCGATGAGGGTAAAACGCACGTCACGCAGAAACCGCTGCGCCGGATACTCCATGGCGTACCCGTAGGAAGCGAATATCCGCGCGGCCTGGTCGGCGATGCGCACGGCGCATTCGCTGGCGAAGAGTTTTGCCATCGCAGCCTGCATGTGGTGCGGCTTACCCGCATCGCGCAGCCACGCGGCGCGGTAGACCAGCTGCGTCGCTGCCTCCAGATCGGTGGCCATCTCGGCGATCTTCATTTGGATCGCTTGGTAGCGGTTGATGGCCTTTCCGAATTGCTTGCGCTCCCCGGCGTACCGCACCGAAGCATCGAGCGCGGCACGCGCCAGCCCCACGGCCATTGCCGCGGTGATGATGCGGATCTCGCCCAGGGTCTTGCGCAAATGCGCCTCTCCATCGCCTTCTTCCTTCGACAAGCGGTGGCTGTCCGGCACGAAGCACCCGTCGAAGGCGAGTTCCGAGGTCGGCAGCGCCCAGACGCCCATCTTCTCGATAGCCCGACCGAGCTTGAGGCCGGCGAAGCTGCGCTCAACCAGGAAGATCGTAAGTTTCTTGTCGCTGCCGGCCCGCGCAAAAACGGTGAAGAAGTCCGCGACCGGCGCCGAGGTGACCCACGTCTTCTGTCCCTCGAGCACATAGCCGCCTTCGACCTTGCGCGCGTGCGTCGCGATGCTGTCGAGGTCGCTGCCGGCGTTCGGCTCGGTCATGCAGATGGCACCGAGTTTCTCGCCGCGCAGCGCCGGCTTGAGCAGGCGCTCGACGATGTCGGCATTGCCGAGCAGGTGCAGGAACTTGGTGCCCATCAGCGACTGCATCGCCGCACAGGCCGCGAGAGACATCGATCCGCGTGCGATTTCCTCCAGCGCGACGCAGAATTCCGTCAACTGCATGCCACTGCCGCCCACGTCCTCGGGGTAGCGCATGCCGAACAGGCCCATCGCGGCGAGTTCGCCGAAGAGCTCGCGCGGAAACGCGTGCGCCTCGTCGATCGCGGCGGCCTGCGGCGTGACGCGCTGGTCGCAAAACCGAGCGAAAGTCTCGCGTACCTGCCGCTGCTCGGAATTCAGTTCGAAGTCCATGTTAGGCGGGTCCTTGTCTAATGGCGGAACACTAGGCTTCCGAAACCTCGAGGATTACCGCCATCGCGGTATCGCCGGCCGCGCAACCGGTAAACAAGCCGTAGCCGCCGCCACGCAGGACGAGTTCCTCGATCAGTTCGATGACGCAGCGTGTTCCCATCGGCGCCTGCGGATGGCCCCAGACGAGCGAGCACCCGTAGTTGTTCATGCGTCCGATGTCGACGCCCATCGAGCGCGAGAACAGGATGTCGTTTACCGCGAACGGGTTGTGCGCCTTGACCGCTTGCATCCGCTCGATCGACAGACCGGCCTGGACGAGTGCGTTCTGCGCCGCCAGCACCGGTGCCTCCGGCATGTAGGCGAGCGCGACGCGCGCCTGACCGAAGCCGTGCAGTCGCACGCGGATTTTCGGATCGCGCGACAGTTCCTTTGCGCGCTCCGCGCTCGCCAGCACGATCGCGGCGTTGCCGTCGGCCGGATGCGTCTGGTCGCCGTAGGTTACCGTGCCATCGGGCAGAACCGGCTTCATCTTGGCGAGCCCCTCCGGCGTGGAGACGCTGATGCCCTCGTCGCCGGCGATCGTCGTAACGGTCTTGCGCAAGGCAGGATCGGGAACATCGAAGGGCAGCGTCATGAAGCGCTTGAGAAATGCCGAATCGTCAGCAAGCGCCTCCCGATACTGCGCTTCACGGCGCAACACCACCTCGTGCTGTTCCGGGGAGCCGATTCCGTGCTTCTTCGCGACATTTTCCGCGGTGGTCAGCATGGCATGGGACCCGAGGGGATCGCAGTTGAAATTGTCCATTACCCAGTCCTCGTGCGTGCCGGTGCCGCCGGGGCCGCGCGGGTTCGGGTAATACAGGTGCGGCCCGTTGGACGTACGGTCGCAGGTCACCGCCAGCGATGCGCTGGAAAGCCCGCACTCGATCTCCTGTGCTGCCGCAAGCAGCACCCGCACGCCCGTGGCGCAGGCCTGCATCAGCGTCGGCCCACCGATTTGCCCCATACCCGCAAGGCCAGTCAGCCAGGGCAGTCCGTAGAACGAATGCTTCTGCGGGACGCTGAATCCGAGTACCCCGTGATCGAAGGCCTGCGCCGAAAGGCTGCGCTTTCCCAGTTCCTTCTTCACGACGTGTGCCGCGAACTCGATCGCATGCAGATTCGCGAATGCGCCCTGCCACCGTGCGAAAGGCGTGCTCCAGTAACAGCCGTAGGGAATTTCAGCTTTGTAGGTCATTGGTTCCGTTCCGTTATTTCGAGAAGTATCCGCTTCGCATTATCCAGATGCGCGCGCATGGCTTGGGCGGCGGCTTCGCTGTCTCCGGCCGCCAGCGCCAGCGCCAGCCGCTTCAGCCCTTTTAACACCAGGGCACGCACCTCGCCATCGTCCAACGTAAACGCGCGCAGGTAGCGCACGTGATCGGAGTAGAGCTCGATCGCCCGCACCAGACGTTTGTTCGGCACCAGGGCGGTCCAGGCGTCACGGTAGCGGTAATTGGCGTCCATGAATGCCGCGCCGTCGCCGGCTTCGTGCGCAGCGACCATGTCTGCCAGCCCCTTGCGCAGCGGCGCGAGTTGCTTGCGCTCGGGGTTGCTCGCCGCCGCCAGACGCAGCGCTTCGGGCTCGAGCAGGAACCTTAGCGCGTATATATCCTCGATGTCGCGCACGACAAGGATAGGCAGCGTGAAACTGCGCCCTTCGGCAACCACCAGGCCCTCGCTGGCCAGCCGCGCCAGAGCCTCTCGTACCGGGGTGCGCGACACGCCCAGCTGCGCGGCGAGCGCGGCTTCCTGCAATGGCTGCCCGGTCGGAATGCGGCCCGCGCGCACGTAGTTGCGCAGCGTCGCATATACGCGGTCACCCAGCGGCTCCGGGCGCTCCAGCGCTTGCAGTTTCGCGATCATGCCGCCTACGACTACCCGGTGCGAGCGAAGTCGGGTTTGCGCCGCTCGCCGAATGCCGCAATCCCCTCGCGCGCTGCTGCCGTGCACGCGCTGCGGCCGAACGCAGCGTAGCCAATCTCCAGTGCGGCATTCAGCGTGGGCGCCGCCGCCGCCGCCGCCACTGCCTGTTCGATGATGCTGGTCACCTCGCGGCTGAACGCCTGCTGGTCCGCCCCGGCCGCTGCCGCCGGCGCGATCGTGACCGGGCGGTCGAGCGCCGTACGGGGTTTGCCGTCGAGCGCGTGCACCAGCGCCACGGCGCGGGCGATCATCGAACCGTAGTCATCAGCGAGTTCTGCGAAAACGCCCAGCTCGTGTGCCGGGATCGCGTCGAGCCGCTCGGCCCGCGTCAGCATGGAATGGAACGTGCTGGCGGCGTTCGGCCAGCGCCGATACGGCACGACCATCGCGCCAATGCCCGGCGCGATGCCCAATGTGATTTCCGGGAACTGCAGCCACGCGTCTCGGAGCGCGACTATCGCGTGGCATCGAATCGCGAGCTCCAGTCCGCCGCCCAGGGCCATGCCGTTCAGCGCGGCGACCACCGGTTTCTCCATTTGGTCCAGGTGCACCAGCAGACGCGAGCAGTCGCGTGCATACTGGGCCGCGGCGTCGGCGCGGCCGAGCACGCCGGGAAAGCGGCCGATATCCGCGCCGGCACAGAACGCCCGCGCGCCATAGCCCGTGAGGACGAATCCTTTGACCAGCGGATCAGACTCGTGGCGCCGGATCACCGAAAGAATCTCGTCATTCAAGTCGTCGTGCAGCGCGTTCAGAGCCTCCGGCCGGCGCAACGTCACGACCTTCACGCCGTCCAGATCGTCTACCAGCACGCCGCGCTCGAAACCCAGATACTGGACGAATGCGCGCTTCGGCGTCGGCATGCCGGGGCGCTCCGCAGCAAAGCGCTCAAATATTCGCCGCACTTCCCGTTCGCCGAGATTGCGCATCAGATCCAGCGGTCCTTGGCGAAATCCCAGCGCAAGCCGGCACCCCAGATCGAGATCCGCCGCACCGCCGATGCCGCGGTCCAGGATGTCCACGCACTGCGAAAAAAGGATGCCGAGGAGCCGGTCGCGAACCGCCTCCGCCACCTGCGGCGGCACCTCAACGCGCTGGCCCAGGCGCGAGGTCGTCCAGCTCGCGACGGAGCGGAAGATCGGCGCCGGACGGTAATGGTCGCCTTCCACCTCAGCCTGCAGCGTGTTGGTTTCGGTGATGATCGGGTTGCCATTCGCCATATTCAGCACGAAGAACGGCCCGGCGTGGACGAATTCCGTTGCAACGCTGTCCACCTGAGCGGCGGTGGCACGATCCAGACACATCGCGGCATCGTTGCACCAGTTGTCGAAGACCCGATCGAGCATGAAGCACTCGACGTCTTCGGTTAGAAGCGGCACCTTGCCGGTCGTGCAGAAGAACCAGCGCAGCCAGTCCACGACCGCGGGATCGGCGTCGCGCGCGCGCACCACTTCGACGACCGGATTGCGCCATGCGGGCGCAAAGAAGTGCGTCACCGTGGCGCGCCGCTTGTGGCGCAGTTCGGAGAAGATGCGCGCCGAAGGCAGCGAACTGGTATTCGAGGTAATCAGCGCATCGCTCGTCACCAACTCTTCGACTTGCGCGAAGATCTTGCGTTTGAGCGGTAGGTCTTCGGTGGCCGCCTCCAGGACCCAATCGGCGCCGCGGATCTCCGCATAATCGGTGGTGCCGCGAACCCCGCGCGCGATCGCAGCGGCTTCGGCGTCGGTCATCTTGCGCCGCGCGATTGCTTTGTTCGCGTACTCGGAAAAGCGCGCGAGCGCGCGGTCGATCGCCGGCTGCGCCACGTCCACCAGCAGCAAATCGAGTTCGGGTAGCGCGCTCTTGAGATAGTAGCCAATGTCCGGGCCGATCGTACCGGCGCCGATCACCGCGATCCGCTTAGGCATTGGTCGCGCCGGGGACTGCAACAGGGGATTCTGCGTAATCGTCATTGCGGCTCCACTAAGCCAAAGTGTACAGTATACCGGATACATGATGGGAACAGGCTCATGCGCATCGGCATCGACGTCGGCGGCACCTTCACGGACTTCGTCCTGCTGGATGACGCGACCGGGCGAATAAGCACCTACAAGTGCCTGACCACACCAAGAGAACCATCGGAGGCGATCGAGGCGGGGGTGCGTGTCCTCTCGACCCGCATGCCGGGCTGCATCGAGGCGCTGGAGGAAGTGGTGCACGGCACCACGCTGGTCATAAACGCAATCATCGAACGCAAAGGCGCGCGCACCGGTCTCATTACCACGCGCGGTTTTCGCGACGTACTGGAACTGGGGCGGGAAATCCGCTACGCCGTCTATGACGCGCTTGCGCAGATGCCAGAGCCACTGGTGCCGCGCGACCGGCGTTGCGAGGTCGAGGAACGACTGCGGGCCGATGGCAGCGTGCTCAAGCCGCTCGACCCGGCGCAGGCGCGCGTGGTCGTGCGCGGCCTTGGGGAACTGGGTGTGGAATCGGTCGCGGTGTGTCTGATCAACTCCTTCGAGAACCCGGCGCACGAACTGGCGCTCAAACGCCTGCTTGCCGAGGAGTTGCCGGCGGCCTCGGTGTCGATTTCCTACGAGGTGCTGCCGCAGATTCGCGAGTACGAGCGCACCAGCACCACGGTCACCAATGCCTACGTCAAACCGCTGACCGAAAGCTACCTGCGGCGACTGGAAAAGCGCCTGGCCACGCTCGGTTTCCACGGCCGACTGTTCGTCATGCTCTCTTCGGGAGGAGTTACCTCTGCCGAAACCGCCGCCGAGTTCCCGGTGCGCATCATCGAGTCCGGACCGACCGCGGCGGTTATTGCCGGACAGTACTACAGCCGCCTTTTCGACTGTCCCGAAATGTTCTGCTTCGACATGGGCGGCACGACCGCCAAGTCCTGCCTGATCCAGGGCGGGGTTGCGAGTGTCGTACCCGCGTTCGAGGTCGGGCGCTTGCAGCGCTTCCAGAAGGGAAGTGGCCTGACGATTCAGGTACCGGTCGTCGACCTGATGGAAATCGGCGCAGGAGGCGGCAGCATTGCGCGCGCTAGCCGGCTCGGCACATTACAGGTCGGCCCGGAAAGCGCAGGAGCCGAACCCGGTCCGATTTGCTACGGGCATGGCGGAACCGATCCCACCGTAACCGACGCCGACCTGCTGCTAGGCTACCTTGATGCGGATTACTTTCTCGGCGGTACGATGAAGCTCGATGTCGCCGCCGCGCGCCGGGGCGTCGAGGAGCAGATCGCCAGACCTCTCGGGGTATCGTTCGTCGCGGCACTCTGGGGCATTCACGATCTAATCAATGAGACCATGGCAGCGGCCGCCAAAACGCACATTGCCGAGCGCGGAGGAAACCCGCAACTTGTCACCGTGGCCGCCTTTGGCGGGGCTGGCCCCGTGCATGCATTCGGCCTCGCGCACAAGATTGGGGCGCCGCGAGTTGTCGTTCCCCCGAATGCGGGGGTAGGATCGGCACTCGGGTTCTTCGCCGCACCGCGTGCGTTCGATCTGGTGCGCAGCCACAAGGTGCCCTTCGCCGGTGCCGACTTCGCGCGGATCGAGGCGCTGTTTCGCGAACTGGAAGCCGATGGCGAGCGCACATTGCGCAAGGCCGGGGCCGAAGGACCGATCGGCTTCTCCCGGTCGGTGGACGTACGCTTCATCGGTCAGGGTTCGGAGACGAACCTCCCCATCCCCGAAGACGATTTTGGGGCGATCGATCCTGCCGAACTGCGCCGTCGCTTCGACGAGACGTACGCAAGATTGTATGGCCGCACCTATCCCGCGTCGCCTGCGGAGTTCGTCAATTTCTGCGTGCGCGCGAGCCTGCCGGTAAAGCTGCTCGCGCTGCCTCGGCTGGCCGCACGTGGCAGAACGCTGGATGCGGTCAAAGGCGAGCGCAGTGCGTACTGCGCTATCGCCAGCGATTACATCCCCCACACCGTCTACGAGCGATATCGACTTCCGCCAGGTGCGGAAATTGCGGGCCCGGCAATCGTGGAAGAGCGTGAATCGACGGTGATCGTCGGCGCGCGTGCACGCGCGCGCGTGGACGAGTTTGGCTTCCTCTGGATCGACTTGCCCAAAGACGTGCAGACATGACGCGGCGCTTCGACCCGATCACATTGGAGATTCTCTGGCGCAGGCTGATTTCGATCGTCGATGAATCCGACGCGGCGGTCGCGCGTACCGCGTTCTCGAGCCTGCTGCGTGACGCGCATGACTACACCTGTATGTTCACCGATTCGCGCGGGCGCGAACTTGCGCAGGGCACGCTCGCCACGCCGGGCCAGTCGGGCGCAATGGCGCTCGGGATGAAGAAGCTCGTGCAAAGCCTGCCGCGGGAATCGGTTCGGGAAGGGGACGCATACATCACCAACGATCCGTGGGCTCTTGCCGGACACCTGAACGACGTGTGTGTTTTCAGCCCGATTTTCCACCTGGGCCGGCTGGTGGCTTTCACCGCATGCATCCTGCACCACTCCGATATCGGGGGCCGCGTCGCGTCGGACAACCACGAGGTGTTCGAGGAGGGGCTGTTCATACCTCTGGTCAAACTCTACGACACCGGCCGGCTCAACCAGGGCGTGCTCGACATGATCAGCGCCAACGTGCGTACGCCGGAGCAGGTCAACGGCGATATACGATCGCAGATCGCTGCCAACCATGTTTGCGCGGCACGGGTCACTCGAATGCTCCAGGAATACGGCCTGGACGGTCTCGACGACCTTGCACACGAAATCATCGAACGAAGCGAGAAGAGCATACGCGCCTCGATCGCCGGCACACCCTCCGGCGTCTACTGCTCAGAGGGGGTAATCGAGCAGATGGAAGGGCACTCCGACGTGCATATCCGTTGCGCACTGAAGATCGGCGGCGGCGAAATCACGGTGGACCTGAGCGGCTCGTCGCCGCAGGTGCAATGGGGAGGCAATGTCGTCTACAACTTCACGTATGCCTACGTGCACATGGCGGTGAAAAGTATCTTCGACCCCGAGATCCCCAACAACGATGGCGTCGCGGTCCCGATTCGGCTGATCGCACCGGAGGGTACGGTGGTCAATTGCCGCTATCCGGCCGCGGTAGCGGCGCGCATGCAGATCGGTCACTTCATTACCGAAGTGATCTACCGAGCTCTTGCCAGTGCGCTTCCCGAGCGGGTCGTTGCTGCGGGCGGAGGCACTCCAGCCACCATGCAGGTGTTCTATGGCCGGCGCAACGACGGACGGTCGTTCCATACGGTGCTGATCCGCGGCGGCGGGCTTGGCGCGAGCGCAGGGCGGGACGGCGAAGGTTGCTACATCTTTCCCGCCAACGGCGCCAACACGCCGGTGGAGATCATCGAGAGCGATTCGCCGCTTATCGTCGAACGGCGTGAATTGCTTGCCGATTCGGGCGGTCCCGGAAGACAACGTGGCGCGCTCGGCCGTCGGGAAGTGTTTCAGGTGCCCGATGATGCCTACGCACCGCAGCCGCCGGTCAATCTTGCGGTTCAATCGGGGCGTTTTCGGCTCCCGCCCATCGGACTATTTGGCGGTAAACCGGGAGCGCTTGCGCAGCTTCTGGTCAACGGCGCGCCGGGCAACCCCTACGGGCTTACCCGCCTGCGCCCTGGCGACACGGTGGTGATGGACGCGGCCGGCGGCGGTGGCTACGGAAACCCGCTCGAGCGCGAACGCGAAGCGCTCGAGCGCGACGTGCGCGAGGGCAAGGTGAGCCGGGCGAGCGCGCGCCGCGACTACGGCTCCGAGGTACCGGATGCCTGAACACGATTGACTGATGACTGCTTCAGCAGCTACGCGCGAGAAAGAAGCCCCAATGACGATTTCATATTTTCTCAGCTTCCGAGATTGCGCTCGGCCCGACGCGACGCTGAGTAAGGACGACAGGTCGCTCTTCATGGCGATCGTGCGCAGTACGCCGGGATTGCGCAACGCGCTCGTCTTCACACCGGAGCGCGCAACCGACCCGTACGTGAACGACGGCCCCGGCCCGCAGCTCGCCGCGCAGCTGTATTTTGCCGACATTGCAGACTTGGAGGCGGCGCTCGCGCCCGCCGGTCATCTGCAGGCGCTTGCCGCGCCGGGAAACCTGCCAAGCCTTGCCGGGGCCGAGGTGACTCAACAGGCCATGCGTGCGCGGGCGTTTCCGGTCCCGGATCCAACCGTGGGCGTCGCCGCGGGCGCGCCGTTCTGCACCTACCTCGTTTCCTACCAGGGCGAGGCGCAGGATCTGAACGCCTGGCTCGACCACTATCTCCGAAATCACCCGCCGCTCATGGCACGGCTTCCCGGTGTTCGCGAGATCGAGGTATGCACCCGCATCGATTGGCGCGGATCCCTTCCCTGGCCGCGGGTGAATTACATGCAGCGGAACAAGGTGGTATTCGACAGTGCCGCGGCCCTGAGGACCGCGCTTGCCTCCCCTGTGCGGCACGAGATGCGCGAAGATTACAATTCCTTGCCGCCGTTTACCGGCCCGGTTTGCCACTACCCCATGGCAACGCTGGCAGTGACGCCCTGAGACGGCATCCGCATCGTCTTGTTCGAACCGATGCACAAATGGAGAATCGACGTGCCTGATCAACTTTGCCGGGGCTGCATGTCGTTTGCGATCTCGTCGCAACGATTCCTGGGCTCCGATCAAAGAGCTGGGCGGCCCTCGATGGAAATGATCGATCCGCGATCTTTGGGGTGAAATTTGCCGATTGTTCGGCGACTCGTACGGCGAATCCGCAAATCGTCACCGACGTGGAACCGCATGACCGGTGCTTAGCGGCATGAGACGTGCAAAACTCAGTCCCGCGCGGGCAACGGCGCCGCGAGGCGCGGGACCCGGATTCGGCGTTTAGCTGCGGGTTTCCAGCGCGGCCACACGCGCTTCGAGATTGTCCAGCCTCTCGTTCATCACGGGCACGGAACTGAGCAGTACGCCTACATCGGCTTTGAGGCTGGCGATGGTCGCTTCAATGACATTCAATCGATGCGAGTGCTCCGCGAGCGTTTTGCGCGTTTCGATTCTGAACTCGCGCATCTCCTCGCGAAATTCAATGATCGTCTTCAGAGTCAGATCCATGCGCTCTCCTACGTAAGCAGCATTTTACCCCGGTGTCGATCGATCTGGTGGACCGCGCGGCCGGCGGCGTTCGTGGTCCACTGGGCAGGAAAGCGGCACCGCGGCCCACGCAGAAGCGCCCCAGGCCGTAGAAGCTGACTACCCCGCCCTTTCTCATGTTCGTGAGGATCACCGTCTGCAGGGCGTCCAGCGCACGGCTTGGGCGCTCGCGTTGAACCGCCGCCGGTTGCACCGAGGGTGCGGCGCGAACATCCGCGAGTGATGTACGGATTATGAGAACCTCTCGCGCGAGAGGCCACGCGGCAATGAATGAACGGAGATTAATTCGGGGAACTGGTGGCCAAGGGCGGAATCGAACCACCGACACAAGGATTTTCAGTCCTCTGCTCTACCAACTGAGCTACTTGGCCACGCGTGCGTCTAAGGATTCGGCCCGTCATGCGCGGGAACGATCGATGCGCACGGCGAACCTCCGCGCACCGAGAGGGCACAGAGGGTGCGAATTATACGTGAATTCGAATGGGCGAACGGACGCGAGCCGGACACCGCTTCTGTTGCGAAAAGGTCGGAGGTCCAGCGATCGCTTGGGAAATGCAATGCATCTTCCGCCCGGTTCCGGCTCGTTTCCTGTGGCGGTAAACGTTCCCGGGTGCGGCGACCAACTCGGAAAAATGGGACCGACTGCGCGTTGCCGGTCCCCGAATGCCGCGCAACAATTCCACTTGGACGACCGGATGCGCAGGCTCGGCGAGAACTGCGCGCAAGCCCCCTCTCCAGTCGAGGGAGGAGGGCGAAATCTGTCACCAGCCGCGACGCGCGTTTAACCTTCGCCGCGCGCCGAATACCTCTCGGCGCTTGCTGCTTACTGTATGGTCAGGCGCCTGCTGCTTGCGGCCGCCTTCTTCGGCAGCACCAGTTCGAGTACGCCGTCGGTGTACTTCGCGGTCGCCTTGGCTTCGTCGACTTCCTGACCGAGTCTGAAGCTGCGCGAGACCTTGCCAAAGTAGCGCTCGCTGTGAATCACGCGCTCGCCTTCCTTGACGTCTTTCTCGGTGCGGGTTTCGGCGGAGAGCGATACCACGTCGCCTTCGATGGCGACCTGAATGTCGTCCTTCTTCACACCGGGAATCTCGGCCATGACCCTGTACTCGCCGTCCTTCTCGGCCACGTCAATCTTTATCCGCCGCACGGTCTCGCCGGATTCGGTCGCGGCCATCGGGCGCACCCAGAAGCCTTTCATCAAATCGTCGAAGATGTCCCCATAGGGATCATAACGGGTGACGTTCAGCATTTGCGTTCTCCATGTTCTGTTCGGGCATCCCGCCCGCGTGTTACGTAAATGGGGGGCCTCCGGTGAATTTTCAAGTGCGATTGCGCGACGACGATTGGTGCCGCAGAATCCGAGCCAGCCGGAATCGCTCACGATGCCCTCCTCCGACAGCACTCGCCCCGCCGACAGCGCCGCGACCGGGCCGCGCGCGCAGAATTCACGTTGCGCGCGCTGCGGCGCAGGGTTTCATTGCGGAGCGGGCGCCGGGGAGAGTTCCTGCTGGTGCGCGGCCACTCCGAACGTGATGCCGGTGCCGCGCGATGACGCGGGCTGTTACTGCCCGTCGTGCCTGGCCCAGCTCGCCGCGCAGCATGCCCGGCCGCGCTAGGTCAGGCCGGGTCCGCTATTTGTGCATGTCCATCGGCGCCGTGGCCCGCAAATCGCGCACCTCGGCGTTGACCTCGACGGTGGCCAGTGACTTGTCCTTGTTCTCTATCGTGAGCCGAAGCGGCACGGTTTCGCCCTTCTTCAGCGGGCGTTTCAGATCGACGAGCATCAGGTGGTAGCCGCCGGGTTTGAACTGCACGGTCTTGCCGGCGGGAAGCGCGAGCCTCGGCACCGCTCGCATGCGCATCACATTGTTTTCCATGCGCGTCTCGTGGACCTCGGCCGCACCCGCGACGGGAGTTTGCGCACCGATCAGCGTCGCATCCTTTGCGCTGGTGATCTCCATGTAGGCGCCGCCGGTCTTTTGCGCGGCCACGGTCGCGCGCACCCAGGCCGATTTCACCTCGACCTGCGCCAGCGCGGGCGCGCTCGCGGCACCGCTCGCCAGCGCCACCGCAAGCGCGATCATCATCGTCCTGACCCCGTTCATGGCTGTCCTTCGTGTTGCAGGCCGCGACAGGCTGCGCGCGGTCACAGTACGTAGCGCGCCAGGTCCTCGCTCGCTGCGAGGTCCTTCAGCCTGGCATCGACGTAGGCCGCGTCGATGGTGAGCGACTCCTTGCCGCGCTTGCCCGCCTCGAAGGAGATCTCCTCGAGCAGCTTTTCCATCACCGTGTAGAGCCGGCGCGCGCCGATGTTCTCGGTTTTTTCGTTCACCGCGAACGCGATTTCGGCCATGCGGCGCACGCCTTCGGGCGTGAACGTCAGCGTGACCTCTTCGGTTTCGAGCAGCGCCTGGTACTGGCGCGTCAGGCAGGCGTCGGTGCTGGTCAGGATGCGCTCGAAATCGGCGACCGTGAGCGAGTCGAGTTCGACGCGGATCGGCAGCCTCCCCTGCAGCTCGGGAATCAGGTCCGCAGGCTTGGCGAGGTGGAACGCGCCGCTCGCGATGAACAGGATGTGGTCGGTCTTCACCATGCCGTACTTGGTGGAGACCGTGGTGCCCTCGATCAGCGGCAACAGATCGCGCTGCACGCCCTGGCGCGAGACGTCGGCGCCGCCGAGCTCGCCGCGCGCGACGATCTTGTCGATCTCGTCGATGAACACGATGCCGTTCTGCTCGGCATTGGCGAGCGCCTTGCTGCGCAGGTCTTCGTCGTTCACCAGGCGCCCGGCTTCCTCCTCGGTGAGCATCTTCATGGCTTCGCGGATCTTGAGTTTCCTGGTCTTCCTGCGCGTGCCGCCGAGGTTCTGGAACATGCCCTGGATCTGCTGCGTCAGTTCCTCCATTCCGGGCGGCGCGAAGATCTCCATCTGTGGCTGCGGCGCGGCAACCTCGATCTCGACCTCCTTGTCGTCCAGGTCGCCCTCGCGCAGTTTCTTCCGGAATCTTTGCCGCGCCGACGATTCCTCCGCGGGTGGCGCGCCGGCCGTATGACCGGTGTCGCGCGCCGGCGGCAGCAGCACGTCCAGCACGCGCTCCTCGGCCGCGTCCGCCGCGCGCGGCTGCACCTTGCGAAATGCCGCCTCGCGCGTGTCCTTGATGCTGATCTCGATCAGGTCGCGGACGATGGTGTCGACGTCGCGCCCGACGTATCCGACCTCGGTGAATTTCGTCGCCTCGACCTTCGTGAACGGCGCGTCGGCCAGGCGCGCGAGCCGGCGCGCGATCTCGGTCTTGCCGACGCCGGTGGGGCCGATCATCAGGATGTTCTTGGGTGTGATCTCCTGGCGCAGCGGCTCGGCCACCTGCTGGCGCCGCCAGCGGTTGCGCAGCGCGATCGCCACCGCCCGCTTCGCGCGGTCCTGCCCGACGATGTTCTTGTCCAGCTCGTGGACGATTTCCTGCGGCGTCATCTGCGACTTGCCGGAGGACGGCAATGGCGGGGAAATGGGGGATGTGGTGGACATGGTTCGGTTCCCTGTTGGTGCGCGGCGGCGGCCGCCGCCGCGGGCGAGCGCCGAGTGCGTCGGGCCGCCTTTCGGCTTACTCCAGCACCTCGACGACGAGGTTCTGGTTGGTGTAGATGCAAAGCTCCGCGGCGATAGCGAGCGACTTGCGCACGATGGTCTCCGGGTCGAGCTCGGTGTTCTCCAACAGCGCCCTCGCGGCGGCCTGCGCGTACGGTCCTCCGGATCCGATCGCGATCAGTCCCAGTTCGGGCTCGAGTACGTCACCCATGCCTGTGATCACGAGCGAACTCTCGCGGTCGGCAACGGCCAGCATCGCTTCGAGCCGCCTCAGGATCCTGTCGGTGCGCCAGTCCTTGGCGAGTTCGACCGCCGACCGCAGCAGATTGCCCTGGTGCTTGTCCAGCTTCGCTTCGAAACGCTCGAACAGCGTGAACGCATCAGCCGTGCCGCCGGCGAAACCCGCCAGGATCTTGTCGTGATACAACCGGCGCACCTTGCGCGCGCTCGACTTGATCACGATGTTGCCCAGCGTGACCTGGCCGTCCCCGCCCAGGGCGACTATTCCCTCGCGTCGTGCCGATATGATGGTGGTGCCGTGAAATGGTTCCATCGCAGTCCATGAAAAGCGTGGCAGGAAGTCGAGCCACCGGGTCAAAGAGATATGGTGCCTCAGCCATGGAAATCAAGCCGGGGGGATGCTCCGGACCGGATTCCCCCGGATCGACCGGTTCGAACCTGTCGGCCTGCCGCAGCGCAGCCCGGGCCCGGACCGCGGGCCCGGGTTGATCAGTCGCCGTACAGTTTCTGTTTCAGCTCGCGCCGGGACTGCGCCTCGATGGTCAGCGTGGCCGTCGGCCGCGCCAGCATGCGCGCGATGCCGA
>Ga0155953_1007_pt3 | contig 31594 bp, 24 predicted proteins | sample RifCSPlowO2_02_FD_107607 | JGI IMG/M metagenome (GOLD analysis project Ga0155953, IMG submission 107607) | Betaproteobacteria bacterium RIFCSPLOWO2_02_FULL_63_19
AGTGAAAACGGCTCCATGGCAGCCTGTCCAGGCGCGCCGGAATGTTTGTTCTAAAGGGCTCGGTCATGTCGACTGCTCTCTCGGGGCGCGACTCAGACGATGTGGGCGGCGGATCGGACGCGCAACTATCCGGTTAGCCAAACCTGCGAAACACCAAACGTCAATATGCGTCGCCACGCCGTGGCGTCATTTATCGCATTTGCATGCTGAGGCAAGGACTTACATATACCTCACAAATTTATTACAAGCCTATTACAATAGGGCCGCAAGTTGGCATGTTTTGACGCTATTTCGCCGTGGCCTCCGGCGAGAGCGAATGGGTCCACCGGCAGCACGCCCGTTTGATCTAAGAACAATGGACTGGACGCTCCGACGGACGCCCCCAGCGCTCGTGACGGGGAAAGGAGGGGGCTAGCGTGTTGATTCGGACTCCGTCCCTCCAATCGGAAGGGAACGCGTGAAATTGGGTGCGAGAACCGGTGGGCAATCACGAGGGATTGCCACGTATTTCGAGGAAGCGTCGGAGCGGCTCGCGCTCGAGGACGGATCGAGAGTCGGGGTGATCGGGGGCGGTCCCGCAGGCTCCTTTTTCGCCTATTTCGCGCTCAAGATGGCCAGGTCCGCAGGAATCGATATTTCAGTCGACGTCTATGAGGCGCGGCTCTTCGACCAGCGCGGGCCCGCCGGCTGCAACCATTGCGGCGGCGTCGTCTCCGAATCGCTGGTGCAACTCCTGGCGACCGAAGGTATCAATCTGCCGCCTACGGTGGTGCGACGAGGCATCGAATCGTACGTGCTGCATACCGACGTCGGACGGGTTCTCATCAATACCCCTTTGGAGGAGAAGCGCATCGCCGCCGTGTACCGCGGCAATGGCCCGAAAGAATCCGAGCCGGTCGAAATTGCCGGATTCGACCGCTTCCTTCTCGACTTGGCGATCAGTGCCGGCGCGAACGTGGTGCGCAAGCTGGTGACCGGGTTCGACTGGGACCACGGCAGGCCGCAGATCATGACCCCGGATGGCGCCGAGTCGACCTACGACCTTGTGGCTGTTGCCGCAGGCGTCAACAGCCATATCGTGAAAACGCTGAATTCCCGCGACGCGGATTACCAGCCGCCCGAGACGCTGCGCGCGTTCATTAGCGAGTTTCATCTCGGCGAGGCGACCATCAATGAATGTCTTGGCAATTCCATGCACGTGTTCCTTCTTGACTTGCCACGCCTCGAGTTCGCTGCGCTGATACCCAAAGGCGAGTTCGCGACGCTGTGCCTGCTGGGCGACGACGTCGACGAAGAACTGATCGAATCGTTTCTGGCGACGCGGGAGGTCAAGGCCTGCTTTCCAGGGAACGTGGTGCCGGCGCCCGTCTGCCATTGTTTCCCCCGCATCAACGTGCGCGCCGCAGTGCGGCCTTATGCGGACCGCATCGTGTGGATCGGTGACAGTGGCGTAAACCGTCTGTTCAAGGACGGCATCGGTTCGGCATACAGGACCGCCAAGGCCGCCGCCAAAACCGTCGTGTTCCGGGGCATTTCCAGAGCCGACTTCGAACGAGGCTTCTGGCCGGAATGCAGAAACCTGATCATGGACAACTGGATTGCGAAGCTGATTTTCGGCGTAACGACGCTGATTCAGCGCGTGCGCTTTCTGAGGCGGGGAGTATTACGCATGACGGCGCTGGAGCAGCAGCGGGAGGGAAGGAAGCGACTCATGAGCAGCGTCTTGTGGGACGTGTTTACCGGGAGCGCTCCGTACAAGGAAATCCTGCTGCGGACATTTCACCCAATGTTCCCGTTGCGCCTGGCGTGGAATCTTGTCGCAGGGAATGTCGTACGGACCAAAGAGCAAGGCGTCAGGGAGGAAGCGCAATGAGTTCGGCGGGGCTAGGGAAGACCTATGCGGACGGGGAAGTTATCGTCAGGCAGGGGGAGACCGGCGACTGCATGTTCGCGATCCAGAAGGGGCAGCTCGAGGTCGTGAAGCACTCGAAGGACGGCGAAGCGCGCGTGGCGGTTCTCGAAGAGGGTGAGATCTTCGGCGAGATGGCGATATTCGAACGCGAAGTGCGTTCCGCGACGGTTCGCGCGCTGGGCGAGGCGCGGGTTCTGACCGTCGACAAGAAAACTTTCCTGCGCCGCATCCAGGAAGATCCTTCTCTTGCTTTCAATCTGGTGCAAATGATGTCGCGGCGCATCCGCCGGCTGAGCGGAGAAATAGCCGACCTGCGCCCGGGAAGCGTTCCACGGAGCCAGGACACGTTGGCCCTGACGGAGGCCGAGCGACAGATCGAGCGCAGAAAACGGCCGGACCGGCGGGTCAACAGCGACAGGCGCACGGGTGAACGCAGGCGCGGAACCGAACGGCGCGGTGTCGCTTCGGCATCGGCAAAGAAGGACTAGCGTAGAAACTGCTGCGATACGAGGAGGGACGGATGAGCGTATATAACGACGAAAGAGTGCCGGAGGACGCCATGCATCCCGGACCAGAGGGACATATAAGCGGGATGGGCGTGCTACCCACGGCGCTGAAACAGGCACTGGTTCAGCCTGAGCAACTTCGCAAGACACCGCCGTGCAACGCGGGCTGCGCCGGTGGCGGCGACGTACGTGGATGGATCTCGCTGGTGGCACAACGCCGCAAGCTTGGTTTGTCCGATGCGAGCGCCTGCACCCAGGCCTGGAACGTCATCACCGAGGTCAACCCGTTTCCTGCGACCCTCGGGCGCATCTGCCCGCATCCCTGCGAGGACGGTTGTAACCGCGGTGACAAGGACGGTGCAGTGTCGATCAACGCGCTCGAGCGGTTCCTCGGGGACTGGGCGCTGCAGCGCGGACTCAAGCTGGCGGTCGCCGAGCGCGGGAACTGCAGCGAATCGGTGGGCGTGATCGGTGCGGGGCCGGCAGGACTCTCGTTCGCATATCAGATGGCGCGGCGCGGCTATCGCGTCACGATCTATGAAAAGCAGGAGCGGCCCGGCGGAATGCTGTACTTCGGCATACCGGAGTACAGATTGCCCGGGACCGTGCTCGCAGCAGAGATCGAACGGATACTTGCCCTGGGTGTCGAACTCAGGCTCAACACCGCCATCGGGCGTGACGTGACGGTACAGCAGTTGCGGGACATGCACCAGGTGGTGTTTATCGGCATTGGTGCGGGCGCCGGGCTGAAGCTGGGCATTCCCGGCGAGGATGGCGCGGGCGTTTGGACGGGTACCGAATTTCTGTCGCAACTGAATCGCGGCAGCAAGCTGGAACTGGGCGCGAACGTCGTCGTCGTAGGGGGTGGCAACACGGCGATGGATGCCGCGCGTGCGGCGCGCCGCACCGGCGCACGGGTAAGCATGCTGTACCGGCGCACGCGCATCGAGATGCCTGCCATCGAAACCGAAATCGATGACGCCCTGGAGGAAGGCGTGGATATTGCCTACTTGACGGCACCGGTCGCGATCCTGAGGGAAGGCGGCATCGTCCGATCGGTGCGGGTCCAGCGGATGGAACTCGGCGAGGCGGATCGCTCCGGACGCAGAAAACCCGTACCCGTCATCGGTTCGGAGCAGGACATTCCCGCCAGCGCAGTGATCGCTGCGGTCTCTCAGGAGCCGGACTGGGAGGGTCTGGGTGAACTGCGCGACGGAAAGATCTGGATTCATGCCGGTTCGAATGGCGCGCTCGGCGACGGCGTCTGGGCAGGCGGGGACGCTTTGGGTCTGGGTATCGCGGGCCTGGCCATTTCACAGGGGCGCAAGGCCGCCGAAGCGGTGCATGCGAAATTGCGCGGACTGCCGACTCAGTCGATCTCCGATGGCACGGGGGCAGCAGACGAGCCAACCCCCAAACCCGAGTACTACGCCGCAATTCCGCGTTCGTCCTCGCCCTACAGGGACGTGTCCTCACGGCTCGCGAACCCCGACCTGGAAGTTCAGCAGACGATCAATGCGCGAGCCTTCTTCGAGGAGGTGTCGCGTTGCTTTTCCTGCGGATCGTGTTTCGGCTGCGAGCAGTGCTATATGTATTGCAACGGGGGCGGATTCTCCAAGTTGCAGGAAGTCGCTCCCGGGCGTTATTTCTCGTTGAGCCTGGATACCTGCGAATCCTGCGGGAAGTGCGTTGAGCTGTGCCCCTGCGGGTATCTTTCCGCGCGGCCAGGATTGCGTTCGAATGAGGCTCGCACATAAGGTCGTAGCCGACGACGATAGCGTTATTCTTGTACCGGTCGGCGGTGTACCTCCACATAGCAACCCAGGCGTCCTGCTCGGTTTGCGATGTCCAAACTGAATAGAGCGTCGGAAAGTCCACTTCAGGGACGATAGCTGCCTCGTTCCGGCCCGGGCCGGTCCTGAAGGTGATGACGGCGAACAAATTGGCTTCCTGAATCATCGCCAACAGGCTGTCGAGGTTGGCCTGGGCGTCCGCGTCAAGCGCATAGGGAGAAGTTTCGGAATACAGTCCCGGATGCGAAATGTTTACCACGTTGGCGCCGAGCGCCGCGAGGTTGTTGAAATCAGTTTGGGTATAGCGTGGATAGAAAGCGGCAGAAGCGTCGGACGGGATGCGTATCTGGTAGATGTTGGCGCCGCGCAGGCAAGTCGTCCCTGTCTATAAAGCCCATTTGCTGGCAGCACCTACGCAAGAATCTACCGTATAGATCTTGGCCAGCTTGCCCGGCGAAGTGAACATATCCTGCTCGTCGACGTCATAGCCGACATACAGTTGGAGTCCCGTGAGGCCTGAGATGTCGATGTGATCGACCACGGTGACGGATTGCGAAGCCGAGAGCGTCACGCTCCTTGCAATCGGAAAAGGCCCGCCGGTGTAGGGAACCCAGCTCGCACCATCGTTGAGGTATAGCGTTGTCGCGTAGACCGCTCCGAGCCAGATGTTGGCGGATGCGTTGACATCCGCCGCATCCTGCCCGATGATGGCCGTGACCCGGTCTGCCGTGGCCTGGCCAAGCGCGATGCTCGCCGCGTGCGTCGGCGTGACGAAAAGTACCGATATGACGATCGGCGAAACAATCAACCGTGGCATGACGATTCTCTCACCGTTCCCATTCGCACCATTCCATGAAATAGCCGCCACTTGATCGAATTCGGAAGCCTGGAAACGAGGAGTAATGACGGATAAAACGATGGATAGAGGAGCAAGTGCCCGTAGCGTATATACCCTGCTTTGGCTGTCTATTTCTTTGCTGACAACTTCGATCGCGCACGCAACGCTTCCGGTGCCAGCCGCCGCACAGAGTTGGAGCTATTATCAAACGTCTTCCCCGACACTGAGTTCTTTCCCCGCTCAGGCAAAGCCCCTCGGCATCGGCGCATTTGCCACCGGGGGAGCCGTGCTCAGCATCGACATTGGGTTGAATCAATTTTCAGCAGCCGTAGATATCTATGTGGCATTTATCGCCCTAGCCGATCCAGGCAATATCAACATACTAAATCAAGACGGCAATACTTTCGGCCCCTTCCCGCTTAGCGATATCGTCGATGGTATTGCAACGGGGGTGCTGCCGGCCGGTGTTCAAAAGTGGAGGTCAAATGTAACCGGGCCAATAAACGAGCATCTGTTTGATATATCTTTTTCGCTTATCCCTGCAGGAACATACAACGTTTACGTTCTGGTAACGCCTGCAGGGAGCCTCCTCAGTTATTACCTCTGGTCAACCAGCTTTGACTCCCTGTATGTGCAAGGCGCGTTTTATGTGTCGCCCGATGGCGATGACAATAATGCCGGCACTGAATCACGGCCCTGGAAGACGATTACAAAAGCGGCCAATACGCTTGTCGCAGGTGATACGGTGTTCATCAAGTCAGGCACGTACAATGAACAAGTTTCCCCGCGGAATTCCGGAAGCGCTGGTCATTACATTACATACGCGGCGTACCCCGGCGAAACGGTAACGATTGATGGAAGTGGCATATCGGTCGCAGAGTACGACGCCTTGTTTAGTGTCGCGAACAAGCATTACATCAAGGTTTCGGGCCTCAGGGTCATGAATGTCGGGCCCCATGGAACAAGCGCGGGAATTCAGGCCGACGGCGCCAGCCACATCACGATTGAAAAGAACTACGTCTATAACACCGCTTCCTCGGGGATACTGGTGTGGAACTCAAGCAATATAGTCATTGATGGCAACGAGGTCGAGCTTGCGAATACCAAGGGCGCTGAAAGCAAGAACGAATGCATCACGGTAGGGGAAACCGATAAATTCGAGGTCAGAAACAATCATGTGCATCACGGTTATCCTGTGAGAGGGGAAGGAATCGTCCTGAAGGACGGTTCGTCCAACGGAAAGGCATATGGAAATCACGTGCATGACGTCCCGGACGTGGGTATCTATATTGATGCGCAGGCCAGGCACACACGTGATATCGATGTTTATCAGAATACGGTGCACGATATATCGGGAGAGGGGGTGGCTATCTCAATAGCTTCCGAGGCGGGCGGTCTTCTTGAGAAGGTAGGCGTCTACAACAACATCGGCTACAACAATAGGGTTTACGGCATCGAAATTTCCTATTGCTGCATGGATCTGAGCACCAGCCATCCGGTGAAGGACATCAAGATTATCAACAACACGCTTTACAACAATGGTGTTTCATGGGGCGGCGGGATATTTCATGGCAACCTCGATGCGCGGAATGTCGTGATAAGAAACAATATCGTGAGCGCAAACCTGTCGTTTCAGATCGCGCTTGAGGGTGTCGACAACGCGAACGTGGCTATCGATCACAATCTGATAGACGGTTTTCGTGGATTTCAAGGAGAACTGCGAGGCAGTGATTTTGTCGAGGCCGACCCTGTATTTGTCAATGCCTCGGGGGCGGATTTCCATCTGCAGGCAGGCTCTCCGGCGATTGACAGCGGGACTTCGACAAATGCGCCAGGGAGCGATTTTGACGGCACGTCACGGCCTCAGGATTCAGGACACGACATAGGTGCGTTTGAGTTCTAGGAGAGCGTGATTCAGCGGTTACAGGCTGTAGCCCGACTTAATCACAGCTTAAGCGGAACGATCCGTCCAATAGAAGCGGCAGCACCAAGGTGCGCAGGTTCTCCGCGCGCGCACTGTCACACAGCTCATCGTAGGCGCCGTCGGTGTTGCTCACGTAGCGGCTTTGGTACTCTACGTTCAAGACTGGTTTGCCGAGCGAAGTAAAGGCCTGATAGTCGGCGCATTCGGCCGATTCATGACATTGCTCGTTGACTGCAAACTCGAAGGTCGCTGCGAGATCACTGAGTTGCCCCACGTCGTTTTTCAAGCCGGCCGCCAGCCCGCGTGAATGCGCCTCTGACGAAAGAAAGCGGTTATAGTCGAGCTGATCTTGTGCGGTCAGGGGAAATCCCGTGGGGTTGGTGTAGCCATCGACATTGTCCGGGTCAATGCCATCGCAACCTTTGTCCAAGGCCAGGTTCATGCGTGTGCGCATGATGCTTCGCACATTGTCCGATCTGATATCGAGCCAATTCTCGCCAGGCCAACCCTGCAGCGGGTTACCCATGTCCGTCGCCAAGAAGCTGGCAAAATCCGGCCGCCAGTTTTCGCTGCTGCCCGCAGAGAAGTAGCAAACGATCTTGTGACCCTGTTGCTTGAGTTGAGCGATCTGCGCCGCGGATGTGTCGAATAAATCAATGTCGTAGATGGTGGCCGCAACGTTGGTGGTCAACACACCGCGCAACTGCAAATGAAAGCTATCGAGCAGGTTGGGTTGCCATACTGCATTCATCACCGGCACTTCCTCGGGCGTTGTTACGGTATAGATCTTTGCCAGCTTGCCCGGGGAGGTGAGCATATCCTGCTCGTCGACGCCATAGCCGACATAGAGTTGGAGACCCTCGAGGCCCGAAATGTCGATGTGATCGACCACGGTGACGGATTGCGAGGCCGAGAGCGTCACGCTCCTTGCAATCGGAAAAGGCCCGCCGGTGTAGGGAACCCAGCTCGCACCATCGTTGAGGTATAGCGTTGTCGCGTAGACCGCTCCGAGCCAGATGTTGGCGGATGCGTTGACATCCGCCGCATCCGGCTCGATGATGGCCGTGACCCGGTCTGCCGTGGCCTGGCCAAGCGCGATGCTCGCCGCGTGCGTCGGCGTGACGAAAAGTACCGATATGACGATCAGCGAAACAATCAACCGTGGCATGACCATTCCACCTCCGAGCTGTGTCCTCTGCGGCTACGCGGAGAGCTTGATCCTGCATCTTCCTTTAGAAGGTTTCTTTCGGTCACTATTTTCCCCTGAATCCGGATAGTTTCATACGCAGCAGGAAATGCATCGAGCTGTGCCCGTGCGGGTATCTCTCCGCGGGTCCCGGACGCGGTACGGCCAACTGCTAAACGGGCGGATCAACCGCGGCGGCAGGCGCGTGGCGTAGAATGCGCGCATCTTGCCCCGCCGGCGGCACGGGGCGCAAAGGAACACGCGTGTTCGGAATTGTTGCTCCCGCGGAAGCTGTCGTTCGAGGACGACTTCCCGGCTTTCCGTTGAACCCTATTCGTACGCCGAGGTCGGGGCGCTGGAAGAACCTTACTCTCCTCCGGGCTATCGCGAGGACAGGCATCGTGAGCCCTTGGGCCATGGCGCTGTATGTTTCGAGCGCGCGAAAGCCGGCCTGCAGTGCTGGGAAATGTTCAGCGTCGCTTGGGTCAGGCTGCACCCGGAAAAGCCGGTGGTCGCGGCCGAGACCGTCTTCGGCATTTCGGCCCGGTTTCTGTTCGTCTGGTCGACGAGCTTTTGCCGGATCGCGTATACCGTGGACGATAAAGGGGAGGTGGACCGATTCGGTTTCGGCCTCGGGGCCGTGCGCGGGCACATCCTCGCAGGGGAGGAGCGATTCTGCGGCGAGTGGCATCATGGGGATGATACGGTCTGGTACCACGTGATCGCGTTTTCGCGTCCGAATACCGTGATCTCGCTCCTCGGCTACCCATGGTGCGGAATCTCCAGAAGCAGTTCGCGAGGGATTCGCGTATGACCATGGCGCGCGCGACTGCCGTCAAGAGCATCGCGGACTTGAAGGGCAAGCGTGTCTCGAGCGGGTTCAATGCGCAGAAGACCATCGCGCGCATCATCGACACGCATTTGCAGACGGCCGGCCTGAGCTACAAGGATGTCACTTCGGTGCCGACGCCGAACGTCGTGCGGCAGGCCGACGATTTCAAGGCGGGAAAGGTCGACACGCTATTTTTCGCTTTGGGTTCGGCGGCCGTCAAGGAGGCGAGCGCGAGCGTCGGCGGACTGCGGGTGCTCGAGGTGAACGATTCCCCACAGGCGATGCAGCGCGCGCAGAACATCCTGCCCGGTTCGTACACGTTGACCATCACGCCGCACCCCTCGATCGAGGGCATCACGCAGCCGACCAAAGTGATCGCATTCGACATGGTCATGGTTACCAATGCCAAGGTCGCAGACGACGTGATCTACAAGGCCGCCAAGGCAATCTACGAGAACAAGAAGGATCTGGTCGCAACGTTCCGGCCGTTCGTGATATTCAACCCCAAGAACATCGCAAAGCAGGTCAAGGACGTTCCGATGCATCCGGGCGCAGTGAAGTTCTACCGGGAAGCCGGACTGATGAAGTGAGCCTCGCGGCGGGCCGCGCGGTCCTCTGGGCCCTACGCTCCAGAGCTGAGGGCGTCAGTACGAGCGCGGCAGGCCGAGCACGTGCTCGGCGATGTAGCTGAGTACCAGGTTGGTCGAAATCGGTGCGATCTGGTACAGGCGGGTTTCGCGGAACTTTCTTTCGACGTCGTATTCCTCGGCGAAGCCGAAGCCGCCGTGGGTCTGCAGGCACATGTCAGCCGCCTGCCATGACGCCTCGGAAGCGAGTTGCTTGGCCATGTTCGCTTCCTTGCCGCAGGGCTGTCCGTTTTCGTAAAGCTGCGCGGCGCGTTCGACCATGAGTGCGGCAGCCTCGCAGGCCATGTAGGCGCGTGCAATCGGGAACTGCACGCCCTGATTCTGTCCGATCGGTCGGCCGAACACGCGGCGCTCACCTGCGTACGCGGTCGCTTTGGCGATGAACCAGCGCGCGTCGCCCACGCATTCCGCTCCGATCAGTATGCGCTCCGCATTCATGCCGTCCAGGATGTAGCGAAAGCCCCTGCCTTCCACGCCGATGAGGTTTTCAGCCGGCACCTCGAGGTTGTCGAAGAACACTTCGGTGGTGGCGTGGTTGATCATGGTTCGGATCGGGCGGATGCTCAGTCCTCTTCCGAGCGCTTCGCGCATGTCCACCAGGAACACCGAGAGGCCATCGGTTTTCTTCTTTACCTGCTCGCGCGCGGTCGTTCGAGCGAGCAGGAACATCAGGTCGGAGTGCTCCGCGCGTGAAGTCCACACCTTCTGACCGTTGATGACATAGCGATCGCCTTGGCGTACAGCGGCCGTTCGGATCGAGGTTGTGTCGGTACCGGCGTCGGGTTCGGTGACGCCGAAGGCCTGCAGGCGAAGTGCACCGGTTGCGACGCCGGGCAGGTATTTGCGCTTCTGCGCGTCGCTGCCGTTGCGAAGCAGCGTGCCCATGATATAGATCTGCGCGTGACAGCCAGCGCCGTTGGCACCGCTGCGCTGTATCTCCTCAAGGATCGCCGCGGCGGCGCTGAGGCCCAGACCGGTCCCGCCATACTCTTCCGGTATCAGACAGGAAAGGTAGCCTGCGTCGGTGAGCGCGCGTACGAATTCGGTCGGGTAGCGCCGCTCGCGATCCAGTTCCCGCCAGTATTCTCCCGGGAAGCCGGCGCATAGCTTGGCGACAGCATCACGGATTTCGCGCAGGTCGTGTTCTGGCATGATCACGCTCATTATATAGCGGCGTTGCCGCGGGAGACGCCGCCGCGCGTTAGACTTGTTCCATCGGCAGAAAAGATCGGGAGACCGGGTATGGACTCGAATGCGAAGGTTGCGATCGTCACGGGTGCTGGCACCGGCATCGGCAAGGCGGTCGCGTTGGCACTGCTCAACGACGGCTACAGCGTGGCATTCGCGGGCCGGCGGACTGAACTGCTGGCCAAGGCGATCGCGGATTCCGGCGCCGGAGCGGCGCGGACGCTGGCGGTTTCCGCCGACGTGGGCGATCCGGAGTCGGTGCGTGCGTTGTTCGCCAAAACGGTCGAGAAGTTCGGACGGCTGGACTTGCTGTTCAACAACGCGGGCACAGGTGCGCCCGCGATCCCCATGGAGGACCTTGGCTACGAGCAGTGGAAGACAGTGGTCGATGCCAACCTCACGGGTGTATTCCTGTGCACCCAGGAGGCGATCAGGATCATGAAGCGTCAGGTGCCCCGTGGCGGGCGCATCATCAACAATGGCTCGATTTCGGCGCACGCGCCGCGGCCCAACTCCGCACCCTATACGGCGACCAAGCATGGGGTCACGGGGCTCACCAAGTCGACCTCGCTCGACGGCAGACAATACGACATTGCGTGCGGCCAGATTGACATCGGCAATGCGGCAACCGAAATGACCGACAAGATGGCTCAGGGAATCGCGCAGCCGAACGGATCCATCGCGGTCGAACCGCGCATGGATCTCGCGCACGTTGCGAGCACCGTGGTGCACATGGCGAGCCTGCCGCTCGATGCCAACGTGCAGTTCGTGACGGTGATGGCGACCAAGATGCCGTTCGTCGGCAGGGGCTGACGCGCGAGTCTTGGCTTTGGCTCGCGGATGTCGCAAAGCTCATTTGTTGAGCTAATCGCCCTCTGGGTGCACGTCGGGGGCTGTTGAACGGTTTGGATGCGGGCTTATGCACAAGATGTCCACCGATTTTGTGGACAACTCTTCTTCACGCGGTGCAGCATGACGTTTTCGACCCGAAGATGCGAACCGCGGCAGGTGTGTCGGGCCTGCGCGAACTCGGAACTGCGTTCGGACTACGGCCACCGATAGGCAGGGGTTGCCGGGCATAGGTGCCCTGGTTGACAATCATCAAAGCCATCGGTGTGCGCTGGGATACAATAGAACCCTCGAGTGGGGTATAGTGGAAAGGCTCGCGCCCACCCGCGTTCCTCCATTGCAACATGAGGAGCCGATTATGCAAATCCCTCTTCAGATCGCCGTGCGTGATTTTCCGCAATCCGAAGCGCTCGAAGCGACTATTCGAAAGAAAGCGGGAAAGCTCGGGAAATACTATCCGCGCATTACGAGCTTCCGCGTCACCGTTGAGGAGTCGCACCAGCATCATTTTCTGGTCAGCCTGGATGTGCGCGTTCCGGGAACCGAAATCGTTGTAAACCACGTGCGCAACGAAGACGTATACGTTGCAACGCGCGATGCCTTCAATGCGGCAAGGCGGCAGCTTGACGAGGCCGGCCACCTGCGGCGCGACGACACCGGACGGTCTGGCCAGCCGGTGCGGCACACCGTGCCGCTAAGGCGCGGTTCGTCGGTGTAATTGGCGCCCGCCGGCGCCGCTGAACCCCCCGGCTTTGCCCGGATATCTATAGCTCGGGCAATGGGTGCACCGCCTGTTCATCGCATCGAGTTGCGGCTGCGTGACTTCGCGCAGCTATTCAACTCCATGGATCCGACGCCGTTTCATCACAAGGACCTGGATCCGGGCGCCGAGGAATTTATTGAGAGCTGGGCGCTGGAGTTCCCTCCGGGCAGTCGGTTTCAGGTCACCGTGCATATCCAGCAGACGCCGATTCCGGTCGATGCGAATCTGTTGGTTGCGGACGCGATCCACAACTTTTTCGCCTACAAGGCTGAGCTGACGCGTCGTGAATTGCGTCGGCTGCTGCAGCAGGGCCGCATCAGTCTGGTGATCGGCCTCGCTTTCCTCGCACTGTGCCTGTTTGCGGCAAATGCGATCGGTCAGATCGCCACCGGCACCGTCCTCAGCATAGGCCGCGAGAGTCTTACCATCGGCGGTTGGGTTGCAATGTGGCGCCCGATTCAGATCTTTCTGTACGACTGGTGGCCGCTGGCACGCCGCCGCCGGATCTACCATAGCCTGAGTCGCGCCCAGATCCGCGTGTCGGAAGACAGGCAAGCGCGCGCCGGATGAGCGCGATTTCGGCGCTTTCTTGACGCCCGTCAATACATCCCGTGCACCGGGGTTGAAAATAAAAAACCGGTGTTGTTTCGGTGTTGCATCGAGCAGGAGAACGATCATGGGAAACGAAAGCAAACGCGATGTGCCGGTAACGACGAAGGTGCACGATGAGGGCAAGGCTACACACGGCGGGGCGCTGACTCCGTTTGAAGACATGGAGCGGGCGTTCGAGAAATTCATGTCCGGCGGTTGGCTGCGGCCACTGGCGTGGGATCGGTCCATCTGGCACGACCTGATGGAGCCTTTCCAGGGTCGGATGACACGTACGGACGTGATCGACCGCGACGAGGACTTCCTGGTGCGGGCCGAGGTCCCCGGTGCCCAAAAGAAGGACATCGAGGTATCTCTTGCGGACAACATGCTGACCATCAAAGGAAAGGTGGAGCATGAATACAAGCAGCAGAAGGCCGATTACTACCGATGCGAGATTTCGCAGGGCGTCTTCTCACGCACGGTTCTCGTTCCCGGCAAGTTCGACGCATCCAAAGTCACGGCGTCCCTCAAAGATGGCGTGCTCGAGATAACGCTGCCCAAGGTCGAGGCGTCGAAGCGGCAAAGTATCAAGATCGAATAGCGCCAACGCGCTTCGCGTCGCACTCGCCTCCGCCTGTACACCGGTGGGGCGAGCGCCACCGTGCGTGCTCCGTTTCAGAACCGGGTTCGGATTCCGCACTGACCTGAAGTCTGTCAGGGCTTGATCCTGTTCACGGCGGGACGCCGTGCAAGCGGCCGCCGCTTCGACCCGGCAGTTTTTCGCTAGAATGCCCGCGCACGGGCGGCGTCGCCCGACACCAAGGATGAATCGCATGCGGCAGGGTACTCAATACGTCCTCGAGATCAGCGCTCGCATTCCGGAGAAACTTGCGCGCATCGAGGAACTGGCCGACAACCTTTGGTACAGCTGGGATCGGCCGACACGCGCGCTTTTCGCAAGGCTGGATCTCACCCTTTGGAATGCGGTCAACCAGAGTCCCAAGGCGTTCCTTAAGCGCTTCGACGAACGCAGGCTCCGCGAGGCGGCAGAGGACAGCGTATTCCTTACCGCCTACAACCGCGTGCTTTCGGCATACGACAGCTATCAGAACGAGCCGGTGCGCCGCGAGAGTGCGGGGTTGCTAAGCGGCGGCGACCTGGTCGCCTACTTCTGCGCTGAGTTCGGTTTTCATGAGAGTCTGCCGATCTATTCGGGCGGCCTGGGCATACTGGCCGGAGACCACTGCAAGGCGGCGAGCGACATGCGGCTACCGTTCGTCGGGGTTGGATTGCTCTATCGCCAGGGCTATTTCTTTCAGACTGTCGATTCGGAGGGCCAGCAGCACGCCGCGTACTCCGATTCGGACTTCGACGAACTACCGATTCAACCGGTACGGGACGCGAACGGAGCGGAACCGCTCGTGGAAGTCGAGCTTCCCGGCCGAACGGTGAAGGTGAAGCTCTGGCAGACGCGGGTGGGCCACGTAACACTGTACCTGCTCGATACCGATATCCCGGCCAACGGCGCGCATGACCGCGGCATTACGCACCAGCTCTATGGTGGCGACCGCGCAATGCGTATGGAACAGGAAATTCTGCTCGGAGTCGGGGGCGTGCGAGCGCTAACGGTCTTGGGCCTCAAGCCAACGGTGTGGCACATCAACGAGGGACACGCGGCATTCCTGGTGCTCGAGCGCATCCGCGGGCTCGTCGCGCAGGAACTCGATTTCGTCTCGGCGCTGGAGGCGGTGGCTGCGAATACGGTGTTTACCACCCATACGGCGGTCCCGGCAGGCCACGACCAGTTCGACGCGGAGATGATGGACTCCTACTTCGAAGGCTATTGCCGTGACGTTGGGATCGATCTGGCTGTGTTGATGGATCTAGGCCGTACGCCTTCAAGCGCGGATTTCAGTATGACGGCGCTCGGGGTGCGTGGCTCGCGCTTCCAGAACGGCGTATCGCGCATTCACGGCGATGTTGCGGCGGAAAGACTGAGCGAGCTCTGGCGGCAGGTTCCCGCAGAGGAAAACCCGATCACATATATCACCAACGGCGTGCATGTGCCGACGTTTCTTTCTACGGAGTGGGTGGATGCGTTCGACCGCTTCGTAGGTCCGGACTGGAAACGCCATCTGCATGATCGTTCATGGTGGACCCGGATCGAGCGATTACCTGACCAGATATTCTGGTCCATGCACCAATATCTCAAGGCGCGGATGCTGCATCTTGTTTGTCAGCGCGTGCGTGCGCAGCACGCGCGTAACCATGGCAGCGACGCGCACCTGGACCGCATGCTCAAGTACGCCAATCCGGATGATCCGAACGTGCTAACGATCGGCTTCGGAAGACGCTTCGCGACCTACAAGCGAGCCACGCTGCTGTTCGAAGATCTCGCGTGGCTGAAGAAAATCCTGTCAGATCCGGAGCGTCCGGCGCTGTTCCTGTTTGCAGGCAAAGCCCATCCTGCAGATATCCCGGGTCAGGATCTGATCCGCAAGATTGTCGAGGTTTCGCGCATGCCCGAGTTCGAGGGCAAGATTCTGTTCGTCGAAGACTACGACCTGCGTCTGTCGCGGCGGTTGATCGCGGGCGTCGATGTCTGGCTGAACAATCCTGTGTATCCGCAAGAGGCTTGCGGCACTTCCGGAATGAAGGCGGGCATGAATGGCGTCATCAATCTGTCGGTGCTCGACGGCTGGTGGGACGAGGGCTATGAGCGCGGTAACGGATGGGCGATCAAGCCGGTCAAGCAAGTCCATGACGAGATGCGGCGCGACCACGAGGAGGCGCGCACGCTCTACGAGATCCTGCAAGATCACGTCATACCCGTCTACTACCGGCGCAGCAGCATGGGGTACTCGCCCGAGTGGACGCGCATGGCCAAGCATTCGATGGCGAGCATCCTGCCGCAGTTCAATTCTGCGCGCATGCTGAACGAATATACGTCGAAGTTCTATTCTCTCGCGGCGAAGCAGGGGCGAACGTATGGCGACGCAAACAACAAGGCAGCGCGCGAAATGGCGAAATGGAAGGCGCGCGTGCGTGCCGCGTGGCCTGGTGTAGCGCTACGCAGAATCGACTCGCCCGGACCACGCATCCAGTACGGTGATTCGGTATTGATCGAGGTAGGCGTGCGGCTGAACGGGCTCGATCCGGGGGACCTATGCGTCGAGGCCGTGTACGCCTATTCCGAAAGAGACGACGGCCGAACGCCTAGAGTGCACGACGAGTTCGTAGCCGACGGCACCGCTGGCGACGCAGGCGAGCACCGGTTCAGGCTCGAATTGAAGCCGGAGCAATGTGGAAAGCTGCATTACCGCATTCGCTGCTACCCGCGCCACGACCTGCTCACGCATCCCTTCGAACTCGGGCTGATGGTATGGCTGTGTGCGCCGGACCTTCAGGGTGCCGGATCACAGGCGTGATCAAGGCGCCATCAGCGAGCAAGATAGATGTCTCGGTAGCCGACGTAGACCGAGATGACTAGGACCGGGCCGAGCACCAGCCAGCCGAGGCCGAACGGTATGGAGGCGACGATCGCGAGCAGCAGGCCGACGAGGCCGTAGACGAGGAACGGGACGATGTTCTTCAGGCAACCGAAGAAGCTCGCCTTCATTGCGTCGACCGCACCGGTACCGTGGAACACGATCAGGGCGGGTGCGAACCAGGTCGCCATGTAGACTGGCACCAACAGTGCAACGGCAATCAGAACCGCCAGCAGGACACTGGCTGCGCCGACAGCGCCCATCGCCGCGGGAGTGCCGCCGCCCGAGGCACCCATCAGCATCGTGCCCATGCCGACGCCGGCAATCAGCATGGCGATCCCAGCGGCGACGACCATGCCAACGAGGTACGCCACGCCAAGCAGAATAAGCTGACCGGCGTCCTTCGAAAATCCGGCGGTCAGGTGGCCGAAGCCAAGAACGCCGTCACGGTCGACCTCACGTGCACCGAGCATCAGGCCACCGGCAACCGCCGGCCAGAACAGCGTTATCGCCAACTGGCCGATCACCGGAATCAACGAGACCACGGCAAACACGATGAACGTGACGACGATCAGTCCGATCCACATCCCAATCTGCCGCGTGAACAGCGGCCAGGCCTTTGTCCACCATTCAAGCCCGTTGCGTGCGGGCGTGGCGCGCCCCCCGATGTTGAATGCGTCATCCGACGTGGTCACGGGGGATGTCGCTTGGCCTTGATTGTTCATGGCGTCCCTCCCTCCCATGGGGATAGGACATGTTAGCCCAATATGGACGAATCGGATAATTAATCCGACAAGCAGGTCCGAACCGCGTGCAGGGACGCCGCAATCGCGTCGCTGTCGCCACCGCAGAAGAATCTGACCCACAGAAATCGCGGCCCCAGTTCGGCTGGGTTCGTCTTTCGGATCGGTGATATTGATTCCAGCCGGTTTGAGAGTCGGTTTCCATTCAGCGGGGAAAGCCGGCTGTTACTCGCCCGTTTCGGGCTGCTGCAAGTTTCATTCTGAATTGGGTTCCTGCGCCTTGGCCAGGCGCGTGTAGATGGCGAGATAGCGCCTTGCACTTGCGTCCCAGTTGAAGTCGCGTCTCATGCCGGCGACCTGCAGCGCCCGCCAGATCCCTGGATTCCGGTAGCCCTCGAGAGCGCGCGATACCGCGCCGAGCAGCGCTTCGGTGCTTGCCACGTCGAACACGAAACCGTTGGCCGTACCGCTGGAGAGGGTCTCGGGCTTGCAGTTCACCACTGAGTCGACCAGTCCGCCGGTGGCGCGCACGACCGGAATCGTCCCGTAGCGCAGGCTGTACATCTGGTTCATGCCGCAGGGCTCGTAACGTGAAGGCATGAGGAACATGTCCGCTCCGGCTTCGATCAAATGAGCGAGTTCCTCATTGAAGCCAACCATCACTGCGACGCGGTCGCGATGCCGGGCCGCCAGCGCCAGCAACCTAGTCTCGTAGTCCCGGTCGCCTTTCCCGAGCACGACGAGCTGCGACGGTAGCGCCAGTAACGCCTCGGCCGCTTCAAGGACCAAGTCGATCCCCTTCTGGTACGCGAGCCGGCTGATCACCGCGAGCAGTGGTACGTCGGAATCCTGCGTCAGGCCGAACCGCTGCTGCACGGCCCATTTGTTGTCGCGCTTGCTATCCAGCGAACGGATGCCGAAGCGCCGCGCAATCAGCGGGTCGCGCTCCGGATTCCAGGCTTCGATGTCGATGCCATTGAGTATGCCCTCAAGGTCCCCGCGTCGTTCCGCAAGCAAGCCCTGCAGCCCCATGCCGAGTGGCTCGCGCTGGATCTCTTCGGCGTAGGTCGGACTGACGGTACTGACGGCGTCGGCAAATCGGATCGCCGCCTTGAGGAACGACATCTGACCGTAATATTCGACACCCGCGGGACTGAAGCTCTCCGGCGGCAAACCAAGCTGTGGTACCACCTGTGGCGGGAATACTCCCTGGAATGCGAGGTTATGAATGGTGAGCAGAGTCGCTGCCGTGGCATCCGGATCGAGGCGCAGGTAGGCCGGCGCGAGTCCTGTCTGCCAATCGTTGCAGTGAAGAACTTGCACCTGCCAGCCGAGTGGGCTGCGCACTCCCGAGAGTTCGGCCGCTACGCGGCTGAACTGCCCGAAGCGAAGCGCGTTGTCGGGCCAGTCGGCGCCGGACGGATCCTGATACGGCCCGCCGGGGCGGTCGTACAACTCGGGGCAGTCGACCACTACGAGCGGGACACCGCCCGGGCCTTCGGCGAGCAGCAAACGAGCGTGCGGAAACCGGGGTGTCGCTGCCAGGCGGGCGACTTCGCGCGCCCCGGAGAGTCTTCCCATTACCGCTCGATAGCCGGGAAGCAGGACACGGATGTCGACACCGAGGCGGGTCAGCGCGGCCGGCAACGCACTGCTTACATCGGCAAGCCCTCCGGTTTTTATCAGAGGGGCGCATTCGGAGGTCGCGAACAGTACGCGTATCGACTCGGCAGTCATTGTGGGGGGGGTAACGCGGACCGGTTCCATAATCTGAAACCCGAAGCATACCGGACAAGCGAAACGGTCCGGATAGACTCAATCCGGCGCGCCACGACGTCAGCCTGCTGCGAAGTAGTCCCGCGCCGGGCGCTCGATTAATCTAAATCAACGTGCCGGTGTGCGCGCATGGTATCTTGTGTCGATTGATCAGGCGCTGCTCGGGGTTGGCGGTGCATCTTGGTTGCGTTGCAACGCCCGATTGAAGTTTGCAGGGAGTTGAACATGCGGCGGGGTCCGACGCCCTCGAACCGTGGCAACGGTGCAAGGCACGATCAGAATGTGCTGCTGACCGGCGCGCGGCTTACCCACCGGACGCTGGCGATCGTTCTCGCCGGCGGGCGCGGCGAACGCCTCGGAAGCCTTACCGACTGGCGCGCAAAACCCGCGGTTCCGTTCGGCGGCAAATTCCGCATCATTGATTTCACGCTTTCGAATTGCGTCAATTCAGGCATCCGGCGCATCGGCATCTGTACGCAGTACAAGGCGCAGAGCCTGATTCGCCACGTGCAGCGAGGGTGGTCATTCCTCGACGGGCGCTTTCAGGAGTTCATCGAACTGCTGCCTGCCCAGCAGCGTGTGTCGGCAAACTGGTACCGCGGTACCGCGGATGCCGTTTTCCAGAACATCGATATCCTGCGCCGCCACGACCCGGCGTTCGTGCTCGTTCTCGCGGGCGACCATGTCTACAAAATGAACTATGGCCGCATGATCGAGGAGCATGTGGAGCGCGGCGCGGATATGACCATCGGTTGCGTTGCGGTCCCGCTCGAGGACGCGACACAGTTCGGCGTAATGGGCGTGGAGGACGACTTCCGCGTCACCCAGTTCATGGAAAAGTCATCTTCTCCTGCGCCGATGCCCGGGCGCGCAGACATGGCGCTCGCAAGCATGGGCATATACGTGTTCAATGCGGCTTTCCTGTACGCGCAGCTCGCCCGCGATGAGGGTGATGAGTCCTCCAGCCACGATTTCGGCAGGGACATCATTCCGCACCTGGTGCGCGAAGGCGGACGCCTGTACGCGCATCATTTCGCCGACTCGTGCGTCAACATTACGAACGGCGTACCCTACTGGCGCGACGTGGGGACGATCGATGCCTACTGGGCGGCGAATCTGGAGCTCACGCGCGTCACCCCCGACTTGAACCTGTATGACAAGGAATGGCCCATATGGACCTACCAGGAACAGCTTCCGCCTGCGAAATTCGTCTTCGATGACGATGATCGCCGTGGCCATGCGGTCGATGCGCTCGTCTCCGGCGGCTGCATCATCAGCGGATCAACCGTGCGGCGGTCCGTGCTGTTCTCGGGCGTGCGCACCCATTCGAACGCGTTGGTAGAGGATTCCGTGATTCTCGCCAACTGCGATATAGGGCGGCGCGCTGTGCTGCGGCGGGTCGTGCTCGACGCCGCTTGCCGGATTCCGCCGGACATGCGGATCGGCGTCGACCCGGTGGAGGATGGCCGGCGTTTCCATGTCACGGCGCAGGGGATCATCCTGGTCACTCCCGAAATGCTCGGTCAGCGACGCTATTAGCAGCGCTGACCGAACGCCGAATGAATACGCGAGGCGCATCTTGAGCGAGGCGGGCAGCCTGGACCTTGTGCTGGCCTGGCACATGCACCAGCCTGATTACCGCGACCATGCAACCGGCGAATTCACCGTTCCATGGGTGTATCTGCACGCGATCAAGGACTACACCGACATGGCATGGCATCTCGAACGCCACCCCGGGATGCGTGCGGTGGTCAATCTTGCGCCGGTGCTTCTGGATCAGATCGAGGATTATTCGCAACAGTTCGCCACCGGCACGCTGCGCGACCCGCTGCTGAGGCTTCTTGTACGTGACGACGCGCAGCCGCTGACGACCGCCGAGCGTGACTACGCGCTGGACAACTGCTTCCACGCGAACCATCTCAAGATGATCGCGCCGTTTCCGGCGTACAAGGGGCTGCACGATCTCTACCTGTCGCTCGAAGCGCATGGCCGAGCGGCGCTCGCATACCTCTCGGACCAGTACATCTACGATCTTCTGACTTGGTTTCATCTGTCGTGGACAGGTGAAACCCTGCGCCGCCAGAACGAGACCATCCCGCGTTTGATGACCATGGGCAGCGGTTTTTCCCGCGCGCACCGGCTTGAGCTGTCTGCACTCATCGGCGAGTGCATCGCGCAGATCGTGCCGCGTTTCCGAGTGCTTGGTGCCGACGGGCGCGTCGAGCTGTCCACGACACCCCATTATCATCCGCTGGCGCCGCTGCTGATCGATTTCGGGGCCGTACGCGAAGCACTGCCCGACGCACCGCTTCCGATTGCGCCGACGTATCCAGGTGGACGCGAAAGCGTTTCCTTTCATATCCGCAGCGCGCTCGATTCGCACGCGCGCCGGTTCGGCGCGCCTGCCACCGGAATGTGGCCAGCGGAGGGTGCGGTGTCGGCGGCGTTTCTGCGCATGCTCGGCGAGACAGGAGTGACCTGGGTTGCGTCCAGCCAGAGCGTGCTCGCGAACTCGTTGCGCCAGCACGGCGGGCGGGCGTTATCGCAAGCGCGGGATCTCTATCTCCCGTACCGGATTACCGCCGTCAGTCCGTCCCTACTGTGCTTCTTTCGGGACGAACGTCTGTCCGATCTCGTCGGATTCGAGTACGCAGCGTGGCACGGAAGCGACGCCGCCGCCAACTTCGTGCAGGAACTGGAGAGGATTGCCGCTTCGGCGCCGCTGGGGGAGCGACCGACGGTGAGCGTGATCCTGGACGGCGAAAACGCGTGGGAACATTACCCGTATAACGGATTCTATTTTCTGTCGGAACTGTATGGAAGACTGGAGTCGCATAAGCGCATCCGCCCACAGACGTTTGCGAGTTGTGTGGCACAACGCCTACATTCGGCGGCCGAAGTGCGCCCGAAAACCGGCGAGTTGCCGGGGATCACCGCCGGCAGTTGGGTGTACGGAAACCTGTCGACGTGGATCGGTTCAGCGCAAAAGAATCACGCGTGGGATCTGCTCGCCTCGGCCAAGCAGAGCTTCGACATCGTGATCGGGAGCGGTCGATTCGATGCCCAGCGTGCTGCTGCCGCGCGTAGGCAACTCGCTGACTGCGAAGGTTCGGATTGGTTCTGGTGGTTTGGCGACTACAACCCTGCAGCGGCCGTCGAGAGCTTCGATCGGCTGTTTCGGGCCAAGCTCTCCAACTTGTACCGACTGCTTGAACTGCCGGTACCGAATGCGCTTGGCTCGCCGATCAGCCATGGCGGCGGCCACCCCGAAGCCGGCGGCGCAATGCGCCGCTCTTCTGCCTGAGCTGAACCGCGCAGCGCTCGTTTGGTTCAGGAGGCGCGCAGCGCGCCCTGCTGCGCGTGCAGAAACCAGCGATCGAGTACCACGTGTTTTGTAAACCAGGCGCTGGACAGGAGCAGGCCGCCGACATAGCGCTGCAGTCCCGCCGGCAACCTGTTTGCGCGTCTCGTCCGGCCCAGGCGAGTTTGCAGGCGCTGTTCGTAACGGGACAGACGCTGCAGCCGGTAGTCCTGTTCGGCTTCAACGATCGTTGCCGCTGCGAGTAGCGCCGATTCGACCGCGGGACGGATGCCTTCTCCGCTTTCCGGATAGGCGAGGCCGGCGGCGTCGCCGATCAGCAGCACGCCATCGTCGGCCAGTTTGCGCCTGCTGCGGCCGTGCAGCAGGTAGGCATGCCCGTGAAAAGCATCGGGTACGTCTGTGGGAATCTTGCCGCGGCGTCGCAGGAAGGCGCAGAAGGCCTCGAGGTGCTGCGAAAGGCCGTGCTTGTCCTCCCGCCCCAGGCCGATATTGAGATGGTCCCCCTTGCGGAAGCACCAACCGTAGCCTGCGAGGTCCTGGCAGAAGAACAATTCAGGCATTTCCGGCTTCACGCTGCACGCGCGCTGCTGCGGCGCGTCCATGGCGAATTCGACCTCCTTGGCGGCGACCACGGATTCAGGCACGTCCGCGGGGCCACCGAGCATGCGCGCCACCGGACAGAAATGACCACCGGCGCCGATCAACAAAGGCGTTTCGACGCTGCTGTTGACAATCCAGTATCGGCCCTTCCGCTCGATGGAGCGCACCGGTTCGCCCAATCGCAGGCGCGCGCGCGAGCGCTCGAGCAGAAAATGGTCGAATTCGCAGCGTCGGATGCCGTAGCTGACATTGCCCTGGTAGCGGGTTTCCACCTCGATTCCATCGATCATTCCCGTTCGAAACCCAGTGATGGGCTGCAGCACGCGGCGTGCCGCGTAATCCGCGGGGTCGATCCGCAGTGTCTCGATCACTGCGGGGGTTATCCATCCGGCACAGACCTTGTCGCGCGGAAAGGTCTTCCGGTCCAACACCAGCACGTCCATGCCTTCACGCACGAGGGCGCCGGCGCAGGTGGAACCTGCCGGCCCGCCGCCGATAACCAGTGCGTCACACCGCTCCATCGGTCCTGCCCCGGACTTCGTCCTGGCAGTAAAGATGATCGCGGGTCCAGGGAACGTCGTTGTTGCGGTTTCGGGCAAACACGACCTGGAACAGCTGAAGCTGGCCCGTGGAAAACGCCGCCTGGGAGCCGGTCAGATAGAGCCGCCAGAGGCGCACGAATGACGGGTCGAACATCTTTTCAACTTGTGGCTCGGCGGCGGTGTACCGATTCCGCCAGTGTTCCAGCGTCCGCGCGTAGTGCAGGCGAAGGTTTTCCACGTCCAGCACGGAGAAATTGAAAGGTTCGAAAACCTGCATCATCTGTCCCGGACTGGGCGGACAGGCGCCGGGAAAGATGCGACGTTCGATCCAGGGATTGAGGGGTGCAGGACGATTCATTCCTATTGAATGGATCAGCCCGCGGCCGTTGGCGGTGAGGCAACGGTCGATCAGCTCGCCCAGCGATTCGTAGTGCGCAATGCCCACGTGTTCGAGCATGCCCACCGACACGAAAGCGTCACAGGTGCCGACGATTTCCCTGAAGTCGCCTTCAATGTATTCGACGCGCTCGTCCAGTCCCTGGCGCTTTCCCTGCTCGCGCGCGTAGGCCAACTGCTCGCGGGAGATGTTGTAGGCCTTGACGCGTACGCCGTGGTGTCTGGCCATGTGCAGCGCCAGGGCGCCCCAGCCGCAGCCGGCCTCCACCACGCGGTCACCGGCCTTGAGGCGGAGTTTACGGCATATGTATTCCATCTTTGCGACCTGCGCCTGTTCCAGCGTCATTGCCTGGTTCGGGAAATAAGCGCAGGTGTAGAGCATCCGCTCATCCAGCCAGAGCCGATAGAAATCGTTGCCGATGTCGTAGTGGTGGTGAACGTTCTGCCTTGCGTGCACCAGGCTGTTGGGACGCGGACGATTCACCCAGTTGAGCACCGTTCGCCGCAGTCCGCCGGGAACCGTATTGGTGCGCGCGAGGTACAAGGCTTCGACCACCTCCAGCAGGCTGCCTTCCACGTCAATACGGCCGGCGCTGTACAGCTCGCCGAACTGCAGGTCAGGGTTTGCGATCAGCCGCAGCAGCGCATCGCGATTGCGTACGAGCAGCCGCGCGACCGGCGGGGCCGTGGACGGGGCCACTTCTTGGCCATCCCACAGCACCAGGCACACCGGCGGAAAGTCGATCAGGTCGAGCACTTTGCGCAGCCATCGATGTTCCGATCCCTGCGCGCCCAGATCAGTGCGGCCCGGTGCGTACTGCAGTGGCAGGTCGCGGTCGCTGCTTGCCGAACTCGCTTCGATGGACTCGAATTGCTGGCCGTTCATGGTCGCAGGCCCTCCGGTTCGATCGGGTTACACCGTTGACGTTATTCTAGCGGCGGGCTCCCGATTAGTTCAAGCGGGGTAATCACGGACCGGGGCAGCAAACGGCTGCACCGGTGTCGGCGCGTTGCGCGGTCTTAGCGGGACGCCTGCCGGATCAGGCATTGGAGCACCGCGCGACCGGTCTCGTCGATGACCGGCGAGGAGTCGTCTGCCAGGAAATGCCGCTTGAAAGCCATGATCGCGGCTTCGACATCGGAGACGTCGTAGCCCAGCGTCTGCAGTCCCAGGGCAACGTCGAACGACGCCGGCGCTGAAGGCAGAGGCGAATCGCACCACCGACCGAATCCGTGCGCGGCGAGCGTCTTCCATGGGAAATACACGCTCGGGTCGACTTTGCGCCGCGGCGCAACGTCGGCGTGCCCCAGCACGTTCGTTCCGGGGACGTGGAGCCGCTCCTGAATGTCGGTCAGCAGATCGATCAACGCCGATATCTGGACGTCCGGAAAGGGCTCACGCCCGTTGTTGTCCAGTTCGATGCCGAGCGACGCGGAATTCATATCCGTCAATGCACCCCATTTTGATGCGCCGGCATGCCACGCACGGTCGCGTTCGCGGACCAACTGCGTGACCGTCCCGTCGCGTGCGATCAGGTAATGCGCGCTGACCGCACGCGCGCGATCGGTGAGAGTGCCCAGCGCCTGCTCGACGGTGTCGTCGCTGGTGTGATGAATAATGACGAACTGCGGTTTTCTATCATCATAATTTGGTGATTCGATCCACCGCACCGGAATGCCCGCTCGCTGCGCCGGTACGCACGCGGCGAGCGCTACGCTCAGCGTGCAGATCGTCCAGCGGGTCCAGTTAGCGGGTACCGAAGACATGTTCGGGCGATCCGAGGTGAACTTCGATTAGGGCGAGCTGCTGCTCGCGTGCTGGGCGCGCGCGGCCATGCATGCGCGAAAGTCTACACGCCTGACGAGGTGTTCACGCGGTGTCGGTCAATCAGGCAAGTGTATATCCTTGCCGTGCAGTGGTATGCTCGCATCGGCCGGACGCGCACCTCGTCGATTTTGGCTAGTATCGGCATCCGGGGTGACGGCCGCGAACAAGAACGGGAGGTACCCCCGAAGTGCGATGCTAGCGATAGGGAGAGCGCATGGATCTCCAGTCCATTGAGAAAGTCTACAGGCGCTACGCGCCCACCTACGATTTCTATTTCGGCGCCGTGCTGCAGCCGGGACGGCGCGCCGTCATCGACGCCATGCGCTGCCGTCCGGGAGAACGAATTCTCGAGGTGGGGGTGGGCACCGGGCTGTCGTTGTTGTTGTACCCGCGCAAGGTACGGGTCGTGGGTGTCGATGTCTCCAGCGAGATGCTCGAAATTGCGCACGAGCGCAAACGTCGCCATCGGCTCGATCACGTGGAATTGCGCTGTATGGACGCAGAGCGCATGGCGTTCGAGGATGGTGCCTTCGACAAGGTCGTGGCAATGTATGTCATGTCGGTCGCACCGGACCCCAGGCGGTTGCTCGAAGAAATGCGCCGCGTTTGCAAGCACGAAGGCGATTTGTACATCGTCAATCACTTCCGGCATACGAACCCGCTGATCGGTTTGGTCGAGAGCATGATCGCGCCATTCTCGTCGTTGCTGGGTTTCCACCCTGATTTCTCGCTCGAAGACTTTCTCGAGCGAACGGGGCTGAATGTGGCGGAGAAAATTCCGGTCAACCTGCTCGGATACTGGACTTTGCTCAGGTCACGGAATACGAAGCGGTCTGTACCCGACGCGAGCGTGCCGACGGGCAGCGGCTCCGAAGCCGGCGAACTAAGGGTGGCTGGGACCTCCGGCGAGTAGTTTGTTACGGTACGGGGTGCCGGCCGCTCTGGATCAGGGCAGGTCGCCTTCCGGTAACGCCGGCGAGACCGCGAACACCCCTGGGCGTGTTGCGTTGATTCCCCCCCTGATCCAGCGCACCTGCGGGGAACCGGGCACCACGACGCGCACAAAGTTCTCGATGGTCCTCCCGGTTGCCGGGTCGACGAGGGGTCTGTCCTGGCCATACAGGTGCGTGTCGCCGTGCACGAACAGAATCGGTTTGCGAAAACGCAGCGCGTGGATACGCAGTGCCGTGCGGAACGTCTCGAAGCCGTCTGCGACGCCCGGGCGACGCCGATCGCGTCCTTCGAAGTTGGGATCGGCCTGGGCCAGCATGACGGCCCCGGCGAGTCTGTTCTTTGCGGCGAGCGCGATGCTTTCATCGAGCCAGGCCAATACCGCGTCCATCCGCCTGCGGTACTCCACGTCCATCGCCGCCGTACGCCCCAGGTTGTTGTTGCTCCCCTGGACGTTCAGACCGATGAACACCACGTTGCCGGCGATCCAGCGCACGTGTTCGCGGTACTCGGCATAGCGGGGATTGGACGATTGGCGCTCGAGACGTAGCGTCCGCTGCCCGATGCTGCTGTCGCCCGAATGGAATAGCTGTCGCATCTTGTCCAGCCGCTCCAGTGGGTCGAAGCCGCTGCGGTGGCAATCCAGCCAGTCATTGTCTCCGGGGAGCAGGATCAGCGGGTGATGCAGCCGCTGGTATTGGCGCTGACGGGCTTCGAACCAGGCGTCGGTGCATGGACCGCGGCCGCTGGTGATATCGCCGACATGCACGACGAACGCGAGGTTCTCGGCGTTCATGTCGTCGATCAGCGCGTCAAGCTGGCGGACCTGGACGCCGTTATAGGGAACGTCGCCGATGAGGCCGAAGAGGAGGTCCTTGCTCGCGACATCGGGCAGCGGCGTCGCGCAGCCGGCAAGCAGCGCTGCGAGCAGCGCGAACCGCCAAAGGGCGCGGGAATCGGTGATTCTCGGGCCTGTCGCCGGCTCATCCGATCCCGGTCTCACAGCTTTTTCAGCCGGTAGAGCAGCTCCAGCGCCTCGCGGGGCGACAGATCATCCGGGTTCACGGCATCGAGCGCCTCGCGCAGCGCGTCGGTTGCGGGTTCGTCGTGCGAGTCCGCGCGGGTCGAGACGAACAGATCCGGCTGGTTGCCGCGCGTCAGGCTGGCATCTTCGAGCATCCGGAGATAATTGCGCGCCCGGCGTATGACCGTCTTGGGTACGCCGGCCAGTGCCGCCACCTGCAGGCCATAGCTCTGGCTTGCCGGGCCTTCCTCGAGCGCGTGAAGGAACACGATGCTGTCCTTGTGCTCGACGGCGTCCAGGTGCACGTTGGCAGCCTCGCGGTATTCGAGCGCGATGCGGGTCATCTCGAAGTAATGCGTGGCAAACAGCGTCAGCGCGCGGTTGCGATCGAGCAGGTGATGCGCGATGGCCCACGCCAGCGCCAGGCCGTCGAACGTCGATGTCCCGCGGCCGACCTCGTCCATGAGGACCAGGCTGTGCGCCGTCGCATTGTGCAGAATGTTGGCGCTCTCCGTCATTTCAACCATGAAGGTCGAACGGCCGCCCGCCAGGTCATCGGCGGCGCCGATGCGCGTGAAAATCTGGTCGATCGGGCCGATGCGCGCCGAAGCCGCAGGAACGAACGCGCCGGCATGCGCCATCAGCACGATCAGCGCTACCTGCCTCATGTAGGTCGACTTGCCGCCCATGTTGGGTCCGGTGATGAGCAGCATCTGGCGAGCGGGCGAAAGGCTTGTGCTGTTGGCGATGAAGCCCTCGATCTGCGCCTCGACCACCGCGTGGCGACCGGCATCGATTTCGAGCAGCGTTTCGTCGGTGAATTCCGGCCGGCAATAATTGCGCTTTGACGACAGCACCGCAAAGCAGGCCAGGACATCCGTCTGCGCCAGAGCGCGCGCGATGCGCTGCAGGTCGTCGAGCCAGGTGCCCAGGCGCGCGAGCAGATCCTCGTAGAGCGCTTTTTCCAACGCGAGCGCACGGTCGCGCGCCGAAAGCGCCCTGTCCTCGAATTCCTTCAGTTCGGGCGTAATGTAGCGCTCGGCATTCTTGAGCGTCTGACGGCGGCGGTAGTCCAGCGGCACTTTCTGCGCGTGCACGTTGGTGACTTCGATGTAGAAACCGTGTACGCGGTTGTATTCGACCTTGAGGTTGGCGATGCCGGTGCGCTCGCGCTCGCGCGCCTCGAGCGCGAGCAGAAATTCGCCGGCGTTGTTCTGCAGGCCGCGCAGTTCGTCGAGCTCGGCCGAATAGCCCTCCGCGATCACTCCGCCGTCGCGCACCATTGAGGCGGGTTCGAGCTGGATCGAGCGCTGCAGCAGCGCCAGGCACTCGTCAGGCGCGTTGATCTCCGCGGCGAGACTGTCGAGCAGTGCCGCGCCGTCGGGAAGCGCAGCGCGCAGCTCGGGCAGCAGCGCCAGGCTGCCGCGCAGTCCCGAGAGATCTCGCGGCCGGGCCGATTTGAGCGCCAGGCGTCCGGTGATGCGCTCCACATCGGCAAAGCGGCGCAGCAGCTTGTGGACGGCCGCCGCGGTCGAGGTTTCGACCATGAGTGCCACGGCTTCGTGCCGCCCGGCGAGCGCCGCGTGGTCCCTCAGCGGATGATGCAGCCAGTGGCGCAGCAGCCGGCTTCCCATGCCGCTCGCGCATTCGTCCAACAGCGAATACAGCGTTGGCGCGGGCTCGCCGCGCAGCGTCTCTGTAATTTCGAGGTTGCGCCGGGTCGCGGAGTCCATGCGCAGATACTGGCCGGCACGCTCGGCCGTCACGGCGTTGACATGGGTCAGACCGTCCCGGCCCTGGCCCTGGGTTTTTTTCGCGTAATCGAGCAGGGCGCCGCAGGCGCCGATGGCGGCATGAAGGTCATCGCAGCCGTAGCCCGCGAGGCTCGCTGCGCCGAGTTGGTAGAGCAGCGCGGTTCTTCCTGCTTTGACGTCGAAATGCCACTCCGGCAGCCGCGTCACCGCGAAACCGGCTAGCTGCGCCGCGAGCGGGCTGGATTCGGAGGCCAGTATCTCCGCAGGACCGATGCGGCGTAGGTCATGAATCAAGTTCTGCGTGGCGACCTCTGCGACCCGCAGGTCGCCGCTGGCCAGGTTGAGCCACGCGAGGCCCGCCGTGGAACGCTCGTGCGACACCGCAAGCAGCACGTTGTCGGCCTTTTCATCAAGCAGCGCCGAATCAGTGAGGGTGCCCGGCGTCACCACGCGCGTCACCGCGCGCTCGACCGGCCCCTTCGAGCTTGCCGGGTCGCCGATCTGTTCGCAGATCGCCACCGACTCGCCCAGCTTGACCAATCGGGCGAGATACTGTTCGACCGAATGCCAAGGTACCCCCGCCATCTTGATCGGGGCGCCCGCGGATGCGCCGCGCGTGGTCAGCGTGATGTCGAGCAGCCGCGCGGCCTTTTCGGCGTCTTCGTAAAACAGCTCATAGAAGTCGCCCATGCGGTAGAACAGCAGGATGTCCGGGTACTGTGCCTTCAGGCGCAGATACTGCTGCATCACCGGAGTATGGTTGCTCAAAGCGGGGTCGTTCAAGTTGCTGTATTCCCTGCGAAAACTGCTCGTAACCATTTGGTCCGATGGCGCAAAATCCGATTTTCCGGGTGCACCGCGCATGCAGACTTGACCATTCTTGTCCAGCCTTGTCAGGCGGTTTGGTCTAGGTGGCGGTCTACGCTCAACGCGAAATGAGAAAACCGCCCCCACTGCTCACACCGCGCATTATCGCCGACCTGCGTTCGGGAGACGAGTGCGCCGACCCCGATCACCCGGGATTGCTGGTGCGCCGCACGAATGCCGCGCGGCCGTTGCGACGCGACCTGCTGCCAAAACTCGGGGATCGCGCTGCCGCCGGATTAACGCGGCGCGAACTGCAGGATGAAGTCATCCGACCCATGTTGAAGCGCGGGCCGCGCGGAGGCACCTATCTGCTTTCGCGCATCCGTTGCGCATATGCCCACGCTGCAGAACAAGGGCGCATACCCGACGACTTCGTATTTCCGACGCTGGGCATCAAAGGAGCACCCCAGGTGCGCAGGAAGCGCTCGGCCTTGCGCAATACGAGGCACGCAAGGAGAAGGAGGGCAAACAACGCGCCGATCCGATCGAGCTACCTTGGACGGTTCACGACCTGCGTCGCACGGTGGCCACGGGCCTCGCCAAACTCGGCTGCCCGCGCGTCGTGCAGGACCGCATCCTCAATCACGTCGATGGTTCGGTAAGCGCCATTTACGATCGGCACCGGTACGACGCCGAGGCACGGGTATGGCTGCGGAAGTGGGCGGATTATCTTGAGGCGCTGAGCGCGCACAACGTGGTGCCGCTGCGCGCTGCTTAAGGGTTGATACTCATCCGGGTATTTGCGGGATCACCGCAAATCCAGCATGTCGTTCTCGGATCGGTGTCGCTCATCATGAAACCTCGGCCCGCTCGTAGCTATTCTGCCTATTATATTAGGCGTTAAGACGTTTAGTGCCCAGTTAAGTAGGCATTATTCGTAATTCACTGTTGACTTATTTTGCTCATTTAGCCTAATATATTAGGCACTATGGAACTTAGCGCCTAATATTATGGGCACAAATAAAACTTTCCCGACTGCGGCTACCGAGCGCATCAAGGAGCTTGGCTACCGCGTGCGGCTTGCCAGGACCCGGCGCGGCATGTCGATCGCCGAAGTCGCCGCCAAGGCCGGCATCAATCGCAACACCCTCAACGCGCTTGAGCTCGGGAAGCATGGTGTCGCGATGGGGGTCTATGTGACCGTCCTGTGGGCGCTCGGTCTCGACAAAACGCTGGACGGCGTCGCGCATCCCGATGCCGATACTCACGGCAAGACGCTGGAGGCTTCGCGCCGGCCGGCGCGCGTTCGCAAATCGCTGAAGTCGAAAGACGAA
>Ga0155953_1015_pt1 | contig 31440 bp, 24 predicted proteins | sample RifCSPlowO2_02_FD_107607 | JGI IMG/M metagenome (GOLD analysis project Ga0155953, IMG submission 107607) | Betaproteobacteria bacterium RIFCSPLOWO2_02_FULL_63_19
CCTAGATTCACCCGGTGACACGGGCAGTTCCCTCCTTTATATTGTGAGAACAACTTCTACAAGCGACTTCGTGTCGCACTTGATTTTCCTATCGTTTCAGCTGTCGTTCACGGCCGTCGATGTCAGAAGCTGAGACTGGCAGCGCCGGCCTTGAATTTTTCGTGAATGACGCTGGCGCCGGCGATCGTCACGCCATCGATGAAGTCTTCCTGGGTATACCCGCGGGATTTGACGCACGGTGGGCAGGCGACCACCTGCCCGCCGCGTTTCATGAAATCTTCGATCAGCGTCTTCAACGGATCGAACGGCTGGGCGTGGGTCATTTCTATGCCGCGGCGCCGAACGAGGTCGACGGCGGAACTCGTCAGAAATGCGCATACCTTGAGGCCGGCGCTAATTCCGCCGCACGCTATCGTAAAGGCCACCGACGACAGTTCATGGTCGGCGCCCTTGGTCATCAGGACCACCAATTCTCGGGATTCTTCTGCCACAGTCGATCTCCTGGAGTGTTCGGGAAAGTTGTCCCGGGAATCGTCATGCCCATCGATTCCCGGCCGGGACATTGCTGTAATGGGATCACAGTGTCAACTCATCGGCACGTGCGTGCGGGCCTGCGTACAATTCGTCTTCTGCGGGATTCCCAGCGCTCATTCCCGGCGCGGAGCGCAAGGCAGAGCGGGAATCTTGCCGGTTACTTGCAAGCGGCAAGCATCGAATAGACTTGAAATGCACTAGGAGAACTCAGACATGCCCACCATATTCAGCGCCCGAGAAATCGCCGAGGCCGCGGTTGAAAAGGAAATCAAGCGAAAAGAGTTTTACGCAACCGTGACCAAGCTGAGCACGAACAAGGAGATGACCAAGCTCTTCGCGTTCCTGACCGGCGAAGAAGGCAAGCATGTGGAGACGTTCGTTGCAGTTCGCGATAGTCTTCCCGTGGATGCGCGGCCTGAAGAATACGATGCTGACATGCAGGCGTACATGGATTCCATCGTCGAAAACCGGCTGTACTCCGACATCGAATCCAAGGATTTCGTTCAGGATGCGATAGACAAGAAGCACGTGTTCAATCTGGCCATCACGCTGGAGAAGGACGCCATCCTGTTCTTCTGGGAGTTCCTGCCGTACGTCAACGAAGCTGACAAGACGATCGTCAAGGCGCTGATCGACGAGGAAAAAAGCCACATTCGCATGCTCGCGAAAATGAGAAAGGAACTCGGCCAGTAATCCTTGCGCGTCCGCCGATGGCGATCGCGGCCGCGGCCAGGACCGCGCGCTTCGAGTCTCGCGGGCAGGGGCCGGCTAGCCGGGGTGCCGATCGATGTAGCGGAGAACCCGCTGAAGTCCCTCGCGCAGCCGCTCGTGGCTCTGGGCGAAGCACAGCCGGAAGTACTCGTCATTGCCGGGCCCGAAGGTATATCCGGGGGCAATGCCGACGTTCTCTTCCTCGAGCACGCCCTGAGCGAAGGCGAGGCTGGACTTCAGGCCTTTCACCCGCGGGAACGCGTAAAAGGCCCCCTCCGGTTCGAGCAGCTCGATGCGAGGATGGGGAGACAGGATTTCTGTCACGATGTCCCGCCCTTTTCGGTACTGTTCGCGCAGTTCGGCCACGACCTTCTCCCCCTGCGCGAGCGCCGCGATCGCCCCGAACTGAACGAATGTGGTCGCCCCGGTATTGAAGCATTCCGCGAGGATGGCCCACCGGCTGGCCCATCGGCTCGGCGCCACGACCCAGCCGATGCGCCAGCCGGTCATGGCCCATGCTTTCGAGAATCCGCTCACGATAACCACCGGGTCGTCATCGCGCGCGATGGAGAGAAACGAGGGTGCCGCTTCCCCACCATAGACGCAGCGGTGGTACACCTCGTCCGCGATAAGCAGTATTTCCCTTTTGCGGCAGAACTCCAGCAGTTCCCGTTGTTCATCGGGCTTCATGACCCATCCGGTGGGATTGCAGGGCGAATTCACGAAGATCGACTTGGTGTTCGGCTTCACCGCGTCGATGATGTCGGATACGTCGATGGCCCAGCCGCGATCCGACGCGTGCTGGCGCACGAAACTCACTTCCGCGCCCGTGACCCGGTAGGCGTTCTCGATATTGGGCCAGACCGGGCCCACGATCAGCGCGTTGTGCCCCGTCGTGAGGACCATCTGGGCCGATATCGTGATGCCGAGCATCGAGGAACCCGGTATCGAGACGCGGTCCGGATCGACGTCGAGGCCGTAAAGGCGGTCGAGATACTTCTTGACTGCGTCGCGAAGGTCCTGGCGCCCGCGGGTGTGGGAATAGAACGTGTAGCCTTCGTCGATGGCCCGCTTCGCGGCTTCGCGGATGAAGTCCGCTGTCACTGCGTCTCCTTCCCCGAACCAAAGCGGAATAACGGATGGATCGCCGATGCGCGGAAGGGCCACGCGCGTAATGCCGTTCTGCTGCAGTGTCTCGATCTCTTCTCTCAGCACACTCATGAATAGTGGTTCCTCTGGTCCGGACTGATGACAACGGACGAAATGCGCGCTGTGCGCCGATCGTGCGCGACGGCCAAATTTCGTCGCCGGCAGCGGAATTTACCGGGATTCGGCTGGACCTGCTGCCTCGCGCAGCGCGTTCGTCCGCTCCCAGTCGATCTGCAGGGTCGCACGATCGATGACCACCCTGTACACGTCGCGCGCCGTCTCTATCGTCACCAGTTCGTTGATGGTTACGTCCTCCAATACCGCCATCGGGTCGCGTTCCTCCGGCGGGCCGACGCCGCCGCCGCCACTGGTGTCCTTGACGACGTGGTCGCCGCGAACCACCTTGTGCAGCCGGTGAACCTTCGCCAGCACCTTTTCGCCATTGCCGTGCACGATGTGGCAGACGTTGGGCATCGTCGGCCTTCCGCCCAGGCAACCGTGCGCGAAGGTCGTCTCGCCCTGACCTGCGCCAGTGTGCATGCCGGCGTCGCCGCCCAGATTGACCACCTCCCAGTGGAAACCGGGACCGCCTCGCCACCTTCCGGCGCCCGAGGAGTCCTTTCGAAATTCCCTGCTGATGACCTTCCAAGGGAAACGGATCTCGTAATCCTCGGTGTTCGGCCGCGCAATTTCACCCAGCGTGCCCAGGGAAGCCGATCCCTGGTAGCCGTCGTAACCCCAGACCGCGCCCGACCCACCTTCGGCGTGATAACCGGGGAATACATAAAGGCCGCCGGTGCGTGGATCGATACCGTAGATATATTGCCCGTAACGCCGGCCCCAGCCGGCCGCGGCTCGCGTCGGCAGGGCCTGCGACATCGCCATCATGACGGCTTCCTGAATATTGCCGCCCATGCTGACCGGTGCGCCGCCCATCGGTGCGGGATATTTCGCATTGACGACCAGTCCTTCCGGCGCGATGACTTCGATCGGCCGCATCGTTCCCTCGTTGTGGTACTCGGCCAGCGCCGGATCCAGAAACAGAATCGCAGAGGCCACCGAGCAGCTGTAGGTGCTGGGATAGCTGCAGTTGACGAATCCCTTGCGCTGCGCGTCGCTTCGGGAAAAATCGATCGTCAACTGCTCGCCGTTGACAGTGACATCGCAACGCACGGTCACCGGGACGTCGAGTTCCACGCCGTCGTCGTCCGTCGAGGACTCGCCGCGGTAGACGCCGTCGGGCATCGCGCTGATGCATGCGCGCACCGCCTGCTCGGTCCGAGCCTGCATGATTTCCACGCAGCGCTGAACCGTCTCGATGCCGTATTTTCCGATGAGGTCGAGCAATCGGTTTTCCGCCAGTTGCGTGGCTGCGATCATCGCGTAGCTGTCGTTGCGGACGCCTTCGGCGAGGCGCACGTTATTGAAAATCAGCCGCATGATGTCGCGCTGTTCGCGGCCCCGTTCAATCACCTTGACGCCGGGAATGAGCAGGCCTTCCGAATGGACGTCATAGGGATCGGAAAAATACGCTCCGGGAAAAGCCGCGCCCGTGTCCTCTACGTGCGCGCGCGCGAGCGTCCAGAAGACCGGCCGGCTCCCCTGGAAAATGGGACGGAAATAGCCCCAGTCAGGGGGATGGCAGGAGTAGCCTCGATACGGATCGTTCGCGAGGAAGACGTCTCCCGAATAGATGTCGTCGCCGTACTCCTTCATGATGTAACGGACCGAGTATTTCGCCCCGACGAACTGGATCGGCAGGCCGACCGGAATCGCGACGGTGTTTCCGTCGCCGTCCCAGATGCCGACCGAGATGTCCTTGAGCTGCGAGATCAGATAGCTCTGGGCGGTGCGTTCGATCACGCGCCGCATCTCACGGCATATACGCTGCAGCGAATGCCAGATCGTCGACAGAGTCAGGGGATCCAGCGGCCGGTCCGTTTCGGCCTGCAACGGCTTCCCCGGTCCCCCATCCGCGGCGCGTGATTGCATCGAAAGCTGGCCCATCGCCTTATCTCCTCGTCAACAGATAGCTTCCAGACGTATCGACGGCGCAGTCGAATCCGTCCGGAACCACGATCGTAGTCGCTTCTTCTTCAATGATCGCGGGCCCCGGAATTACGTTACCGGCAAGCAATCGCTGGCCGTCGTAGCAGGGCGTGTCGATCCAATCGCCTCCGAACAGGCAGCGCCGCATTCGTTTCCACGCCGCGCCCGGGTCGATTTGACCCTGCGCCAGCGGCATTAGCTTGAGGTCGAGCTTGCGCGCAAGCGTGGCCCGCAGCGAGCAGGTCCGGAACTCGATTGCTCTCGCCGGCAAGTCGAATTTGTAAAGTTCTTTGTGCCGGGCATGAAACGTTTCGACCACCTGCCGGATGTCTTCGGGCGATCGCAATGTCCCCGGCAGCGCAACCTCGATGTCATGGAACTGGCCGACATACCGGATCTGCGCGGTTCTGGTCGAGACCGGCTCGGATTCGTCGACGTGGCTTTCCTTCAGATCGGCGGTCGCCTTTTCGGCGAGTTCGCCATATAGATCTTCCAGGCGTTCCGGATCCAGCTTGTCGGCGCGGACCAGGCAGCTCTGCGAATACTCCCGCCCCATATCCATCGCAAACATCCCGAATGCGCTGTACAGGGCTGCGTATTTGGGAATGATTACTCTGGGAATCCCCAGCAAGTCGGCGATGTAAGCCCCATGGACCCCTCCAGCCCCGCCGCCGACGATCAGCGCGAAATCACGCACGTCGTAGCCCCGCTTGGTGGACATTTCGATGACCTGATCCGCCATCAGCGAGTTCACAATTCTGAAAATCGCCTGTGCCGCTTCACTTTCGGTCATCTTGAGCGGCTCAGCGATCGTCAGTATCGCCCGGCGGGCGCGCTCGGCATCGAGCTTGATTTCGCCGGCGAGAAAATAGTCCGCGGGTACGTACCCGAGCAGGACATCGGCGTCCGTGACGGTCGGTTTCTCGCCGCCGCGGCCGTAACATGCCGGGCCGGGCGCGGATCCTGCGCTTTGCGGACCGACCCGCAGCAGTCCCAGGGAGTCGATCCACGCCAGACTTCCCCCTCCGGCCCCTATGGAATGCGTTTCAATGATCTTGATTGCGACCCGCTCGTCACCGACCCAGCTCTCGGTCGTCGTCGGGATTTCTCCGTGCCGAATGAGGCTCGCATCGAGGCTGGTGCCACCCATGTCAATCGAGATAAGGTCTTCATGGCCAAGCAAGCGGCCGAAAAAATGGGCTGCCGTCGGGGCTGCCGCCGGTCCTGAATTGATCAGCGTGACCGCCTGGCGGCGCGAGTGCGCGGCAGACTGAACCAGCGCGTCGGAGCGGACCATCAACAGATTGCCTGTGAAGCCCATTTCGGTCAGCCGATCCTCCAATGCCAGCAGGTAATCGGAGACGATCGGACCGATATAAGCGCTCACCACGGTCGTGCTGAACCGCTCGTATTCTCCGGAAACGGGCAGGATGTCGTGCGAAGTCGCAATGTAGACCCTGTCACCGAACCGGTCGCGGCACATCTGCGCGGCTTTGCGCTCGTTCTCCGGATTCGCATAGGAATGCAGAAAACAGACAGCGATTGCCTGGACTCCTTCGGCCTCGAATTTGTCCAGCGCCGCGCTTACGCTGGAGAGCTCGACCGGCGTTTCGATCGCTCCCGAATACAGCGTGCGTTCGCGCACAGGAAGACGCAGATAGCGGCGCACCAGCGGTTTGTAAGGGGGGACCGCGAGGTTGTACATCGAGGTGCGGATATTCTTGAAGCCGCGGCGAATCTCGAGTTCATCCCGGAATCCCTCCGTCGTCAGCATGCCAAGTTTCGCGCCTCGCTCGGTCAGCAGCGCATTCGTGGCCAGGGTCGTTCCATGGATGATGACGTCCACTTCGCCGATAAAGTCGCGCGGGTCCTTTGCCGCGTGGCGGGCCGCTTTCTCGAGGGAATTCATGAAGCCCCTGCTTGGGTCGTCGGGCGTGGTCGGCGACTTGAACTGGCCGAGGTGTCCGCGGCCGTCCAACACCAGGCAATCGGTAAACGTGCCACCGACGTCGATCGCAATGCTGACCATCTAAATGTCTCCGGAGCCGGTTTTCAATGCTGCGCAGGCGCGCAGCGGTGACGAAAGGGTGAGGCGCGGTGAAACATGACCGTCAGCGCGCCGCTGCACGGATCGCCGCTGCAATGCGCGTCTCCGAGGGGCTGACGAATTCCTCCAACGGGGGGCTGAACGGAACCGGAACATCGAGCGTGGCAACCCTGCGGACGGGTGCCTTGAGCCTGTCGAAGCCTACTTCCGCGATGCGAGCCGCCAGTTCCGCAGCGACGCCGCAGCTCTGGTGGCACTCGTCGACCAGGACGACGCGTCCGGTCTTTTCAACCGAGGCCATGATGGTTTCGAGATCCAGCGGAACGATGGTGCGAGGATCCACCACTTCAGCATCAATTCCGTCTTTCGCCAGACGTTCGGCTACGCTGAGGGAGCGCTGTACCATCAGAGACGTGGCCACAACGGTGACGTCGGCGCCCGCGCGTTTGATCTCCGCCTGACCAAACGGAATCACCTCGCTTGCGTCAGGTACCAGTCCCTTGTATTCGAAGAGCAGCACGTGGTCGATGAAAACCGTTGGACTGTCGCTCGCCGCGGCGGCTTTCAGAAGCCCTTTTACATCCCGGGGCGAGGAGGGAAGCACGATTTTCAGCCCCGGACAGTTCCACAACATGGCTTGCGGACTGTGCGAATGCTGGGCCGCGCCTGCCCCGCGCAGTCCATGCAGCAAATGGAACACGACTGGCGCACGGGTCTGGCCGCCCGACATGTAGAAAGCGTTCGCCGCCTCGTTGACGATTTGAGGCCATGCCTCGAACGCAAAGCTCGCGGTGATGAGATCCACGATCGGCCGCAGCCCGGCCATGGCCGCACCGGTCGCAAGCCCGCACACGGCAAGTTCGGATATCGGGGGTGATATGACTCGGTCCGGAAAGCTCTTGGCAATTTCGTTGAACTGGAACCGACGTGCGCTCAGACCCAGGAATCCGGTGGCGATTTCGGTGATGAAGTGAACCCGCTCATCCGCGGCGAGAATCTCGCGCAATGCCTCCAGCTTCGCCTCGTAATAAGCCAGTTCTCTCATCGCCGATCTTCAGGCAAAGACTTCCGTCACGGCTTCCTGCGGATCGGGATATGGGCTCGCCAACGCGAACTTCGCGGCCTTGTCGATGCGCTCCACGGCGTTGCGGTCAATCTCCGCGAGTTCATCACGCGTAGCTGCGCCGCATTCGACAGTTTTCCGGACGAAGGCCAATACCGGATCGCTTGATGCATACCAGTCGCGGAACTTTTGCGGGACCGAACTTACATCCCAGGCGAGGTCGATTTTCGTCGGCACCGGTACGATGGGCCAATTGCTCTCGCTGCCGGGCCAGCGCACGGTTTGCGTTTCGATGAATTGCGGTCCTTCTCCGCGGCGAATTCTTTCAACTGCTTCGGAAATCGCCTGATGCACTGCGTCTGCGTCGGTTCCGTCCACTTGCCGGGCGTTGATCTTGTAGACCTTCGGCAGATCGATCAGCGGATAGACCGCCATGCTGAAGGACTGAACGGCGCCGATCGCTCGTCCAGCGCCATATTTTCCATTGTTCTCGCACAAGAAAAGCACCGGGAGATTCCACAGAGACGCGATGTTGAGGGATTCCGGGGCTGCCCCTTCTTCGAGAGCGCCATCGCCAAAAAGACAGGCAGCGAGTTGACCGGTCTTGCGCGCCTTGGCCGCATAGGCGGCGCCTACCGCCAACGGAATGATCCCGGCCACGACCCCTGATGTGTGGTGGAATCCCAGATGTGACGCCGCAATGTGGAAGGTGCCGCCTTTGCCTTTGTTGTATCCGTCGCGGCGGCCGAGAATTTCAGCATACATCCGGGCGGGATCAGCGCCACGGGCCAGCAGGTGCCCGTGATTCCTATGGGTGGTGAAAATATGGTCGTCCGGCGCGAGGCAGGAAAGCGCCGGAACGCCGGTCGCCTCCTGCCCGATGTAGACATGAAAGTGCCCCTCGAAGTGGCCCTGATCGTGAAGCCCGATGAGCGTTTCCTCGAAATGCCGTATCAGGAGCATCCTGCGGCAGGACTCGATCGCCCAATCGCGTGATCGGTGCGACTGATTAGTGAATTCCATGATTGGCGCAAGCTAACATGTTGGGCGTCGCGGAACAACTTGGCGCGGTCACAGGCGGATCGTCCGACGCGCAAACGCGATCTGAAAGTTCCGCACGGCGCTTGACTTGCGCCGCGCGGCGACCGCATGATTTGCCGCGCTGTGGCGCGTCCAGGAGTGAAACTTGAAGGCGATTGTCGTCCGGGAGTTCGGTCCACCGAATGTGATGAAGCTCGAGGAGGTCCCCGATCCCGAGCCCGGGCCGGGCGAGGTCATTGTTCGCGTGCATGCCGTGTCGGTGAACCACACGCTGGACACCGTTGCGCGCGCGGGGAAATTCAGGCGCCGCGTGGTGCTGCCGGTGGTGCTCGGAATCGATCCCGCCGGCGTGATCGTCCGGATCGGGCCCGGGGTCATCGAGCGCAGGGCGGGCGACCGCGTGGTCACGTCCTCGCGTGTACGAAGCGAGTTGGCGGCCGACGGGCCGCAACTGCTCAGCGTCCATGCCTGGGGCGGATACGCGGAGCTTTACAAAGTCCCGGCCGCGGGAACGAGCATTGTCCCCGATGCCGTGGACTTTGCCACGGCAACTGTCATTGCGCGTCACGCGCCCACGGCGTTTCATCTGCTGCGCGACCGGGCAAAGCTGGAGCCGGGGGAATGGGTCTTGATCATGGGCGCGGCCGGCGGGTTGGGCAGCTTCGGGGTCCAGGCGGCCAAGCATATGGGCGCCAAGGTGATCGCCGCGGCGGGCACCGATGAACGCGTCAAGACGGCACTCGACCTCGGTGCCGATGCAGGTGTGAACTACCGTTCCCAGGATCTGACCGCCGAGGTGCTGAATATCACGCGGGACAAAGGCGTCAACGTGGTCTTCGAGAACATAGGCGACCCGGAACTGTTTCCGAAAGCGTTCGCGGCCACCGCGCTGGATGGACGGCTGGTTACGGCGGGCGGGCACGGCGGCGGTATCGTCCCGCTGGACGTGAATCGGCTCTATCTGAAGCGAATTACCGTGATCGGGGCCACGGGGAAAACGACGCCTGCCGATCTGGCGCTAAGTTTGAAGGCCGCCGCGGAGGGCGGGTTCAAGGCGATCATCGACCGCGTCTTGCCGCTGTCGCAGGCACCCGAGGCGCATGAACTGGTGGAGTCCCGGAGCGTCCTTGGGAAGGTCATACTGGATCCGACGCAATAGGGCGACAGGCTTTCGGGGAGATGTGCGCCGCGAGCCGGGTTCTGACCAGGCGTTTATCGCTGTGCCCGGTTCGCCTCGCAGCGCTGTCGGGCCGGGCCTCTGGAAGTTCTGCAAATCCAGTCACACGGCAAACATATCGAACAGCAGCGAGCGCAGCCATTGATTGGTCACATCGCGGTGGAATCGTGCGTGCCAGTAGAGATTGATCTGGATCGCCGGCAGCTTGATCGGGTGCGGAACATACTTCAGACCGAAGAAGGCGACTCCGCGCTTGGCGAAATGCTCGGGCGCCGTTGCCACGAGGTTCGTCGTATGCAGGATATCGGCGACGGCTACCCAGTGCGGCACTCTCAGGTGCACTGCGCGCCGCGCCCCGGCACGGTCGAGCATCTCATTCATTCTGGTGTGACCCGTTCCCGCCGCGGCCACGACGACATGTTCCGCGGCGGAAAATTCCGCCGTCGTGATGCGCGGTTTGTCCAGCGGGTGGCCGGCCCGGAACATGCAGACATAGCGTTGCGGAAATAGCCGGCGCTGAAAGAAATTTGTCTTGAGGCTGGGGAGGGAACCGACGGCGAGGTCGACCTTTCCTGTGGCCATGTCCTCGATGAGATTGCTCGCTGCGTGGCGCACCGATGTGATGGTCACGTGCGGCGCCGTGCGGGCGAGGGTTTCCATCAGCCTAGGCAGGAAATAGACCTCGCCGATATCCGCAAAGGAGATGGTGAACGTGCGCGTGCTGGTAAGTGGGTCGAAGGCGCCTTTGTGGTCGAGTGCGTTCTGGATCGTCCTCAATGCGTTGGCAGTTTGTTCTTCTAACGACTTGGCATAGGTCGTCGGCAGCATGCCGCGTGCCGTGCGCACGAACAGTTCGTCCCCGAGCATCCGGCGCAGGCGATTCAGCGCGCTGCTGACGGCGGGTTGGGAAAGCCCCAGCGATGCGGCAGCGATCGATACCCGGCGGTCCCGGTACAACTGCTGGAACACCACTAGCAAATTTAGGTCGATGTCTTTGAGTCGCATTGGATCGCAATATTCACAAACGTAATATCTACTATAAAGTATCCCGTATATTTATGTGCGTCGGATTAGGCGATGATATGTCCTTTGTAGATGCGGCGGAGTGGGGAAATCGGCTGGAACGGCGAGAAGTTTCCTGGACGCATTTGAGGAGATGGGCATGACGGCAAAGAAGGCGACCAAGCGGGTCTCGAAGCATGCAACCAAGCGGGTGTGTATCGACGTGGGCGGAACATTTACCGACTGTCTTGTCCTGGACGAATCGGGCGAACTCACGAAGTTCAAGGCGGCGACCACGCCCAAGGATCCATCGACCGGTTTCATTAATTCAATCGAAAAGGCTGCGCGCCACTACCAACTCAGTCTCAGGGGATTTCTGTCCACAGTAGATATTCTGATTCACGGTACGACCCTGGCGACCAATACGCTGATCACGGGCACTGGTGCCAAAACCGCGATGCTTACAACCAAGGATTTCCGGGACATTCTCGAGATTCGCCGCGGGATCAAGCCGATCGGTATCTCGCTTTACAACATCTTCATCCCGCCGAACAGGCCGCTTGTTCCCCGGTCGAGACGAATAGGCATCCAGGAGCGGACGCTTTACACCGGTGAAGTCGTCACGCCGCTCAACGAACAGCAGGTCGCGGAATCGGTGAGGACGCTCAGCAGGGACGGCGTGGAATCGCTCGCCATCTGCTTCCTGCATTCATACAAGAACCCCAGTCACGAGCGCCGCGCGGCCGAGATTGCGCGGGAAGTCGCCCCCGACATGTACGTCACCACCTCCTGCGAGTCGCTCTCGATGTGGCGCGAATTCGAACGGTTCAACACGACCGTCGTCGGCGCCTACGTGGGACCCGTCGTTACCAATTACCTGAACACTCTTACGGCCCGGCTGAAAGACGGCGGCTTCAAGGGGTCGTTGCTGATGATGCTGGCGAACGGGCTGGTGCAACCGGTGGATCAGTGCATCAACCGAGCGGTCTACCTTCTGGATTCGGGGCCGGCCGCCGCGCCAGCGGGAGCGATCTATCTGGGCAAACTGTCGGGGCAGAACAACCTGATTTCCGTGGACATGGGCGGAACCAGTTTCGACGTATGCCAGATCAAGGCAGGACAGGTCCCGACGACGACGGAGCGCTGGGAAGGCGACCAGCGCATCGCGATCAAGATGGTGGACTTGGAAACGCTTGGCGCCGGCGGCGGAAGTATCGCCGGGATCGACGCACTGGGCCTGTTGAAGGTCGGGCCACAGAGCGCCGGCGCGGATCCCGGGCCGGCCTGCTACGGAACCGGAACGCTGCCGACCGTGACCGACGCGGACGTTCTGCTGGGCTATATCCCGCATGACTATTTTCTTGGTGGAGAAATCAAGCTCGATCTTGAACTGGCGAAGAAGGCGATGCGAGTGGTCGGGGATCCCCTGAAACTTGATCCGATTGCGGCCGCCGAGGCGGTTTTCAAGAGCGTGAACGCGGCCATGGCGGACAAGATCACCGAGGTGTCGACCAAGCGCGGGCACGATGTGCGCGACTTCGTGCTGGTCGCCGGCGGCGGCGGCGGGCCGAGCCACGCCGGATTCATTGCCGACTTGTTGGGTATGCCGACGGTGGTGGTCCCGTCGGTAGCGGCTTTGTTCAGCGCGTTCGGGATGTTTGCGATGGACCCGGGCGAAGATTACGCCCGGTCCTTCGTCGCAAGGGTTGCGACACTGGACATCGGCGCGATGAACAAGCTGTACGAGGAGATGGAAAAGGAAGCCCGCGCGTCCTTCAAGGCGATCGGGGTGCCCGACCGGGACATCACGCTCAGCCGCACGGCGGACATGCGCTATGTCGGCCAGTTTCACGAGGTGGAAACTTCTGTTCCCAGCGGCAAGCTGACGCGCAAGCAACTCGATGAAACAGTGGCGAAGTTCAGCCGCGAACACGAAACGCTGTATACGTTCGGAATGCCCTGGCAGCCAGTCGAGATTCTGTCGCTCCGGCTGAAAGCGACTGCGGCCAAGGCGCCGTTCGCGCTGCGCAAGATCGAGAAGGGGGGCAGAAACGCCTCGGCAGCGCTCAAGCGTCGGCGCAAGTGCCGTTTCGACGGCAAGGACGTCGAAACGGCCGTCTACGACGGTGATAGGCTAAAAGCGGGTAACATGTTCGCCGGACCGGCAATCGTGGAGGAGACGACGATGACCGTTGTGGTTCCAAGAGGATATCGATGCAAGGTCGATGACTTCAAGAACTATGTTTTGACTCGGCAGTAACAGTCCAGGAGGTGACCGATGACCAAGGCAAAGAAGGGAAATGGGAAAACCGTAGCGGCAAGAAAGGCGGCGGTGAAGAAGCCGGCAGCGAAGAAGACGGCGTCCCGCGGCAGCGTGCTGCGGCGGCCGAAGACCGATGCGACCACGATCGCGACCGTCTGGCATTCGATGCAGACGATCTGCCGCGAGATGCGGCACGTGATCGACCGCACGGCGCAGAACTTCCTGATCAGCCAGCTGCACGACATTTCGGTGGGACTGTGGGACTCGAAGGGCACGACCATCGCGGTGGCGGTCGGACTGCCGCCTCAATTCCTCGGCGCCGGGTTCGCCGTGAAGGCGCTGCTGGAGAAATTCGGCGATGACATCGCGCCCGGGGACGTCTTTTTGACCAACGATCCGTATCATGGCGGGCACTGCTGCCACCTTCCCGACTGGGCGTTCTTCCGGCCGATCTTCTACAAGGGGAAGCTGGAGTTCTTCACGATGGCAAGGGCGCACCAGCAGGATACGGGCGGCTCCTACCCGGGGGGCTACTTCCCCAACGGTTTCGACATTCATGCCGAAGGCATCTGCATTCCGCCGACCCGGGTCATCAAGCGGGGCAGGGTGCGAAAAGACGTGCTCGATCTGGTCTGGAACAATGTGCGTTTCCCCAAGGGGGTGCAGATCGACAACTACGCGATGCTCGCGGCCTGCAAGAGGGCCGATGAGCGGATCGTTTCCCTGCTGGATAAGTACGGAAGGGAAACCGTCCTGGATTGCGTCAAGCAGATGATCGGTCGGACCGAGCGTGCAGTACGCGAAGAGATTCGAAAGATCCCGGACGGCACGTATTACGGCGAGTCGGCCACCGATGACGATGGAACGGAACTTGACGTCCCGGTGTCGGTGCGTGTGGATATCACGGTCAAGGGCGACGAGATGACCGTCGACTTCTCCAAGAGCGACGCGCAGAGAAAAGGTTTCATCAACAGCATCTATGCCGCCACCTACGGCAACGCATTTGCTGCGGTCATACTCACGATCGACCCGGCACTGGCCGACTATCACAACGAGGGGACCATGATTCCGGTCCACATCGTTGCGCCTCCCGGTTCGGTCTGCAATGCCCAGTATCCGGCGACGGTGGGCGCATCGCCGGTGAACGTGGGCAATCAGATCATGGAATCGGTGCTGCAGGCACTCTCCAAGGCGCGGCCGGACCGCGCGGTTGCGGCCTGGGGCAAGCACCGCGGCGACTACGTGTTTGGCGTCGATCACCGCACCAATGAGCGATATGTGCGCACCTCGTTCGACTATGACGGCAGCAGCGGCGCGGTGGCGGGTTTTGACGGATACCAGGGAGTCAGCTGCCTGACAGCGCTGGGAGCGGTCAGTCGCGGTGACGTCGAAGAAATGGAGATTCGGTTGCCGTGGCGCCTGGTCAAGTACGAAATGATGCCGGATTTTGCAGGTGCGGGGAAATGGCGCGGTGGCCCCGGAATCTACTGGGCGGCCATCAACCAGGGCAGCGATTCAGGTATTGCCACGGGCAGTTCCGATGGCGACGAGGTACAGGGATTCGGAGCCCTCGGCGGTGAGCCGTCGCCGAAGTCGCGCACCTATATCGTGCACGGCGAAGAAAAGAAACGCCTCAAGCCGCATCGACTCGATACCGTCAAGACGGGCGACATGGTCGAGAAGTTTTCCAGCGGCGGGGGCGGGGTCGGCAATGCGGCGGAACGGGATCCGGAGATGGTCCGCGAGGACGTCGAGAACGAACTTGTTTCGTTCCAGGCGGCCCGTGAAGTCTATAAGGTGGTGATCGACCCCGCGACCTTGCGCGTCGACGAAAGGGCTACACGGGCGCTGCGCGCCGGTCACTGAGGGAACACGAGGCGGGCCCCGGTTGCACGGGGCCCCGCGAGCGGGCACTTGCAGTGCTGGGTGACGCTGGTGGAAGCGGGAAGCGTCGGGGCCGGACGCGGCCGCAGTTGAAACAAATTGAAGCACGCTACGAAAGAAGAGATCGGCGGAACAGCCGTCCACTTGGGGAGCCCTAAGACATCCGGGACACTATTTCTGGCAAAGCTCACTGTGAACTAAAGGAGATGAATATGAAGGGGTTAAGTCGAGTTGCACAAATGGCGATATCCGCCACCGGTGTGGCGCTGTTGTCCTCGGGGCTGATGATCAGTTCGGCGTCGGCGGCGACCATTAATATGACTGTGGCCGCAGGACAGCCGCCGCATCTGCTGGGCATCAAGTTCATTCGCGACTATTTCATTCCCGAAGTGGACAAGCGCATCGCCGCGGCCGGGATCGATCTCAAGATCAAATGGACCCAGGCCTATGCGGGTTCGCTTTGCAAGCCGACCAAGTGCATCTTCGCGGTCCAGGATGGGATCGTTGACATCGGCTTCGTGCCTACCATATTCCATCCCGACAAACTGCCGCTCGAAGGCATTGGCTTCGTCACGCCGTTCCTGACCGATCAGGTGAAGATCGTCACCGACGTGATGGACGATCTGCACCGCACGATACCCGAAATGAGCAAGCAGTACGAAAAATACAATCAGATTCGTCTGGCTGGCGGCGGCATCGATACCTTCAACGTCGTCGCCAAGTTTCCCATCCGTACCGTCGACGACGTCAAGGGCCACAAGATCGGCACCGCCGGCGGCGCGCTGGCCTGGATGAGAGGGACCGGCGCGGTCCCCGTTCACAGCAACATGATGGAGTACTACAACAGCACCAAGACCGGTGTCTACGAGGGATTCATCGTCTTCCCGAGCGCCCTGTTGCCGTTCAAGTACACCGAGGTCGCACCGTATGTGAACTTGTGGAATTTCGGTGCGCAGTACTCGCAAGCGATGACCATGAACAAGAACAGCTTCGCTAAACTGCCGCCAGCGGTGCAAAAGATATTCCGCGAGGTTGCCGCCATATACCAGCAGAAGAACGACGGCGGCTATCAGGCCTTTTCGGCCCAGAGCCTTGCGAAAGTGGCCAAGGTGCCGGGCATCCATTTGATCGAAATCGGCGACAAGGAGCGCCGCCGCTGGGCGATGGCGATGCCCAATCTGGCCAAGGAGTGGGCCGCAACGATGGAGAAACAGGGACTGCCGGGAAATAAGGTCCTCAAGGCATACATGGATGGCGTCCGAGCTGCGGGGATCAAGCCGATTCGCAATTGGGACACGGAGTAGTCGAACCGGGCGGTAGACAGCCGGCGTCTTGGAAGGCTCGGGATTGGGTACCGGGAAACGACGGGCGCCGGTTTTCGGCATCTTCACCTATTCGCTGAATGTCCTGGGCACCCTCGGCATCCTGGCGATGGTGTTTGCCGTCAATCTCGATGTCTTTGGGCGGGCATTGTTCAATTCGCCATTGCCCGGTGTGCCCGAGTTCGTCGGCCTGGCTATCGTGGCCATAGTCTGGGCCCAGGCCGCCGATACGCTGCGCAATCACCGATTTATTCGTTCCGACGTGCTTGTCAATCGCGTTGCGAAACGCTATCCGGGCGCCGTCCTCTTCATGGACGTGATCTTCAATCTGAACGGATTGGCGATGACGGGCGTTATCTTTTATTTCAGCCTGCCGCTGTTGCAGCAATCTATCGACCGCGGGTTCTATCGAGGGACCCAGGGTATCTTCACCATTCCGGTATGGCCGGTGAAGGTGATCATCCTGATCGGTTGCGCCGCGTTGTTCATGCAGTTTCTGTTGTTCCTGGTGTCGAACTTGAAGAAGCTATTCGGCAAGTCGGAATCCGCGTTTTGGAACTGAGCAACTTCGTCATCGGCGTCATTGCGATCGTCGCCGTGCTGGTCATCATTCAGAGCGGCATGCACATCGCAATGGCCATGATGACGGTGTCGTGGGTCGCGGTATGGCTGATGAAGGATGTGGAAGTCGCGGGCAGGCTGCTTGCGTTGGCAGCGGCCGAAAAGATCGCGTTCTACGAGTTCGGGGTAATCCCGTTGTTCGTGATGATGGGGCTGCTGGTGGCGACCAGCGACATCGGCAGGGACACGTTTACAGTCGCCAATCGCCTGCTCAACCGTCTCCGGGGCGGTCTCGCGATATCGACAGTCGGCGCCAATGCGGCGTTTGCAGCCGTCACCGGAACGTCGATCGCGTCGGCTTCGGTCTTTACCAAGATTGCGGTGCCGGAAATGATCCGCCACGGCTATACGCCGCGCTTCGCCGTTGGCGTGGTGGCGGGTTCGTCGGTGCTCGGCATGCTGATTCCGCCGAGCCTGCTGCTGATCATTTACGGCGTCATTACCGAAACCTCCATCGGCGATCTGTTTATCGCCGGGATCATTCCGGGAATCGTGCTATCCATCGCGTTTGCGATCCTGATATACGGCATGACCCTCTATACGCCCAGGCTGGTCGGCAGGATCGCCGATGGCGGCGACGATCGGGCGGCGAGCGAATCCGATGCGAGGGCGGCCTGGATCCTGCTGTTGCCGATCGTTGTGCTGATGACAGCCGTATTGGGCGGCATCTATGGCGGTATTTTTACGCCCACCGAAGCCGGCGCCGTCGGCGCGTTTGCCGCGCTGGTCATAGGGCTGGCCCGGGGCAAACTGAATATGATGAAGCTCTGGGACGTGGCCCTGGAGACCGGTTACGTCACGGCGTCGATCTGCTTTCTTCTGATTGCGGCGCAACTTTACGCCACGATGCTGGCGATGTCGGGAATCCCGGGGGAACTCAGTGCCGTTATCGAAAGGGCCGAGTACGGCTACGTGGCTATTCTTTCCGGCTTTATCCTCGTGGTGCTGATTCTGGGTACGTTCCTTGATTCGGTATCGATCATGTTGATCGTCCTGCCGTTCGTCTTGCCTCTGCTGGGAAACTTCAATGTAAATCTGATCTGGTTTGGCATCGTCACCGTGCTGGCGGCCGAAGTCGGCTTGCTGACGCCTCCATTGGGCATGGCCTGTTTCGTCATTCAGGCGAACCTCGATGATTCGCGAATCACGCTTTGGGATATTTTCGTCGGTGCATTCCCGTTCATGCTGACGATGATTGCGGTGCTTGTCTTGATTATCATGGTGCCTTGGTTTTCGCTGGCGTTGCTCTGAACAGGCCCTAGAACGTGATCACCTGGCGTACCGCACGGCCGTCGGCCAGCGCGTCCATCGCCGTGTTGATGTCGTCGAGCGCAAGCGTGCCGCTGATCAGCCGCTCCACCGGCATGCGACCCTGGCGGTGCAGGCCGATAAAAGTCGGAATATCCCGGCTCGGAATGCACGAGCCAATGTAGCTGCCGCGTATGGTCCGCGCTTCGGCGACCAGGCGCGACAGCGGGAAATGGAATTGTTTCGCGGCATCCGGCAGGCTCACGGTGACTGTGTTGCCCCCTCGCCGTGTCGATTCCAGCGCCTGTTCGAATCCCTCCAGGCTCGCACTCGCGTCGATGGCCGCATCGACCCCCTGTGGCGACAGCGCGCGTATGGCCTTTGCCGCACCATCGGCTGCGACGAAATCGGTTGCGCCGAGCGCAAGCGCAAGCTCCTTTTTGGACGGATTGCTGTCCACCGCGATGATGCGCGTCGCGCCGGCAACGCGTGCCCCGAGTATCGCCGACAGGCCGACACCGCCCAGACCGAACACCGCGGTCGTATCACCCGGCTTGATTGCTGCTGAATACAGCGCCGTGCCGGCACCGCACATGACCGCGCAGCCGAACAGGCTCGCCTCGATGAATCCGAGTTCGGCGGGGATCTTCACCAGCGACTTTTCGGAGACCAGCGCGTATTCGGCAAACGCGGACAGGCCCATGTGGTGATACACCGGCTGCCCGTCGCGACTGAGCCGGGGTCCGCCGGTGATCAGGCGGCCTTCGCGATTGGCCTGGGTGCCACGTTCACACAGGAATGGTTTGCCCTCGGTGCAGCGCTCGCAGCTGCCGCACTGGGTGAGGAAGATCAGCGCGACCCGATCGCCCGGGCGCACCAATGCGACGCCTTGACCCACCTCTTCCACCTCGCCCGCAGCTTCGTGCCCTGGAACGATCGGCAGCGGCCAGCGGCGATCACCGTTCACCACCGAAAGGTCCGAGTGGCAGATGCTCGCCGCGCCGATTCGCACCAATACCTCGCCTTCGGCGGGCGGGGGAAGGGCCACGGTTTCGATTGCGAGCGGCCGGCTGCGCGCGTACGGGCGCTCCGCGCCGGCTGCGCGAAGAATGGCCGCCCGAAAGGTCCGTTTCATCGGCGCTTCAGGAAAGATGCACGTACTGATAATCGACTGGCAGATTATTGATGCCGCGCTCGGGCGGCGCAATCCAACTCGCCATCTTCCCCGGTTCGGTCACCCGCTGCATGAGACTCTTTACGAACGCCCGGTCGGACGCGCTCGGGATCCAACCGGGCAGGCCTCTGTCGTATTCATCGCGGCTGATGATGCGTCCGCTCGTGTCGGTCGGGACATTGGCCCAGGCGCCGATCGACCGCCGAAAGCGTGTCGAGGGCAAAGTCAGCTGAAAATCCTGGCCGGCGCGCTTCATCTGGATGTTCCAGCGTTTAAGTCCGATTTCGCAGTCCCTGACGTATGCCGCGCGCGTAACTTCATTCATCGCGCTGCGCATCGGCACGTCCTCGTGCTTTACCTGGTCGCCGTCCGGAACCGCAATCGCATAGGTGCTCTGCAGCGCTACGTGATCCTCGTACTGCGATTCGTCCGGCCGGCCCTTGATGCCGCTGGAAAAGGAACTGGCGGCATTGGACGAGACCTCGGAGCCGAACAGGTCTAGCGACGAGGAAAACCAGAAATTGAGGTAACGCTGAAGCAGCGGCAAGTCGACCGCACCATGGCGCCGGATCACGTCGGGGTTGTCCGTGCCCAGTTCCTTCATCACCTCCAGCGCGCGCTTGACCACGCGGCCGATGCCAGTCTCGCCGACGAACATGTGATGCGCCTCCTCGGTGAGCATGAACCGGCAGGTACGCGACAGCGCGTCAAACGAAGATTCGGCAAGGCTCTTGAGCTGGAACTTGCCGTCGCGGTCCGTGAAATAGGTGAAGCAGTAGAACGACAGCCAGTCCTCGATGGGTTCGTTGAAGGTGCCGAGTATGCGCGGCTTGTCGACGTCGCCTGAATGGCGCGCCAGCAGTTCTTCTGCCTCCTCCCGACCGTCGCGTCCGAAATAGGCGTGCAGCAGGTAGACCATCGCCCACAGGTGCCGGCCTTCTTCGACGTTGACTTGGAACAGGTTGCGCAGGTCGTAGACGGAGGGACAGGTATGGCCGAGCAGGTGCTGCTGTTCGACCGATGCGGGTTCGGTGTCGCCCTGGGTGACGATTAGGCGGCGGAACTGCGAGCGGAATTCTCCGGGAACCTGCTGCCACACCGGCTCGCCGCAGAAATCCCCGAATCCGATGGCGCGGTTGGGAACCGGGTCAGCCAGGAATATTCCCCAGCGGTAATCGGGCATCCTGGTCGCGCCGTAGTGCGCCCAGCCTTGGGCATCAACGCCGACAGCGGTACGCAGGTACACGTCCGCAGCGGCAAAATCGTTCGGGCCCATTTCGCGCCACCAGTCCAGGAAATGGGGCTGCCAGTGCTCCAGCGCCCGCTGCAGGGTCTTGTCGCCGGCGAGGTTGACGTTGTTCGGAATCCGCTCCGAGTAATCGATGCTCATTTCCGCTCCTGGTGGTTATGTTATGGGCTGCGAAGGACGGCTAATACGTTTCAACGTGATACCTGCTCGCCTGCTTCAATTCGCCGAGGACCGTGTTCCAGTCCATGCCGTGGTCGCGGCAGACGTCGGCGAACGCCTCGTTGACCCCGGCCTCCATGCCTTTTAGTCCACAGATGTAGATGTAGCAGTTCTCGTCGCGCAGCATGGATATCACCTTGTCGGCCCGTTGACGGATGACATCCTGCACGTAGCGTTTCGGCTCACCCGGTACGCGCGAGAACGCGAGGTTGGTATCGATGAAATCCTCGGGCAGTTTCATCAGCGGTCCGAAGTAGGGCAGTTCCTCGGGCGCGCGGGCTCCGAAGAAAAGCGCAAGTTGGCCGCCTTCCTTGAGCGCTATGCGGCGCCTGCGGCGTTCGGTCATCGCGCGCATCGGGGCCGCGCCCGTACCGGTGCATATCATCATGATCGATGACCCGGGATGATTGGGCATCAGGAAGCTGGTGCCATAGGGGCCGAGAACCTGGACCTTGTCTCCCTTCTTCAGGTCGCAGATGTAATTCGAGCACACGCCGCGAACCGGATTGCCATCATGATCGACCAGCACTCGTTTTATGGTCAGGGCGACGTTGTTGTAGCCGGGCCGTTCGCCGTTGCGTGGACTGGCGACCGAATAGAGCCGCACGTGGTGCGGCGTCCCCTGTTCGTCCAGCCCCGGAGGAATGATGCCCAGCGACTGGCCTTCCAAGACCGGGAACGCCGTCTGCCCGAAATCGAGCACGATGTGATGGATCGCGGAAGATGCGCCCTCCGCGGTGAGCCTGTGATTTCCCGAGATGGTCGCCGTTGCCGGCCGCGCAAGCGTGAACAACCCCACGTAGGGATGCGCCGCCGACCACGGCGGCAGGGCCGGCCCACCCTGTCCCGCAGTCGCGATCTCGGTGATACGCGCGACTTCGTCGGGAATCTCAGGTGTTTGGTCCGGGTCAGGTTCGGATTCCTGCGGCAGCGTATCCCATGTCAACTGCTCTTCGATCGGGTATGGCAGAGACTTGTCCACGCGACGGTAGCTGTCGATCGCGCCCGTGGGGCAGGGCGAGATGCAGGCCTTGCAGTTCTCGCACACCTCGAACTTGACGACATAGTTGCGCGAATCGTGCGTGATCGCGTTCCTCGGGCAAGTCTCCTCGCAGGTATTGCATCTGATGCAGATCTCGGGATCTATCAGGTGCTGGCGGACGAGTTCGGTCGGAGCGTTCATTTTCATGTGTGAGGAGTGCGCGATATCAGGCATCGGTGCCTGTTTTGGCGTCCATCTTCTCCCGATTTTGGGCGGTCGCAAAAGCGCGACCGCCCAAAATCGGGAGATTTGAGAAAACCGAAATTCTCACGACTTGCGGCCAAATCGATCTGCATGAAAACTAGCTGAACCGTACGTATTCGAAATTGACGGGCTGATTGTTGATTCCGCGCGCCGGCGGCGCAATCCAGTTCGCAAATTTGCCCGGTTCGATAACACGCCCCATGAGGGAATGCACGAACTGGTGATCCTCCTCGACCGGAAGCCATTGCTTGTGCTGATGTGTCCAGGCGGCTTCGGACAGAATCTGGCCTTGCGGACTGACGTGGTGCTCGGCGAACGCGCCGATCCTGCGATTGAAGCCCTTGTGCGGAAGCACGAACCGGAACGGAACACCCGCTTTCTCCGGAACCTTGTTCCAGCGCGTTACGCCGGCAGCGACATCCTTGACCCAGTCGTCGCGCAGGCGCTCGTTGAGCGCCGTCAGCGCCGGGACCTGCCTGGTCACGATGTTCTCGTCGACGACTTCCATCACCGGGTACTCGCTGGTATCGAGCACGTGGTCGTCTGCAAGCTTCGCTTCCTCGTAGCGACCCTTGAGTCCGTTGGTATAGAAGGACGCAGCGTTCGAGGACACCTCGTTGCCGTACAGGTCGCTGGTAACACTGAAGTGAAAGTTGAGGTATTTCTGGATCGTTGGCAGGTCGATGACGCCCAGCGCGCGCAGCTTGGCCGGATCGTCCGTCTTGTGTCGATTCATTGCATCGCAGGTGCGTTGAATGATGCGCGAGACACCCGATTCGCCGACGAACAGATGGTGCGCTTCCTCGGTCAGCATGAAGCGGCAGGTGCGCGACAGCGGATCGAAGCCCGACTCGGCGAGTGCGGCGAGCTGGAATTTTCCGTCGCGGTCGGTGATGAAGGTGAACATGAAGAACGACAGCCAGTCGGGCGTCTTCTCGTTGAACGCTGTTAGTATGCGCGGGTTGTCGCTGTCTCCCGAGCGGCGCTCGAGCAGCGCTTCGGCTTCCTCGCGTCCATCGCGGCCGAAATACGCGTGCAGCAGATAGACCATCGCCCAGAGGTGCCGGCCTTCCTCGACATTGACCTGGAAGATGTTGCGCATATCGTACAGCGACGGACATGTGAGGCCCAGGTGACGCTGCTGTTCCACCGACGCCGGTTCGGTGTCACCCTGGGTGACGATAATGCGCCGGAGCGTGGAGCGATATTCGCCGGGAACCTCCTGCCAGGCAGGATCGCCCTTGTGGGCACCAAAATTCACTTTGCGCCCGGCCTCAGGCGGAGCCAGAAAGATGCCCCAGCGGTAGTCGGGCATGCGCACGTGGTCGTAGTGCGCCCAGCCATCGGGGGCGACACTGATCGCGGTGCGCAGGTACACCTCGAGAGCGGTGGAATTTTCCGGTCCCATTTCCTTCCACCAGTCCTGGAACGCCGGTTGCCAGTGTTCCAGCGCACGCTGCAGGGTCCTGTTGCTCGCCAGGTTGACGTTGTTGGGGATGCGTTCTGAATAATTGATCGACATGCCTTTCTCCTAAGCTGCCGAAGCCGGAAACAAACGGCTTGGCTTGCGTTGACGCCACTTTTCTCCCGATTCCGGACCGTTGCAACGGCGCAACGGTCCGGAATCGGGAGACGTATACAAAACCGAATTCTTTTCCGACATCGTCAATGGCAAATGCGTAAATGGCTAAATCCGTTCCCAATTGAACTTGGCCTTGCCGCCTGTGCCGTAGACCTTCAGCGCGCCCTGCTCGCCGACCGCGTTGGGGCGGTTGAATATCCAGTTCTGCCACGCACTGAGCCGGGCAAATATCCGTGTTTCCATGGTTTCGGTCCCGGTGAAGCGAAGATTGGCCTCGAGCCCGGTCAGCGCATCCGGCGACTGGCTCGTGCGTTCCTCGATCGCGAGGCGCACTTCGTCGTCCCAATCGAGGTCATCCGGGGTAAAGGTGACCAGACCCAGCTCCGCGGCCTGTTCCGCCCTCAGTTTTTCACCGATGCGCGCGCGCGTCGCTTCGGCCGGTTGCTCATCGTCGCAGAACCGCGTCAGCATGCGGGTCTGGTGATTGACCATCGGATAGCTGCCGAAGTTCCGATCCGACAGGGCGATGCACGGCGATTCGTCCGGCTCATCGGGCAGCGCCAGCATGTAGCTGCGGTCGGCCGACAGTGCGATTTCCAGCAGCGTTCCGGCGAAGCACGAGCCCTTGTCGATGATCGCGTACAGCGTGCGCGATGTGACGTCCAGGCGTGCAAGCGTCCTTCGCAGCATGCCGATGACCTCATTGACGAACCAGTTGCTCTGGTTGGCCTTCAGGCTCTGGTCGACGGCGAGCACGGCGTCGATGTCCCCGCGCGTCTTCAATAGCCACGTGCCGACCTCCAGTTCGTTGGTGCGCAGCATCAGAATCGCGTCGTCTAGTTCGCGTGCCATGGCCAAGGGCCACCAGGCCGCGCCGGCTGCGAGGATGCCGTCGACGTCCGTGGGCTGCGCGGATCCGGGAGCGCGCACGGTAATCGATGCCACGCGAGTTTTGCGATCGACCTCCGCGTCTACGTGTTCATAGTGATAACCTGCGTCGTCGATCGTGCGATCGAGCGGCGTCAACGTCACGCCTTTGCCGCCTCCTGAGCGGTTGCTTTGCGCCGCCAGAGCAGCGACCCGCTCGCTCACGGCCTGCGCGAACCGCTGCGGCTTGGCGGCGTGGTCGACCAGCTTCCATTGCTTGGCTCGGTCGGCGCGCACTCCTTCGCTGGTGGTGCAAAACACGTCTGCCAGGTCGCGGCGAACCTTGCGCTTGTCGGTGACGCGGGTCAGTCCGCCTGTTCCGGGCAGCACGCCAAGCAGTGGCAGTTCGGGTAATGACACGGTGGAGGATCTGTCGTCGATCATCAGGATTTCGTCGCAGGCGAGCGCAAGTTCATATCCGCCGCCGGCAACCGTGCCGTTCACCGCCGCGAGGAATTTCAGCCCGGAGTGCCGGCTCGAATCTTCGATTCCATTCCGGGTTTCATTGGTGAACTTGCAGAAGTTGACTTTCCACGCGTGGGTCGACAGGCCGAGCATGTAAATGTTCGCTCCCGAACAGAACATGCGTTCGCGCGCGCTCGTAAGCACGACCGTCTTCACCGCCGGATGCTCGAAACGGATGCGCTGCAGCGCATCGTGGAGTTCGATGTCGACGCCCAGATCGTAGGAATTGAGCTTGAGCTTGTAACCGGGTTTCAGCCCTTTATCTTCGTTTACATTCATGGCCAGCGTGGCCACCGAGCCTTGCACGTCCAGTTTCCAATGGTTGTACCGGTCCGGATGGGTATCGAAGCTGATCAGCGAGCGGGCCTGCGCCGCGTCGGTTTGTTGAACTGCACTCATGATGTTCTCCCGGTTATGTTGCTATCCATTTCGGTCGCACGTTTGAGTTGGGCGAGACTCTGCTCGATGCTCGTCTGCGTTGTGTCGACGATGACGTCGGCCTTGCCGTACAGCGTCGCGCGTCCGTCGAGAATGCGCCGTAGATCGTCCATTGCCTCCTGGCTGCCCGCCATCGGGCGCATGTCGCCCTGTGCCACGACGCGGGCCATATGTTCTTCCGGCGCTGCGCGGAGCCATACCGTGTAACAGGTTGAAAGCAGCAGATCGTAGGTTGCGGGCTCCGATACGATGCTGCCGCCGGTTGCAATAACCACCCGTTCGCTGTGCTCGAGCACCCGCTCGAGACAGCGTCGCTCGTAGCGCCGGTATCCCGCCTGTCCGTAGAGCAGAAAAATCTCGCTCAGGCTCGTTCCCGCTTCAGTTTCGATTTCGCGATCGAGTTCGACGAATCGGCAGCCGATATCGCGCGCAAGCCGCGCGCCCAGCGTGGACTTACCGGCCCCGCGCAGCCCTATCAGCGCGATACGGCGCATACGCTCGACACCGCCGCTGCCGAAATCGCGAACCAGCTGTGAGCGCACCTCGGCGAGCTTGTGCGGCTGCAGACGCTTGAGGAATTGTTCGATCAGGGCCAGTTCAACGTCGCGCCCGTCGGCATCGGTCTCGCGCATCAGATCAGCGAGCGGAACGTTGAGCGACTGCGCGATACGCATCAGCAACAGGACCGATATATTTCCTTGGCCGGACTCGATCTGGGCGAGGTACCGTTCCGAAACCCCGGAATCCCGCCCGAGCGTCCTGCGCGTCATGCCGCGGCGTGCCCGTGCTTCCCTTACCCGCTCGCCAAGCAGGCGCAACAGCCGGTCGCCTCCGTCAGGAATCGGCGGCGTTGTTGATTCGGTTGGGGTCAACTCGTCAGAGGTCTTCGGAAAAATCATGCACTATAATGCTTGCAGCTGAAGTAAATTGGCATTATAATGCATTATCATTAAAAAGCAAGCCACAGATTTTCCCGGCCGGCGCAGTACAAGCCCATTGCCGGGCGCGAGAAACACGCAACAATCTAGGATACGCGCCGGATGCCGTTAGAGCTGACAATCTTGGTGGGCACCATGACCGGAACCGCGCAACTGGTTGCCCAGGAACTGGAACTGGTGCTGGACGACGAGAACACGCGCGTGCAGACCCGTCTCATGGACGGACTGGACGAACGCGCGTTCGATAGCGGTGGACTGTTCCTGATCTGTACCTCGACCTATGGCCAGGGCGACGTTCCGGACAATGCCAAGGCGCTGTACGAAGCGCTGCAGACGGCACGACCGGATTTGTCCCGTGTCTATTACGGCGTCATCGCTCTGGGCGACATGACCTATGCCGAGACCTACTGCAACGGAGGCAAGCGTTTCGACGCCATTCTGGCCGACCTCGGAGCGAAACGCATAGGCGAACTGATGCTGCACAACGCCAGTGCCGGCACGCTTCCGGAGGAAGTCGCATTGGAGTGGGCGCTGCCCTGGATCGAGCAGTGTAGGGAAATATTGCCGCTCACTGCATAGGACGCCGCGGACACATACAATAGCGGCTGACCGCTCAACCAGCCGTTCAAGTTGGCATCGGTTATGCAGCTCCAGGAGGAATTCATGCCGTCTCTCAGTTCTGCCGACCATCATTCCAGCCCGCCCATGGTGCGGTTTCCGCGTGATTACAACGCGGCGCACGATCTCATCGAACGCAACCTGACCGGCGCCCGCGCGGGGAAGGTGGCCTACATTGACGATGAGGGCACTTACACCTACGGCCAGTTGGCCGAGCGCGTCAATCGTGCCGCCAATGCGCTCACGGGGATTGGCCTGGGCATGGAAGAACGGGTGATGCTGTGTCACCTCGACACCATCGACTGGCCGAGCGTCTTCCTCGGGGCGATCAAGGCCGGTATCGTTCCGGTGGCGGTCAACACGCTGCTGACCACGACCGATTACGAGTTCATGCTTCGCGACAGTCGAGCGCGCGCACTGGTCGTTTCGGAGGCGCTTTACCCTGCGGTCGCACCACTGATCGGCAAGCTGCCGCTGTTGCGCCATGTGATCGTCTCCGGGAAGGACGCCCATGGTCACCTGTCGCTGCAGGAGGTGATGGCCAAAGCCGGCAAGACATTCGAGGCTGCGCCAACCACGCGCGACGACGCGTGCTTCTGGCTGTATTCATCCGGCTCGACAGGCACGCCCAAAGGGACCGTGCACGTTCATTCCAGCCTGATCTACACAGCCGAACTCTACGGAAGTGCGGTGCTGGGTATCCGCGAATCCGACGTCGTATACTCGGCGGCCAAACTGTTTTTTGCCTACGGACTGGGTAACGCGCTGACGTTCCCGCTCGCAGTGGGAGCGACCACGGTGCTGATGGCCGAGCGCCCGACGCCGCAGTCGGTGTTCAAGCGCCTGATCGAGAACAAACCGACAATTTTCTACGGCGTACCGACGCTGTATGCAGCCCTGCTTGCCAGTCCCGAACTGCCCGCCAAGAAGGACGTCGCGATGCGCGTGTGCACCTCGGCGGGCGAGGCACTGCCGGCGGACATCGGGGAACGCTGGACCAAGCACTTCGGGGTCGAGATTCTGGATGGAATCGGGTCCACTGAAATGCTGCACATCTTTCTTTCCAACCGGCCCGGTGAGGTTCGCTACGGCACCACCGGAAAACCGGTTCCGGGCTACCGGATACGGCTCATCGGCGAAGACGGCGCCGAAACCGGTCCCGGCGAGATCGGGGAACTGCAGATCGACGGGCCGAGTTCGGCTGCGTTCTACTGGAACAACCGCGAAAAGACGCAATCGACATTCGTCGGCGCCTGGACGCGGGCCGGGGACAAGTACAGCGTCGACCAGGATGGCTACTACACGTATGCGGGACGATCGGACGACATGCTCAAGGTAGGCGGGATCTATGTGTCGCCGTTCGAGGTCGAGGCCGCGCTTATGACCCATCCGTCGGTGCTGGAGGCCGCCGTCGTCGGGAAGGCGGACGAGGCACAGTTGGTCAAGCCCAGCGCTTATGTCGTCACCAAGCCGGGCATACAGGCGACACCGGCGCTGGCCGAGGAGCTGAAGGCGCATGTAAGGAGCCGACTGGCTCCTTACAAGTATCCGCGCTGGATCGAATTCATGGCCGAGCTCCCGAAGACCGCGACCGGAAAGATCCAGCGATTCCGCTTGCGGGGCTAGTGTCCCGAGTGACTTCCAAGACGCGTGCGTCGCGGGGCGGGGAGCGCAGATGACGACCTACCAAACCATCAGGCTTGACATTCTGGAAGGCGTCGCGACGCTTACCCTCAACCGCCCGGAACGCAAGAACGCGCTCGAACTGTCAATGCGCGAGGAAATCGCCGCCGTGCTGGCACTCGTGCGTGACACCGATAACATAACCGCGCTGGTCCTCACTGGAGCGGGCGGTGCGTTTTGTTCCGGTGGTGACATACGCGCAATGGCCGCCGGGCAGATCACGGCCGAGGCGGGACGAGCGCGCATGCGGGCCGTTCATTCCTGGCTGCGCCCGTTGATGGAATTCGAGCGCCCGGTGGTCACGGCGGTCGACGGTCCCGCCTACGGCGCCGGCTTCGGGCTGGCGCTGGTGGGGGACTTCATCATTGCGACGCCGCAGGCGCGCTTCTGCGCTTCGTTCATGCGCGTGGGACTGATTCCGGACGGCGGGCTGCTGTATACCCTGCCGAGAATGATAGGGCTGCAGCGAGCCAAAGAACTGTTCTATTCGGCGCGCGAAATCGACGCAGCGACCGCCAGAGAGTGGGGCATCGTCAACGAAATCGTTGCGCCGGAATCGTTGCTTCATCGGGCACGAGCGATCGCCGCGTGCCTGGGGAATGCCTCGGCCAGCGCGTTCGGTCTGATCAAGTCGGCGCTTGCGCGAACCTTCGAATCGGATTTCGCCACCATGCTCGAGGTGGAGGCGGCGGCGCAGGGTATCGCATTCTCGAGCGAATATCACCGCGACGCCGCCCAGTGTTTCGTTCAGAAACGCGATCCGCTGTTCCGCTGGCCTGAACCGGTTCCGCCGGAATAGCGGTACCACAATCGGATTGCGGGGGGAGGCTGGCCGTCCGCCGCAGGTTCAGGCCGCGACGCGCAGGCGAAGCCGGTCGAGGCCGATTGTAATCGCTACGATCGCGACGCCGACCGCGGTGAACCGCAGATTGGGCGTGATCATCATCAACGCGCCGGCCGCAAGCAACAAACGTGTCCACCAGGAATTGCACCATTTCGCGTACGACTCGATGGCTGCCGCCAGAAGGACCAGCGCGACCCCTGCGGTGCAGAACGTTATCGCCGTCTTCCACAACGGGCCCTGCCACACCAGCTCGGGACCGAAGACGAACACGAACGGGACCACGAACGCGGCCAGGCAGAACTTCACCGCGTGTGCGGCGATCGTCATCGGATTGGCCTCGGCGATCGACGAGGCGGCGTAGGCGGCGACCGCGACCGGCGGCGTAACCGCCGACATCACCGCGAAATACAGCAGGAACAGGTGCCCTGGCAGCGGGTCAATATGCAGTTGCACCATCAGCGGACCCATCAGCACTGCAGCCAGGATGTAGGCCGACGGCGTCGGCATGCCAAGTCCCAGGACGACCGTCAGCATGGCCCCGATCGCCAACGTCATGAACTGTTGGGCATCCGTAATCGCATAGATCACATGCGCGAACTTGGATGCAAGCCCGGTCATGGTTAGACCGGCGATTACCAGACCGGCGGCGGCGGTGGCGCCGGCCACCGGCACCATTCGATAAGTCGTGTCGGCAAGCGCATGCCACAGTTCTCTTGGGCCGAGACGTGTGTGCCCTTGCAGCCACGAGACGACGATCACCGCGAGGGTGCCGTAGATCGCCACCATGGTCGGCGTGAACCCGTACAGCAGCGCGGTCACCAGAACGAGCAGCGGTACGAAGAACATGCCCCCCTTCTTCATGGTCGAGAGCAGCGTCGGGATCATTTCGGGGTCGAGCGCCACCATCCCCAACCGGAGTGCGCGAAAATGCACCTGCGAATAGACGCAAACGTAATAGAGGAGCGCCGGCAGCAACGCCGCCGCGGCGATGTCGCGGTATTCGATGCCGGTGTACTCGGCCATGATGAATGCCGCCGATCCCATCACCGGCGGCATGATGCTGCCACCGGTCGAAGCGGCGACCTCGATCGCACCGGCGACCGCGGGCGGGTAGCCACACCGCTTCATGATCGGGATGGTGACCGAGCCGGTGGTCACGACATCGGCGGTCGGGCTGCCCGAGATCATGCCGTACAAGCCTGACGAGATCACCGCCACCTTTGCCGGGCCGCCGGGACTGCCGCCGGAGATCGCCGCCGCGAAATCGAAGAAGAAGTCAGCGCCCTTCGCGGAATAGAGCACGACGCCGAACAGCACGAACATGAAGGCGTAGGTCGCCGCCACCCGCGCCGGCAGGCCCATGATGCCGTCGGTGGTGTAGACCATGATGTCGATGAAATGAATCCAGTCGATTCTCTCGTGCTGGAGTACGCCGCTCAAGTGATGGCCGTAGAAATTGTAGGCGATGAAGATCAGCACCACGACGGTCAGACCGAGCCCGGTCGTGCGCCGGGTGATCTCGAGGGTCAGCAGCACGGTCAGAACGCCGAAGAAAAGGTCCCATTCGCTGAGCGGGCTGAGCAGCGCGATGCGGTTGACGATCTCCGGCGTCTTGAAGAAAAAATAGATGCCGGTCGCTAGGCTCGCGATCGACAATGTGTAATCGAGAAACGTCGGCCGCTCGGGATTTGAACTTGGATTCGCCCCGACGGTCAGGAACGCAATGCCGATGATGCCGGTCAGGAAGACGGCGACCAGCGCCCATGGCGTCATGATGACCGCGGTCGCGGCGACGATGACGTAGACCGCCAGCGCGACCGCGAGCGGCGTCACGACGCACGCGAGCCAGCCTGCCGGCCGGCGCCTTACGCCGACCGAAATCAGGATTGTGGGATCCCAGATGCGCGAAGTCGCCATCGAAGAAGGCTCAAAGTGCACGATGCGGC
>Ga0155953_1074_pt2 | contig 30574 bp, 24 predicted proteins | sample RifCSPlowO2_02_FD_107607 | JGI IMG/M metagenome (GOLD analysis project Ga0155953, IMG submission 107607) | Betaproteobacteria bacterium RIFCSPLOWO2_02_FULL_63_19
CCAGCTGCGCGATGCGCTGCCTCGCATTCACCAGTTCGGTCACGTTGCGCCCGACACCGCGATAGCCGAGGAACGTGCCGTCCGCAGCGAAACGCGGCTCGCCGCTGGTCATGAAATGCCCCTCGCTTCCGTCCGGTCGCGCGCGGCTGAACTCGAAGTCGCGGTACGGCAGATGGGCGTCCAGTTGGGCCTTGTGCGCGGCCCAGCCTGCGGCGTCGGGGTGGGTGGACGGAATTTCCCAGCGAGTCTTTCCCAGCTGCGAGTTGCGCGGCTGGGTCGAGGTGTACTCGTGTCCGTACACCAGAGTCGTGAATCGGTGCTCGGCATCGGTCTCCCAGTAGAAATCCGATGACATCTTGGTCAGGCCGCGGAACCGCTCCTCGCTCTCGCGCAGCACGTCTTCGGCATGTTTGCGCCGCAGGAACTGGCCGACCTGGCTGCCGATCACGCGCGCTGTTGCGAGCAGGCGCGCGTCGGGCTCGCGCACGCTGGGGCTGTTAAAGGCGAAGACGCCGATCGTCTTTGCTTCGGACAGCACCGGAAACACGAACAGGCCCTTGGTCTCGGATGCCATGGAAAACACCGCATGGCTGGTTCGGGGGTCGCGGTGTATGTCCGGAACCCACAGCGGCTGGCCGGACTGCCATGCGGATCCCACGAGTCCCTGCCCCGGAGCGTAGGTGAGACGCCGCAATTCCGGCAACAGCGCCTCGCTCTCATCACCCGGCACGCACCAGAACTCACCAAAGCGCAGCAGGCCGGCTGCGTCATCCACGATGAGGTAGCGGCCGGACTGCCAGTCCTGGGTTTCGCAAATCTTGCGCATCACGTCGCGCAGCGCGACCGGGGCGTCACCGGCGTCGGCCAGGCAACGCGCCACGGCGTGCTCCAACCTGATCAGTTCCTCGCCGCGCTTCTGTTCGGTAACGTCACGCCCGACGCCGCGGTAACCCCGAAAGCCGCCGGCTTCGTCGAACATCGGCTCGCCGCTGGAACTCACGTAACGGAAACTGCCGTCCGGCAGCGTTCGGCGCATGACCGCGTCGCGGAACGGCTTGCGCGCCGCCAGCAGCGCCCGGTGCGCGTCCCAGCCGCCTTCCATGTCAAGTTTGTGTTTGGATTCCCAGCGCCGCTTGCCGATCAGGTTTTCGCCGCCGGGAAGTTCCGCCGAGGAGACATGCACACCCTCGAAACGGGTGAAGCGCAGCTCGGCATCCTGCTCCCAGTACCAGTCGGAGGAGAGTTCGAGCAGACTGCGGAACCGCGCCTCGGACTCGCGCAGCGTCGCTTCGGTCCGCTTCAGCCCCGTGATGTTCTGGCGGATGCCGCGGTAGCCGAGAAACGCCCCGTCGGCACCGAATCGGGGCTCGCCGCTGATTCGGTAATGGCGTTCGGCACCATCCGCCCCGAGCCGGGAGAACTCGAAATCGCGAAAGGGCTGGTGCGCGTCCTGGACGGCGCGCTGCACGGCCCACCCGGCCGCATCCGGCCGGGTCGATGGCAAATCCCAGGGGGCATGGCCGATATAGGCCTGAGGCTCTTGCCCCGCGCGCGGTGCCGGTCCGCTGACGGCCCGGGTAATGCGGTGTTCCTGGTCACTCTCCCAGTAGAACAGCGAGGCGAGCCGGATCACGAACCGACGACGATCCTCCCGCTCCGGCGATTCCGGTTCCAACTGCGCCGAATTCGGTGCCGACGCCGGGAGCGCCCTTCGTTTCGACATGTCTACCTCTTGCACGCGACTCGAAGCAGTCTAATCTCGATTCTCGGGCTATTCAATCCGGTTTCCGAGCGTCGCGCCGGCGGGAAGACCCGCGCCAATTCAGACGCTGTTCAGCGAACGCCGTCTGATCGCATCCAGCGTCGTAGCCGTCGTTATCGCCTGCGAATCGATGCGCAGTTCGATCAGCGCGGGCTTGCCTGCGGCGAGCGCGCGTTCGAAGGCCGGAGCGAACTGCGCCGTCTGCTCGACCGTTTCCCCGTGCGCATCGTAGGCGCGGGCGAGCGCCGCGAAATCCGGATTGGAAAGCGCGGTGCCGTAGACGCGCTCCGGATACGCGCGCTCCTGGTGCATGCGGATGGTGCCGTAGAGGCCGTTGTTGACGACCAGGAACACGACGTTCGCCCGGTATTGCATGGCCGTGGCGAGTTCCTGTCCGTTCATCAGGAAATCACCGTCGCCGCTGACCGACACCACGATGCGCGCCGGGTACGCGAGCTTTGCCGCGACACCCGCGGGCACGCCGTAGCCCATGGAGCCATTGGTCGGCGCGACCTGCGTGCGAATGCCGGTGAAACGCCAGTAGCGCTGCCACCAGCCGGAGAAATTCCCCGCGCCGGTGCAGATGATCGCATCCTCCGGCAGGCGATCGCGCATCCACGTGACGATGTCGGCAAGCTGGACCGGGCCCGGAATCGGCTGCGGCTGCTGCCATTCGAGATAATCGGCGCGCGCCGATTCCCGCCAACTGCTCCAGGCGGATCCGTCGATGGCAATGGCCTTGGCCGCCGCCGCGAACTGTGCCACGCCGGCGTTGATCAGCAGGTCGCCCTGGAAAACGCGCCCGAGTTCCTCCGCGCCGGCGTGCACGTGGACCAGTGCCTGCGTGGACCGCGGCGCTGCGAGCAGCGTGTAGCCGCCGGTGGTCATTTCGCCCAGCCGCGCGCCGATGGCGAGCACCAGGTCCGCATCCTTGATGCGCTGCGCGAGCTTGGGATTGATACCGATACCGACGTCGCCCGCATAGCAGGCGCTGCGGTTGTCGAACAGGTCCTGGAATCGGAACGCGCAGCCGACCGGCAGCCCCGCGCGCTCTGCGAACTGACGTACGTCGGCGCAGGCCTCGCGGCTCCACACCGTGCCGCCCAGGATGGCAATCGGGCGCTGCGCCGCCTGCAGCAGCGAACGCAGCCTTTCCATGTCGGCAGCGCAAGGACTGGCTTGAACGACCTGGTAGCGCTGCAGCGCGGACGAACGGTCCGCCGGCACCTTCTGCACCAGCATGTCCTCGGGCAGCGCGAGCACCACCGGGCCGGGCCGTCCCGACATGGCCAGATGAAATGCGTGGCTCAGATACTCGGGTACGCGTTCGGCGCGGTCGATCTGCGCAGCCCACTTGGCGATGGGCGCGTACATGCGCCGGTAATCGATCTCCTGAAACGCCTCGCGATCGAGAAAATCGCCGCCTACCTGCCCGATGAACAGGATAATCGGCGTCGAGTCCTGGAACGCCGTATGCACGCCGATGGCGGCATTGGTCGCGCCCGGCCCGCGCGTGACCATGCAGATGCCGGGCCGCCCGGTCGCCTTTGCGTAGGCCTCGGCCATGTAGGAGGCGCCGCCGTCCTGGCGCGCGACGATCAGCCGGATCGAATCACGCGCGTCGTAAAGCGCGTCGATCAGTGCCAGATAGCTTTCGCCCGGCACGCAGAACGCGGTCTCGACGCCGTGCAGCTCGAGCGCATCGACGAGCAGCTGCGCGCCGGTGCGCGTTGTGACCCCGGATTCCAATCCCGATCCCTATGCCGGATTCGCGGCGAGCATCGCGCGCAGCATCGGCTCGAAGAACGGGGCCGGATTGAGTATGCGGTTTTGCTGGTGCTCGACGAAGGAGGAAACCTTCGGCAGGTAGGCCTGCCAGCGCGGATCGGCCGAGAGCCGGGCGCGCCGCGCGGCGCGGTCGGCCATGTCCTCGTAGGCCCACATGTGCACGACCAGGTTGAGTTCCCCGATCTCGGTCGCGTAATAGCCGACCAGATTGCCCAGGATCGGCCGCTGGATCGCGAGTCCCTCCTGCGCGTAGCCCTTGATGTACTCCGGCGCCTTGCCCGGTTTCATCCTGTAAATGCGTTCCTCGACGATCATATGGCCTCCGTTGCAAAAATTGCGGCCAATATAACCCATGGCGCGGCGCGCCATGCCGCGATTTCGCGGCGAGGAAACAAGCCGCAGCAGAGCCGCGGCCGGCTCGCTACACGCGTCCCGGCGGCAGCGAAAGCGCTTACAACCTGTTGCGTCTAGCCGTTTCCGCGGCGTTCCCGGCGCAGTTGCCGAAACGCACGCGCCTTCTCCCGCTGCTCGGGCGTGAGCAACGCCAGAACCTGGTTTCGCGCATCCAGCCGCGCACGCATGATCTGGCGCCTGAGATCGTCGATCTTGCGCTTCTGCTCGACCGCCGCATCCGGATCGACCTTGTCGGCGCGCATCATTTCGCGCAGGTTGAAACGCTCGGACCGTATTTGCCCGATCACGTCCCAATTCTTGCGCCTCGTGTCTTCCATGATGCGGCGGACCTTCGCCCGCTGGTCTTCGGACAGGCCCAGTGCACGCGCCATGCGGCCGAGCATTCTGCCCGCACCGCGGCCGCCACCCATCCTTTCTCCCGGTCCGAATCGTTGCGCACCGTACCCCGGGCCTGGACCATGGCCGCCCCGCATTCGCGGTCCCATGTCGTGGTGGCGTCCAAAGCCCGGACCGCCATAGGCTCCCATCATCCCCGGTCCCGGTCCATCTCCCGGCCCGCCCTGCCCCTGCGAGTACCCCGGCCCCTGTGCGAGCGCGACACCCGCAGTGCTGCCGGCCGCAACCAATGTGAGAATGCGTGCGATGTTCCGTACGTTGCCCATGGTGGTACCTCCAATCGATGCTGTTATGCGTTAAACCCTGACCGTACCGGTTGATGACCGAGCCGCCGCCCGCGCGGGCGCGCACTGTCATCAAACTGGACGTTGCGAGGCAAGTCTAATACCCTTGATGCCGCAAATCTGTAATCAACTGTAATCAATTGTCACCGCCCCATCCGGAGCTTCACGTGCAACCCTGGACCACTGCATACCCGACGCTGCGCCGGCCGACCCTGGCTCGCAACGCGGTTTCGACATCTCAACCGCTGGCAGCGCAGGCCGGCCTGCGCATGCTGCTCGCGGGCGGCAATGCCATGGATGCGGCGCTCGCGACCGCGATCACGCTCGCCGTCGTCGAGCCGATTTCCAACGGCCTCGGAAGCGATGCGTTCGCGATTATCTGGGACGGAAAGCAACTGCACGGTCTGAACGCCTCGGGACGGGCGCCCGCGGCGTGGACGCGCGAGTATTTCGCCGGGCATCAAGCAGTCCCTGCGCGCGGGTGGAACAGCGTCACCGTGCCCGGCGCCGTCTCGGCGTGGGTGGAATTGTCGAAGCGTTTCGGCAAGCTGCCGTTCGAATCGCTGTTCGCCCCTGCGATCAGTTACGCGCGCGACGGTTTCCCGGTGTCGCCGTTCATCGCGCTGCGCTGGGCGCAGGGAGCACAGGAACTGAAGACGCAGCCGGGCTTTGCCGAAGCGTTCATGCCCGGCGGCCGCGCGCCAAGCGCCGGAGAGATCTTCCGCTTCCCCGACCAGGCCGCATCGCTGGAGAAAATCGCCGCGTCCGGAGGCGACACGTTCTATCGCGGCGAACTGGCCGACAGGCTGCAAGCGCATGCAAAGGCCAATGGCGGCGCGATGACGCGCGCCGACCTCGACGCGCATGTCAACGACTGGCCCGGCACGATCACGCAGGACTACCGCGGCTACACCGTGCACGAAATTCCGCCCAACGGGCAGGGTATCGTCGCACTGATGGCATTGGGCATGCTCGCGCATTTCGACATGGCCGCCCACCCGGTGGACGGCGCCGACAGCGTTCACCTGCAGATCGAAGCGGTGAAACTCGCGTTCGCCGACGCCTGGCACTTCGTCGGCGACCCGCGCGCGATGCAGGTGAGGACCGCGGAACTGCTCGATCCAGCGTACCTCAAGTCGCGCGCAATGCTTATCGACATGAAGCGCGCGCAGTTGTTCAGCCGCGGCGCGCCGCCGCGTGGCGGCACGGTCTATCTGGCCGCGGCCGACGCGGGCGGCATGATGGTGTCGATGATCCAGTCGAACTTCATGGGTTTCGGCTCCGGCGTGGTGGTGCCGGGCACCGGCATCAGCCTGCAGAACCGCGGGTCAGGCTTCAGCCTCGAGGCGGGCCACGCAAACTGCGTCGCGCCGGGCAAGCGGCCGTTCCACACCATCATTCCGGGTTTCGTGACCCGGGAGGGCGCGCCGGTGACGACACTGGGCGTCATGGGCGGCAACATGCAGCCGCAGGGCCATACACAGGTGATGGTGCGCATTGCCGACTACGGCCAGAACGTGCAGACAGCGCTCGACGGTCCCCGCTTCCGCTTCGTGCAGCGAACGGAAATCAATGTCGAGCCCGAATACCCGAAGGCGACGCTCGACGAACTCGCGCGCCGCGGCCACCAGATCACGCAACTGCCCGAAGGCTACATGGACTTCGGCTGCGGCCAACTCATCCACAGGCTGGAGGAAGGATACGCAGCGGCATCGGATGCGCGGCGTGACAGCTTGGCCGTGGGGTTCTAGGGCCAGGCAATATCGACGCAGCGGGCACCAGTGGCTATCCGCTACCGGCGCATGCGCGGGCGGGGCGTACAGGGGAAGATCTACATGCTGAAAATCTGGGGCAGAACCAACTCGGTGAACGTGAAGAAGGTGCTCTGGTGCGCCGAAGAACTGGAAATCGCGTACGAGCGCCACGATGCCGGCATGCAGTTCGGCGTCGTCAACGAACCCTGGTACCGCAAGATGAATCCCAACGGCCTGGTGCCAACGATCGAGGACGACGGGGTCATTCTGTGGGAGTCCAATGCCATCGTCCGCTATCTCGCCGCAAGATACGGCAGCGGCACCCTCTCTCCCGCGGACCCGGGCGTGCGCGCCGCTTGTGACAAATGGATGGACTGGACCACCTCGACGCTGGCCGGGCCCTACCGGGACGTGTTCTGGGGGCTGGTGCGCACGACACCCGAGAAACGCGATGCGGTCCGGATCGAGGCCGCGTGCAGGAAGGGCAACGAACTTCTCGCCATCGCCGATGCCGCGCTCGACGCAAAACAATTCCTGGGCGGCGACCGACTGAGCATCGGCGACATTCCGCTCGGCTGCTTCGCCTACGCGTGGTATGAGATGCCGATCGAGCGGCCCGCCTGGATCAATCTCGATGCCTGGTACCGGCGCCTGTGCGAACGGCCCGCCTACAGGAAACATGTGATGCTGCCGCTCAGCTAAATGGTCGGCACCAGTTTATCCACGGGCGATTCCGCGGACCATGAACCCTGGTTCGAAATCAGGGGCGACGCAATCTACACGACCGCGCACCACCCCAGCGGACGAGGCGACTGGCCATGGTTCGATATCCGCGACGGCCACGTGTTTACCACGCGGCACCACCCGCAAGGGCGTGTAGCGCTTCCGTGGTATGAGATCCACGGCAACAGGATGTACACGACCCGGACCCATCCGGACGGTTACGCGGGGTTCCCGCTGTTCGAGATTCGCGACAACCTGATCTATGGCATAGCGCATTATTCGCCGGTGTTTTCGGCATCGCCTCGGGATCGGGACCCGGAACGCATTCCCGCCGGGGCCGCAAAGCTCGGCCCGCCCGAAGCCGAGTAGACCGATTCCGAGCCGGGTAGCGGCGCGCGCCACGGTCTGGGACTTTCGGGCAGGATGTGCGCTGCGTCACTGACGAACGGACCGTGCCGCGCCTAAAGTGAAAACCCGTTAACCCGAAGCGCCGTAGGTCGAATTTATGCTTAGCGTCCATCGTTCCCGGCTGATCGGCCTGTGCCTGCTGTGGCTGACCGCGTGCAGTGGAGGGGGTTCAAGTGACGGAAATGGCGGCATGCCGCCCGACGCGGGTGGCGGTCCGCCGGTAGAACCGCCGCCCGCGGCGCCCTCGGCGTTGCAGCCCGCCAGCGAGGCCTCGCTGACCAGCTATTTCCGCGCCGCGCTGCAGCGAGATGCCGGCTACGCCGGCGACACGCTTGCGTACGATCGCGTCACGGTAGCAGTTGCCGAAGCGGCCGGCGCGGCGAGCATGGCGCCGAACTTCTCGACCACGACGCTGCAGGAATCGGGCGTCGACGAGGCCGACCTGGTGAAGACTGACGGCAGCGTGATCTACAGCGTCTCGGCTTCCGGTCCCGCACGCACCCTTCGACGCCATCGGATTCCGGCGACCGGTACCGAACTCACGCTGGTCGAGGACTACGCGCCGCAATTCGGTTCCGACGTGGTCCTCGACAACCTGTATCTGGACACCGAGCGCGGACAGCTCGCCGCGCTGGCCGAATCGTCGTTCCCCGGATACGACGCGCTGTGGTTCAGCCCGCAGTACTGGCGCGAACGCGCCACCGAGGTGATGCTGCTGGACGTGTCCGACCCGGCCGCGACCCGCGAGCGTTACAAACTGAGGTTCGACGGGCAACTGGTCGGTTCGCGGCGCATCGGTTCGACGCTGTACCTGGTGCTGCGCAGCTACCCGCGCATCAGCGGCTTCGACTACGCGTGGACTCCAGCCAATGCCGACGCGAACGAGAAGATTCTCTCCACGCTGAAAGCGCAGGACCTGCTGCCGAGCGTGCGCGTCGACGCCCAGCCGGCCGCCCCGCTGGTGGCTGCCGAGAATTGCCTGGTGCAGCAGGAGAACGCCTATACGACCTCCGACATCGTCACGGTGGTCGCCATCGATCTCGCGAGCGTCGCACCGCGGACCGCGTCGCGCTGCTTCGTCGGCAGCACCGAGGCGATCTACGTTTCCGAACGCAGCCTGTATCTGGCAACCACGCGCACCGGGTACGCCCGCACCAGCCTGGTCGCTTCGTATCCGGCAACGATGACCACGGACATACACAAGTTCGCGTTGAGCGGCCTGGGCATCGATTATCGAGGGTCGGGCCAGGTCGACGGGCATCTGGGCTGGGACCAGAACCGCAAGTCCTTCCGTTTCGGCGAACAGAACGGTTATCTGCGCGTGATCACCTTCACCGGCGAAACGCAGATGCTGCCGCTCGCGGGCGCCTCGGCATCGACTCCCGCCTCCCCCGCAACGCTCAGCATCCTCGAGGAAGTCCAGGCCGCGCTGAAACTGGTCGCGACGCTGCCCAATGAGCGCCGCCCGGCGCCGCTCGGCAAACCCGGCGAGCAGATCTACGCGACGCGCTTTCTCGGCAACCGCGGCTACCTCGTCACCTATCGGCTCACCGATCCGCTCTACGTGCTCGACCTGTCCGATCCGCTGGACCCGAAGATCGGCGGCGAACTGCAGGTTTCGGGCTATTCGGACTATCTGTTTCCGCTGACCGAAACCCTGCTGCTCGGCGTCGGCAAGGACGCCGTCTCCGACGGGACCTCCGGTGACGGCCGCTTCGCGTGGTACCAGGGCGTCAAGCTCTCGCTGATCGACGTCAGCGACGCTTCCGCGCCGCGCGAGGCCGCCAGGCAGATCATCGGCAGGCGCGGCACTCACAGCACCGTGCTGCACGACCACCACGGCATCGCAATTCAGAAAGTCGGCGATACCACGCGCGTGGCGCTGCCGGTGAACCTTCACGACACCGCGCCCGAACGCCCCACCGGCGCCCCGAACGACTACTTTGGATACACACATACCGGGCTGTATCGATTCGAGATCGACACCGCGGCGAACACCCTTGCCGCAATGCCACCCGTCGTTGCTGCTGTCGTGACGGGCTCGCCCGCCTTCGGGCCGGACATCGCGAACGATCGCTCGGTGCTGGCCGGCGATCAGGTGCACTACCTGAGAGATTCCGAGTTTATTTCGGGCCGCTGGTAGCAGGAATTCACCAATCTATCGAAAATACTTACATGTACCGGAAAATCATGGTGGTGACGTTCGGAACCGAACTGTCGAACAAGGCGGTGAAGGAAGCCGCGCGGCTGGCGCATTCCGTGGGCGCGAAACTGCTGATTCTCCATGTCCGCTCGCCGCTGGACGTTCCGGACCATGCCGATGGCGGCGCGCTGTCGCGTCTCGGCGAAGAGCGGATCATGGATGAAATCTACGACCAGGAACGCAAGCTTCTCGAAGGGGCCGTTGGAATCGCCGCGTCTTTCGGCGTCGAGGCGGAAACCGCGTTCATCGCCGATTTGGCGGCGCACGAGGCCATCGTCCGCGTGTGCCAGGAGCAGCAATGCGACCTGATCGTGATGGCGACGCGAATTCACCGCGCCATTCCCGGGTTTCTGGTCCAAAGCCAGACGCAGAAGGTGCTGGCAAAAACATCGACACCGGTACTCGTGGTGCGTTGACGCCGCCGCAAAGCCGGCCGCGCGTTTGGCAGCGGTAGCGTGCGCTTCGCGCACGACCCTGGCGTGCGCACGACGCACCACCCGACGTGCGCATGGCGCACGCTACCCACCCGATCCGATCGGGAGAGTGCGTCAGCGCGCTCCGGAACGCCGCTGCTCAGGCGATCGCGGGTTTCAGGCACATAATTCGCAAATCTCAATTGCAGGGACAATCCGACCCAGCGAGACAGATTGTGAGCCTCGGCCAAACACTGGTGGGCGTCGTCGGTATGCTGCACGCGATCGCGGCGTATTTCTATTTCAGCAAGGAACATCACGCTGCACGCTGGTCGACGGCGTGGGTCGGGGTCACGGCGCTGGCGCTTTGGCAGCTGCCGGCGCACCCGTTCGCCTCCGCGCTGAGCTTCGCTGCGCTCGTCGCAGCCTGGACCTGGTGGTGGGGATCGATACCGGCCCTGGCGGCGCGCAGCTGGGTACCGGAGGACGAGCGCCAGGCCACCGCCACGCTCGCCGGTACACAGCTGGTCATCGACAATCTGCGCAATTTCAGATGGCGTTCGAAGCGCGATTTCGTGCCATGCTGGGAGCAGCGCAGCTACGACCTGGCGAATCTCGTCGCGGTCGATCTGTTCGTCTGCACCTGGGGCGACCCGCGGATCGCTCATCTCATTGTCAGCTTCGTATTCAGCGACGCGCTGCCGCTTGCATTCTCGTTCGAAACGCGTCGCGAGACCAGCGAGAAGTGGACCATGTTCGCGGGCTTAATGAAGGCCTATGAACTGGTCATGATCGCGGCCGACGAGCGCGACGTGATTCGCGTGCGAACCAATATTCGCCATGAACGCGTGAGGCGTTACCGAGCCATCGCGTCGCCGGAGATTCGCCGACGAATGCTTACACGTTTCGTCGACGAACTGAACGAAATTGCAGCGCACCCGCGCTTCTACAACACGCTCTATCGCAACTGCACCACCGAAATCGTGCGTCTGGTTCGCGAGACGGGGGTCTCCGTTCCTCTCGACTGGCGCCTGCTGGTGTCGGGTTTTGTCCCGCAATATCTGTATCGGCATCACATGATCGCGACTGACAGGCCATTTGCACAGGTCGATCCCGCGGCCGATATCGGCACGCTTGCGCGCGCAGCGGACACCGACCCCGCATTCTCCAGACTCATACGCGGCGAACAGCCGGGATAGCGCGTCAGCTCTGCTCCGCGACCGGATGCTCCGGACGAATTACAAAATGCAGCCGGCGATGGGCGGTGCGCAGTGCATTTTCGGCAGCGGCCGGATTCGCCGCGCGCGCGAACATGAAACCCAGGTAGCTGTCTCCCTCGGGCGGCGGCGCGACGATCTGGCCGGGCTGCGCCGTAATCGTCACGCCGGTGATGCCGGGGACCGATCGCGCGTCGGCGAGACCAAAAATGGCATGGTAAATGCCACGCCGCGGGATCGGGATCATCATCACGCCGGCGGCCGTGCTGTCGCCGGCGGTGGTGACCTCCGCCGGCACTGCGCCTTCATCCGTTGAGCCGACCATCGAACGCAGAATCAGTTCTTCCAGACTCATGCCCAGCGAATGCGTGAGCACCCGTGCGCACAAGCCGCCGATGGAACGGGCTGCGATCTCCAGCAGCCAGATTCCCTGCGCATTGATCCGCATTTCTGCGTGTACCGGTCCGGTTTCGACTCCCACGGCCCGGCACGCGCGCGCAACCTCGTGATGGATGCGGCTCTGAACGCGCCCGGGCAGCCGCGAGGGCGTGACGTAGAGCGTTTCCTCGAAGTAAGGACCGTCCAGGGGATCGGGCTTGTCGAACAGAGCCAGCGTGGTGAGGTCCCCCCGCGCGAGCGTCCCTTCCAGCGCGTACTCGAGTCCCGGTATGAACGATTCGATGACCAGACCGAGATCCCCGGCATCGCGGTCCGCACGCGACTGAATGGTCCTCACCTGGTTCACGGCCCGCACCAGTTCTTCGGTATCGTCGGCTCGGATCACGCCGCGGCTCGCTGACAGGCGTCGCGCTTTCACCACCACCGGGTACTTCAGCGCCGATACCAGTTCACGGGGATCGGCCCCGGTTCTAAGGTGATGGAATTCAGGACACGGAAAATCGCCTTCGCGAAGCAGTCGACGAAAGGCCAGCTTGTCGCGCAGCGTGCGCACGGCCCGGTCGCTGTTGCCCACGAGTCCGAGCCGCGTCGCAAGCAGCGCCGCGAGCTCGACACCCGAATCGTCGACCGAAAGCACGCCATCCAGCTTGCCCTTGAGCTCGCGCAGCACCGTTTCGGCCGCCTCGGCCGGCCTGTCGAATTGCAGCGCCATGATCGGCGGCATGCCCCACGACGGCGCAAGCTGATGGCAATAATCGGCCGCCGCGACGACCTCCACATCGAGTTTTTTCGCGGCAGCGAGAAAATCGTCGTTGCGGTAACTGCACGTGGGCAGCAGCAGCAGGATGCGTTTCACGGTCAGAACGACTGCAGTTGCTGCTCGGTGGGCTCGGCGCAGCAGTACCACGCTTCGGACAGCCGCGGGATTGCAGGCCCCGGCTCCGCCTTAATGTCCGGTGCGCTGCGTCCGGCGGCTTCGTGAGCCATCCGCCAGATCGCGCCAAACGCTTCGCGGCGAGTCAAACCCTCTTGTTCCCAACGGGCCACACCGGTCTGGACATCGCGCTGTAGACGGTCGACCCTGGGATCCGCGTGTTTCCATGGATAGCCGAGCAGCGCCGGATCGAAGGCGCTGAGCTTGTCCCGGAAACCGGGGAGTCCGAGCAGATGGGAGCCCTCCGGAACCAGCAACCGGATGGCGAGCTGGACCGGTGGCACGCTTTCGATCAGCTGCAATTCGATCAGGCGCTCGAGCAGTGCGATATAGCCCTGCAGCGTCGTCCAAGGCGTGAATGCAACGAAGGTCGGTGCAAGCGCGATTCCAGACGCCCGGGTGAGTTCAACCGCGCGATCGAAATCCAGGCTGCCATGATGCTTGTCGAGCATGCGCAGGACTTCCTCGTCCACGGCTTCCACCGCGGAGGTGATGAACAGACACCCGCAGCGGCGCATCTCCGGCAGCAATTCGGCGTGGTTGATGATGTGCTGAACCTTGATCGTCGCGTCGAAGCTGACGTGCGGGAATGCCGCGTGCAGGGCGCGCGCCAACCCGATGCCATGAGTCGGTCCATTGAAAAAATCCGGGTCACCAAAGGAGATGTGGCCGGCGCCCTCCTGTACCTGCTGGCGGATATCGTCCATCACCACCGCTGCGGGAACGACGCGAAATGCTCCCTGGTACACCGGCACCACCGGGCAATGCCGGCACATGTGCTTGCAACCGCGGCTGCCTTCGGCAAACCCGGCGACGCGGGTCGATCCATCCGGCATCACGAGGTGGGCATAGCGCGACAGCTTGGGCAGCACGCTGCGGTCCGGCACCTCGAATCGAATCTTTCCCAGACTGACCACCAGCTCGCTCTGAGGGATCGGCCCGCTATCGGCGTGCGTCATCGCGCGGATCCGGAGACGGTGGCAAAGCGCGAGCAAAGCGGGTTCCACCTCTCCGCCCAGCACCGTCTCCACGCCCAGTTTGCGCAGCAGCGCCTCGTTCATCGGCGCGTAAAGCCCGTAAACGCAGAGGTGCGCATTCGGCGCCAGACGCCTGATGCGAGGCAGCGCCTGAACCGCAATGCGGGTCGCCGTGTGCATTCCCACATAGATGGCAACCAGATCGGCATGTTCGAGGAGATCCGCATCGAGTTTCTGCAGCGATAAATCGAGGCAGTTCACCGCAAAGCCCTCGCGCTTGAGCCATGCGGCGGCCTCGGCGAGGGCGAACGGCTGCCGCCCCAGTTCATAGGGGTTGATAAGAACGACATTAAGTCGTTGAACCACGTCCGGCGCGCGAGGAAGGGAAACTTGCGAGGGCATCATGATCGTAGGCACGGAACCGAACAGCCGGAGGTGCTCCGAATGCAGCGCATCGCCGGAGCCTGCCGGTGACGGCTCACACTATTTTGATTTCGGCCGCGCCCCGTAGGGCGCAGGTCCTGCCGCGGGCGAGTTCTCCGGCTCCGGCTCCCGGCTTCCCCCGGCCGCTTCAAGGCGCATGAGATACTCCTGCCACATGTGATCCTGGCGCACGCCGAATTCATACAGCATGTCCCAGGAGTACAGTCCGGTATCGTGACCGTCGGAAAACGCAAGCTGAATGGCATAGTTGCCCACCGGCTCGATGTTTGTGATATCCACGCTCTTCTTTCCGGTCTGCAGCGTTTCCTGTCCCGGTCCATGGCCGCGCACTTCGGCCGACGGCGAATGGACCCGCAGAAACTCGCAGCTGAGCTGGAATGTTTTGCCGTCGCTGAATGAGATTTCCAGCAGACGCGACTTCTGGTGCAGTTTGATTTCGGTCGGGTGTGGCGTGTTGGCGTTCATGCTGATGAATCGTTGCTTCTGCGGGCGCGCCGCGAAAAGCTACTTCTTTCGCGGCGGGGTATACCCGGCGGCGACGTCGGCACCGTCGCCGAAAAAATAGTTTTCCATCTGCTGCGCGAGATAGTCGCGCGCATTCCTGTCGGCGAGGCTGAGACGGTTCTCGTTCACCAGCATCTTCTGGTGTTCGAGCCACTGCTGCCATGCCAGCCTCGACACGCTCTCGAATATGCGCTTGCCGATCTCGCCGGGATAAGGTTGAACATCGAGCGCCTCGGCCTCACGACCGAGCTTGATGCAATTGACCATACGCGCCATGCGCGGTCTCCACCTGACGGCCGCCACCGGAAGGACAGCCAACGTGCGAAGTATAGGTCGATTGCCGCCAAGCCGTCAGCCGCGGCGGCGCGAAAATTCGAAGAAAAACCCTACGAAATTTGTGGTAACAGCTCTTCGAGATGCCGGATGCAATCGTAATCGCATCCAGCGCGCAGGTACTGCCGAGTTTGTTCGCGGCTTGCTGTTACGCTGCCGCAGCCAAATCGGCATGGTGTAGAGTATACAGGTCGCGATACAATCGAAAGCCACGCCCATGAACGCTCCTGCCGCCGCCAAACCTGCTGCCGCTGCTGCCGGCACCAGTCTGGCCGAACTGATTTACGTCGAACTGCTCGGCCGCTCGTTCCTGCGCGTCGAGAACAACGCCGTATTCAAGCCCACGCCGGCTCAACTGGCGAGGTTGAGCATTCAACTGGCCATGGAATTCGAGAAGGCCGACAAGGAACACAAGGCCGAGTCGGGACCGAAAAACGTGGGTTACGACGTCACGAAGCTCGACCTCGGAAGCATCGGAGGCTGATTTTTCCCGCGCATACGCAGGATGCGTGTATGATGCGCCCCGAGGTTCCTGTCTCGCGTCATCCGGTTAGCGTTTCAGCCTTTTCGCGGTTCTTCCCAAGCTCCCCGAATTTTCCAATGTAGACCATCTGCCTGAACCGGTTTGGAAGGCTCGTCCTTCGCAGGCCGATTTCAGGAGAAATTTATCAGTACGTCGTTTCCGAATCTCGGCCTGTCGGCCGAGCTGCTCCGCGCTGTTGCCGAGCAGGGCTATACCCAACCCACTCCCATCCAGGCGCAGGCGATTCCGCTGGTACTCGCGGGTCGCGACCTGATCGGAGCCGCCCAGACGGGCACCGGCAAGACCGCGAGCTTCACGCTGCCGTTGCTGCAGCTGCTCGCCGGCCACGCCAATTACAGAAATTCGGCAAGCACCTCGCCGGCCCGACACCCGGTGCGGGCATTGATCCTGGTACCCACGCGCGAACTCGCGGCGCAGGTGCAGGACAGTGTGCGCGTCTACGGCAGGCACCTGCGGATCCGCTCCGCGGTCATCTTCGGCGGCGTGGGCATCGGCCCGCAGATCAACGACCTGCGCCGCGGCGTCGACATCGTCGTCGCCACGCCGGGTCGCCTGCTCGACCACGTCCAGCAGCGCACCATCGACCTGCGCTCGGTCGAAATCCTGGTGCTCGACGAGGCCGACCGCATGCTCGACATGGGCTTCATCCATGACATCCGCCGCGTATTCGCACTGCTGCCGACGAAGCGCCAGAACCTGCTGTTCTCGGCCACGTTCCCGGACGAGATCCGCAAACTCTCCGACCAGTTTCTCAACGCACCGGCAACGGTCGAGGTCGCGCGGCGCAACGCGCCGATCGAGCTCATCGCGCAAGTGGCACACCCGGTCGACAAGGAGCGCAAGCGCGAACTGCTCTCACACCTGGTGAAAAGCCATGGCTGGCAGCAGGTGCTGGTTTTCACGAAGACCAAGCACGGCGCCAACCGCCTTGCCGAACAGCTCAGTGAGGACGGCATCGACGCCGACGCCTTCCACGGCAACAAGAGCCAGCCTCAGCGCACGCGCGCGCTCAAGCGCTTCAAGGACGGCGAGCTGCAGGTGCTGGTGGCCACCGACATCGCCGCGCGTGGTATCGACATCGACATGCTGCCGCACGTGGTCAATTTCGACCTCCCGCACGTCTCGGAAGATTACGTGCACCGCATCGGCCGCACCGGGCGCGCGGGGGCGAGCGGCGAGGCGGTGGCGCTGGTATCGGGCGAGGACAGACCTCTTCTGGCCGCGATCGAGCGGCTGATCAGCAAGAAGATCGAGCAGCGCGTCGTCGTCGGCTTCGAACCCAGCAGGGCCTATCAAACGGCGCGGCATCTACCCGATCAGCGCGGGGGGCAGCGCAGCCAGGCGCGCAGGCCCTCCACCAAGGGACCGTCCGGTCGGGGGTCAGGCAAATCCGGCGCCGAAGCACGCTGGGGCAAACCGGTCGAGGGCAAAGGCGCAAGACCGGCCGGTGCCGGCGCGAAGCGCCGTTCGGACACCCGCGTCGATCGTCGCGGGGACCCGCGCGGAGCGCCCAGGCGCCCCGACGAGGTCGAGCGCATTGCACAAGCCCAGCACCACAGGAAGGTCGCGCGCGACGAACAGCCGGCGGCCAAGCGCCCTAAATCAGGCCCGGTCTCGGCCTTGTTCGGCATTTTCGGACGCAAGGCGGCCTGAGTGCTTACGATCGATTCGGCGAAGCTCTGCCCCCGGAATGTCGGAAGCAATCCCCGTTCCGGGTTAAAGTTGCGCGACTCAATCGCGGAAGCATTCCATGCGCTGGCGCATCACCTCCCTGCTGCTGAACGTCGCCCACGCCATCGATCACCTGATGCTGTTGGTGTTCGCGACAGCGGTGTCGGCCATCGCGACGGACTTCGGCATCGGCCGGTGGGAAGATCTGATGCCGTACACCACGGTGGCCTTCCTGCTGTTCGGCATTGGATCCCTTCCGGCGGGGCGGCTGGGCGATCTCTGGGGCCGGCGCGCGATGATGCTGGTGTTTTTCTTCGGCATGGGCGCATCGACCATGCTGATCGCGCTCACGCAAAACGCCTGGCAGCTGGCGTTTGCGCTCGGCTTGATGGGCGCGTTCTCGTCGATATACCACCCGGTGGGCATTCCGATGCTGCTGCGGCATGCCAGAACACCGGGCATCACTATCGGGATCAACGGTATGGCCGGCAATCTGGGCATCGCCGCAGCGGCCATATTGACCGGATTTCTGATTCAGTACGCTGACTGGAGGGCCGCCTTTGTCGTCCCGGGCCTGGTGTCGATCGCCTGCGGCCTGCTGTTCATGAAAGTCGCGCCGCCGGAGCATGGGGCGCCCGGAAAACAAGCGGTCAGGCAAATCGAACTGCCGACGGCGACCCGAAACCGCGTATTCCTGGTGATGACGACGCTCGCGATCACCTCCAGCATCGTGTTCAATTTCACCACCAACGGCAACGGCGAACTGCTCAAAGCGAGGCTGCCGATACTGGTGCAGCAGCCGGCCTTGCTCGGGACGCTGCTCGCGGTGGTCTATGCGCTGTCCTCGGTATCACAATTGGCGGTCGGCCGCCTGATCGATCGGTTTCCGATACGCAACGTGATGCTGGGCATCTATGCCTTCCAGGGTCCGGTGTTTCTGCTCGCGGCTTACAGCCAAGGCTGGACACTTTACGCAGCCATGGTTTTCTTCATGATGCTGGTGTTCGGCGCGATCCCGTTCACCGATGCGATCGTCGCCCGCTTCGTCGACGACAGCATACGTTCGAGAGTCAGCGGCATGCGACTGGCAGTCTCCTTCGGGATGAGTTCGATGGTCGTCTGGGCACTCGGGCCGGCGGTCAAGGCAGCCGGATTCGGATTTTCCTTGCTCGTGCTCGGCGCAGTGGCGCTTTGCTCGCTGCTCGTCACTTGGAAACTGCCCGACGAGCAAAACATACGCAGAGCCTCGGAACTGCATCCTCCGCAGGCGCGCGCCTCGATCTAATACCGGCCCGCCCGCGGCAGCGCCGGCGCGTCGCCCTTCGCGCTCACAGCGTCGACTCGCGCATCGCCGCATCCGCCGAGCGCGCACTCCTGCTTTCGCGTCGCGCGATGTAATAACTGCTGCCGAATATGACCACCGCCCCGCCCCAGGTCCAGATGTCCGAGACCTCGCCGAACAGGACCAGGCCGAAAACGGCGACGATGGGCAGTTGCAGGAAGTTGAACGGCATCACCAGACTCGCGGGCGCGGCGATCAGCGCGCGGGTCAGTCCCTGTTGCGCGAACAGCGTCGTTGCCGCGAGCATGCCCAGCCAGGCCATGTCGGCCCAGCCGGGCGTCTTCCAGGCCAGCAGGGCAGGTCCGAGTCCCATCAAAGCGGCGAGCCCGAAAAGATAGAACACCATCGCGTTGGCGTTTTCGGAGCTTCCCAGCGCGCGCGCGGAGCCGTGGCTCGCGGCGAACAGCGCAGCGGAGGCCAGCGCAGACAGCGCCGGCAAAGCGAACTCGACGCCGACCGGGCGAAGGATGAGCAGCACACCGAGGAATCCGAACACCAGAGCCGCCAATCGATGCGGTCCAACCGCTTCGCCCAGGAACAGGAACGTGAACAGCACCGTAAACAGCGGCGACGAAAAATTGATCGCCGTGACATCGGAAATGCGCATATGGCCGACGGCATAGACCCAGGCCAGCATTGCGGCGTAGGTGAACGCGGCACGCAGGGTGTGCAGGCCAATGCGCCGGGTGCGAAGGCTCGCGAATCCCGAGCGCGAGATCCAGGCCAGCATTACGGCCGCGATCAGCAGCGATCGCAAGAAGGCGACTTCCGGCACGGAAAGGTTCTTGACGCTCTGCCTGGCTGCCACATACGCGCCCGCGTAGAAGAACGCCGCCATCACCATCCACAATATCCCGCGCGTCGCGCGGGGCAGTCCGGCAAACGCTGCTCGGAACGAAGCGCGAGCCATGTCAATCGATCGACCCGTTCCTGCGACGCCGGTACGCTGCGCCGACCTTCATCGCTGGCCGCAACCGTCGAACGTCGAACTTCCTCCGGGTACGAGCGGGACGGAACAGGATTTCACTCATGCCGCCACGCTGCGATACAGCCAGCGCTGACGAAGAGCCTTTCCACGCCGCCCCTGGAACGACAGTCTGCAGGTGTCACGCGGGCTTCTACCCATTTGCACGCGCAAGGCGAGCAGCTCGTCGCGGCGAAACAGATGCACCAGCACGTCCTCGCCGGGCTTGCGCCGTTCGAGCAGTCCATCGAGGCCGCCCGCTCCGGGCCGCACGCCATCCACGGCCACGATTGCATCACCTGCGGCGAGACCCGCTTTCATTGCGGCACCATCATCCAGCACGTGGGTAATGACGATCTCGCTGCCCTCGCTTCGCGCTTGTACGCCAAGTGAGGCGCGGGCTGCGGCCGAACGAGAGCCTCTGCCCGGCGGCCCGCCTCCCCTGTCGGCCGACGATTCGGCGGCGCGCATGTCCATTTGAACGCCATGCGCGCGAAGGCGCGGCTCGAGCGGCAGTTCCCGCGTCGAGCGCAGCGCCGAATTGAAGAAGGACGCCAGTCTCAACCCCGTCACTTCGTCGGCAAGCCGCTCGAAGTCGCCCTCACCCACGCCCCTTCCACGCATTCCGTAGCGGCGCCACAGCGCGCGCATGACATCGTCGAGCGATCGTCGTCCCCTCGTGCGTTCGCGGATCAGCAGATCCAGGCAAAGCGCGACAAGGCTGCCTTTCAGGTAGTAGCTGACGACCGCGTTGGGCGTGTTCTCGTCCGGACGATAGTATTTCGTCCAGGCGTCGAACGAGGAATCGGCCAGCGTCTGTCGCGCCCGGCCGGGCGTGCGCAGGTGCGCCGTGATCGTGCGGCCAAGCAGCTCCAGGTATGCCTTTGGCGTAATGACGCCGCAGCGCACCAGCGCCAGATCGTCGTAGTAGGAGGTGAATCCCTCGAACAGCCACAGCAGCCGCGTGTAGTTCTCACGCTCGAGGTCGTAAGGCACGAATGCCGACGGCTTGATCCGCTTGATGTTCCAGGCGTGGAAATATTCGTGGCTGCAAAGGCCGAGGAATCCCCGGTAGCCTTCCGTGGGCGTTTTCATGCCTGGCTGCGGCAGATCGTCGCGCGCGCACAGCAACGCGGTCGAAGCGCGGTGCTCGAGCCCGCCGTAGCCCTTGCCGACGGCGGTCACCAGGAAGAGATAACGCCCGAACGGCGCCGCCCGGCCGCCTGCCGCAGACCGCGAAACATTGCCGCGCCAGAAGTCGATGTGCTGTTCGCAAACCCGCTTCATATCCCGCGCCAGGCGCGCCGCATCGACGCGGTGCGCGCCCGAGAGGGCGACCTCGTGCGGAACGCCGCGAGCGCGGAAACGCAGCAGCGCGAATTCGCCCATCTCGACCGGATGATCGATCAGTTCGTCGTAGTCGGCCGCATCGTAAGCGCCGAATTCCGAACGCGCCGCGCCATTGCTGCGCATCGAAGTCGCCACGCGCCAGTTGCGGTAGCGCCCGCGCTTCGCCGCTGCACCCTTTGGCGCCAGAATCCGGATCTCGCAGCGCCGATCTTCGCGGCCGAGGACTCGCAGGAACACGCAGGCCCCGTTGAAGAATCCGTGGGAGGTGTCCAAGTGCGCGCCGCGTACCGACAGGTCGAACGCATAGACCTCGACTCGAACCGTGAGTGGGCCCCGCACCGGGTCGGCGCGCCATGTGTGCTTGTCGCGTTTCTCGAGCGCCACCGGCCGGCCGCCGCTGGCCGCGTCGATCGCGACCACGTGGCGCGCGAAATCGCGCACCAGGTAACTGCCCGGGATCCACGCGGGGAGCGCGAACCGCTGCCCGCCGGGATCGGGATCGGCCACAGTGCAGTGAACCTCGTACAGATGCCCATGCGCCGAGAGCGGCGCGATCGAGTAACGGACCGGTGGAAGTCGTGCCATTGAAAGATGCGAAGCGAAAGCGCGCCAGTCTAGCGCCTGAACGCCGGGTGCGCTGAATGCAGGCCGCGGGCGGCGCCGATGGCGCGACAGCAGGCGCGCTCAGCGCCCGTATGCCGTCATGGCACCCTGTAGATGCCGCGGTATCGATTGGCGCTGAGGGCTTCCACGTCGCTGACACCGTACCCGATGTAGATCTCGGTACCCGCCAGCGATCGGATATCCATGCCTGCCAGCACATCGACGACCGCAGGGGCTTCAACGGTGGTTCCGGCCATGTTTTCAAGGCACGCGGCGATGGGCCCCTGTAGCGGAGCCCAGCCCTGCGGCGGCGCAAGTTTGACGTACCATGCGGAATCGGCCGAGCCGAGTGCTTCCCCGCGCACCAGCGCCAACACGTACACATTGCCGGCGGCACCGGAGAGATCGGTCTCGGCAAGCTGCTGGTGCAACCTGCCCGCATCCAGGGTCGCCTTCAGTTCCGCGCTCGACAGTGACCCATCGACGCTCACCTGCACCGAATCGGCCGACAACCGGCCATCCGGGAAAGTGAACACCGTCTGGGTCGTGGACGGCGCCGGCAGCGGCGTATAGGCAATGCGCACCGAATCGGCCGCGCCGCCGGTGACCTGGCTCGTGCGCGCGATCTGCCCGCGAGCGGCTTCGCTGCCATTCAGATAGGCGTCGAAAAAGCCAAGCGTCCAGGTATAGATATCCGGCAAATCGCCCTGATGCAACGTATGCGTCAGGCCGTCAAACGCGATCACGTAACGCGCGCCTGTCATCCTGTTCACGCCCTGCTCGATGAGCGAGATCGGCGCGACATCATCAGCGGTGCCGGCAATGCCCAGAAACGGAACCTTCATGCCGTCCAGCCCGTTCTGATCGTCGGCGAATGCCGGCAGCAACACCTGTCCGAAATACGGCACATACCCGGCAATCGCCTTGAGCCGCGCATCGCTCATGACCTGGGCGGACTTCAGTCGCGGGAAGAAATCCGTCGTCAACCGGGCGCCGGAATAAAGCAGCAGCGACTCGGCGCCGAGACTGGTACCAAACCCCGCCACCCGCTCGGCGTCGACGTGATCGCGATAATTCGTATCGGCGAGCAGCGTGTCCAAAGCGGCTTTGAGAGATAGCGGACGCATGGCCTGCAGCTCGACGACCTCGCGGAATCCGCCGTCGAGCAGGAAACGCGCGAGATCGGACACATCGTCGATGCTCACATCGGCAAAACGCCCGTCACCGTGAAACGGCGCGACAACCACATAGCCGTAGCTGGCAAGCAATGCAATCGTCTGCAGGTATTCTCTGGACAGCGGGCTCCCGTCCAGCCCGTGCGAATAGAGCACGACGGGATACCGGGCATCGGCGTCAGCCCACAACGGCGTCTCCGCGGCGCGCTGCATCCTCGGTACGAACTTGGTCAGCGCCGCGTCGTAGTAGTAGTCGGGTCGCATGTTCGAGTCGGACGTCGGATAACAAACGATCGCGGCGTACGGCACCACCTGGCCGGCGAATGTCGTGAACAGCTCGGGCGCATCGGGAACCGCCACGTCAAAGATGAATGCACTCTGGGCCTGCGTGAACAACTGGGTGACGTAGCGTCCCTGGCCGCTTGCGCTGGTTCCCTCCCAATAGGCGGCCCGCTCCTCGTCACTTGGCGCCAGCGCGAAATTCTGCGAGACGTCGGAGCACCCGACGGGATACGCGCCGGGGGAGATCGGATTGACGCCGCCGAACGCCCAGGCGCCGCCAACGGTCGAGGCCCACGCGAACCCGGCAATCGCGCCAGTGATCAGGAGCCTGTGTGCCGCATTCATATCCGCTCAGGAACCATCGATTCCAATGAATCCAGGTGGTCATTGTTCCATGCGATTCGCCCGGCACATGTGACGCGAGACACACCAAAATCTCGATTGCACTCCGAGAGGAGCACGAACAACTGACCCTTGCGGGCCGGTGGATCGTCGATATACAGTCCGACAGGCTGGCCGCCCCGGGTTCGTCGCTAAGGCGGTACATTCGATCGATCACGACTTGTGAGGTTCCCCATGCCCACGGCAGAGCAGCAGTCCGCGCCCCGTCCGCCGTTTCGAGCCGATCACGTCGGCAGCCTGTTGCGGCCCGAGGCGCTCAAACACGCACGCGAGACTTTTCTGGGTGCCCAGACGTCGGACCAGCACCTGGGTCCGCACGACAATGCGCAATTGCGCGCCGTTGAAGACCGGTGCATCCGAGAGGCCATCGCAATGCAGGAACGGGTCGGCCTCAGCCTGGCGACGGACGGCGAATTCCGCCGCCGCAGCTGGTGGCTCGAACTGGTCATGACCTGGAAGGGCGTATCCGCCGATCGCACCGGCACGACCGAGCTCACATGGCGCGGAAAAGACGGCACGGAAAAACCGTTTTCGCGTCTTTGGATGACCGGTCGGATCGAATGGCAGCCGAGCGCCGTGGTGCGCGCGTTCGAATTCCTGAAGGCCAACACGCGGCTGACGCCGAAGGTCACGATTCCGGCGCCTATCGTGTTCCACATGTACGGCGGCGGGGACAAGGGGGTCTGCGAGGGGTATTACAAGACCCCTGAGGACTTCTGGGCCGACGTCGTTGCGGCCTATCGAACCGAACTCGACGCGCTGGTGAATGCCGGTGCGACATACATCCAGTTTGACGACACATCCATCGCGTTCCTCTGCGATCCGCGGCACCGTGCAACGGTGCAGAAATGGGGCAACGATCCCGACAAGCTCCTGCTCGACTATGCCGACCGAATGAACGAGGTGATCGCCGTTGTTCCGTCCAATGTCAGCCTCACGATGCACCAGTGCCGCGGCAACCGCGAGGGCCATTGGGCGGCCGAAGGCGGTTACGATCCGGTGGCCGATGTGCTGTTCAATCGAATCAACGTCCACGGATACTTCCTGGAATACGATACCGAGCGCGCCGGATCCTTCGCTCCGTTGCGTTTCCTGCCCAAGAACAAGACCGTTGCGCTCGGCGTCATGTCCAGCAAGAGCCCGTCACTGGAGTCGGCGGATTTCCTCAAGCGTCGCATCGACGAGGCCGCACGGGTGGTCTCGCTCGATCAACTGGCGATCAGTCCGCAATGCGGGTTCGCGAGTTCGATCGTCGGCAATCCGCTCGGCCAGGACGATCAGGAGGCCAAGCTCGCGCGCCTGGTCGAGGTCGCGCGCGAGGTTTGGGGCTAGAAAGCCGCATCGTCGAGAAGATCGAACTGCGTCGTTACAACACGTGTTCCTCAACGCTGACCGTTTCCGGGTGAGACTCGAGGAAATCCAGCGCGTAACGCAGTTCGCCGCTCGATTCGGCATGCATCGTCAGCAGCGGCTGGTCGCGCGACACCCGGTCACCCAGGCGCACATGCATCTCGATGCCGGCTGCTTTGTCGGCCGGCGCACCGGCGAGTTTCGCGGCTTTTGCCAGACTTCGAAGATTGACGTGTGCGACCAGCCCGGAGCGCGGTGCGCTCACGGTATGGCGGAACGGCGCAACGGGGGGGTCGCTGCGGCGTCCCTGCGCCTCGCAAATGGCTTTGAACTTGTTCCATGCGCTGCCGCTCTTGAGTGTCTCCGCTGCGCGTAGCCGTCCTGCGCCGGGTGCGGCGACCGAACCCAGTTCGAGCAGCGCTCCGGACAGCGTCAGCGCTCTTTCGCGCAGGTCAGCCGGCGCATCCTCTTCGTTGCGCAGCACTCTAAGGACGTCGCGCGCCTCGAGCGCAGGGCCGATCCCGGTACCAACGGGCTGCGTACCATCGGTGAACAGCACGCCAACTTCCAACCCCAACGCCTTACCGGTCGTTCGCAGCTGCTGCGCCAGCCGCTGTGCCATGTCTTCCTGGCGGACCTTGGCGGTAGGGCCGACCGGGATGTCGATCAGCACGTGAGTGGCGCCGGCAGCGACCTTCTTGGAAATCACCGAAGCGATCAACTGCCCTTCGCAGTCGAGATCCAGTGCCCGCTCAACGCGGATCACGATATCGTCGGTCGGGCTCAGACTGGCCGAACCGCCCCAGGCCAGACAGGCTCCCTCTTTTTCGACGACGGCGCGCATCTGCTCGAAACTGAGATTCACGTTGGTCAATACGTCCATGGTATCGGCAGTGCCCGCGGGCGATGTTATGGCACGAGAAGAGGTCTTCGGGATCAGGAGCCCGCAAGCGGCCGCGATCGACACCACGATCGGAGTCGTGCGGTTGCCGGGCAGTCCGCCGACGCAGTGCTTGTCCATGACCGGAGTCGTGCCCCAATCAAAACGCCGTCCTGAAGCGACCATCGCGCGGGTGATGGCTATTGTTTCGTCGACGTCGAGCAGCCGGCCTGCCCCGGAGGCCACGTACGCGGCAAGCTGGATGTCGGAGTAGCGGCCATCGCGTATATCGCGAATGATGGCGGAGGCGGATTCGTCGGTGTAGCGGGTGCCGTAGAGCTTGCCGCGCACAAAGCTCATCGAGTCGACGGGCGCGGGATGGCCGAATCTCGCCTGGTCGCCGTCGCGAGCGCCGATCAGCATCCAGGCCGCCTCGGAAAGACCGGCCTCATCGTGATGCAGCAGATCGGACTTCACGATATTTACCGTTGCCAGGATATGGCGCTCGCCGACCGTGACGCACACCCGGTTCTGGCTGCTGAAGCCTTCGGCGCGGCAGATATCGCAGTCTTCGCGCATGTACACCACCGGCTCCTGGTAGGTGTCGATCCCGAGGCGCCGAAGATAGAGAAAATTGTTGCTCATCAAGTTTCCTTTATTGTCGGTATGCAGTTTAGTGCGGATCGCCTTAGACTGACTGCTTCGACCGGGGGATGCATCCTGAAAGTCCAGTTTCTCGGCGCGGCACAAACCGTGACCGGCTCAAAGTACCTCGTCAGCACCAACGGATCGCGCATCCTCGTCGATTGCGGCCTGTATCAGGGCATCAAGAACCTGCGTGAGCGCAACTGGCGGCCATTGCCGATCGGCTTGCACGGCCTCGACACAGTAGTGCTGACGCACGCGCATATCGATCACAGCGGCTATCTGCCGGCCTTGTATCGGCAGGGGTATCGCGGGACGATCTATTGCAGCCGCGCAACGTTCGAACTGTGCAAAGTGCTGTTGCCCGATGCCGGTCATCTGCAGGAGGAAGATGCGCGGTACGCCGGCAAGAAGCGCTTTTCGCGGCACGCCAAACCGGAGCCTTTGTTCTCCGAACAGGATGCGCTTGACGTACTGACACAGTTCCGCCCTGTGGACTACAACGAGCCGCACCCGGTGGCCAAGGGGCTTGACGCCACCTTGCGGCCGGCGGGCCATATTCTCGGCGCATGCTCGGTGACGCTGAACGACGGCTTGCGGTCCCTTGCCTTCAGCGGGGATCTGGGACGCCCGGATGATCCGATCATGTTTCCGCCCGAACCGCTGACGCGGGCCGACTATTTGGTGGTGGAATCCACCTATGGCGACCGGCGCCACGCCCACGTGGATGCCGAAGCCGAACTGCGCGACATCATCGACGAAACTTCAAGGCGCGGCGGCGTGGTGCTGGTTCCGTCGTTTGCCGTCGGACGCGCGCAACTGGTCCTTTTGATGCTTCAACGGCTGCGGACTCGAGGTGCCATCGGCAATGTTCCCGTTTACCTGAACAGTCCTATGGCGATCAAGGCGACGGAAATCTTCTCTCGCTTTCACAAAGAGCACCGGCTGGCGGCCGGCGAATGCGAGCTGATCGATGAGATGACCACCTACGTGCGCACCGCGGAGGAGTCCATCGAACTCACCAAACGCAAGGGTCCATCGATCATCATTTCGGCCAGTGGCATGGCCAGCGGCGGCCGGGTCTTGCATCACATGAAGGGGTTGATCGGCGATCGGCGCAACAGCATCGTTTTCGTCGGCTTTCAGGCACCCGGTACCCGTGGCGCCGCGCTGGTCGGCGGAGCGGACAAAGTGAAGATTCATGGCGAATACCATACCGTGCGCGCCGAGATTCACCACCTGGATGCGCTGTCGGCGCATGCCGACGGCGACGAGATCATGGCCTGGCTGGGCAAGATGAATCTGCCGCCGCGCCATACATTCATCACGCATGGCGAGCCGGCAGCGGCCGATGCGATGCGGCTGCGGCTGCGCGATGAACTGGGGTGGCAATGCAGCGTCCCCGAGTACCTGACCGAAGCCGCGCTGGATTAGTCGCCGCAGCGCAGATCGCGCGTCCTGGCCGGTCGTGTACCGAACGCTCAAGATACCGGCCGGGCGTGCTCCTTCAGGTGGGCCCAGAGATCGAAGCCGATCTTCAGCGCGATCAGAAACACCAGCGCCCACACCGGCGAATCCAGCGCCATCGTGATGGCGCCGCCAAGAATGATGGCGACGTGCAGCACGACAACGCGCTTATAGGGTTGTCCCATCAGTTCGATTGGCGACGCGCGGCGAAACTCGCCGCGAATGAGGTAGTTCCACAGAAACGAAAACGCGTGACTGCCCGCCAGCACGGCGAGCGCCGGCCCCAGATCGAAGTCGGCGATGGCGCGCATCGCTCCCTCGACAGGCACGAAACCTCTGTCCAGGCGGCCGTACGCCTTCCCGCCGAACAGACTGACGACGAAGCTGCCGTGAATCGCCGTGAACATTCCGTAGTGAAAACAGAAAAACGGCACCATGAACAGCTTCGAAGCCCACAGCGCCAAGTCGGCCGGATCCGCGAGCAGCATGCGCAGCGCATTGAACGTTCCAACCACCACATTCTCCAGCCAGAACAGCAGCAGCAAAGGGAATACCGGCCAACCGAAAACCAGTACGCCATAGAGCGGCAGCAGGTTGGCGGCGATCAGCGCCAGCGACGAAGGCGAGCGCCAGCTTATTGCGGCGTCCGGCTTCGCCTCGGGCGCGGGACGGGCAGGCAGCCGCAGGGCCACCGCATCGAGCATGCGCCGTCCCGCTTCGTCGGTCGGATTCGATTCGGCGCGCATCCTCGCAATGATCTCGTCGGCGCCGAGACCGGGATATTTCTTGACCATCTCGCGCGCGACGAGGCGTGCGAGCATCGGCGTCATCACGCGCACGAACCAGGACGGTGCCTTGATGATTTTCTTGTCTGGGTTCATGGTGAGGATCTGCCCTCAACGGTCTGGAACTTCCACGATTTTGCAAGCATAAGCAATTCGATCCGGCCGCATAGCCCGAGGGGCTTGCCCACACCCCGCCCTGCCCTGCTTGAATCCTCCGCGAGGCGCGCAAGACACCGATAGTCCCCGGCCTCGGCGGATGCGGGATTATGCATCCGGTGTTGCTGCGCGCCTAACGGAAATCGACGGTCCATTGCGTCCGGGGCCGGCCTCAGCGATGGAGCGGGCGGGTGTGGCCAGCCGGAGGCTCCGGCGTTCCAGGTCCGGTGAAATGGCCGGAGGCTCCGCGATCCGGACGCGCTGACCGGCGGCACCCGGTCCTGGAGATACGCAAGCAGGGAGCTTCGTGAGCGTCCGCTCGTCGGCCGAAGGAGAGGTTGAGCTTCACCAAAGCTACCCCGCCGGTTCTCGCTCCTATTACGACTCTGTAGGGATCTCCCTACAGACACGCTGCTAGAACTCGCGCACTATTTGGCGGGTCCGACGCGCCCGACAGGCTTGAAGCTGGATTCGATGTCGCTTCCGGCCAAGACCGGGAGATCGCGCAGTCCAGCACGGAGCTGGCAATCGGTCGAAGCGGGCCTCCCAGCCGGTGAAAGATTTCGACAAGGTTCGAGCCCGGGTCGGGACCGTCCGGACGCCGATACGGGCAAGCATTCAAGTAGTGGCGTCCGGCGTAATGGCGTCACCTTGGTTGCCCCCAATTGCGTCAGAGAGTAGCTTTGCCTCCGTAGGCCCCTGTGTTACCAGGAAGGTGGCCGTTGAAACAATGTCACGAGATCCGAGATAGTTGACACTTTGGCAACCAATTCAAGTTGGGCCTGAGTCAGCACATCGACACACCATGAAATCGCCATTCCCGAATGTAACTGACGAACAGTGGGCCAAACATGTCGAAGATCGGCGCCAGTTCCAATTCTTGGCTGGGGCTCGCTGGCCGTTAACATGGCAAGTCAAGGCACGTCAGCATGGGCGCTCGGCCGATCTTATCTACGAGGCGGCAAAGGCAGCAAACGAACGGCAGATGTCCCGGCTCACCGAGGAGATCCGGTCGGGCATGACGGCAGGCTCTCGTACGGTAGTGGGTCAGGAACGAGAGGACATGCTCGACCAAGACCTGATCGCGGAATACTACCTATTGATCGGGTACACCCTTGAATGTCTGCTCAAGGGTTATCTGCTGGCAATCCTTCCTGAGCTGGTGCAGAACGGGATTCGTATCGACAGACTGATCGTTACACACGATTTGGTTGAGTTATGTCGAGATGCAAATATGACCGTTTCGGATGAAGAGAACCAGCTTCTCGGCTTCCTCACTCAATGCATCATCTGGCGAAGCAAGTATCCTGTTCCTCTGAAGCTGGCAGATACTCCAAGTCCCTTGGAACCGCCAAACCAGCCTCAGAAAGTACAGAATCCATTTTCGTCAGGACTAAAGGGCGTTCTAGACGATCTATGCATCCGAGCGGGTGCGCGACTTGAAGCGGAACGGAAGAGGCTCAATCCATGAGCCGTGTTGCCGTCATCTGGCCCAACTATGCGTCGCAGCGGACGCGCATGAAGCCGCGCGCCGCTGAACGCGGACGTTGAGCGGCCCGTCAATCAGCCATTGGCGCCCAGATCTACCCTGCCCGGGGAGCCGGCCAGGGCTCGAACCACTCCTGTGACTACGATGGATTGCCTCGCGCCAACGGCCGCTTCGGCCGATGAACTCACACAGGCATCAGTCAACCCTCGCGTCCGCCGATGGCCGAACTGCACCGTCTGCAAATTCCGCCCCATGAAGCTCAACAAACGGCGGCAATCCCGATGGCTCCGGGGTCCGCGCCGGCGGTTCGATCCGCTCTGAAGCAATCGCGCGACTGGTAAACTTGAAATGAGCAGTGTCGGTGGCTGTTTCGGCCGCCGACCGAGCGCTGCGCGCGAATAGGCCACCCATCGCTTGCGTTCGCGCGCTGCCGGCGAATTCACTTGACTGAAGGACCTTGACTTTGAAAGCCACCGAAATTCTGATGCAGGAGCACCTTCTCATCCAGGAAGTCTT
>Ga0155953_1018_pt1 | contig 30320 bp, 19 predicted proteins | sample RifCSPlowO2_02_FD_107607 | JGI IMG/M metagenome (GOLD analysis project Ga0155953, IMG submission 107607) | Betaproteobacteria bacterium RIFCSPLOWO2_02_FULL_63_19
GATCGTTCAGTGGACGATCGTGATCAGCGACCGGGTGCTTCCAGCTGGATTTGGCATGGCGCAGTATCAGCAGCGTCTTCATCCGGTTCCGCGCCGGCGCTCAGCCGGTATCACGCACCCGACGCACGGAGACCTTCACCGCGTCGTTCGACGAGCCGCCGCCGTCCATCAGATCGAGGTTCATCGGCACGAGGCGGTTGAGCGACGGCGTGTCGAAGTCCTTCGCGAACGGCGTCTTCCAGTGACCGAACTGCGCGAGCATCACGAGCGTATCCGGGCGAACACCCTCGCGCAGCACGGCGCGCCCGCGCACCGCGGCGATCGGCGAGCGCACCTCGATCGCGTCGCCGTCGTCGACGCCGAGCGCCGCGGCACGGCCGCGGTTCATGAGGATGCCCTCGTGCCCGGCGACGTTGCGGGCCACCTCGCGGATGAGCTGGATGCCGACGTTGCCGCCCCACGCGTACTGCATGCTGCGCGAGGTAAGCAGCCAGAACGGGTATTCCGCGGCATCGGTCGAGAAATGCTCGCGGTAGACGCGCGCCCAGCGGCGCTCGATGTCCCGCCATGCGGGCAACGCCGTGTACTCCGCGGCTTGACTGTCCCACCAGCGGATGCCCTGTTCGTGCAACCGGCGGCGCAGCTGTTCGCCGGTGCGCAGGATGCGCTCCCCGTAGGGCAACTCGAAACGCAGTCCCTGCGCGCACATCGCCGGCAGCAGGAACCAGTCGAGCGCCGCGAACGGTCGCAGCCGGTAGCCGTGCTCGCGGTACCAGTCCAGGCCGTCGCTCGCGGCGCCGTCACTCACTTCGGCACTTGCCGCACGGCACACGGCATCCCAAATCTCCTCGACCGCCGGCGCGCGCGACACATCGAGCGAGAAATCGCGCGACGCCCCCTTCAGCGGCAGCCCGGCGCCGCCCTCGTTCAGCACGCGCACGTAGGCTTCGAGCAGGCCGCAGCGCAGTGCGAGTTCGGTGGCGATCCAGCTGAAGTCCTTCGCCTCGCCCCGCGGCGCGACGACCGGCTGGCGCAGCACCCAGCCCTGGTGCTCCCAGAAATTCTCCTGGTAATGCGTGCCGCCGACGCGCACCAGTTGCAGGCTCTCCAAGTCCGTCGCATCGGGCAGCAGCAGGTCGGCGTAGTGGTTGGTCTCGTCGAGCGTGTAGGCAAAGGCGACCGTGAAAGGGAACGTGGCGATCGTTTCCTCGAGCCGGTCGGTTTCCGAGAACGAGATCGCCGGGTTGCAGCGATAGACGAACCAGACGTCGGGCGGCCGCGGCCGCGGCCAGGTCTCCGCGGCGCGGTCCTGCATGCGCATCCAGCCGAAGGTCGACGACCCGAGCGCCTGGCTGAAGCGCCCGGCACCGACCAGCGGCAGCAGCGTCTCGTGCGCATGGCGCACCTTCGGCCGCGCCGCCCAGTGTTCCCGGTCGGTCGGGTTGATCGGAAAATCGAGAAAGCCGTCGGGGCCGGCGCGCACGCTGCCGATGCGATCATGCTCCTCGCCGCTGATCAGCACCGTCGTGCCGAGCAGGCCGCCGGGGACCTCGAGCGCGCCGACCAGCACCTGCAGCACGGTCCGCGCCCAGACGCACTCGTAGGCGCCCAGGCCACTGTTCACCGAGCGCCCGAGCGTGATCGCCACCGGGCGCAACGGCAGCGTCACGCCGTCGATCTCGATCGTCCCGCCGATCCGCGCCTCGGCGAGGAACTCGTTGGCGATGCGCCGGATCGTCGCCGCGGGCAGATCGCAGACCGGCGCCGCCCACTCGGGCGTGAACGCCGCAACGTGATTCGCGAGCCGCGTGTGCGCGGTAACGCCCCTCGCGCGCTCGTGCATCCACGTGTCATCGTCGGCGCCGATTTCCAGCGCCCGCAGTTCGAACTCGCCCTCGAGCGCCGGGGCGATGCCGGGCGCATCGAACGGCACCGGGCGCGCGGCGGCGGTGTCCCAGACGAGCGGCTTGCGCGTTTCCGGGTCGCGCAGGTAGTAACCGTGCGGGCCGACGAGATAGGGTGCCGCGGTGCGCTCGCGCAGGAACGCCGTGTCGAGTTCGTCGCTCGAGTGCTCGTGCAGAAGCACATTGAGCATCGCGTAGAGGAAGCCTGCGTCGCTCATCGGCCGAATCGGCAGCCACTCGCCCGAGCAGGCTCCGGTCACCGAGAGCTGCGGTTCGATCTGCACGCGCCGGCAGCCCCGCGCGCGGGCATCGGCCTGCCGCCGCACGCCGGTGACGCCTCCGGCGACCTCGATGTTGGTGCCGAAGGAGACGACGTAGCGGCAGCGCGGCGTGTCCGGACAGCTCGTGAACGCCCGGTGCCAGAGTTCGCCGAACATGTGCTGCGCGTGCGTGCACTTCACCGTGCCGCCGGCGCCGAGGCTGCGATCGACCGGTCCCCAGGCGGAGAAAAACGCCGGGAACGTGCCCATATACATGATCGGCGTGCCGGCGCCGCCGGTCGTGAAGGCGACGCGCGGCTGCCCGTCTGCATCGAGCAGGCCCGTCTCGCGCACGGCGCGCAGCCGCGCCGCGATGGTCTCGAGCGCCTCGTCCCAGGAGATCGGCTGCCAGCCCGGGTCCTCGTCGCGGCCCTTCTTCGGGTTCGTGCGCTTCATCGGCCGCAGGACGCGATGCGGGTTGTAGAGCTTCTGCACCAGACCGTAGGCCTTGACGCAGACCTTGCCGTCCGCCGGATGCACGCTGCGCGCGCCGAAATTCGGCTCGACCGCCGTGGCGACGCCGTTGTGCACGTCGACGCTCAGCAGGTCGGGGCCGTTGACGCACTGGTAGCAGAACGTCGAGACCTTGCGTTGCGAAGCGTCGGCGTTGCCGGGTGCGGTCCTCGTCATCGTCGTTCCCTGTCGGCTGGCGCCGTTGCGGTATGCTGCCAGTCTGCACGCGGCCCCGTTGCGTGGTCAAGCGCGTCGCGGCGGCGGGCCGATTCCGGAGCCGTGCGCGCAAAGGGTGGGTGCCGGCGGATTGATGGTAAATTGACCGTACATGCCCCTATCGGGGCTGTCACGGGAGATCGACAGATGCCGCGCGTCGCCGTCGCGCAGTTCACCGGCAGCGTGAACTGGGAGGAGAACATCGCCGCGCTGCGCCGCCTCGCGGCGCGCGCTGCCGACGCGAAGGTCGACCTGCTCGGCTTTCACGAACTCGCGAGCACGATCTATCCGCCGTTCAAGGAAGACCCGGCGCTGTTCGACCTCGCCGAGCCCGAGGACGGCCCGTCGGTCGGCGCCGCGCGCGCGATCGCGCGCGAGCACGGCCTGCACATGGTCTATCCGTTCTTCGAAAAGGACGGCACGCACTACTACAACAGTGCGCTCTTCCTCGGACCACGTGGCGAAACGCTTTCCAAATACCGCAAGGCGACGATTCCGGTCTCGCGGCTGCTTCCCGGAGCGAGCGAATCGTGGTTCTTCCGACCGGGCGACCTCGGCTTTCCGGTCGTCGACACGCCGTTCGGCCTGCGCGTCGGCATCATCATCTGCTACGACCGCAATCTGCCCGAGCCGGCGCGCTGCGCGGCGTTGAACGGTGCCGACCTGCTGTTCGTTCCGGTGACGACGATCGCCGTGACGCGGCCGTGGTGGGAACTGCTGCTGCGTGCGCGCGCCGTCGAGAACGTCATGTTCGTCGCCGCGCCGGGGCGCGTCGGCGAGGACCGCGGCGGCGCGCCGGGTGCGCCCTACATCGGCGAGAGCCTGATCATCGACCCGCGCGGGGAAGTGCTCGCGCACGCGAGCGCGACAGACGAGGACCTCGTCTGCGCCGATCTCGACCTCGAATTGCTCGCACGCCAGCGCGAACGCTGGCGCTTTTTCGACGCACGCCAGCCCGGCGCCTACGCGCCGATCGTCGCACCGGTGCGCGCGCGCCGATGAACGAAGCGATCGTCGCCATTGATATCGGCGGCACCTGCACCGACTGCGTGGTGATCGCCGGCGACGGCCGCGTAGCGCTCGGCAAGGCGTTCACGACGCCGCCGGAGTTCTACGCGGGCATCGGCAACGCGCTCGCCTCGGCGGCGGCGGCACTCGGCGAGACCGCGGCCGCGCTGCTCGCGCGCACGCGCCTCTTTCTGCACGGCACGACCGTCGCCGAGAATGCGCTCGTCGAGGGCGAACTCGCGCCCGCGGGCCTGATCGCGACGCGCGGCTTCGAAGACACGCTGTTCGCGATGCGCGGCGGCTACGGCCGCTGGTCGGGGCTGAGCGAGGACGAAAAGCGCAACCCGATCGACACCGACAAGCCGCGGCCGATCGTCGAGCGAAGCCGCGTGCGCGGCCTCGCGGAGCGCACCGACGCGCGCGGCTGCGTGCTCGAGGCGGTTGATCGCGCCGACGTGGAGCGCGCAGTCGCCGCGTTGCGCGCCTCGGGAGCGAGCGCGCTCGGCATCTGCCTGCTCTGGTCGTTCGTCAACCCGGCGAACGAGCGCGCCGCGCTCGAGGGCGTGCGCGAACACTGGCCCGAGGTTTTCGTCACGGCCTCGCACGAGATCGCGCCGCTGCTCGGCGAATACGAACGCATGTCGACCGTGGCGCTCAACGTCTCGCTCGGGCCGGTAGTCTCGCGCTACCTCGCCAGTCTCGATCGCTGGCTGCGCGAGGCCGGTTGTCCGGCGACCTTGCTCGTCATGCAGGCGCACGGCGGCCTGGCGCCCGCGCCGCTCGCGGCGACGCGGCCGGTGAGCCTGCTGGAATCCGGACCGGTCGCCGGACTGATCGGCTGCAAGCGCCTCGGCGAGCGCCTCGGCGAGCAGAACATCATCTCGGCCGACATGGGCGGCACCACCTTCAAGGTCGGCACGATCCAGGAAGGCCGGCTCGACTACCAGCGCGAGTCGATGGTGCTGCGCTACCACTATGCGCTGCCCAAGCTCGATGTCGTCAGCCTGGGGCTCGCCGGCGGCAGCATCGTCGCCGTCGACGCGAACGGCACCCCGCGACTCGGTCCGAAGAGCGCCGGCGCGTACCCGGGGCCGATCTGCTACCACCACGGCGGCCACGAACCGACGCTCACCGACGTCGACGCGCTGCTTGGATACCTGAACGGCGAGTTCTTTCTCGAGGGTCGCGCCGAACTGGCGATCGACGACGCGCGCGCGGCGTTTGCCGCACAGGTCGCCGCGCCGCTCGGCATGGACACCGAGTCTGCCGCCGCCGCGGTCTACCGGCTCGCCAACAGCCGCATCCACGACCTGCTGCATAAGACGACGGTGCAGCGCGGCCTCGATCCGCGGCGCTTCGCGCTGTTCTCCACCGGCGGCACCGCGGGCATGCACCTGCCGGCGGTCGGCCGCGCGCTCGGCGTGCGCGCGATCGTCATCCCGCATTCGGCGTCGGTGCACGGCGCCTTCGGCCTCGCCACCTCGGACGTGGTGCACGACGAACTCGTCACGCAGCCGATGCGTGCGCCGGCCGACCCCGCGGCGGTCGGCGCGCTGTTCGCGGGCCTCGCCGAGCGGCTCGTCGCCCAACTGCAGCAGGAGGGTTTTGCGGATGCCGACATCCGGCTTGCGCGAGCGATCGACATGCGCTACCGGCGCCAGGTGCACATCCTGACCGTGCCGCTGGAGGCCGAGCCGCAGCCGGCGCTGGCGCCGCTCGATGCGGCCTCGCTCGCGGCGATCGGCGAGCGCTTCGGCGAGCTGTACCGGCAGCGCTACGGGCCGGAATCGGCGTTCGGCGATTCGGGCATTGAACTCGTGACCTTCCGCGTGCGTGCGACCGGGCTGGTGAAAAAACCGGCGATCGCGTCGGCACCGCTGGGCGGCGCAGACGCCGGAGGCGCGATCGTCGCGCGGCGGCGCGCGTTCATCGAGGACGCCGGCTGGCTCGACGACGTGCCCGGCTACGCTTTTCGCGCGCTCGAGCCCGGAAACGTCGTTCCCGGCCCGGCCATCGTGTGGACACCGATCACGACCGCGGTCGTGCTGGCATCGCAGACCGCGACGCTCGACGGCGACCGCAACTTCGTCATCCGCGCGCGCGAGGCACGCGCGCCCGGGCCATGACCATGAACATGCCCGCATTGCCCGGCGGCGTCGACGCCGTCACCTTCGAGATCATCCGCCATCGCCTGAACCAGGTGATCGACGAGGCGATCGTCGCGCTCGAGAACGTCTCCGGCTCGCCGGTGACGAACGAGGGCCACGACATGATGGTCTCGCTCTACGGCCCCGACGGCGGCCTCGCGGTCGGCGGCGTCGGCTTTCTGCACCACCTGACGAGCGCCGCGCAGGCGGTCAAGCACCTGATCGCGAACTTTACCGACGACCCGGGCATCTTCGAAGACGACGTCTACATGCTGAACGACCCCTACACGGCGGCGCTGCATCCGCCTGACGTCTACATCGTCTCGCCGATTCACGTCGACGGTGCCCTGACCGGCTTCGTCGCCAACTTCGTGCACGTCACCGACATCGGCGCGATCGACCCCGGCGGTTTCTCGCCGAACGCGCGCGACACCTTCCAGGAGGGCTTCGTCACGCAGGGCCTGAAACTCGTCGAGCGCGGCAAGCCGCGACGCGACGTCATCGCCACGTTCCTCAGGAACGTGCGCGACCCGGACATGACCGCGCTCGACCTGCGCTCGCAGTTCGCGGCAAACCATGTCGCCAAGGAACGCATGCGTCGCCTCTACGCCGACTACGGCGTGCAGACGATCGCCGCAGTGCAGCGCGCGCTCGTCGCGCGCTCGGAGGCGCGCATGCGCGCGCGGCTCGCCGAGCTGCCCGACGGCACCTGGCGGCTGCGCCAGTACGTCGACATGCCGGGGCGCATCTCGCGCGTCGAACTCGCGGCGACCAAGCAAGGCGACACGCTCACCTACGACTTCAGCGGCACGGATGAGCAGCTCCCGTTCGGCATCAACGACTCGTTCTGGGCGAGTTGGGGCGCGATGTGCGCGCCGGTGTTTCCGCTGCTCGCCTGGGACATTCCGTGGAACGAGGGTCTGACGCGGCCGCTGCGGATCGTCGCACCCGAGGGCACGCTGGTCAACGCGCGCCGTCCGGCGCCGGTGTCGATTGCGACGACCGGCATCGTGCAGATCGTCAACAACCTGTCGGTGCTCGCGATCGCGCGCATGTTCGGCGCCTCGATGAAGTACCGCGACCGCGCCACCGCGGTCTGGCACGGCAGCCACATCAGCATCACGCTGAACGGCCTGAACCGGGAGCGCGAATACTTCGTCACCAATCTCACCGACAGCTTCGCCGGCGCCGGCGGTGCGCGCGCCCGCGCCGACGGCGTCGACATGGGCGGCGAGATACCCAACGTCGTCTCGCGCTGGGCGAACGCCGAGACGCAGGAACTGCACACGCCGATCCGCTACGTCTACCGGCGCGTCGTGCCCGATTCGGGCGGCCCGGGAAAGTACCGCGGCGGCGTCAGCCACGAGTTCGCCATTGCGCCGCACGGCACGGGCACCGGCGCGATCTCGATCATCATGCGCGCCAAGGGTCTCGCCGTGCCGATGAGCCTCGGCATCTTCGGCGGCCTGCCCGGCTGCCTGGTCGACACCGCTATCCGCCGCGTCGACGGCACGCGTATCACCGACCAGTGGGGCAGCTTCGAACTGGCCGAGACCGACATGCAGACGATCCGCTTCGGCGGCAGCGGCGGCTACGGCGATCCCCTCGATCGCGACGCGGCGCTGGTCGCCGCGGACGTCGCGCGCAAACTGGTCGGCGCCGATGCGGCGCGCGACATCTACGGCGTCGTTCTCGACGCCGCGGGAGGCGTGGACGCAGCGGCCAGCGCGGCGCGCCGCGCCGAAATCCGCGCCTCGCGTCTCGGCCGGCCGGTCGCGGTGACCGAGCGTGCCGCGGTACCCGAATCCGGGCGTCCACTCGGCGAATACCTGCAGCAGTGCGGCGACGGCAATGACGCCTGGATCCAGTGTACCTGGTGCGGCGAGCGCCTCGGCGCGGCCGACACGCCCTGGAAACTGCAGTCCCAGCGCCGCGAACGCCCGGCGAGCGACGCCGGCCCGCAGCGCGATGCCGCATCGGCCATCGTGCTGCGCGAATTCTGCTGCCCGGGCTGCGCGACGCTGCTGGACACCGAAGTGACGCTCGCCGCGGACGCGCCGCTCATCGACGAGATCCGCCGCTGGCCGGCCGCATAGCGGCCGACCCCGGGGATCAGCGGCGTTGGCGCTGCGCCCGCCGCCGGCGGGCGCGTGTCGCCATCCCGGCCGCGGCGGCGTTGCCGCTCAGTCGAGCTTCATCACGCGGCTGGAGACGTCGATCGGCTTCTTCAGCAGGCCGAACTTGAGCATCAGCTCCATCGTTTTGCGCACTTCCTCGCCGTTCACCTCGGTGCCGAACCGCGGGATCTGCACCTTGTCCTTGAGCGTCGGGTTGAGGCGCGTGAACTCGACGTTGATCTGCCGCGTCGCCGCCTCGTTCGAGTTGGCGAGCTTCGAGCCGCGGATCACGGCGCGCGCGAACTTCACCGCCGCGTCGCGGTGCTCCTTGACCCACGAGGTAAGCGCGATGTACTGCGTGATGTCGGCATTGGGCTGAACCTCGACGTAACTGTAGCCGAGCGCCTCGACCTTGCCGGTGCCGAGCAGCACGGTCTTGAACGGCTCGACCTGGCCGATCGCGTCGATCTGGCCGTTCAGCAGCGGGTCGTTCATCTGCGGGAACGGGATCTCGACGAAGCGGAGCTGATCGCGACTGATGCCGTGCTTGTCGAACATCCCCACCATGTACAGCCAGGCGGTGCTGTTGATGACGTTGATCGCGATGCGCTTGCCGACGAGGTCCTTCAGCGACCTGGCGGTCCCCTTGCGCACCATCAGCGCGGTGGTCGAATCGGGCGCCTTGGCGCGCACCACCGCCGAGGGCGCGAGCAGCGTCGCGTCGAGCCCCTGCTCGATCGCCTGCAGCGTCGTCACGGTGTTGCTGAGGATGATGTCGGCGCGCCCCGACTGCAGCACCGGCACCATCATCGCCGCGCCCGGCATCTTCGTCATCTCGATCTCGAGCCCGGCCTCCTTGAAATAGCCCTCCTTCATCGCGATCACCGCGCCGAGCGACTCCGAGAACGGCAGCGCGATCAGGCGGATCTTGGTCTGGGCGAGCGCCGGCGCCGATGCCAGCCCGGCAATCGCCAGCCCGGCTGCCGCCATCCATCCTGCCCACGTTCTGCGACGTACATCCATGGTGCCCCCTTTCCGTTCGTGAGGTTGGTGAAAAGACCGTTTTTGTTGCAGTCTACACCCGCGCGGCGCTCCGGTCAGTCGAGCAGCCGCGCCGCGAGCAATTCGCCCGAAAGACCATGCGCGCCCGAGCCGGGCCAGGTCGCCGCGCCGGTCATGTAGAGGTTGCGCAGCGGCGTCGCGTAGCGCGACCAGCCGAGCAGCGGGCGCGCGAAATAATGCTGGTCCAGATGCTGGCTGCCCGAGCTGCAGTCACCGCCGACCCAGTTCGGGTTCTCGCGCTTGAGGTCGGCCGGCGAGACGGCGTAAGCGTCGAGCAGCACCTCGCGCAGATTCGGCGCGTGCGCGGCGAGCTGTTCGAGCAGCCGCTCGGCGACCGCCGGCTTTGCGCTGTCCCAGTCGCGCGCCGCGATTCTTCCGGCGGCGTCGCCGCCGATGCGCGCCGGGAACGCGCGCGCGTGGATCCGGACCACCTGCTGCCCGGGCGGCGCGCGCAGCGGATCGTCGACGCTCGGCTGGCTGACGCACAGCATGGGCCGCGCCGGGATCGCTCCGGCGATGCTCTGCGCATAGGCCGTGGAGATTGACGCCCCATCGGCGTTCAGGTGCACATAGCTGAATTGCGACAGCTCCTCGCCGGCGCGCCACTCGAGCGCACGCGAAAGCGCGAGGTGCACGACGAAGGTCCCGGGCGCGTAGCGGTAGCGCCCGATGCGACGCAGGAACGCGGCCGGCAGGTCCTCGGCCGCGACGAGTCCGCCGAACAAGCTGCGCGGCGTGACGTTGGCGACGATCGCGCGCGACGCGCCGATCGTCTCGCCGGCGTCGGTTTCGACCGCGACGGCGCGCCCGCCGCGCACGACGATGCGCCGCACCGCGCAGCCGGTGCGCAGCTGCGCGCCGGCGCGCTCGAGCAGGATGCCGAGCGCCGTGGCGATGCGCCCCGCGCCGCCGGCCGCGAAAGCCAGACCGTTCGCCTGCGTCGCGCACGCGGCGATGAACGCGACAATACCGCCGCCCGGGATCTCGGGGGCATAGTCCGGATGAAACGCCCAGGGCAGGAACAGGCCCTTCGCGCACGCCGAGGCGAAATGCGCGTCGACGAAATCCAGCGCCGACTGCCGTGCGAGGCGCGCGAGCGCGAGCGCATCCGCCGGCGACGCCGCGGCCAGTGCCGCGGCGCGCCGCCACGCCGCGAGCGACGGCAGTGCGGTCGCCTGCAGCGGCAGGAACTGCGCCGCGCGCCGCCGGAACAGTGCCGAGAGCGCCTTCCAGCCGGCGAGGTCGGCAGCGCCGAACGCCGCGAATTCCGCCTCGGCACGCGCGTCGTCGCGGTACATGCGCGCGGCGCTGCCGTCGTCATAGGCGGTCGCGAACGGCCGCTCGCCGACGACCAGCCGCAGACCGGCCGCCTCGAATTCGGCGCGCCGCTCGCGATACAGCGGCAGCGCGGCGAAGGCGCCGACGTTGGTCGCGTAGAGATCGTGCCGGAATCCCGGCCGCGTCACTTCGGCGCTCGCCAGCCCGCCACCGATGCGTGCGCCGCGCTCGAGCACGAGCACGCGCCAGCCGGCCGCCGCGAGGCGCAGCGCGCACACGAGTCCGTTGTGCCCGGCGCCGACGACGATCGCGTCCGCATCGGCGCTCATCGCAACGCCTGCAAGACAGCGGCCGTTCCGCCGCCGCAATTCCCGCGCATGTGGCGATCCACTGATATAGTTCGATTGATGAGCGCCACACCCTATCTCAGCATCCGTTCGGTCCGCAAGGCGTATTCCTCGCACGGCCGCACGACCGTCGCGCTCGGCGGGGTCGATCTCGACGTCGAGCGCGGCTCGTTCGTCTCGATCGTCGGCCCCTCGGGCTGCGGCAAATCGACGCTGCTGCAGATCGTTGCCGGCCTCATGCCGGCGACCGGCGGCGAGGTCCGGATCGAGGACCGCGTCGTGCGCGAACCGCCGCCCGCGGCGATCTACGTCTTCCAGCAGTACACGCGCTCGCTCTACCCGTGGAAAACAGTCGAGCGCAACGTCGCCTACGGCCTCGAGAACCGCGAGGCGCTCACGCGCGAGGGGGTCCGTGCGCGCACGCACGAGTACATCGGTCTGGTCAAGCTCGACGGCTTCGAGCGGCACTACCCCTGGCAGCTCTCGGGCGGCATGCAGCAGCGCGTCGCGATCGCACGCGCCCTCGCCTGCCGGCCCGACGTGCTGCTCATGGACGAGCCGTTCAGCTCGGTCGATGCGCTGACGCGCGTCGGCCTGCAGGAACTCGTGCTGCGGCTGTGGCGCGAACTCGGTCTGACGGTGATCCTCGTCACGCACGATACCGAGGAAGCGATCTACCTCTCGACGCGCGTCGTCGTCCTGAGCGCCTCGCCGGCGGTCGTTTCGATCGACCTCCCTATCGATCTGCCGCACCCGCGCGACCAGATCACGACGCGCGAGCAGCCGCGCTACCTCGAATACCGCCATCGGGTGCTCGGCAAGCTGTTCACCGCCGAAGGGCTCGCCACCGGGGATGCCGCGGCCAGCGCGCCGGCGGCGCAGGGCGCCGCATGAAACGCCTGCTTGCGAGTCGCTGGCTCGGCGTCGCCTTCATCGTCGCGCTGCTGATTCTCTGGGAGCTGAGTTCGGCGTTCGGCTGGGTCTCGTCGCTTTCCTGGCCGCGCATCAGCGCCGTGTTCCGGGCGCTCTGGGAGATCAGCGTCTCGGGCGAACTGTTCGGCGAGCTATGGCCGAGCCTGTGGCGCATGTTCGCGGGCTACTTCATCGGCGTCGCGTTCGGCGTGCTGATCGGCCTGCTGATGGGCTCGTTCCGCACGATCTACAGCTTGCTCGAGCCGGTGACCGAGGTGCTGCGGCCGATCCCGAGCCCCGCGTATGTTCCGATCGCGATCCTCTTTCTGGGCATCGACGACGAAATGAAGATCTTCATGATCGCGTTCGCGTCCTTCTTCCCGGTGCTGCTGAACAGCTACAGCGGCGTCAGGAGCGTCGACCCGGTGCTGCTGCAGACGGCGGCGACTTTCGGCGTGCGCGGCACCCGCCTGCTCTGGCAGATCGTGCTGCCGTCGGCCTCGCCGTACATCTTCACGGGCATGCGCATCAGCCTCGCGGTGGCGCTGATCGTGATGGTGATCAGCGAGATGGTCGCCGCCTCGAACGGCATCGGCTACTTCATCCTCGCCGCGCAGCGCGGCTTCAAGATCCGCGAGATGTTCGCGGGCGTGGTCACGCTCGCCATCGTCGGCTACGCGCTGAACCGCATCTTCCTCGCGATCGAGAATTTCGTGCTCGCCTGGTATCAGGGCTACACGCAGCAGCAGCGCAATTGAGTGCACGCGGACCCGGCATGAGCAGCGAACCGACATCGGGTGGAATGCGGCAGTGGCGTATCGGCGACGCCACGGTGGTGCGCATCGAGGAGCTGCTCGGGCACAGCAGCTTCCCGCCGGCGGGATATCTGGCCGGCTTCGAGCGCGAGAAGCTCGAGCGACATCTGGGCTGGCTGGTCCCCGATCACTACGATCCCGCGGCCGACGCGCTGGTCACCAGCGTGCATTCCTGGCTTATCCGCACCCGGCACCACAACATCCTGCTGGACAGCTGCGCCGGCAACCACAAGAACCGCTATTGGTGGCCGCGCTTTCACCAGCTCGAGACGCCCTACCTGGAGCGCCTGAGGGGAGCGGGCGTGGCGCCGGAGCACATCGACATCGTGCTCTGCACGCATCTGCACGCCGACCACGTCGGGTGGAATACGCGCTTGCAGGATGGACGCTGGGTGCCGACATTTCCCAATGCGAGGTATATCTTTTCCCGTACCGAATCCGACTATTGGGATCCGGGCCGGCATCCAGGCGAGGCCGACGACCCGCACCGCTCCATCTGCTACCGCGACAGCGTGCTGCCGGTGATCGAGGCCGGACAAGCGCAGCTTGTCGACGGTGCGCACGCCATCGACGACAGCCTGCTGATCGAGCCCGCGCCCGGCCACACGCCGGGGCACGTGCTGCTCAAGCTGCGCTCGCCTGGCGGCGGCGGCGTGTTCTGCGGGGACGTGCTGCATCACCCGCTGCAGATCTACGCGCCGCACTGGAACAGCCAGTTCTGCATGCTGCCCGAGCAAGCGCGCGCCACGCGGCGTCGCGTGCTCGAATACTGCGCCGCCGAGCGCAACCTGCTGCTGCCCGCGCATTTCGGGCCTCCGCACGTGGTGGCCGTGAAGCGTTCGGGAGACGGCTTCGAGGCGACGTTCGTGCAGGGCGCTCCGCTCGGTACGTAGGTTGGGACGACGCGGCGCACCACGTCTTCAGTCGTCTTTCATCAGCCGCGGCAGCCAGACGGAGATCACCGCCGGCTTGCCTGCGCGTACCTGCTCCCATCCGCGCTCGATGGCGGCACCGATTTCGGCGGGGTCGCGCACGTTCTCGCCGTAGCCGCCCGCGGCCTCGGCCTCCTTCGCGAAATCCATCGGCGGGTCGAAATAGCCGCCGTCGAATCCGGATTTCTGCGCATAGCCGTCCGGGTAGATCGCCGCCGGGCGGAGGGTGCCGGTGATATAGCTGCGGTTCTGATAGACGACCGTCAGATAGGGCGCACCATAATGCGCGGCGGACCAGAGCGCCGGCCCGGGCGTGCCGAACATGTAGAAGCCGTCTCCGGTGACCGCGATGACGTCGCGATCCGGCGCGGCGAGCTTCGCCCCGAACGCCGCGCCCGGCGCCCAGCCGCCGCTGCTGCCCGGATTGAGGAAGTACGATCCCGGCCGTCGGCAACGCAAGTACTCGTGCAGGCGGTTGTGCGGCAGCGTGTCGTCGATGACGATGGCGTCCTCGGGGACGTGACGGCCGATCTCACGGCTCAGCCACAGCGGGTCGATCGGCGATTTCGCCGCTCGCGACTGCGCATCGCGTTCGAGCGTCGCGCGGCGCGCCTTGACCGTTTCCGCGATGCGCGCCGCTCGCTCCGCGCAGCGCCTGCGATCCTCAGTCGAGATCCGGCCTTTCACCTCCGCGAGGATGGCCCGGATTGCGGCGCGCGAATCGGCTGTGAGCCGCAGGTCCGCGCAGAATTCGTAGGTCGGGATCTTTGCCTTGATCGGATCGAGCCCTATCGCCGCCACCCAGGCGTTGCCGCCCGGCTCCGCCGGGCCCGGAATCCAGGGGATGTCGGTCTCGAGGACCAGCACCGCGTCCGCGCCGGCGAGGCTCGCCGATCCGAGCAGCAGCGCATGATCGAGCGGAAAGCTGAGGAAGCTCCGCTGCGGCGAGTGCAGGACCGGAAGTCCGAGCAGCTCGCACAGCTCGACGAGCGCGGGCACCGTTGCCGGATTGCGCCCCGAGCCCGCGGCGATGACATAGGGATCGCGAGAGCGCAGCAGGCGCTCGGCGATTTCGAGCACGCCCGCCGCGTCCGGCGCCGGCGGCCTCGGAATCCCCAGCTGCGCCGCCGAGGGAAAGCGCGCGCCCTGAGCGCCCGCGGTCGAGACCTCGAGCGGTATGCTCATGTACACCGGCCCGCGCGGCTCGGCGAGCGCCACCTGCAGCGCCCGGCTCATCATCAGTCCGGGGTTGTCGAACGTCTGCAGGCGGTGGTCCCACTTCACGTACTGCCGGACGATGCCGTTCTGGTCGTAGGTCTGCTGCAGCCACAGCTGCCCGCCCGTGTTTCGCGCACCGGGACCCGTTCCGGTATAGCTGGTCGGCGGGTAGCCGGCCGTCATGACCACGGGCGCGTTGGCGTGCATCGCCGTGTGCACCGCCCCGCCGTGATGCATCGTGCCCACGTCGACGTGCACCGCGGTCACCGCGGGCTTGCCGCTCACCAGCGCATAGCCGATCGCCGCGTTGAGACTGGCGTGTTCGTGCGTCACGGTGATGATGCGCGGCGCGGGACGCCCTAGCGCGTGCGCCTTGGCGAGCGCTTCCTGGTAGAAACCGATCTCCGAGCCCGAGGTGAAGAACAGATATTCGACGCCTGCCGCGCCCAGCGCGGCGACGAGCGCATCGCCCGCGTTGTCTGCCGGGACGTCCTGCCAGTAATCGGGACACTTGTGGATCATGGTTTCCTCGGTTCGAATCGGGTATCCGGATGCGCGTCAGGCGGAAATCGCGCCGCGGCCCGCAGGCCCGCGATCGCGCTCGACTGCCTTCTCGAGACTCCCGCCTGGTGCGGTTTTCCGCGCCGCGGCGGGTTCGGGCTCGACCACGGGAAGTGACTGTCCAGCGGCACCTTTATGATACAGATGATCACCGGGGCCGACGCGGGTTTGCTTGTATAATTGCGGCCCGTCAAGGGTGAGTAGCGCAAGGAGACCGACGATGAGTTCGACGAACCCTCGCCCACGCGTTCACGATTTGACGCTCCCCGTCCAAACCGGGATGGCAGGAATCCCGGGTATCCCGTTCTACGATCAGTATCCCGTGACGGTGCGCGCGGTCACCGTGGTGAACGAGGAGCAGCGCGCTTTTCTGAACGCGCGCCGCGTCGACGTCATGCCCGATGCCGAGGTTCGCGGTTCGATGAACACCGTGTTCACGATGAACAGCCATGTCGGTACGCACATCGATGCGCCGCGGCACTTCTTCGGCGAAATGCAGTCGATCGACGAAGTGCCGCTCGATCGGATCGTCATGCGCGAGGCAATCGTGCTGGACGTCAGTCACAGGGCGCCCGCGTCGATCGTGACCGGCGACGACCTGGAAAAGACGGGCGTGCGCCCCGCGCCGGACCAGATACCGGTGATCAAGACCGGCTGGACGGACCGCAGCTGGGGGACGCCCGAATTCTGGCCGCAGATGATCTGCCTGGACCCGAGCGTCGGCGAGTGGATCATGCAGTGGCAGGTGCCGGCCGTCGGCATGGACTGCTTTCCCGAGCTTCCGTTCTGGCGGCAGACGCTAAGCCCGGAGCAGCGCGGCGCCAATCACAAGCGCTGGCTCAAGGCTGGCGTACTGATGATCCAGTTCATGACCAATCTTTCCAAAATGGGGGAGCGCTTCACGCTGGTCGCGCTGCCGCTGCGTTTGACAGGCATGGACGGCTCGCCGGCGCGCGTCGTCGGGATCGAAAGCTAGCGTGCCCACCCGGGAAGCGACGCCACCGGCGACACTGATCGACGTCAGGCGACTGATGGGCTGACCCGATGACTCGTTACGCCATGGTCGCGGATCTGGAGCGCTGCGTCGGCTGCCAGACCTGCACGGCCGCCTGCCGGCACGCCAACGCGACTTCGCCGATGGTTCAGTGGCGCAAGGTGCTCGATGTCGAAACCGGATCCTATCCGAACGTGGAGCGCGTCTTCGTACCGGTCGGCTGCCAGCACTGCGCCGACCCGCCGTGCATGCACGTCTGCCCGACCACCGCGACACGCAAGCGACCCGACGGCATCGTTACCGTCGACTACGATCTGTGCATCGGCTGCGCCTATTGCGAAATGGCCTGCCCCTACGATGCGCGCTTCAAGGTCTCCACGCCGCGTTATGCCTACGGCGACAGCGCGACAGCGAGCGAGGCCGCGCGCGACGATTCGCGCCGCATCGGCGTGTCGCAGAAATGCACCTTTTGCCACGAGCGCATCGATTTCGGACTCGCTCACGGGCTCGTGCCGGGCGTCGATCCCGAAGCAACGCCTGCCTGCGTGAATTCCTGTATCGCCGATGCGCTGCAGTTCGGCGACCTGCACGATCCCGAGAGCCGGGTATCCGGACTGCTGCGCGAACAGTCGCATTTCCGCATGCACGAGGACCTAGGCACCGATCCGGGTTTCTACTACCTGCACGACAAGCGCCACGCCGGGCCTTGGCCGGCCGGCGAGGCGGCGCCGGACCCGGATCCGCGCGCCGGCGCCGGACACGCGACGGGCCACGTGCTGGCGCCGCGCCTTCAGCGGGAATGGAACTGGAAGGCGGCGGCCAACTTTCTTTGCGGCGGGGCAGGTTCGTCACTGTTCGCGTTCACCACTGCCGGCGCATTCGACGGCGCTCCGTTCGTATCGCCTGGTCTCGTTTCGCTCGGTATCGTCGCGCTCGGTCTGTTGGTTCTGATGTTCAAGATCGGCCGTCCACTGCGGTTTATAAACGTACTCAAACAGCCGCTGCGCTCCTGGATGTCCCGGGAAGCGTGGATCGCCGCAGTGTTCTTCCCGCTCGCGCTCATTTCGCTCGCGATGCCATCGCCGCGGCTGGGAATTGCCGCCGCCGTGTTCGGCCTGCTCTTCCTGTTCGCGCAGGCGATGATCCTGAAGGAGTCCAGGGGAATTCCCGCGTGGCGCGCGCCGGGCATTTTCACCCTTACCGTCGCGACCGGGCTGGCCGAAGGCGCCGGGCTCTACGTTGCCGCGCTCGCGCTGGCGCCGGCCGCGATCGCCTCGTGGGCGGTCGCGGCGCTTGCCGCGCTTTCGGTCCTGAGGCAGATCGCCTGGGGCGCGTACCTAAACGGCCTGCGCACCGAGGGTGCCCCGGCGCAGACGCTGGCGGTCATCGGCCGATATCGAGCGGCATTTCTGGCCGCCGGTCTTGCCGTGCCGTTGTTGCTGATCGCCCTGGGGTTCGCGCTTCCGGTTCTTGCCCGGGCGTCGTTCGCCATCGCCGGCCTCGCGGTGCTCGCCGCGGGCTGGACGCTGAAATTCATCCTCGTGACGCGCGCCGCCTACAACCAGGGCTACGCGATCGAGCGACGGCGGCCACACCGATCAGGCGACGTTGCGCTGACGATCAGGGCAGGGTGGAACGTTCCGGGCTTGCGCTAGTCGGCGAGCCCCGGACAGGGAACAAAAGCTGCAGACTCGCTGGCGGAGAGGGTGGGATTCGAACCCACGATACGCTTGCACGTATTCCGGTTTTCGAGACCGGCCTGTTCAACCACTCCAGCACCTCTCCACTACCGCTTCCCGCCACATCAGCATTCCGGTTTTGGCTTCGGCCGCCGCTTGCGCGGCTTAACTTGCTCTCGCAAGTTAGCCTACGCCGCTATGTCGCGTTGCGACATTGTCGAGACCGGCCTGTTCAACCACTCCAGCACCTCTCCGAAGGCGCGCATTTTAGCATTCGCAATTAGGCTACGCTGCGTGCGGGTGCTTGTGAAATCGGCCGCTATTTCGCCGGCTCGATGATTTCCGCCCCGCCCATGTACGCTCGCAGCGCCGCCGGAATGTCGATGCCGCCGTCGGAGCGCTGACAGTTTTCCATGATGGCCACCAGCGTGCGGCCGACCGCGAGCCCCGATCCGTTCAACGTGTGCGCGAGTTCGGGTTTGCCTTTTTCGTTTCGGAATCGTGCCTGCATGCGCCGCGCCTGGAACGCTTCGAAGTTCGAGCACGACGAGATCTCCCGGTATGCGCTCTGTCCCGGCAGCCACACTTCGATGTCGTAGGTCTTCGCGGCCGAAAAACCCATGTCGCCGGTGCACAGCGTCACGACCCGATACGGAAGATCGAGCCGCTTGAGTATCGTTTCGGCGTGGCCGGTCAGCGCTTCCAGCGCCTCGTAGGACGTCTGCGGATGGCAGATCTGAACCAGCTCCACCTTGTCGAACTGGTGTTGCCGGATCATGCCGCGCGTGTCCTTGCCGTACGATCCGGCCTCGCTTCGAAAGCACGGCGAATGGCAGACGAACTTGAGCGGCAGTTGCTCGCCCGCGACGATCTCGTCGCGCACGATGTTGGTCACCGGCACTTCGGCGGTCGGAATCAGGTAGAGCTTTTCTGCGGCGGTTCCCTCGGCGCCGGTGCGCGGAACACCGAACAGGTCCTCCTCGAACTTGGGCAGCTGGCCGGTGCCCTGCAGGCTTGCGGCGTTGACGAGGTACGGGGCGTAGACCTCCGTATAGCCGTGCTCCTGCGTGTGCACATCGAGCATGAACTGCGCGATGGACCGGTGCAGCCGCGCAAGCGGCCCTTTCATCAGCGCGAATCGCGCGCCGGAGATCTTGACCGCCGCCTCGAAATCGAGCATGCCGAGCGCCGCGCCGACGTCGACGTGGTCCTTCACCGGAAACGCGAACGATCGCGGTTCGCCGACCCGGCGGACTTCGACATTGTCCTCGGGCGACTTGCCGATCGGTACGGACTCGTGGGGGACATTGGGAACCAGCAGCAGGAAGTCGCGCAGCCTGGCTTGAATCGCGCCGAGCTCGGCCTCCCGCTGCTTGAGTTGCCCGCCGAACTCCTGGACCTGCGCCATGATTTCCTCGACCAATTTCTGGTCGCCCCTGGCCTTCGCCGTTCCGATTTCCTTCGACTTGGCGTTTCGCTGCGACTGCAGATATTCGGTCGTGCTCTGGTTATCCTTCCTCCGGGCCTCGAGCTTCTTGAATGTCGCCGTATCGAGCTCGTAACCGCGCGTTCCGAGCTTGTTCGACACTGCGTCCAGATCGGCCCGCAACAACTGTGGATCGAGCATGTGTTCCTCTATTTCTTCGATTTCGCCGCTCGGTCGCGGCTCTTCAGATAGGCCAGTTTCTCGGCGATCTTCGCCTCCAGCCCCCTGTCGGTCGGCCGGTACCAGTTCACCTCGGGCATGCCCTGCGGAAAGTAGTTCTCGCCGGCCGCGTGTGCCTCGGGCTCGTCGTGCGCATAGCGGTAATCGCGCCCGAATCCCAGCGACTTCATGAGCTGCGTCGGGGCATTGCGCAAGTGCGGCGGCACCGGCCGCGACGGATCCTGGGCAACAAATCCGCGCGCGGCATTATACGCGACGTAGACCGCATTCGATTTGGCCGCGCAGGCAAGATAGATCACCGCCTGCGCGAGCGCGAGTTCGCCTTCGGGGCTTCCCAACCGCTCATAGGTCTGACAGGCGTCGAGGGCCAGCGCCAGCCCGCGCGGATCCGCAAGGCCAATGTCCTCCACCGCCATGCGCACGATGCGCCTGCCCAGGTAAAGCGGATCGGCGCCGCCGTCGAGCATGCGCACCAGCCAGTACAGCGAAGCATCGGGGTCGGACCCGCGCACCGACTTGTGCAACGCCGAGATCTGGTCATAGAAGACGTCGCCGCCCTTGTCGAAGCGGCGCAGGTTTCGCGCCACCGCGTTCTGGACAAAATCACCGTCGATCCCTGATGCGCCGGAACCCGATGCGGCCGTCTGCACGATTTCCAGCAGATTGAGCAGGCGGCGTGCATCCCCGTCGGCCAGACCGATGAGTCGCGTGCGCGCGGCTGTGTCGAACGCGAGGTCCGCCATCGCCCGACCCACGGCGCGATCGAACAGCACGCCCAGTTCATCCTCCGACAGGCTCGCCAGCACATAGACCGCGGCCCGTGAGAGCAATGCACCGTTCATCTCGAACGATGGGTTTTCCGTCGTGGCACCGATGAACGTGAGCAGCCCCTGCTCGACGAATGGCAGAAACGCGTCCTGCTGCGCCTTGTTGAACCGGTGCGCCTCGTCGACGAACAGGATGGTTCGCCGGCCCGACGCCACGAGCGCATTCTGAGCGCTCTGCACGGCCTCCCTGATGTCCTTGACACCGGAGAACACCGCGGACAGCGCGATGAACTGCGCATCGAACGCATCGGCCATCAGCCGCGCCAGCGTTGTCTTGCCCACGCCGGGTGGCCCCCACAGGATCATCGAATGCGGCTTGCCTGAATCGAACGCGAGCCGCAGCGGCTTGCCCGGACCCAGCAGATGCGATTGACCAACCACCTCCCCGATCGCGCGCGGGCGCAATGCCTCAGCCAGCGGTGCTTCGGGTTTTTTCGTTTCGAACAGGTCGGTCGATCCGGTCATTCGTGCCGTTGCGGCGATGTCAGGTCAATCGCCGATCACGTCCACGCCCTCGGGGGGCGAAAATTGGAATGTCGCGGGATCAAGTCCGGGATTGCGCGTCAAGGAAATGAAACGCAGCAGCGTGATCTGACCGAAGCTGTCGTAGAACTCCATGGCCTCCAGGCCGCCCGAGCCAAATCCCATGCGTACGCGCTCGAAACCGCCTTCCTTCTCCCTCGGAACCGCTTCGAGCCACTCCAGCCCGTCCTGTTCTCCCTGATCGGACATGCGAAAGGCCCGCATCGCTTCGTTGTTCCCTGCAAGCAGCGCCGCCGGCGTGGACGTGAGCGCCTGGTCCACGCGCCTCACGGTGACCTGCCGCAGGTCGGGGTCGTAGATCCAGACCCGGGTGCCATCGCCGACGACGAGCTGCCTGTAGGGTCTGACGTACGTCCATCGGAATTTTCCGGGTCTCTGGAACGCGAGCGTGCCGCGGGACTGCTGCACGAGCCTGCCGCCGCTGTCGACGACCTTCTGCTCGAATTCGCCCGCCGCCGAGTCGGTGGCCGACAGAAATCTCATGAATCGATCCAGGCTCGACGCAAGCGCGGCATGCGGCTGCGCCGCAACGAACATCACTGCCATCAATGAAGCGGCGGCGCGACGCACACCCGCCCGCAGGGGTATCGGCAGGAACATCACTCGGCCTTCGCAGGAACCAGCACTTCCCGATTGCCGTTCGATTGCATCGACGATACCAGACCGGAATGCTCCATCTGCTCGATCAAGCGCGCGGCACGGTTGTAGCCGATGCGCAAGTGCCGCTGCACCAGCGAAATCGACGGCCGGCGCGTGCGCAACACGATCTCGACCGCCTGGTCGTAAAGCGGATCCGATTCGCCGCCCCCCGCGTCCGCGCCGCCTTCCTCGCTGCCGATGCCGGCTTCGGGCTCCTCGAGTACGCTCTCGACGTAGTCCGGCCGCCCCATCGACTTGAGGTATTCGGCAACCTTGTGCACTTCCTGGTCGGAGACAAACGCGCCGTGCACGCGCTGCGGCAGCCCGGCGCCCGGGGGAAGGTAGAGCATGTCGCCCTGGCCGAGCAGGGTTTCCGCGCCGTGCTGGTCGAGAATGGTGCGCGAATCGACCTTGCTCGAGACCTGGAACGCGATGCGGGTCGGAATATTGGCCTTGATGAGCCCGGTGATCACATCCACGGACGGCCGCTGCGTCGCGAGGATCAGATGCACGCCCGCCGCCCGCGCCTTCTGCGCCAGACGCGCGATCAGCTGCTCGACCTTCCTTCCGGTCACCATCATCAGATCGGCCAACTCGTCGATGACGACCACGATGTGGTACAGCTTCTTCAAAGGCTGCGGCTCGCCCGATTCGAGTGTATCGTCGTCGTACAAGGGGTTCCCGCGCTTCTCAGCATCGGCGATCTTGTGGTTGTATCCGGAGAGGTTACGTACCCCTTGGTACGACATCAGCTTATAACGCCGCTCCATTTCCGCCACGCACCATGCCAGTGCATTGGCGGCATGCTTCATGTCCGTGACCACCGGCGCGAGCAGGTGCGGAATGTCCTGATAGATGGAGAGTTCCAGCATCTTCGGATCAACCAGTATCAGCCGCACCTCCCTAGGTTCGGACTTGTAAAGCAGCGACAGGATCATCGCATTGATCGCCACCGATTTGCCCGAGCCGGTCGTGCCCGCCACAAGCAGATGCGGCATCTTGGCGAGGTCGTTCACCACGGGATTGCCGGCGATATCCTTGCCCAGCGCAACCGTCAGCGGGGTATGCAGGTCGTGATAGGCTTGCGAACTCAGGATTTCCGACAACCTCACGGTCTGTCTGTGCGGATTCGGCAACTCCAGTCCCATGCAGGACTTGCCCGGGATCGTTTCCACGACGCGGATGCTGATCACCGACAGCGCGCGCGCAAGATCCTTGGACAGGTTGACGATCTGGCTGCCTTTGACGCCCACAGCGGGCTCGATTTCGTAGCGGGTGATCACCGGTCCGGGGTAGGCCGCCAATACCTTGACCTGAACGCCGAAATCGCCCAGCTTCTTTTCGATGAGGCGCGACGTATACTCGAGCGTTTCCGGCGACAACCGTTCGACGCCGGAAGTCGATTCGTCGAGCAGATTCAACGGCGGCAGGGGCGTATCGGGAAGGTCCCGGAACAGCGGAACCTGCTTTTCCTTTTGCACGCGCTCGGACTTGGGAATCTCGACCACCGGCGGCTGGATCATGATCGGTTCGTGATCGACGATCAACTCCGCCCTCTTTTCCTCGACCACCGCGTCACGCTGCTCGGCCGCGATGGCGCCGGCCTTGCGGTCGCGCCATCCTTCCCAGCTCTCGCGCGTGGACGTGTACGCCCACTCCAATGCCGCCCCGGTCCGCTCCGCCACGGTAAGCCATGAGATTCCCGTGAACAGCGACAGTCCGATCGCAAACACGGTAAGCAGTATTATCGTGGCGCCGGGAAAGCCGAATACCGAGTGCATCAGCGCTGAAACTTCGGCCCCGACTACCCCTCCCATCCCGTCCGGAGAGAGCGGCAGCGCCAGCTTCAGCGAATGAAAACGCAGCGCTTCGATGCCGCTGCTGGCGACGATGAGCACGACAAAACCAATCAGCGCGATCGCAAAAGGCCTTCGATCGCCGATCGAACTGCCGTCGAGCCTCCGGTAGCCCCAGACGACTGCATACAGCAGAAGCATCACCCACCAGTAGGCCGATATTCCGAACACGTACAGCAGCAGGTCGGCAAGCCACGCGCCGGCGCGGCCGCCGGAATTGTGGACGGAAGCAATGTCGGAACTCAACCCACCGGAATTCGACCATCCGGGATCGGCGCGATCGTAGGTGAATAGAATGAGCGCGAGGTAGGCTGCCGCGGCGATCAGAATGAACCATCGCGATTCACGCAGCAACGCGGCGATTTTTCCGGGTAGAGGTGCCTGGCTTTGTCTCAACTCGTCGCTCTTGGGGGCCCAGCGCTTGTCCACGAACCATGGCTAGCCGGCCGGGCCCGGTAACCGAGAATTCTAGTGGGCTGTACCCGGAAAGGCCAGCGCGACGGCGACCCGATCGTGATTCGGGCGAGTTCGCACACATCCAGGCGGCCGGGGCGCCGTCTTGTGCATCTCCAAGCATCCGTGCCGAAAACAAAAATCCCCGCACCAGGCGGGGATTTGTCGCGTCGCTCGCGCGCAGCTTCGGATCAGCGCCGCACCACGCACTCCAGCGACCTGCCCTGATTTACGGCTGTTCCCCCGGTGATGCTGGCGATGAAACTCGCCGGCGGCGTGAACTGCAGCCCGGGATCAGTGGACAGGAAACGTGGTCGGCGTTCGCGGCTGTCGATCATTCCGAACTGCCCGGCCAAAAACGACACCGAGCCGGCGTTATTGGTGGCGATGATTTCACCATCGGTCACCGACACATACACCGCCGGTTCCAGCCCCTTGCAGGGGCCTTCGGTCGCCGGTGTCCCGGTACAATCGTCGGCGCCGAAACTTGTTCCGCGAATACCGATGGTCGCGGTCTCCGTGCCCATCTGGTAGGCATCCGGATCGCCGCGCTTGCCGACCAGACCGGACACCGCGCGCAAACCGCCTTTTACCAGACTGTAAAAGAAACCGTCCTTTTTCGGCTCGGCCTCGACGAAACTGAATCTTTCTATCTTGACGCTGGAATTGGGTTTGAGCGTAATCTGCCCGCCATCGGTGAACTTGATCTGGGCGTAACTGCCTTGCTGCGTATTGATGGTATCGCCGCCCTGGATCTGCGACTGCCGCGACAGGATGCGCACGGATCCGTCGGGTTTGCGAACCGATAACGTGCCCGACAGCTGCGAAACGCTGCCTGAACTCGCGTATGCGGTACCCGCAGGTCCAGGCCCGAGCAATACGCTCGCCGCAAGCGATAGCAATACTGCCCGAAACGCGCCCATGATCCGCTCCCTAGAATCCTTGTCCACGCTGCCATTAAAGCCCTAAACCGCTGGCGACAACAGGAAGTTTGTCACAATCAGGGCAACAAAATAGTCAATAGATACATCGTGTTAATGACAAACCGGCGCAACGGCACGGGGCGGCAACGAAACTCGCGCCACCGATTCAATCGATATCGACGATGTTGTCGCGCAGGTAGATGCAGTGGCCCCGCACATCCATATAGCCTCCGACCTGCAGGTCTTTCATCACGCGGCTGACCATTTCGCGCGATGCGCCGATCATCTTGGCAATGTCCTGTTTGGCAAGTTTCCTGGTGACGACGTGCTGTCCGTCGACGATTTCGGACATTTCCAGCAGCAGGCGGGCCACACGCCCGTATACGTCCATCAGTGCCAGGCTTCCAATCTTCTTGTCGGCCTCACGCAGCCGTTTGACCAGGCCGCGCATGACTGTCAGCGCCATTTCGAAGTTCTCGGACAGGCACTTCCGGAAATCGCGCTTGGAAAGTACCAGAAGCTCGCACGGTTCCAGAGAAATGACGCTCGCTGACCTCGTGCTGTCGTCGATCAGGCCCATTTCTCCGAAGTACTCGCTAGGGCCGAGCATCGAAAGGATGACCTCGCGGCCCTCGTCGTCGCTCATCATCACCTTGAGCCTGCCCGAGATCACGACGTAGAGCGAATCGGTTTCGTCCCCGGCGCCAATGATCATCGAGCCGCGGGGATAGCTTCTGCGAGTCACCGCGCCGGTCAGCACGGTAAGCTGCTGCTCCTGCAACATTGCGAACAATGGAACATTCCGGAGCAGCAGCGTCGAAACACTGGCTTGCGCAACCATGGCGGGTCTCCCTTGACGCGGTGGTGCTATGGTACCAAAAGCCCGCTTGCATGCCCCGCAAAGCACCGCTCTGCGGCGCTTCCCCGCGCTGGGGCGCTCGAACGCGCCTAGATCAGTTGCACGAGGGCAGGTTTGCGTCGTCCGAAGAACTGGTGCCTACCCGAACGCGGGTCACACGCGTCTCCTCGTTGGCGGCAAAAAGGATATAGCTGAGCAGATCGTCAAAATTCCTGGTCGGACCGGACTTAACGTAGGCAGCAGCCATGTTCCGGTCGCCGGAAATGATCGAATTGAGATCGCCTCCCCTATAGAAGTTCGCTTCGATAGGCGGCGCCTTCAGCCCGGTCGGGTTGTCGAAGGCATCAAAAATTCCCGAGCCAGGTCCACCGACGAGCAGCAGACCACCCTGAGCGACGGTCTTCTCCTCTTCGGTCAGCGGATTGACGTACGTTACCGGAGAGATGCCTCCGATCGTAAACTTGACGTCGCCGCTGTTGACGATCTTGGCCGTGGCGTTCACGCCCAGCCCGGCGATCAGAACGATGGAGCCGCCGGTCGTGATATTCATCGTCGCCGGATCGAGGAAAGCCTGCGCGGAGACCAGGTTGAGCTGGGTCACGTCGGCATTTCGTCTCCTGAGCGTGTTCCCCCCACGCAGCCACATGTCGCCGCCTACGTCGATGGTCTTGGTTCGGCTGGCAATGATCGCGGCATCGGCCGCGGCAAACGCGTCTCCGCCTTCGCCGTTATCGGCCATCGCGCTGCCAGCGCTCAGCAATATTGAACTGGTGTTTTGCGGTAGCGACCCAAATTCATTGGCGCCCACACCGCGGATCAGAACGTCCGTGCCTTCCATGGCCGCGACCGCGGTGGATTCCAGTTTCTGCGTGGCCGCCGTCGTTACGGCCTGGGTACTGCCCGCCGTGATGGTAAGGTCGCCCCTGAAGTAGACCTTCAGGTTGCCGGACGCGGACAGCAGCGCGTCGGCACGCTGGCCCTTCCCGTCGGCGGGCAGACCCGGCAGGCTGGTGCTGATCTCCAGATTCTGAACCGGGTATATCTGTGCGCCCTGCTGCCTGCCGACGACAATATCCCTTGCCATCACCTCGAGCGGGAACACAGTGCCGTTCGACCCGTAGTACGACGCCGGTTGAGTCGTGATTCTGACGCTTCCCGCGCCGTCGCCGAGCGCCGGCGCGCCCGGCGTAAGGCCGACCTCGGCATCGGAAGCATCGGCGCGAAGGCTGAGATCTCGGTCGGACGCCATGTAGATCGATCCGGTGATATTGATGTCCCCCGAGGCAGCCAACGTCAGGTCATGCGCGAAGGGTTCGGCAGTCACCGAACCACTGGAATCGACGCTCGCGCGCCGGCCAATCGTAACGCCTGCGGCTTCCACGTCCGGCGGTGCGTTGACGTTCACGTTGCCCAGCGCGTAGAGATTCAACGAACCGCCGGAGTCACCCTTGTTGATGTTGCGGTCGGCGATCTGGGCACTGAGGTCGAGGTCACCGCCGGTCGCCCAGAAGGACGCATTCTTGGCGTAGAGATTCGAGCTCGGCAATACCATGGACGTGCTGGCCACTCGCGCGTCGGCGGCAGTAGCCACCGCCTGGACCGTTACCGCGCCGATTCCCTGGTAGTCGATATCGGCCGCGGCGAAGTCGCTCGAGCGTCCGTCGGCAAACAAGGTTCCGATCACGAGGGTTCCGGCACAGTTACCGCTTCCTATCGCTTCCGCGCAAACGCCGTCGCCGGTGAGCAAACTGTTCCTCAGGCTAATCGGTGCGCCGTTGTCGTTGAATGTCGCCACCGTGAGCACCCCGCCCGCCTGCAGCCCGGCAACGTTGCTCTCGGACTGAGCGACCGGCCCCGTGGACAGGATCGTGACATGACCGGCGGCATGTACTGGTCCGTTGATCGTTACCGCGCTGTCCGATCCGGTTCCCTGCGCCAGCGCCGGTGTAAGCGGTTTGAGGTACTCCAACAGCATTCCGGATGCGTTTCCTGCGAGGAACGTCACGTCGGCGTTTGACGACGCTACGCCCTTGCCGTCTTCAACCGTGATGCCGTCCGCTGAACGCAGTGTCACGGCGTCCTGCGCGACGAGTCCGCCGGCTCCGACATGGATCTGCGCCGTAGCGCCGCGCGAATTCGCCGTCATCTCAAGCGTCGTGCCGGCCGAAATCGCCGCCGTGGTGGCGATATCCCCATTCATCGTGGAAAACTGCGCCGCATTCGCCGCGTTCACCGGCCCGTCGATCCTGATCGCACCAATAGTGCCCGCAGTCGCACCGAGCGTGGTATCGCCGCTTGCCATTGTTACGTTGCCGGTCGACGACTGAACTCCCTGTCCGCTCGCTATCGTGATGTGCTGCGCGGCCTGAAGCATCAAGTCCCCGCTGGCCGCAAGTCCACCTGCCCCGACGCTGATATTCGCGGGCGCGCCGGTCGAGGCCGTTGTCATCGAGAGCGTGGTCCCGGCCGCAACGGGCGCCGTGGTGGTGATATCGCCGTTCGCCGCCGAAAACGCCGCCGAAATCGCTGCACTCACCGGTCCATCAATCGTGATCGAGCCGCGCGTGGCCGTTGTTGCACCCAAGGCAGCGCCGCCGCTGATGAAAGTGACGTTCCCAGCGGAGGAGTGCACCCCCTGACCATTCGCGATGGTGATGTTCTGCGCTGCCTTCAACGAGATGTCATCCGTCGCTTCCAGGCCGGCTGCGCCGATGTTGATATGCGCCGCTGCGCCGGTCGAAGCCGCTGTCATCGAAAGCGCGGTTCCGGCCGTGATCGCCTCCGTGGTAGCAATACTGCCGTTCGCCGCGCCAAACGCGACCGCTTGCGCAGCGCTCACCGGCGCGTCAACCATGATTGAGCCGCTGGTAGCCGCTGTTGCACCCAGCGCCGCACCACCGCTGGAGAAGATCACGTTCGCCGTGGCGGACCGTACCCCCTGACCGCTCTCAATGGCGATGTCCTGCGCCGCTTTCAAAGTTATATCTTCCTCGGCCCTAAGCCCGGCGGCCCCGATCTTCACGTCGGCCGGCGCACCGGTCGACGCCGCCATCATCGAAAGTGTGCTGCCTGTTGACACCGCTGCAGTGGTCGTGATGCTTCCGTTCGCCGCGGAGACCTTCACCGCTCCCGGCGCGACAACCGGGCCGCCGATGCGGATACCGCCGACGCTCGCCGTCGTCGCCCCCAGCGCGCTTCCGCCGCTGACGAAGGTGACCGTCCCCGTCGTGGATTCGACGCCCCGACCGGAGGCGATATCAATAGTGTTGGCTGCCTGCACCGTAATGTCGTCCCTGGCCACCAGCCCACTGGCCCCGATATTGATCCGTGCCGTCGCGCCCGTCGAGGCCGCTCTCAACGCCAGTTCGCCCTGGCTCGATACACTGGCCAACGTGGTGATGCTTCCATTGAGGTGCGACACGTCGACGATTCTGTCGGGCACCTCGTTTCGGAACGGTTCCAACAGCACGGCGTCGCGTGAAGTGAACTGCAGGACCAGATCGCCTTCCGTCGTATTGAGCGCGCTCACGTTCGTACCGGTAAACCGGACCGGGGCGAACGGCGCGCCGATTCCGCTGTCGGCGAGTAGGGTCAGCAAGTTAGGTGGGGAACCGACAATCGCATCCGGGTTCGATTGCGTGATCTTCCCGCCCGTCTTCGTGGCGCGCAGCGTGACATTGGGGGTTGTCGGCGCAAAGTCCGCCGATCCGTCCACGTTGATGATGCCCGTGTTCTCAACGCTACCAATATAGAGCTGAGCGGCCACAAGCGCGGCCAAGTCGGCCGTATCCAGCTGCGAACCGATGTTGATAACGCCGTTGGTCACATGCGCGATCGTGATCGATTGTGTCCCCGCATCGATCGTACTGCCACCGAAATCCCAGTCGCTGGCGTTGAAGGTGACTGGATTGTCGTTGGTGCTGATTTGACCGGTAACAGTTACCGTGCCGTTGGTCGTGATCGAAACGCCTTGCGGCCCATTGGTGATGATGACGCCGCCCAGCGTCGTGCTGCCGGCCCCGGCCGCCTGGATGAGGCCGGTTCCGGTGAACCCGCCGAGCAATGCGAGGTTGTTGACATTCGACAGATTCAACGAGCCGAAGTTATTCACCCCGCCATTGAAAATGATGTCGCCCTCAGTCCCCGCATCGAGCGTGACATCGTTGCCACCGCCATTCACCGAGTTGTTGAAAATGATATCGCCGCCACCGCCCACCGACGTACTGATCTCCCGCGGCCCGCCGCCGAACGTCACCGGTCCTGTGAAGCTGACGACATCGCTTGTCGTTCTGATGTTGGCGTTCAGATTGACGCCGCCCGAGGTGATCTGAGTCACGGGGCCGTCCGCGAGAATGGTGCCACCGATCGTTAGCGTGCCGCCGTTCTCGAACGTGATCCCACCGCCATTTGCCGTCGTGATGCTTGCCGTGTCGATCGAACCGCCCGATGTAAGTCCCACGGGTCCGGCGGAATTCAATTCGCCGCTGACGGTGACCGAACCGCCTGCTGATAGCACGGCATTTGCGACGTTGTTGGAGCCTCCCAGCAATGCGATCGATCCGCCCGCCGAAATCGAAATCGGCCCGCCGTC
>Ga0155953_1019_pt1 | contig 30281 bp, 23 predicted proteins | sample RifCSPlowO2_02_FD_107607 | JGI IMG/M metagenome (GOLD analysis project Ga0155953, IMG submission 107607) | Betaproteobacteria bacterium RIFCSPLOWO2_02_FULL_63_19
CAAAACGGTGTATGGATCACGATGACCTCCTTTCACGATAATCAAGCCGGTGTTTCCATGGCCCCGCGGATTCTCTGCTACGCGGCGTCGAAGCGATAAGAAGTTAACCCAGCAAGAGACATTACGCGGCCGGCAGGACACCGTCTTTCGTCTCGCCGGCGTTTTTCGGCTGCGGCGGGTGATAGCTGCCGGGGACCGTCCTGAACGCGATGGCGAGGCGGTTCCAGCCGTTGATGGCAACGATTGCGAGGGTGAGATCGACCAGTTCCGTTTCGTTGAAGTGCTCGCGCGCGAACTGGTACACGTCATCCGGCACGTGTCCGTCGGGAACGCGGGTCACCGCCTCTGTCCATGCGAGCGCTGCGCGTTCGCGGTCCGAGAAGAACGGCGTTTCGTGCCAAGCGTCGAGTGCGTACAGCCGCTGTTCGGTTTCGCCGATGGCGCGGGCGTCTTTCGTATGCATGTCGAGGCAGTAGCCACAGCCGTTGATCTGGGAGGCCCGGGTCTTGACGAGTTCAAGCAGCGGGCGCTCGAGCCCACACTCGTGAACATGCAATTCAAGCGCTCGCATTGCCTTCACGGCGCCAGGTGAGGCCTTGGCGTATTCGACGCGCGATTTCATGGTGGGTTCCTCCAAGGATATGAAATGGTCAATACGTAACACCGGCACGCTGAGTGTAGATACCACAACAGGCAGACTTATATCATGTTGTGATATACATCTTCAAGCCCAGGCGCGTCTCGCGTCGTACGCGAACGAACTCGCGGCCAGTCCCCTGCGGCATGTGCGCCTCCCGGTCGCGTGTACGTCGGCTTTGCGATATTGGATGGAGGTTGTCAGCGCCGATCTGATAGTCGTTTGAATTGGTCAGCATGAACGTCGTGGTTTTCTTCGTCTATTTTGCATTCTTCTTGACATTACATCATGCTGTGATATATTGGCGTTGCAGCGCGGCCCTTGCGACGCGCCCGACAATGCGGTACTCGCATATATGACGTCCGGGCCTGATGCGGCCCAACTCAAGCCAAGGAGGCAGCCATGAACCCACTACAAATACCGAATATGATCTTCTCGTTTCGTGGAGAGTGGGACGAATTGATCCGGATTCATCCGTCAATTTCCCGAATCTTCGCGCTGGTGGTTCTGCCGTTTTCGCTGTTGCCGCCGGCAATGATCTATTACGCCGGAGAGCGGTACGGCGACGTGTTCGTGCAGGGCGTCTCCCCCGACCACTGGCATACCGCTGCCGGCATATTCCTGCTCGCCGAATTGCTGACTGTTCCGGTGATGGCGTGGCTAATGCACCTCGCCTCGCGCGCCAATGACGTCGCGGCCGACTATCATGATTGTTTCACCGTCGCGGCGATCGCGCCGATCCCGATGTGGGTTTCCTCCCTCGTGCTGTTCATTCCGAACCTCGCCGTCGGCGCCGTCGTCGGCGCACTGGCACTGGCATGCTCGCTGGCGCTGACCTACCGCGGTGCTTACACGCTGTTTCATATGCATGAAGACCTCCGCGCACTCCAGATGGCGACGGTCGTTACCGGCGCCGGCCTCCTCGCCTGGCTGGTGCTGATGCAGATCGTGCTATTGCACTGACGCGCAGGCCGCTGTGCGCCGCCCGCGCTTGCCTTGTCAGCGCCGGCGTATTGGCTCACGATACGAGGGGGTTCTTCCAACACCTTCTATCGCCAGACGGATACTTCGTGTCAAAACTCGACGCCCGGCCTCTAAGCAAGCACGACTTTGAGACGCTCGCGGATTTTCGCTATCAACTCCGGAAGTTCGTGAGATTCAGCGAGCAGGCCGCCCGGCGGCGCGGAATCAATCCGCTGCAGTACCAATTGCTGCTGCAAGTGAAGGGTTATCCCGGTCGCGACTGGGCTACCGTCGGAGAACTTGCGGAGCGCTTGCAGGCCAAGCATCACGGTGTTGTCGCGCTGATTTCGCGCTGCGAAAAGCAGGGTTATGTCGTGCGTCGCCGTTCCTCCGAGGATCGGCGGCGGATCGAAATCCGGCTGCTGCGTAAGGCCGAGAAAGTACTCGATGAACTGGCCAGGTTGCACCGCGCCGAGTTGCTGTCGCTGCAGGGCCGATTCGTCGTGCCTGACATACGGGCATTCGATCACGAATAGTTCAATCAAGTGACGCGGTAGCAGGCAGGTCATGCAGGAGCTTCAGACGCCGCGCGCTGGCGTCGGAGCGCGCCCAGCGCGGCCGCGAATCACGGCAGTGATGGTCCCCAGCACGAAGGCGAGCAGCGCCAGACCGTTCAGGACACCTCCCCATGCGCGCCATTCCGACGCGAGCATCCAGTCGCCGACCAACCGCATGATCAATGAGGCGTGCAGCAGCACGAGCGGTGCGTAGAAATAGGGAGAATACGGCACCGCCACACGCAGGACGGCGGGAAAGATGATGGGTGCGTGACCGAATACCATCGAGAACACGAACCCCAGCAGCACGGCATGCAACGCCGCGTCGTAGGCGGCACCGCCGTAGCCCAGCCCGCCCGAAGCCAGGATGGTCAACCCCGACGCGGCAAGCCAAAGGTAGCCCGACAGGAGGCACACAGCAATGAAACGCGTGAGTCCCTTGCCCCTCACCGTGCGGCGCGCGACGTCCTGCCGCGCGAGCCAAAGCGCCACGCCGAGCAGACACGCGCCAAGCACCAGCGTGCCTTCGCTCCACGCGAACGTCGATGCTGTAACGGCAACCAACATTCCGAGCATCAGCGCGGCAAACACGCGCTTGGCAACCGGGGAAGGCGGCAACAGCCGCGACAGCTCCAGACGTTCGCCGGCGATGGTCAGCACGAAAAACGCAATCGACCAAGGTACTGTGGCGCTCACCGGAGCCCCTGCGAGCCATGCGAGGTTGCCGAGAAGCCAGCACGCGGCTCCGAGCACGAGTGTCAGCGTAAACAGTTCGCGCTGTTGCCGATATATTACGAACGAGGCGGCCGACAGGACTGCGCCGCCCGCTGCGAACAGCAGCGCGGCGAGCTGCTCGGATCCGCCCAGCATCGCGAACGCGCCACCCAGCCCTGCGAGCAGCGGCGCGAGGTACGCCCAGCGGCGCGACAGCGCTACCGCGCGTTCCAGAGCGATGACGGTGCCGAAAAATCCGGACACCATCAAGGGCCCGTGCATCGCCGAAAGACTTTGCGCGGGCCCGGCAAACAACCAGCCCAGCCGCGCGAGCCCAGCCGCCACACCGGCGAACAGGGATATGAAGGCAAGGAGCAGCAGCGGCGCCCTCCAGCGAACGCTGAAGTCCCCGGTCACGTTCAGTGGGGCCAGCCGAAGGCCTGCTTGGCGCTCTCGGACATCCGGTCGGGTGTCCATATCGGATCCCAGACCAGTTCCACATCGACGGCCACGCCGTCCGGCAACAGCGCGCCGACCGAGCGCCGGACGTTATCGGTGATGTAGTCGCCCATCGGGCAAGCCGGTGTCGTCATGGTCAATTCGATGCGTACATGCTTCTCGCCCAGATCGACGTGATAGACCAGACCCAGATCGACGATATTGATGCCGACTTCCGGATCGTCCACCGAGCGCAATGCCTCTCGAACGTCGTCTTCGGTCGGCATCGTGGGCTGCGTCGCCATGTTTCCTCTACGAGACATTCGCAAGATATGTCCCGACCGTAGCACGGGTATTTCCAACATTCAATGTTGACCCGCCCCTTACCCGGGTTTTCCGTCCAGGCGTGCTCGCGTGAGTATCGGCCAGAAGGCAATCGTGAACAGCGCGAAAGCGGCCGACCACAGGACGCCCGAAGCGACGATTGCGCCCAGTTGCATTTCCGGAACCGCGAGCGGCAGGAAGACGCGCACCGCGGCGCCGACGTGCACGAGGACGTACGACGCCGTCTCCATGGCCGACGCCCGGAGCGGCCGCCCCGTATGCCCCCGCGAGGTGCGGGTCATCATGCCGATGGTGATGCCGCCTATCGCGCCGACGGTGAGCGCGTGGGTCGCGAGGGTTTCCGGTACGAGTCCCAGCGCTGCCAGTGCGCGCAGCAACAGATGAATCGCGATCCAGGCATAGGACAGGTGCAGGATCCACACGATCGGATATCGTGCGGTGACCCATGACTTCCAAAGTCCGAGCCGCGCGGCATGTGCGAGTGCCGCGATCACCGCGATCGCGGCAATCACCGCCGCAGGCAGATTCAACGCGTCGGCCGCAAACACGCACAGCGTGCTTCCCAGAACGACGTGCTCAAGCCACGATCGGCGCGACGCACGGGCGCCCGGAATCGCGTTATTGGTGAACATCGGGACAACCCGTCCAGCCATCACCGCAACTACGAACAGGATCAGGTCCAGGGCAACTTGCAGCGCGCGTTGCATCGAAAAGTCGATTACGCCAGCCATGGAAAGATAGAAGGCGAGATTTGCTGCTCCGAATGCCAGCAGCAACGGCACGAAGAAGTAATTGCGGCGGTTGCGGCTTGCAAGGAGCGGCACGGCCATCCCGACGCTCGCCGCGATCGCAAAAGCGGTATCCGCTATCGCCGCGAAATCATGCCAGGGCGTCAGCACCAGCACGCGCGCCGCGAGCCAAAGGGCGGCGACGGCCGCAAGCGCCAAGCCTGTCGGCGTCGGGCGGTTGGTCCAGTTGCGCCCGGCCGTAAACAGGAAACCGACGATGACCGCGAAAGCGTAACCGAAGATCATTTCGTGTGCGTGCCAGCGCGGATCGCCCAGGTATACGGATGTACCCGTCCAACGCGCAAACTGCGCGGTCCAGAACAGGATCGACAGGGCGGCAAACGCCCCCGCCAGAAGGTAAAACGGGCGAAACCCCAGATTCCAAAGTGCGAAGCGAGGCGCAGGCGGCTCGACCGAATTCGGCTCTGGACTCGTCAATTGCGCCTCACCCCTTCGTCTTCAGCGCCTGCGCATCAGTTGATAAGGGCGCAGAAGATACGACACCGAAGCGAATCCGCTCCAAACGTGTACAAGGCGGGTAAACGGAAAGACGAGAAACAGCGTGAGGCCAAGGACAATGTGCAGCTTGAACACGATCGAGACATTCGCCACCAGCTCGGCGGCACCGCCTCGGAACGTGGCGATGCGTTGAGCCCATCTCATGAACTTCAGCATTTCCGATCCGTCCGGATGTTGCGCCGAGATCGGGATCCCTCCCAGGCCGAGCACCACTTGCGCCAGCAACAAAAACAGGATGAGCACGTCCATCGGACTGCTTACGGCCCGAATGCGCGGGTCGATCAGGCGACGCGCCAACAACATCCCGAGGCCCACGGTGCACATCGCGCCGAACAGGCCCCCCGCAACCATCGCCGTCATCTGCTTTTGCGGCATCGAAATACCGATGGCATGCCATACGCCGATCGGAGTCAAAAACCCGGTGAAGTGGCCGGCGAGTATCCCCAGAACGCCGACGTGGAACAGATTCGAGCCCCACCACAGTTGTCCGCGGCGCAACAGCTGAGACGAATCGCTTTTCCACGTGTATTGCTCGCGGTCGAAGCGGATCAGGCTGCCGACGAAGAATACGGCCAGGCAAATGTACGGATAGTAGCCAAACAAGAACTGGTTTAGATCGCTGTTGAGGTCCATGCGGAACTCCGAAATCATGAACGTGAAATGTGCTGCCGGGGCACGAAGCGGATGAACTCTCCCCTGGACTGCTGCGCGCCGTGCATCGCTGCGTCGGGACCAAATTCCACTGGCGTCTCCTGCCAGTCATTGTCGGAGAAACCGAGGGAGTGACAGTCGTCGGCATCGCTTCTACCTGCGATCAGCGGCGGCTCGCCTTGCAGGTCCAGCAACGCCGAAAACACGGCCGCATACGGACTCCGGTGGTCGAGCAGGCGCTCGCCTACTGCACGCAGAATATGCGCGCAGTCGTCAAGCACATCGCGCGCCTCCTGCGTCGGTCGTGTCGACAGGTACTCCAACACCGCCGGCAGAAAATCGGGCAGCTCGCTGGTCGCCAGCACGAATCCGGCGCGGTGATACAACGACATCAGGCCCACCATCGCCTGGCCGCGGTCGCGCGAATCGCCGTGGACATGCTCGAACAGGTGCAGCGAGGTCGCGCGGCCGGTATCGAACTGCGCGACATAGCGCTCCTGAAGATCCAGGAGGTCCTCGCGCTCCAATTCGACGAGCAGGCCGGCGAGTGCGTCCCGGGTATCGGGCTGTAGCGCCTCGTCCTCGCCGAGCCGGCGCGCCAGTTCGGGAATCGCGGCGACGAGTTCCGCCGACGGATAGCCGAGCAGTACGGACAGCAGTTTCAGCGTATTCACAGTGTCATCTCCTCGGGCCTTGCATCATGAGGCGACCTTGATCGGGATGAGCTTGCCCTTCTTGCCGCCGAACAGGCTGGCTCCGGATTGGCCGTCGGAGCAGCCGTTTCCGAACGTGAATCCGCAGCCGCCACGTAGATCATATGCATTCTCCGCATATTCCCGGTGCGTGGTCGGAATCACGAATCGCTCCTCATAATCGGCGATCGCCATGATTCGGTACAAGTCTTCGACCTGCTGCACGGTGAGCCCGGTTTGATCGAGCACCGCGCGGTTTTCGCGGCGTTCGACGTGCCGGTCGCGCATATAGGCGCGCATAGCCAACATGCGTTCCAGTGCCGATATCACCGGCGCTACGTCGCCCGCGGCGAGCATATTCGCCAGGTACTGCACCGGAATGCGCAAGCTGCGCACATCGGGAAGCTGGCCGAAGGAACCGAGTTCGCCGGCGTTCGCCGCCGCAGTGATCGGCGACAGTGGCGGCACGTACCAGACCATCGGCAGCGTCCGGTACTCCGGGTGCAGCGGCAAAGCCACCTTCCAGTCCACTGCCATCTTGTAGACTGGCGAATTCTGCGCCGCCTGCAGCCACGCTTCGGGTACACCGTCCATGCGGGCCCGCTCTTGCACCTTCGGCTCGCGCGGGTCGAGAAACAGGTCAAGTTGCGCCTTGTACAGGTCCTTTTCGCTGGCAACGCTTGCCGATTGCGCGATGCGGTCGGCGTCGTAGAGCAGCACACCGAGGTAGCGGATACGTCCCACACAGGTTTCGGAGCAAACCGTAGGCTGCCCGGATTCGATGCGCGGATAACAGAATATGCACTTCTCCGCCTTGCCCGTGGACCAGTTGTAGTAGATCTTCTTGTAAGGGCAGCCGGAAACACACATGCGCCAGCCCCGGCACTTGTCCTGGTCGATCAGGACGATGCCGTCCTCCTCGCGCTTGTATATCGATCCGGACGGGCAGGAGGCCACACATGTCGGATTCAGGCAGTGTTCGCACAGGCGAGGCAGGTACATCATGAAGGTGTTTTCGAACTGGCCGTACATCTCCTTCTGCATGGAATCGAAATTGGAATCCTTGGACCGCTTGGCGAACTCGCCGCCGAGAATCTCTTCCCAGTTCGGGCCCCACTCGATTTTCTCCATACGCTCCCCGGTGAGCAGCGAGCGCGGGCGCGCCGTCGGTGGTGCCTTCATCTCGGGCGCCGTGTGCAGGTGCTCGTAGTCAAAGGTGAACGGCTCGTAGTAGTCGTCGATCTGCGGCAGGTTCGGATTGGCAAATATCTTCAGCAGCGTTTCCAGTTTGCCACCCTGCTTGGGCACGATCCTGCCCGATTCCCTGCGACTCCAGCCGCCGTTCCACTTCTGCTGGTCCTCCCACTGCTTTGGATAACCGATGCCGGGCTTGGTCTCGACGTTGTTGAACCACGCGTATTCCATGCCTTCACGATTGGTCCAGACGTTCTTGCACGTGACCGAGCAGGTGTGACAGCCGATGCACTTGTCCAGGTTGAGCACCATGCCGATTTGAGCGCGGATCTTCATGCTGGGCTCCTCTCTGTCGGCACCGCTGCAGGCTCGTCCATCCAGTCCACCTTGTTCATCTTGCGCACCAGCACGAACTCGTCCCGGTTGGTCCCGATCGTGCCGTAGTAGTTGAATCCGTAGGATAACTGCGCGTAGCCGCCGATCATGTGTGTGGGTTTGGTGACGATGCGGGTCACCGAGTTGTGTATACCGCCGCGCGTGCCGGTGATTTCGGATCCCGGCGTGTTGATGATCTTCTCCTGCGCGTGGTACATCATGCACATGCCGGGCTTGACACGCTGGCTGACCACCGCGCGCGTGGCGATCGCGCCATTTACATTGTAGAGCTCGATCCAGTCGTTGTCCGCGATGCCAACGCTTCGTGCGTCGTGTTCTGAAAGCCACACGATCGGCCCGCCGCGCGACAGCGTCAGCATCATCAGATTGTCGGTGTAGGTCGAGTGGATGCCCCATTTCTGGTGCGGCGTGATGAAATTGAGCACCACCTCGGGGTTGCCGTTGCCCTTCTTCCCCTGAAGCGGATGCACGGTCTTCAGGTCGACCGGCGGCCGGTACACGCACAGTGCCTCGCCAAAGCCGAGCATCCACTTGTGATCCTGGTAGAACTGCTGGCGTCCGGTGAGCGTGCGCCAGGGGATCAGTTCGTTGACGTTGGTCCAGCCGGCGTTGTAACTCACCTTTTCCGACTCGATTCCGCTCCAGGTGGGGCTGGAGATGATCTTGCGCGGCTGCGCCTGCAGGTCGCGGAAGCGTAACTTTTCATCTTCCTTCGTGTGCGCAAGGTGCGCATGTTCGCGCCCGGTCACCTTGGAGAGCGCCTGCCAGGCCTTGACCGCAACCTCGCCATTTGTCTCCGGCGCGAGCATCAGTATGACCTCGGCGGCGTCGATGTCGCTTTCGATCCTCGGCATTCCCAGGGTTATGCCCGCCTCGGTCACCAAGCGGTTGAGATCGCCGAGCTGCTTCACTTCGTGCTCGGTGTTCCACGCGATGCCCTTGCCGCCGTTGCCGACCTTTGCCATGAGCGGCCCGAGCGCGGTGAACTTCTTGTAGGTGTTCGGATAATCGCGCTCGATGACCGTCATCGCGGGCGCGGTCTTTCCGGGTATCAGGTCACATTGCCCCTTCTTCCATTCGCTGACGTCCGTCGCCTGTGCCAGCTCGCCCGGTGAATCGTGCATCAGCGGGGTCAGCACCAGTTCCTTCTCGACGCCTAGATGCCCGACGCACACTTCGGAAAATTTCTTCGCAAAGCCTTTGTAGATCTCCCAGTCGCTGCGCGCTTCCCAGGCCGGATCCACAGCCGCCGACAGCGGGTGGATGAACGGGTGCATGTCCGAGGTATTGAGGTCGTTCTTCTCGTACCAGGTTGCAGTCGGCAGAACGATGTCCGAGTAAAGACAGGTGGTCGACATGCGAAAGTCGATGGTGACCAGCAGGTCAAGCTTGCCTTCCGGGACCTCGTCATGCCAGGTGACTTCTTGCGGCTTCGCTCCGCCGATGCTCCCGAGGTCCCTGCCCTGCAATCCGTGGCAGGTGCCGAGCAGGTGCTTGAGAAAATACTCGTGGCCCTTGGCAGACGATCCGAGCAGGTTCGAACGCCAGACGAACAGGTTCCTCGGGAAATTGGCCGGGTTGTCCGGGTCCTCGCAGGACATGCGCAGCGTCCCTTCCTTCAGGGCCTTGACCGCATAGTCCTTGGGGTCCACGCCCGCGATCCGCGCATCCTTGACCACCTGAATCGGATTGGTCCGCAACTGCGGCGCCGACGGAAGCCATCCCATGCGCTCGGCGCGAACGTTGTAATCGATCAGCGAACCCGGGAAGTCCTTCGGATCGGCGAGCGGCGACAGGATTTCATTGATATCGAGCTTCTCGTAGCGCCACTGGTCCGTATGCGCGTAGAAGAACGACGTCGAATTCTGCTGACGCGGCGGGCGCGACCAGTCCAGCGCGAAAGCAAGCGCCGTCCATCCGGTCTGCGGCCGCAGTTTCTCCTGCCCCACATAATGCGCCCAACCGCCGCCCGATTGACCGACGCAGCCGCACATCATCAGCATGTTGATGATTCCGCGGTAGTTCATATCCGAGTGGTACCAGTGGTTCATGGAGGCGCCGATGATCACCATCGACTTGCCGTGCGTCTTGTCGGCGTTGTCGGCAAACTGCCGCGCCACCGTGACGACATCGGCCGCTTTGACACCGGTGATGCATTCCTGCCATGCCGGCGTGTAGGGAGCGTTCTGATCGTAGTCGGCGGCTACGTTGTCGCCACCCAGGCCACGGTCGATGCCGTAATTGGCCACCATCAGGTCGAATACGCTGGCCACGAGGATCTCGCCGGCCTGGGTCTGCAGCTTTTTTGCCGGGACGTTGCGCACCAGCACGTCCCTGCCCTGGTCGTTGTGCTCGAAGTTCTCGGTGACGATGCCGCCAAAGTACGGGAATGCGACCGCTACCGCATCGTCGCGGACATCGAGCAGCGAAAGGCGCAGTCTGATCTCCTCGCCCCCGGCCTCCTTTTCCTCCAGGTTCCATTTGCCGTCGGCCTGTCCCCAGCGAAAACCGATCGAGCCGTTCGGCACGACAAGCTTTCCGGACCGTTCGTCGAAGGCCAGCGTCTTCCACTCCGGATTGTTTGCCTGCCCGAGCTTTTCCGAAAAGTCGGAGGCTCGCACGAACCGGTCGGGTACCACGCGCCCGTTGCGCTCCGCCAGCTTCACCAGCATCGGGAGATCGGTGTAGCGCCGCGCATAGTCGCGAAAATAGGCGGACGGCCGCTCGAGATGGAATTCCTTCAGAATCACATGGCCCATGGCCATCGCCAGTGCCGCGTCGGTGCCCTGCTTGGGATGCAGCCACAGATCGCCGAGTTTTGACACTTCAGCGTAGTCAGGCGTGATGCAAACGATCTTCGCGCCCTTGTAGCGCACTTCGGTGAAGAAATGAGCATCGGGGGCACGCGTTTGCGGCACGTTCGAGCCCCAGGCGACGATATACGTCGAGTTGTACCAGTCTGCCGATTCGGGTACGTCTGTCTGCTCGCCCCAGGTCTGCGGGCTCGCTGGCGGCAGGTCACAGTACCAGTCATAGAAGCTCATGCACACGCCGCCGATCAGCGACAGGTAGCGACTGCCCGCGGCGTAGGAAACCATGGACATCGCCGGAATCGGCGAAAAGCCGACCACGCGGTCCGGGCCGTACCGTTTGATGGTGTATACGTTGGCCGAGGCGACGATCTCGTTCACCTCGTCCCAGTTCGAACGGACGAAGCCGCCCAGCCCGCGGCGCGATTTGTACGCCTTGGTCGCCTCCGGTGACTCGACGATCGACGCCCAGGCTTCCACCGGTCCCATCAACTTGCGCGCCTCGCGCCAGGCGCGCAGCAGCCGGCCTCGCACCATCGGGTATTTCACCCGGTTGGCGCTGTACATGTACCAGGAATATGAAGCACCGCGGGAGCAGCCGCGCGGCTCGTGGTTGGGCAAGTCCGGCCGCGTGCGCGGATAGTCCGTCTGCTGGGTCTCCCAGGTGACGATGCCGCCCTTGACATAGATCTTCCAGCTGCACGAACCAGTGCAATTCACGCCGTGCGTTGAACGCACGATTTTGTCGTGCTGCCAGCGCTGGCGGTAACCGTCCTCCCAAGTGCGATCCTCGCCGGTCAGGGTGCCGTGGCCGTCGGCGTAGGATTCACGTTCCTGCGTTAAATAGCTGAGGCGGTCGAGAAAATGACTCATGCGCATCCTCTGTCATTGAATTGATCTCGGGCGATCAGCGCGACCGGTGTACAGTGCCGCCGTGCGCGAGCCGTCTTCGCTGCGCCGCATCAATCTTTTACAGGATTGCTGCACCGCATGATCTGATCCAGGTCATAGAAATCGGAAAGCGGCCGCGCTGGCAGCCACCGCGATAAACGGCGTTGTTATATCTGCTTTTTTCCCGTCAAGCGATGAATAATTCTGGAGTTCGGCAGGAAGCCCCGGACAGTTGCTTGCGTTTCCAGCTCCGTGCGGTGCTCTTCAGCCGGCGCCTATCGGATGACGCACCGCAGCAGCGTCGAACCACGGTCCGTTCGGGGTTGCTCAGGCTAGGGGATCGAGCCCGCGCCGCTCAGCAGGGCATCGGCGCTCTGGAACGTGCGTAGTACCACCAGGTCGTCGCGACACAGCCGATGTAAAAAACCAGGAATGCCGCCAGTGCCGAATGCGGCGCACCGCTCATCGATATCGACATCCCGTAGCTCATCGGGATGAAAAATCCCCCGTACGCGCCGATCGCCGAAACAAGCCCAAGCGCCGCCGCGGATGCCCGATTGGCTTCGCGTACGACCCGTTCCTCGGCGCCCGGACCGTCACCCGCTGCCGCGCGCAGACGCTCGTTCATGAACATCGCCGGGATCATGCGGAAGGTTGAACCGTTGCCTATCCCGGAAGTTGCGAACAGCAGCATGAACACCGCGAGGAACCCGAAAAAACTGCCACCCTGTCCGCCGTGCGGAAGGAAGGCGAGGACGCCAAGAACTCCCGCCGCCATGACGACGAAATTCCAAAGGGTCACTCGAGCACCGCCCAGCTTGTCCGCGAGCCAGCCGCCCAATGGGCGGATAAGGGCGCCTACCAGCGGCCCCAACCACGCGTAGGACAGCGCGTTGGCATGAGGGAACTGGCTCTGGATAAGCAGCGGGAAACCGGCTGAGTAGCCGATGAAGGATCCGAAAGTTCCCAGGTAGAGCGCGCACATGATCCAGTTGTGCTTACGCCTGAAGATCGCGGTCTGCTCCGAAAAGGGCACCTTGGCCGTCGGCAGATCGTTCATGCCAAACCAGGCCGCCAGCGCGCATACCGAGATGAACGGCACCCAGACGAATCCGGCATTTTGCAGCCACATCTGCCTGACCTCGGTGCCACGCGTCCAGGTCTGGGGATCACCGCCCAGCGCGCCGAACATCCCGGCAGTGATCACCGCCGGCACGACGAACTGCACCAGCGAAACGCCGAGGTTCCCCAGTCCGGCATTCAAGCCGAGCGCAGTGCCCTTTTGCGCATTCGGGAAGAAGAAGTTGATATTGGCCATGCTCGACGCGAAGTTGCCGCCGCCCAGTCCGCACAGCAACGCCAGCACGACCAGTGTCGAATAGCTCGTGTTCGGGTCCCGGACGGCATAACCGATGCCGACGGCAGGCAACAGCAACAATGCGGTCGAGATCGCGGTCCAGCGACGACCGCCGAACAGCGGCACCATGAAGGAGTAGAAAATCCGCAGCGTCGCTCCGCACAGCGAGGGCAGCGCCGCGAGCCAGAACAACTCCCGGGTCGTGAACTTGAACCCTATGCCCGGCAAGTGGACGACCACTGCGCTCCAAACCATCCACACCGCGAATGCGATCATCAGCGCAGGGATCGAGATCCACAGGTTGCGACTGGCGATTGCCCGGCCCTCGCGTTCCCAGAACGCTGCATCCTCCGCATTCCAGTGCGTCAGAACATGACTGGCCATGCCGCTTGGCTCCCCGGAATTGCTCGCTGCGCGCGCGCTTGACTCGTGCAAGGCTCGCCTCGCCTCCGATTACCTCCCGTCACGGATTGTCGAATTCGGCCTTCGGCCCCAGGTAGTACCACCAGTTCAGCGCCAGGCATACAGCGTAAAAGATGGCAAAGCCGTATAACGCATTCTCGGGTGTCGCTGCCTTGATCTGCTCGCCGAACACCTGCGGAATGATGAACGCGCCATAGGCCGCCACCGCGGAAGTCCAGCCCAGCACCGGACCGGCCTGCTCTTTCGGGAATACGATGGCGATGGTGCGGAAGGTCGAGCCGTTGCCAATGCCGGAAGCGGCGAACAGGATCAGGAACAGGACGAAGAACGGAACGAAGTACTGCTCCGGCGTCGCCGATTGATATGCGACCTTCATGTAATACGCCACACCGAGCGCCGCCGCGACCATCACGACCGATACAATCTGCGTCACCTTCGCGCCGCCGACCCTGTCGGAAACCCAACCCCCGACCGGACGGATCAACGCGCCGATGAAGGGCCCCATCCAGGCGTACATCAGCGCCGACGGGCCGTTCGGATTGAGCGCGTTGGTCATCGTGCCGTCCGCGGCGACCGTGTGAGTGAAACCGAATATCACCTTGATCGCCAGCGCGAAGCCCGCCGAATAGCCGATGAAACTGCCGAAGGTCATGGTGTAGATGACGCTCATGACCCAGGTGTGCTTGTTGCCGAAGATCTTGAACTGACGCTGCAGGTTCGGCTTGATTTCGCCCGGTATCAGCTTCATCAGATATACCGTGGCCGCGATGACAGCGGCGAGAATGAACCACTTCGCCCATCCGGGCGCGCCGAGCCCGAGCGGTGCGGGAAGCAGCAGATACAGGCCGGCGGCCGCCGTGACGAAGCCGATCATCAACAGACCTGTAATTTTGGCCATCGCACCCAGCGGCGAACCGATGTGCGGCGAGACTTCGTCGGTCACGATGTTGTTCATGCCGAACCAGCCGAAGAATGCGAGCGGGATCAACGCCAGCAGCCAGACGAAGCCGGCGTTCTGGATATAGGTGATCGACCCGGCCACGCTCTTGCCGATCAGACTACCGCTCTCCTGCACCAGCGCAATGCCGTCGCCGCCCAGCGCCCCGAGAAGGGGGAACGTCATGACCAATGGGACCACGATCTGCATCGTGGTGACGCCGAAGTTCCCCAGACCCGCGTTCAGCCCCAGCGCGAGACCCTGCATGCGCTTCGGATAGAAGAAGCTTATGTTGGACATCGACGAGGCAAAGTTGCCGCCGCCGAAACCGCACAGGAACGCAAGTATCTGGAACACCCAAAGCGGCGTGTTCTTGTCCTGCAGTGCGATTCCCGTCAACAGTGCGGGAATCATCAGCAGAGCGGTGGTGAAGAAAATGGTGTTACGGCCGCCGGCGATGCGTATGAAGAAGCTGCTCGGAATGCGCAGCGTTGCGCCGGTCAGCCCCGAGATTGCCGATAGCGTGAACAACTCCACCGGCTTGAAAGGAAACCCGGCGTTGATCATCTGCACCGTCACCATGCTCCACAGGATCCAGACCGCGAATCCGACCAATAGGCTCGGAATGGAAATCCAAAGATTTCGGCTCGCGATGCTCTTGCCGGTGGACTCCCAGAACTTCTCGTCCTCGACGTCCCACTTCTTGATGTCCGACATGCTCAGTACCTCCGATGGATGTGATTCGATTGCTTCGTCTGCCAAATCTGCCGATCCCGCTCGCGCCGACGCGCACTCGCAGTTGCGCTTTTCGGGGCGGCTGTCCCGAGAAACCCGGTTCGCGTTAGGGACGAATATTAGGGGCGGCGGTGAGCGGCGAAAACGGTACGCGTGCGTCCAGAAATGCGCGTTTCTACCTATTTGGTGGTAGCCGCTTTCGGCGATGGCGTGCAACGCAAACCCTTGTCTTGATTGGATCTACAGCCGCAGCGTGGAATCCAACGGCACTGTCGACGCAGCGAATTGGCACAGAGTAGGTAACCACAATTAAACCCTGCTGACCTCGTTGTTTTCTTCGTCTCGCCAAAGTAAATTTCCTTCGGTCAACGCGACGGGTTTGATTTTTTCGAGCGCGACGGACATGGAACATTGCGACCCGAACGATTTGTCTGGAGGAGAGTGGTATGCGAGATCCATCGCAGCAGTACAACGAAAGGACGCGAATCGCGTCGACGCTTTCGCCGTCGCTCCGGAGAGGAATAGTCGCCGCGCTGCTCGCCGCGGGCGGGCTGATCGGTTCGCAGTCGGCATTCGCCCAGGAGTCTGGACAGCAGATCTTCCAGAAGGCGTGCGCGGGCTGCCACAGCATCGGCGCGGGCAGGCTGGTCGGCCCGGATCTGGCGGGAGTGAGCGACAAGCGCTCCGAGGACTGGCTGATCAAATTCATCAGGTCCTCCGAGGCGCTGGTGAAGGCCGGCGACAAGGATGCCAAGGCCCTTTTCGAAGAATTCAAGATGCACATGCCGGATCAGTCTCTCTCGGATGACCAGATCAGGAGGGTGCTGGCGCACATAAAGGAAAAGGGCACTGGTGCCACCGCGAGCAAACCGGAGCCGGCCGCCGCTCAGGCGGCAGCAGCCGCGGCGCGGCCTGACCCCAATCAAGTGCAGCTGGGCCAGGACCTGTTCGAGGGCAAGGTGCGCATGGCCCGCGGCGGCCCTTCCTGCAATGCCTGCCACGACGTGCGCAACGACAAGGTCACCAGCGGCGGAATATTGGCCGCTGAATTGAGCCTGGTCTTCTCGCGCATGGGCAAACAGGGGCTGCAGTCGGTTATTGCGAGCGCCCCGTTTCCCGCAATGCAGGTGGCCTACAACGGAAAGGATCTCACCGAGAAGGAAATTGCGGCACTCGTCGCGTTCCTGCAGCACGTCGAGAAGGAGCATGCTCAACAGTTACCCCGGGCGACGGGTTTGAGAATGTTCAGCGCAGGCGTCGGCGGGGTCATCGTGCTGCTCGGCATCTTCTCGCTCGCAGGGCGCCGCAGAAAGAACCGGAGCGTGAATCAGGACATCTATGACCGGCAGATCAGGTCGGAGTAAGCGTTCTAGTCAAAATCGCCAATACCGCATCGACACAGGGACGACAAAATGGGCTGGATTGAAGACATCATTTCTCCGCAGACCCGCAAATGGGAAGAGTTCTACCGCAACCGGTTCCAGCACGACCGCATCGTGAGAAGCACCCACGGGGTCAACTGCACAGGCGGCTGCTCGTGGCAGATCCACGTCAAGGACGGCATCGTGGTGTGGGAGACGCAGCAGTTGGACTATCCGCTGCTTGAGGACTCCCTGCCGCCTTACGAACCGCGCGGCTGTCAAAGGGGCATTTCGTTCTCCTGGTATCTGTACAGTCCCCTTCGGATCAAGTACCCGCTGATACGCGGCGCGCTGATCGACGCCTTCCGCGAGGAGAAACAGAAGACCGGCGACCCGCTCAAGGCCTGGGAAGCCCTGCAAGGCAACTCGGCGAAGCGCAAGAGCTACCAGAATGCGCGCGGCAAAGGCGGGTTCCGGCGCGTGAGCTGGGACGAGGTCCTCGAGCTGATGGCCGTGGCCAACATACACACGGCCAAGAGATACGGTCCGGACCGGGTTATCGGCTTTTCGCCGATTCCCGCGATGTCGATGCTCAGCTATGCCGCCGGCGGGCGCTTCCTGCAACTCTTCGGCGGCGTCAACATGAGTTTCTACGACTGGTACTGCGACCTGCCCACGGCGTTTCCGGAAATCTGGGGCGAGCAGACCGATGTCTGCGAAAGCGCCGACTGGTACAACGCCAAGATGATCGCCGACATGGGCGCCTGCCTGAACATGACGCGCACGCCCGACTGCCATTTCTTCGCGGAATCGCGGCATAACGGCACCAAGGCAGTGGTGTTCTCTCCCGATTTCAGCCAGGTATGCAAGTACGCGGACCAATGGGTGCCGCTGCACGCCGGCAGCGATGGCGCCTTCTGGATGGCGGTGTCGCACGTCATCCTGAAGGAGTTTCACCACGAGAAGAAGACGCCTTATTTCATCGATTACTGCAAGCAGTACACCGACAGCCCGTATCTGGTCGTACTGGACAAGGAAGGCGACCATTACAAGCCGGGACGCCTGCTGCGGGCGAACGAACTCGAACAGTACAAGGACATCGAAAACGGCGATTGGAAGTTCGTCAACATAGACGGGAAATCGAGCGGCCTCGTCGTGCCGAAGGGAGCGATGGGGCACCGCTGGGGCAAGCAAACCGGCAAGTGGAACATGAAGCTGGAGGATTCCACTAACGATCAGCCCTACGACCCGCTACTGACGCTGCTCGGGGCAAACGACGAAGTGCTCCGCACGGAGTTCACCGAATTCGGGATGGACAGGAAGGCGTTGCGCGGCGTGCCGGTCAAGCACGTCGATACCATCAACGGCAGGGTCGCCGTGACCACCGTTTATGACCTGATCATGGCGCAGTACGGGGTCGGCCGCGGACTCCCGGGTGACTACCCGGCAGACTATACCGACAAGGACGCCGCCTACACTCCCGCGTGGCAGGAAATTCTCACCGGAGTCGATTCCAAGACAGTGCTCCAGTTCGCACGCGAATGGGCCGACACGGCGGCGGCGACCGGAGGCAAGTGCATGATCATCATAGGCGCGGGCATCAACCACTGGTACCACGCCAACCTGATGTACCGCGCCGGCGCGATGGCGCTGATGCTCTCGGGCTGCGTCGGCAAGAATGGCGGCGGCCTGAACCACTACGTGGGACAAGAGAAACTGGCGCCGCAAGACTCCTGGAGCACCATCGCATTCGGCAGGGACTGGAGCGCGCCGGTCCGGCTGCAGCAATCGCCGCTGTGGCACTACATCAACACCTGCCAGTACCGCTACGACGGCCAGTACTCGCGCTATAACACGGTGCCGAAGAACGAACTGACCGCCAAGCACACGGCCGACACGATATTCATGGCCGTGCGCAATGGTTGGATGCCGTTCTACCCGCAGTTCAAGCAGAACACGCTGGACCTTTGCAGGGAGGCGGTCGCCACCGGCGCGAAGGACGACGCGGGCATCGTCAGTCACGTACTTGAAAAGCTGAAATCGAAGCAGTTGGAATACTCGATCGCCGATCCCGATGCCGAGGAGAACTTCCCCAGGATCTGGTACATCTGGCGCGGCAACGCGATCCTGGGCAGCATGAAGGGCCACGAATACGCGCTGAAGCACTATCTGGGAACGCATTCGAACGCGATCGCCAAGGACAGCGACGATCACACCAAGGAAGTCAAGTGGCACGAGGTTGCGCCGGTCGGAAAGATGGACCTGGTGGTCGATCTGAACTTCAGAATGGATTCGTCTGCGCTGTATTCGGACATCATCCTGCCTGCGGCATCGTGGTACGAGAAAGCGGATCTGAACAGTACGGATCTGCATTCGTTCATACACCCGTTGTCCGCCGCGATTGCGCCGGTCTGGGAATCCAAGACCGACTGGAACATCTTCAGGGAACTCGCGCGGGCGACCAGCGAGGCCGCCAAGAAATACCTGCCGGATCCGCAGATCGACATCGTCGCGGCGCCGCTCGCGCACGATTCGGCGGACGAGATCACCCAGCCGCGCATCAAGGACTGGTACAGGGGCGAGTGCGAGGCGATTCCAGGCAAGACCATGCACAAGCTGGCCGTGGTACGCCGCGACTACACGAAGCTCTATGACAAGTTCATTACTCTCGGCGAGAACGTGAAGACGGCCGGTCTGGGAGCGCACGGCAATCACTACCTGTGCGACGACGCGTACGACGAGATGCTCGTCTCCAACCATTTCCCGGTGGAAAAACTTGACGGCAAGGTCTATCCCTCGCTGAAGGAAGACGAGTCGGCGGCCAATGCCGTGCTGCATCTTTCCACGCTGACCAACGGCGTGCTCAACGTGCGCGCCTACCAGAACATGGAGAAGAAGACGGGCCTCAAGCTGGCCGATCTGGGCGAAGGCAGCAGGGATGTCAAGCTGCGCTACGCGGACCTGCAGGCGCAGCCGAGACGGTACAACACGTCGCCGCTGTGGTCAGGGCTCATGAACGACGGCCGGGCCTACGCGCCGTACACGTATAACGTGGAGCGTCTCGTTCCGTGGCGCACGCTGACCGGACGTCAGCACTTCTACCTCGATCACGACATGTACATCGCCCATGGCGAAAACCTGCCGACCTACAAGCCATCGCCCACGCCCGATGCCTACGGGGACCTGAAGGAAACGCTGAAGGACGGCAAGGCGAAAGTGCTGAACTGTCTCACGCCTCACGGCAAATGGCATATCCATTCGACCTACGGCGACACGCTGCGCATGAAGACGCTTTCGCGCGGCATCGAACCCTGTTGGCTCAGCGAGCCCGACGCCGAGGAACTGGGCATCAAGGACAACGACTGGGTCGAGGTTTACAACGATCACGGGGTCTACTGCACCAGGGCAACGGTCAGCGCACGCGTTCCGAAAGGGGTGTGCATCGTCTATCACGTGCCCGAACGCACGGTGAGCATTCCGAAGTCGCAAGTGCGGGGAAACAAGCGCGCGGGCGGGCATAACAGTTTCACCCGCGTGCACCTGAAACCCAACTTCCTGTGCGGCGGCTACGGGCAGTTTTCCTATCACTTCAACTACTGGGGTCCCATTGCGCCGCAAAGGGACACGCACGTGACAGTCAAGAAGATGGACAAGGTCGTGTTCTGACCAGGACCCGAGGAAAAGACATGGACATTCGCTCGCAAATTTCGATGGTGTTTCACCTGGACAAGTGCATCGGTTGTCATACCTGTTCGATCGCCTGCAAGAACATCTGGACCGATCGCAAGGGCGCCGAATACATGTGGTGGAACAATGTGGAGACCAAGCCCGGCACCGGTTATCCCACCAAATGGGAGGACCAGGGTATCTACAAGGGCGGCTGGGAGGACGTCGGGGGCGGAATATCCCTCAAGGGCGCCGGCAAACAGAAGGGGCTGCTCAATATTTTCCATAACCCCAACATGCCGGTGATCGACGATTACTACGAGCCCTTCACCTACAAGTACCTCGACCTGATCGAGTCACCCGCCTCGGACGATCAGCCCACGGCGCGGCCCATTTCTTTGATCACCGGACAGCCCATCGACATCAAGATGGGGCCGAACTGGGACGACGACTGGAGCGGAACGCCGGACTACGCCCGCAATGACCCGAATTTCAGCGGCATGTCCAAGGCCGAGCAGGAAGCCATGTTCCAGCTCGAACGGATGGCATTCTTCTACCTGCCGCGGATCTGCAATCACTGTCTGAACCCGGCGTGCGTTGCGTCCTGCCCGTCCGGAGCGCTCTACAAGCGCGGCGAGGACGGAGTGGTGCTTATCAACCAGGAGGTTTGCCGGGCGTGGAGAATGTGCGTCACGGCATGCCCCTACAAGAAGAGCTATTACAACTGGCACACCGGAAAATCCGAAAAATGCATTCTTTGCTTCCCGCGACTCGAGGCGGGCCTGGCACCGGCGTGCATGCACTCGTGCGTCGGCAGGATTCGCTATCTGGGAGTGATCCTCTACGACGCGGACCGGATACAAGACGTGGCGTCGGCGTCTGAAAAGGATCTGATCAGCAAGCACATGAGCATACTCATGGACCCCTTCGATCCGAAGGTCATCGCGTCAGCCAAGGCGAACGGCATCGCCGATTCCACGATTCACGCGGCGCAGGTCTCGCCGACTTACAAGTTCGTGAAGGAATGGGGGCTCGCGCTGCCGCTGCACGCGGAGTTCAGGACCCTGCCCATGCTGTTCTATGTGCCGCCGCTGCTTCCGGTGATGGCTAGTGTCAAAGAAGTCCACAACCAGGAGCAGGCGGCGAAATTCGGACCCATTGCCAAGATCTGGGACGACAACTGGCTCTACGACACCAGCACCGAAGAGCTCTGGGGAACCATCGACAAGGCGCGCTTTCCGCTCAAGTACCTGGCAAACCTGCTGAGCGCCGGGGACGAACGCGCGATCACGGACCGGCTCAAGAAGCTCATGGCGGTTCGGATCTATCGCCGCTGGAAGACCGTCGGCGACATCCCCGAGGCGAAGGCGAACGAGGCCCTCAACGGTGCCGGCTATACGGCCGAAATGGCCGACGACATCTACTGTCTGACCTCGCTTGCGAAGTTCGACGATCGCTTCGTGATACCGGCTGCGCATCGCGAACATGCGATCGAGATGCTCGAGTTCACGGGCGACCGCAGGGGCACTGTCGGCTTCGGGTTCAAGGAAGACACGATGCAGCGCGGACTGTGAGATGCGAATGGACCACTATTGCCAACTGGCGGGGCTGTTCGATTTTCCGGCGCCTGGCTTCGCCGCGAAGGGACGGCAGCTGCTGAACATGATGCGCGAGCGGTATCCGCAGGCAGCGGGCGAACTGGAGCAGTTTCTCGGCGCGATTCCGGATTCGACGCTCGACCTTCAGGAACTCCACACGCGCACGTTCGACGTGCAATCACTGACGACGCTGGATCTCGGCTATGTGCTCTTCGGCGACGATTACAAGCGTGGTGAACTGCTCTCCAACCTGACGCGCGAGCATGCCCAGGCAGGCGTCGACTGCGCGGGCGAGCTTGCGGACCACCTGCCGAATGTGCTTCGCCTGATTGCCGCGCTCGAGGACGAGGACCTGCGCAGCGAACTGGTCCGGAACATCCTGGTTCCGGCGATCATGCTGATGGCCCGGGAATTCGAGCCGGAACGGATTCAACGAAAGAACACGAGCTACCAGGAACACTACAAGACCCTCATCGAACCGGCGCGCGGGGGCAATTCGACCGTCTACAGCAAGGCGCTCAAGGCGGTGCTCGGCGTTCTGGTGGCCGATTTCCAGCTCGGTGAAACAGTGTCCACACTGTCGAACTGGAACCGTCGGCCGCAGTCGGTCGACTTCCTGGGACTGGTCGAGAGGGAAATGGAGATTGAGCGCAGTGCCAACCCGGTCAACAGCGGATGCGACGCCTGACCATTCGGAGAACGCAATATGAACCTGATTGACAACGTGCTGTTCGTGGGTCTGCCCTACGCGGCGATCGCGACCTTCCTGGTCGGAGCGATCTACAGGTACCGGGCAACCGGATTCAAGGTCTCGTCGCTTTCGTCGCAGTTCCTGGAAGGAGGCGGCATCTACATATTCGCGGTGCTGTTTCACTGGGGAATACTGGTGGTGTTCCTGGGGCACCTGATCGCCTTCCTGTTCCCGACCGCAACCCTCGCCTGGCACAGCAACGCCGCGCGCTTGATCGCCGACGAGGTGATCATCTTCACGTTCGGGCTCGCCGTGCTGATAGGACTCGTCGCGCTGTTCATCCGCCGGCTGTCCTCGCCCCGCATCCGTGTCGTCACGACCGGCATGGATATCGTTATCGAACTGCTGCTGCTCGCGCAGATAGTGTTGGGCCTGTGGATCGCGTTGGGGTACCGCTGGGGTTACTATTGGTTCGCGTCGGACATGTCGCCGTATCTGTGGTCCATCCTGAAACTGAATCCGCAGATCGAAGCCGTGAGCGCCATGCCAGCGGTGATCAAGGCCCATATCGTAGGCGCCTTCATCATCATCGGAATGATTCCCTTCACCCGACTGGTGCATTTTCTGGTCGCCCCGTTTCACTACATCTGGCGTCCGTACCAGCGGGTCATCTGGTATTGGGACCGCAAGCGGATTCGCGACCCGCTGATGCCGTGGACTGAAACCCGTCCGAGGAACAACTGAGTATCATGAGCACACACATATTGAATCGCATCGATCCCCTGAAGAAGCAGCAGGACAACGGCCTTGACGGCGGGCAGGGGCTGTCGCCAATGGACCCGCCGGATGCCTATAGACCCCCGAACCTGGATCCGGTGCCGAAATCGGCGATGCACCCCTTTCTCCGAGCGCTGATCGATGAGCACGCACCGCTGATCGACGAATTGAACGCCTTTGAAGAAGCGATCGTTGCGACACAAAAGACCGGTTACAGCAAAGAATCGAACGCCAGCCTGATGCGGTTCTTTCGTTTCTTTGATCGCGATTTTTCGCGCCAGAGCAGGTGCGAAGAAGCAGTGCTTTATCCCCTGCTGCGACAGCGCTTGATGGCTGCCGGCGAGCACGGCAAGGGAGATTCCCCCGGAACGGCCACCGACGCGATCCGGGACGGGCACGCGGAAGCCGCTCAACTGGCCGCCGTAGTGGTCAATTTTCTGGGGCTGGTCTTCAGGTTGCCGGACGAGCGGTCGCGACTGGTCGTGCTCGATGCCGCGCTGGAACAATCGAAGAACCTGGTCGAACTCCTGCGTCTATTGATCTTCCGCAAGCACAATGTGCTCTATTCGCTTGCGCACCGGCTGATAACCACCGACGAGTTCGAGCAGTTGCAGTCCATGGGCGAGCGCTCCAGCAAAGCGAATTAGCGGCAACAAGACCGCAGGCGCACAGACGTGCGCCCGGCCGGTGAACGCGGAAATCCAATCTATAGCCCAGGGCCTGTCGGCCCTTGGACGCGCTTGCTGTTTACGCCCCCGGCGGCCTGAACCACATTTTCGTCCGCGCGGACTTGTCGATCTCCTCCGGTGTCAGCAGCGCCGTGACATCACACCGGCACATTCCCGCGGCTGAAATGTGCATCGCCATCGCCGCCGCGGTGACGTTGTCGGGAAGATCGACAATGCTGTACACGTCGTTTACGCCGAACGCGAAGTAGAAGGCCTCAAGGGAACCGTCCAGATTCTTGACGATGTCCGCAATCGTCGAGCGACGGGCGCTGCCGCCCTCCCTGAGCACACCCTTCATGCCATCGGCGGTATAGGTAGCCACAATCAGGTACTTCGCCATCGATTTCTCCTTCACTGAGCTTGGCGTGTCATACGTTCCGCGGGCGCCATCTGCTCCACGGTAGGCACGGTGCCGAACTGCTCGGTATGGAAGACGTTCTCCTTGAGATCCTGGTCGCTCGCCCTGTAAACACGGCACAGCAGGCACGTGAGATCCGGAGAGCCGTACATCGGGTCGAGGTGGTTGTTGCTGGTGAGAACGTTCGGGTTGGAAATGAACAGCCCGTGAAAGGTCCGCGCCGGCTCTTCCGGATAAAAGCAGTTCGCGGTGGCCATCACGACGCCCTTCTTGATGCCCGGGAAAGCCCTGAGCTTCTGCCGGATCCTGCCGCGCGGCGATTCGATCCAGATGATGTCGCCGTCCTCGACACCGTACTCGGCCGCCGTCTCGGGGTGAATCTGCACCATCGGGTACTCCATGTAGCTCCTGAGCCACGGGATGTTGCGGTACTGACCGAGAAAGTAGAACGGCTGGCGGAAACCTGAACTCAGTACCAGCGGATACTCCTTGAACAACTCCGGAGTCGAGTTGGGACTTTCGCCGGGCTCCCGGAAAACCGGCAACGGGTCGTAGCCGAGAGATTCGAGGTGCTTGGAAGCGAATTCGAACTTGCCGGTGGGCGTGGGGAAGCCGCCACCCTCCTTCCAGTAGTCGGTCTTGTACTTGTAGTAGACCTGGTCCTCGCCCCAGCAGCCGCTCACGAGCCGCTCGCTGAACTGCTTCCAGGTCATCGTGCCGTCACTGCCCTTGCGCACCTGGTAGTCCAGCATGTCTTCGACGCTTTCGAACCAATGTTGCGGGGCGACGCGTCTTCCGACTTCGTTGAAGATCCACGCGTCGGACTTCGCTTCGCCGGGCGGATCGACAACCTTGTTGTGGGCTTCGATCATGAACCGCGGGTGCATGTCGTACACGTCATCGAGTTCGAGCCAGTGGGCCGCCGGAAGAACGATGTCGGCAGCCTCGGCCATCGGTCCCATGAACAGATCGACATGCACCAGGAACTCGACTTTCTTGATGGCCTCGAACACTTCCTTGGTATTGGCCATGTGCACGAGCTGCTGGCCCCCGACGCTGAACCACACCTCGATCGGGGCGTTGCCCGAGTTGATCGCCTTGACCATGGTGTCGGGATTGCAGGTGCGGGCGGCACCCATCTTGTATTTTTCAATGCCTATGATGCGGCTGCGCATCTCTTCGGTGAGCGGCAGTTCCAGGAAGAAATCCTCGATGAGCCCGGTCTCGGGGAGCACCCAGCTGACCATGCTTCCCGGGCGCTCGACATTGCCCGTCAATCCCAGCAGGCACGTGATCGCACGCAGCGTGTGGCCGCAGTTGGCCTGGCGCTCCAGTGAGCTCCCGACCTGGATGCAGCCCGGGGTGTCCACGGCGAACATGCGCGCGGCGTCGATAACGTGCTCCCTGGGAATCCAGCATAGGTCCGAAACCTTCTGCGGCGTGAAATCCCTGACGCGCTCGCGCAATTCGTCGAACCCGAAGGTCCAGTCGCCGACGAATTCCCTGTCCCAGAGTTCCTCCTCGATGATCACGTTCATCATTCCCAGCGCGAGCGCGCAGTCGGTGCCCGGCCGCGGCTGGATCCACAGCGTCGCGCGCGAGGCGTAGGCGCTGGCGCGCGGGTCGATGATGATCAGATTCTTGCAGTATTCCAGCGAGTTGATAAACCACACGGCCATCTCGGAGTCGGCACTGCTGATCTCGAGCTGCTTCGCCCACATGATCTGCGTCTTGGGAAACTCCCCGCCCCAGCCGTGGTAGTCGCAGTAAAGGCGCCCGTAGCCGGTCACCAGCCCGTACAGCCCCAGCCTGGGGCTGTGGCAGACATAACCGGGGGTGATGATGTTGCCGGTGCCGATGGAGCGAGCCAGCCTGTGCGTGTAGCGGTTGTAGCCGCGCCCCGTGCCCTGGGAGATCGCGATGGTGGAGGGCCCATGCTGCTCGATGGCGGCCTTCATCCGGCCTGCGATGGTGTCGAGCGCCTCATCCCACGAAATCCTCCCCCACCTTCCCTCACCCTTTTCTCCGATTCGCTTCATCGGGTAATGGATGCGGTAGGGATTGTCGATGTGCTGGATGCTGGACAGCCCCTTCGAGCACATCGTCCCCCGGGTCAGCGAATCGGGGTTGCCCTGGATGTGGACGATGACTCCATCTTCGACCGTCGCCAGCACGCCGCAGCCTCCGTGGCAGCTCTTGCACGTCGTTCGTATCACCTTTCGATCAACCATGAACCTCCTTTCCATGCATGCCTCGAGGCCGTCAGAGGGCCTCGGGCAGAACCGACTTGTAAATCCCCGCCTTGAGCAGTGCGTACTTGAGCGCGAAAGCGCCAATGGTGTGGCATACGATCGCGACAATAAGTGGACGAGCGATGTCGGATTCCATGAAAACGGTGGCGAACGAGATCGCAAGCGGGACGACGATGCCGAGGGCCACGATACCGATCCAGAACACGAGTGCAGTCCTGCCAACGAGCAGGTCGCGCGCTGCCAGTTTCGCCACCGAGCGTCTTCTCCAGGCGTGCGCAAGATAGACGACGATCAGCAGCGCGTTGACGATCAGCAACACGCGGCTGATCGATTCCAGCCTCTCGATGTCGACATCGTGCGTCACCAGGCCGACGCCCATCAGCAGCGCCAGGCCGTCGGCGACGCCCATCAGAAGAAACACCAGCGGCAGCAGATCCGTGTTCCAGAACGGCACGCTCTTGCAGTAGCTCATCGCGAACCCTGCGTACATGCCGGTGAGCACGATGAAAACGCCGGCCAGTATGCTCGCTATCCAATTGACGAACGTCACCCCGTCGAGAGCAGCGCCGCTCGCGACGCCGTTGATGATTATGTACGACATCAGCAGTTGCACGAAGCCGGCCGCGATGAATACGGTAGAGAAGAACATTCCGCGTGCCAGCCAGGACGTCTTCCACGCCTTCGTGAACGGGGGTATGGCTCGCCAGAAGCGCAGCGGCTTGCCGAGGTAGAACAGGTGCAAGGGCATTTTGAACAGCACGATCAGCAGCCAGCCGATGAGCGTCGCCCACCAATTGCCCGCGATCAGCGCAACCAGATACAGTCCCATGCCCAGTGCCGAGAAGACCTCCGCGAGCCACACGAGGCGTCCTTTGCGTTCGATCCACTCGACCTGTCGCATCGGCAGGACCATCCACTCATGGGGGACGATCCACTGACGTGACGTGCGTGCCTTCATTGCTTCGCCTCCCCTTTGACCGTGCTGCGGCCGAGCCTGCGCGCCGCATCGCGGTCGACCGTGCTCGCATGCTTCATGTTGTAGCCGGTGCGCGCATGCTCGGGCGCCTTGTTGGACGGAGCGCCGCCAATCCGGTAATCGATGTAATACACGGACGGATCGGTGCCGTATTCGGCCCTGAGCTGGAATCCGTTGTACTTGCGGATCAACTTTGAAACCTCGCTCTCGGGATCGTCGAGGTCGCCGAACGTAAGCGCCCGGGCCTGGCAGGTGTTCACGCAGGCGGGTGTCGCGTCGCGGTCGATCCCCGGCCGCCGGCCCTTCGCCATGCCGGCGTCGATGCGTTCCACGCAGAAGTTGCATTTCTCCGTGGTGCCCACCTGATGGGGATAGAGCTTCCGCCCCTTCCTCTCGAATCCCGTCTTGGCGTACCCCGGAAAGTATCCGGGGTCCTTGTCTTTGGAAAGGAACGTGCGGTTCTGGTAGGGGCAGGCGATGACGCAGTAGCGGCACCCGATGCACTTGTCCGAGTCGATCATCACGATTCCGTCCTCGCGTCGGTAAGACGCTTCGGTGGGACAGGCGTGCACGCAGGGGGGATCGGCGCAGTGATTGCAACGCACCGGATAAGTGGACACGTCCACGACGCCGCCTTCGTCCACCTCGTGAGCGATCAGCTTGGCCCAGGTCACATGCAGCGGCAGGAAGTGCTCGACCCTGCACGCTGCGACGCAGGCGTGACACCTCATGCACTTCGCCAAATTGATGACCATTCCCCATCTCATGCGCTGATCTCCTCTGGCGACTCACATGCCCGGACAGCGGCGTGTCTTGTGCTGATTTCCGTTGCGATCTTGGTGAATATCTGAGCGGCGTGCCCTTAGAACGCGGGATATTGTACGCGCGCCGTGCCGACTGCAACCTTGCGACGGATCAAGCGCGCGCGATTTCCATGACGGCATTAACCCGGTGTAATACTCGGGAATCGAACGAGGAACGAGCCTGCGAGGGTTCGCAGCAGCGGATATGGCGGCTCACAGGTGGCGCCCGTCGGATCAACGGTGCAGAATGTGCGACACGCCGTACAACGGCCGGGCGGCGCACGCCGTTCAGCGGGAGGTCCTGCCATGACATTCAACAGACGCTTTTTTGCGGAATCACTGGTCGTAAGATTGGGGATCGCGCTCGGGATCATCGTCGCGCTTGCGCTTGCCGCCACGATCAGCGCTACCGTGTTTGCGGAATTGTCGAGCGGAAAAGCCGCGGCGATCAATGTCGCCGGAAGCTTGCGGATGCAGTCCTACTGGATCACGGTGCAGCTGCTGCGTTCTAGCGATCACCGCCGCGCGCCGGCGGAACTGCGGCAATCGGTATCCGAATTCGAAGCGCGCCTCAAGAGCCCGCAACTCCTGGGCGGCGTGCCTGCCGATGGCGACAACCCGACCCGGCGCGCCTACGACAGGGTGTCATCAACGTGGTGGAATACGCTGAAACCCGCGATTGCTCGGGCAGTGACCGACAGTTCCTCGGCGGGCGACGCGTTCGTGGCGCGGATGGCCGCCTATGTTCTCGAAGTCGACAGGCTCGTGTACCTGCTCGAACATGATCTTGAGCAGCGAATCCAGACGCTGCGGATGATCCAGGGCGCAGTCCTGTTCGCGATCATCGTCGTGATGTTCGTGGCGTTGTATCTCATGCACGCCCAGGTCATCGTTCCACTGGCCAACTTGCTGCAATGCGCCCGCCGCGTGCGGGGCGGGGATTTTTCCGTTCGGGCCCAGCATTCCGGCGAAGACGAGTTGGGTCAGCTCGGGCAGTCATTCAACTACATGGTTGCCGATCTGTCGCGAAGCTATGCCACGCTCGAGGCGCGCGTCGAGGAGAAGACCGAGCAGCTCGCGCGCAGCAACGTGTCGTTGGAAGTGCTTTACAACACCACCCGAACGCTGGCCGAGAATCCATTGACGCAGGCGACACTCCTTGGAGTCATGCGTGACGTCGAGCGTGTCATCGGCATCAAAGCCGGCGCCATCTGCGCGCGCGAGGAACGCGACCCGCGCGGCTTCCCGATCGCCCTCAGAACCGATGCGAGGGATGGAACCGAGGGAGCGATCGAAGACAACGCCAGCTGGTGCGAACGCGAGCGCTGCCATGAATGTTTTGGTGACGGTGATAACCGCGTGCGGACCGTGGGCAACGGTGACGACCGCATGCTCTCGGTACCGCTGGTTGAAGGCGGAAGACCCTACGGCGTGATGCTGCTGCATCTGCCCGACGGGATCGAGATCGAGGATTGGAAGCTGAAATTGCTTGAATCCGTTGGTCACCATATCGGGGCTGCGCTCGCCACCGCGAAACGCACCGATGAGCGCCGCCGGATCGCGCTCCTGGAAGAGCGGTCGGTCATCGCGCGCGAGCTGCACGATTCGCTCGCGCAATCGCTGTCTTACCTGAAGATCCAGGTGGCCCGCTTGAAGCCGCATCTGGATGGCCGGAGCGCGCAGACGCAGACCGCCGATGTCGTCGAAGAACTCAAGGCGGGCCTCAACAATGCCTACCGTCAGCTGCGCGAACTGCTAACGACGTTCCGTCTTCGCATGGATGGACGGGGGCTTTCAGATACACTGCGCGACACCGTAGGCGAATTCTCCCAGCGAACCGGCATCGAATTCAGACTGCAGGATCGGCTGCTTGGCCATGAGCTCGATTCGAGCGAACAGATCCACGTTCTGCAGGTTGTCCGCGAGGCGCTGACCAACATCGAGCACCACGCGCAGGCGCACCGCGCAGAGGTCCGGCTGGCGGTGGAAAACGGGCACGTGCGCGTCACCGTCGACGATGACGG
>Ga0155953_1016_pt2 | contig 29804 bp, 26 predicted proteins | sample RifCSPlowO2_02_FD_107607 | JGI IMG/M metagenome (GOLD analysis project Ga0155953, IMG submission 107607) | Betaproteobacteria bacterium RIFCSPLOWO2_02_FULL_63_19
CCCGAAATAGTCCAGGCGGTCGTTCAGCGTGACCGCCAGGCAGGGCCCCTCGTGCATGCCGATCTTCAGCAGCATGTCTTCACCCCCCCTCTGCGCGTTTAGCCCGCGCATCGCTTCGCGCATGCGCAGCGCGGCTGCCAGTGCTCGCTCGGGTGTCGGGAACGTCGCCATGACCGCGTCGCCTATTGTCTTGACCACCGCACCCGCCTCGGCGGCGGCCACTTCGTTCAGCACGCCGAAGTGCGCGCGCACCATGTCGTACGCGACCAGGTCACCGACCCGCTCGTAGAGCTCGGTGGAGCCCTTCAGGTCCGTGAACACAAACGTCAGACTGGTGATCTTCAGCCCCTGGTCCACGTCCAGCGTATCGGTACGGTAGATGTCGTGGAAGGTCTGGTTCGTGAGCAGCCGCTTGGCCGTAAGGAACGTCCTGCGCCGGCCCAGCAACTCGTGCAGCGTGTCTCCGGCGATGAACACCCCGGGCAGCACGCGGGTGTCGGTGCTGTTTTCGAGTGAAAGGCGCAGCGGTCCCGGGCGCATTTCCACGGTTCCGGCGGGCGAGCGCACTTTGTTGTACACCAGCGAAAGGTTCTGCCGCTCGCGCGTCGGCTCGCCTTTCACGTCGATGAATTGGGCCGAGTGCGTCACCGGGTCGAAGACGATGACGAACTGCGGCGGAAGCTGGATCGACAGGATCGCCTTTTCCCCCGCGGGAAGCTCTACGGCATCGATGACGATGTCCTGTATCAGCCGCTCGAACTCCTCGTCTTCCGGGAACACGATGCCCGAACTCCAGAAGATCTGTCGCGCGTACTCCCAGATCGGCAGCGACTCCGGTGCGTGCGCGGCGATGCGCCGCACCCGCGGGTTTACCGTGAAAGCGACCTCGACCATTTCATCGAGCGTCGGTTCGTGGCCCGCTGCGCACAGCGCGCACGAATACGCTTCTTTGCGCACGGTCTTTAGCGTGGCATTGGAGTCGAGTACCCCGCCGCACCCCGGGCACAGCACGTTCCAGGATAGGTCGAACAGCCCGAGCCGCGCGGCGTGCAGGAATGCCGCGATTGCGCGCTCCTCGTTCAGGTCATTGGCCGCCGCGAATTCGAGTACGTTGACGCGCGAGAGCGCGCGGTCGGGCGCCTCGCGCACCAGCCGCTCGATGGCGGCCACCGTTGCGGCGTCCGCCGACTCGCGCAGCACCGAGAAGCGGGCTTCGGCTTCGCTCATGCGTGCGAGCTTACGCCGAATTCGCGGTTTTTCAATGTTCCCGGTCCCGGCGCCGGCCGCCGCGCGCACGCGCGTCCGTTCCGGGCAGCTACGCGGAAACCCGTATTGCGGACCTGCCGCGAGCGGGGCTGGCAACAATATGACCAAAATTGCACACGTAAACGCCAAAACGTACGTAATGTGTGAAATAGTCGAGCGTCGGCAAGTCGGTTTTTCACGCAGGCTTGATATCTAGACAGCATTTGTGCGCACTGGACCAGTCGTCGGAAACCGGTGTCGGCCTCGTCGGAAGATGTACAGATGAAGAATGCGTTGAACATGAACACAAAGACGTACGCGACCGCGTCGGCGGTTCGCGAGGAGTTCGCACTAAGCCGGTATGCGGTCGTGCGCGAGGTTGGGCAAGGGTCAACCGGCACGGTGTTTGAGGCGTTCGAGCGGAAGACCAGAAACCGCGTGGCGATCAAGGTTCTGCGCAATTCCCTGCAGGCCAATCCACGGGCCCGGGAGAGGTTCCTGCGCGAAGTCGAAGCGGCGAGTCGCGTCGACCACCCGGCAATCGTGAAGATTCACGGTTGGGGTTCCGGCTCCGATACCACGTATATCGCCATGGAGTACGTGGACGGCCAGCCGTTGTCGAAGCTGCTTTCGCCCATCGCGGCGTTCCCGCTGGACCAGACCGTTCGCATCGTTCATCAGCTGGCCACGGGTCTAGCGAGCGTGCACCGTGCGGGCTTGGTTCACCGCGATATCAAGCCGGACAACATCATGGTGCTCAAGGACGGCGCCGTGAAGCTGTCGGATTTCGGTGTGGTCAAGTTACCGGATTCGTCGCTCACTCAGGCGGGGGAGCTTCTGGGAACCCTGCATTACATGTCTCCGGAGCAGGCGCAGGGCAAGCTGAATATCAGTGGCCAATCGGATATTTTTTCCCTCGGCGCGGTCCTTTTCGAGATGCTCACCTGCAAGCGGCCCTTTGACGGCGACGGGCTCGGTGCGGCGCTGACGCAGCGCATCCTCCAGGCGCCGGTTCCCCCGGTCACGACGTTGAAGCTTGGAATTCCAAGTGTCTTCAATGCGATCGTCGCGCGTGCGCTTGCCAAGGATCCCGCGGACCGTTATGCAAACTGCGATGAGTTCGCGCGGGATTTGGCTCGGGCGATGCCGTTGCTGCGCCTTGGTTAGCGCCCGCCCTGCGGGCATGTTCCGGCACTACCGCTGCTACGTGAGAAGAATCGGTATCCGCGGCACGTCGGCCAGCCGCCACACCAGATCGATCACGCGCTGCATGTCCTCGCGCCTCGCCCCGTCTCTGTAGGCGCCAAGCCGCAGCGCCTTGTCCTCGATCTGCTCGCGGCTGAGGGTGTTCCCTGGATCGCCCCTTGGTTCATCCACGCGCGCCGTGAGCCGCCGGCCATCGAACGTTTCCACTTGCACCTTTCCGATCCACCGCGCCGGGTATGCGGCTTCCACTTCCGGGTCGAGTGCCATGGCGACCCGAGCACTGAATGCTCTAACCGCCGGGTCGCGGTAATGAGCGTCGAACTCGGCCAATCCAGCGCTGCCATGCACGGAGATCATGGCAAGTACCGTCCCCATCGAGAACTTGGACTGATGCACCGTCAACGGATCGGTCACCGGTCCCAGCACGTCGATGGCTGCCTGATGCACGTGCGCGGTAACCCGCTTGACATCGTCCGCGCGCAGCTCGTGCGCGGCCAGAACCTGCTGCAGCGCATCCGCCGCCGGATGTGTGTGCCGGCACGAGGCGTGGTACTTGAACGACGTTTCCGCGAGCGCCCATCGGCGTCCGAGCGCGTCCGTGAGGCGCGAGGCATCGGCGTCGCTCGAAGTCCCCGCGGCCAACCCCTGCAAACCATCAAGGATCCGCGAAGCGCCGGTCAACCCGTCCGCGGCAAGATAAGCGGCGCTGAGCCCCGCGCCTGCCGCATGTGCCGTATGCAGTTGCTTGGAGTCCGCGGCCTCACGCAGGAATTCCCACAGCCCGGCCGATTGCGTGCCTGCCGAGCCGAATGCATGGAGCATTTTCACCGCCGGCAGGTGCAGCAGCCTTCCCGCCGCGGCTGCTGCAGCGAAGGTGCCTGCGGTGCCGGTGGTGTGAAAGATCCTGTAGTGCGTGCGGCCGAGGAATTCGCCCACGCGTATGCCCACCTCGTAGCCCACCACTGCCGCGGTGAGAAGCTCTGCGCCGCTCGCGCCCAGCGCCTGCGCCGCGGCAAGGGCCGGCGGGAACACCACCGTGCCCGGGTGGAATACCGATCCGTTGTGCACGTCGTCCTGTTCGGCGAAATGCGACGCAGCCGCGTTGGCCATCGCCGCCATCAGCGGGCTTGAGCGCGTGCGGTGCACCAGAATCTCGCAGGGGCCGCCGACTGGCCCCATGCGCTCGGCATATCGCGCGATCATCTCGACGGGCGGCGCGCCCTTTCCCGCAAGCGCGCAGGCGAACCAGTCGAGCAGCAGCTCTTCGGTGCGGCGCTGCACCGTTACGGGGATGTCCTCGAAGTTGAGGCCGGCGGCAAATTCGGCGAGGGTCTTGCCTGGATGATCCGTGTGCATGACACGAGTGTACAGCGGTTGTCTACCCGTTCAGCTATCAGCAATCGCGCCGCTTGTCCCTATGATCGAGCGCGCATGTCGATGGCCAATTATTCGTGTTCAGAATGTTTACTTTGCATTACTATCCGCGGTGCCACGAATGCATATAGACCGCGCGGCTTTGCTGCGCAACATGATGGGGGAGATTGACTCCGTGCAACCCTCGCGCTCGACTGTCCTCCTGACCAGCCTTGCCGTGGTCACAATGACCTCGATCGGCATGAGCACGTTCAGCCTGTTCATGCCGCCGATACAGGCCGAGTTCGGATGGTCCCGCGCGATGGCCACGGTTCCCTACACGGCGGCGATGATCGGCTGGGCGGTGGGCGCGGTGCTGTTCGGAAAACTCGCCGATGATTTCGGCGTGCGCCGTGTGATCCTGGGTGGTGTCGCTCTGATGGCACTCGGCTTCTTGGGCATGGGGGTATCGCGCAATCTATGGGAGTTAGTCCTTACTTATGGGCTTATGACGGGATTGGCGATGGGCGCCTGCGGACTGTCCATCGTGTCGCTGTTGGTCTCGAAGCATTTCGAGGCGTCCGACCGGGGCTTTGCGGTGAGCGTGATTCAGGCTGCGCCGCCTTTTAGCGCGCTGCTGTTTCCGCCGTTGCTGTATCTGCTCATGTTCACATTCGACTGGCGCGTCGCCGCGCTTGCCTCGGGTGTTCTGCTCGCCTGCGTGGCGGTGCCGCTGGCGTGGCTGGGGGCGCGTGACCCTCAACACTTGGCCGGCGCGAGCCGCACCGGGGAACGGGCGGGCTGGGCGGAGTGCCTCCCGTACCTGCGCGATCGGCGCATGATCGTTTTGTTTGCCGCTCGCGTCTCCTGTGGCATCGCGTTCTTTCAGATCGCGCACCTGGTGGCGTTCACGCTGAGCAAGGGCTTCAACGCGGCCGCGGGCGCCACGGCGGTGAGCGTTTTCGGCGGTGCGGCCATCGGCTCAGCGCTGTTGTTCGGCTGGCTATCGGACCGCTACGGGCGAGCGAGGATGCTCGGGCTGTCGTATCTGGTGCGAGGGCTGGGTACGCTGCTGCTGGCGGCGAATTTTTCCAGTGAGTTCTGGTTCTTCATCGCGGTCGGCGTGGCGATCGGACCCACATTCGGCACCGTCGCGATCCAGAACGTAATGTTCTACGAAATGGTCGGTCCCCGGCTCGCCGGCGTGGTGCTGGGCCTGTCTTTCATCGTGCACCAGTTCGGCGCCGCTGGCGGACCGATGGTTGCAAGCATGGCATTCGACCGCACAGGCAGCTACGACGGCTTCATGCTGGTGATGGCGGGAATCCTTATCGTCGCGGGCCTGCTGGTGCTCGGGATCTCGGGGCCGGATGCGCGCATGCAGCGACGCGTACTGGCGCCGAGCGCCTCAGCGAGCTGAAGCCGTTTCGGCGCGGCCGAGCTGCCCGCAGGGGTTCTTCCCGTGCTTATTGCTTCATGCGCGCCGTCGAGTTCATCAATTTGCGCAGATCGGCTATCCACAGCGCCGCGGGCTGCGTATGCCCTAATCCCAGGCGCAGGCGGCCCTCGGAGTCGAAGACATAGGTGAGCGCGGTGTGGTCGATGGTATAGGACTTCCCGTCAGGAACCTTTTCGTAGTAGACGTGGAATTCCTTGGCCACCTCCCGAATGCGCTCCGGGGCGCCCCACAGCCCGACGAAGCTCGGATCGAAGGCGTGGGCGTAATTTCCAATGTCGGCGGGCTTGTCGCGCTCCGGGTCGAGCGTGATGGCGACCACCTGAATCCTTTGCTTTTCCGCGCCGAGCGCATTGCGCACCTCGGCTGCGCGCAGCAGCACCGTCGGACAGACTTCCGGGCAGTACGCATAGCCGAAAAACAGCATCACGTACCTGCCGCGCCAGTCGGCCAGCGAGCGTTCGCGCCCGTCGGCGTCGGTGAGGTGGAAGTCCCTGCCCCATCCGGCACCGGTCAGGTTGGTGCCGTTGTAGGTTGGCGTCAGCGAGTCGCACGCGGCGAGCATCGCCAGAATCACCGCCATTAGAGCTGTTTTCATACGGATCGAAGCGACACCCGGCCGTTTTGCGAGGGCTGCGATTCCATTATATGGCCGGGCGTACCGCTGGGGTGACGGTTTCGCGACCCGCGCCACCGCGTGCGGATCATGGCCGCGCTCCCGCGGGGGAGCGCGAGCGCTGGCATTGATCCTAGTCAAAGTCGCGCTGGGCGCGCTCGCTAGTCTCTACGGCGAGGGGGCTGGGCAATCCCGATCCAGTAACGCAGGTCTGGTCCGTTTCTGAATTCAGGGACCGAACCGGGCACGGGGGAGCTTACGCGCAGGATTTGATTTCAGACCGGAGGCCGCCGTGTTCGATCAACGCATCAGAAAGCTTATGGATCGGAAGAAGTTTCTGGTTGCTCCACCGGAAACGAGCGTCAGCGAAGCGGCGCGGCTGATGGCGAAGAAGAACGCCGGCGCGGTCATGGTACTCGAGGACAAACGACTGGTCGGAATCTTCACCGAGCGCGATGCCGTAATCCGCGTCATCGCCAAGGGGCGAGACGCGCAGAAAACCGCGCTTGCCGAGGTAATGACGCCGGACCCGCGGACGGTCGCTCCGGACGAAACGTACGGGCACGCACTGCTCATCATGTTCGAGAATGGTTTTCGCCACGCGCCCGTGGTTGAAAACGGCTTGCCGATCGGGATCGTTTCTGCGCGCAACGCGATGGACCCGGATCTGGAGGAGTTCGTCTCCGAAGCACATCGGCGCAAGTATTTGAAGCAGCATGCCTGATCCCTCCGGTCCGTGCGAGGGCCAACGGCGGTAACGGCGGATCGTTCGTCTGACCACGGTTATTAGGCCAGGGGCGGTCGATTCCCGTCGTTGATCCCAGCGAGCGGCGTCGCCGGCGTGCGCGCCGACTGAGGTAAGCTTCCGGCATGGCCGAGAGCAACGCCAGCGCGGCAGGCGCCCTGCGAGTACGGGACTTCAGGCTGTACTGGGGTGGCCTGATCGCGCAGGTCGGCGGCCAGCACATGTACCAGTTCACGCTGGGGTGGTTGGCATTCGAGATTACCGGCTCGCAGGCGCAGCTCGCTCTGATTCACCTGTGCGCGTTCGTGCCGCAGTTCACGCTGACGCTGCTTGGCGGAGCCCTCGCTGACCGCATCGATCCCCGCAGGCTGATACAAGGCGCTCAGTCTTTGTCGGCGGCCGGGGTCATCGGCGTGGGGACCATGGCGCTTCTCGGTCGGGCGGAACTCTGGCACCTCGCCGCGGGGTCGTTTCTGTTCGGTCTTGCCAACGCGATCGACGAGCCCAGCCGCGCGGCGTTCTTTCCACGCCTGCTCCCCAGAGCACTGTTGCGATCGGCGGTCCCGCTCATCTCCATGGCCTTCGGCGGCGCGCGCATCGTCGCGCCTTCGATCGCCGGTTTCGTGATCGCTGCCGCCGGCGCGCCGGCGACTTTCATGCTTGCGGCGACAGGAATCAGCGTGATGATCGCCGCCCTGTTCTTGGTACAGCCAGGCACCGGCAGCGCGCGCCCGCAGGGCAACCTGCTCGACAATCTCTCCGACAGCGTGCGATATATCCGCAACAACGAAGTCTTCACCAAGGTCCTTCTCGCCGCGCTGCTGAATGCGGCATTCGCCATGGGCTACGTGCACATGCTGCCGGTTTTCGCCAAGGACGTCCTCGGTGTCGACTCGCGCGGGCTCGGGATCCTCGCCTCGGCCGCCGGCATCGGGTCGCTGACCGGGTTGAGCACGTATCCATGGCTGCAGGCGCGGACTACGCCCCGGAACGTGATGGTGCATGCGCTCAGCGGCTATTGCGGTGTGCTGGTCGGTGTGGCGCTGAGCAACTCGTTCTGGTTTTCGTTTCTGATGCTGCTGGGCGCCGGGCTCTGCCAAGCGTATTTCATCACCAGCTGCCAAGTGGTCCTGCAGACGCTCGTGGATGACCAGTACCGCGGCAGGGTGATGGCGGTATTCACCCAGGTGTGGAGCCTGATGTTCCTGAGCGGCTTTCTGCTGAACTTTGCCGGGTCGCTGGCCGGTCCTCGCGCTGCGCTCGCAGGGGGAGCGGCCATCGTGCTCAGTTACGTGTGGCTGTCGCTGGTCAGGAGTACCGCGCTGCGGCGTCTGGTGCTGACGACCGGATCATAGCCGGACCGTTGCAGACCGACTGCATCTGCGACGGTCCGGTATCGATGGCGCGGCGGAACCACGCCGGGACGGCCCGTCGGGTCTCGATCGCGTTCGTTCGGTGCAATCACGCGCAGCGCACGTCGAGCAATGCTTGGCGGTGTTCTTCCTGCACTGCTCGGATCGCCCTGTCCAGCGCTGCAGGCAGTTCTTCGGCCTGCTCGACGCGCTCCCCGTACCCGCCGCAGGCGGTGACGACCGCGTCATAGCGAGGCTCGGGGTCAAGCGACACCAGAGGTATTTCCTGCTTGATCGCGATGCCGTCCGGATACATGGCGCGCACGGCGCGTTCGACTGCGCCGTAGCGGCCATTATTCAGCACCAGCGTCAACACGGGGGTGTCGTGCATCGCAGCGGCGTGATAGCAGGCCAGCGGATTGGCGAAGCTGTAGCTGCCATCGCCAAGGGTTGCAACCACCAACCGGTCCGGCGCCGCCAGTTTTACCCCGAGCGCTGCCGGCAGGCCCCAACCCAGTCCCCCGACCGGGCTGGAACCGAAAAAGCTGCCCGGCCGCGTCAGGTTCGCAGCGCCAGCGAGCAGCGAATACTCGTTGACGATGATCGCGTCTTTCGCACCAGCGCGCGCGATTGCCTCGGAGAGCGCTCGGCTTACCCAGGCCATGCCCATGGGTGTCGCGGCGCGAGCCGCGCGAATGTGGTTCTCCAGGGCCGCTCGCCGTGTGGCGCCCGCAGCCTCGATGCGCGAGCGCCGCTGCGCGATCACCGCCGGATCGGCGCCGGCTTTTTCCATCGCCGCGGTGAGAGCGGCCAACGCCCGGCGCGGCGTGCTCGCTATGCTCAGATCGCCGCGAAATCCGCGCGCCGGATAGCTGGCGAACAGCGGGTCGGTGCCCACCTGTATCACCGGCACACCAGCTGCCGGGGATTTCGCTTCCGGAATCCAGGGTACGTCGCAGTCGAGCACCAGGATCGCGTCGGCGGTGTCGAGCCAAGGCGCGGGCTCGTAGCCCGCGTGCATCGGATGCGCGCTGGAGATCGACAGGTAGCGCGACCGGTACTCGACGACCGGCCACGCATAGCGCTCGGCCAGTGCTTCGAGCAACGGTACGGCCTCGGGCTCGCTTCCGGCCCGCGCGGTAATCACCAGCGGATTCTGCGCTCGCGCCAGTATCGATGCGGCCTGCGCGATCGATTCCGGATCGGGTGATGGCGGTGCCGGCGGGTTCTGTAGCGGCGTGGCTGAAACGGCCGGCGCCACGGATTCGGCGAGTACCTCGCGCGGTAGCGACAGATAAACCGGCCCTTTCGGATCGCTGCGGGCAATGGCCAGCGCGCGATCGACGACGCTTTCCATTTGCTCGCCGCCGCGCAGCTCGTAGTCCCACTTCACGACCTCGCGCAGCATCGCCGCCTGGTCGAACATCTCCTGGGCCCAGTGTATGTTCTGCGAGCGGTTTCCGAACCTTCCGGTTTCAAAGAGTGGCGTGCGCCCGGCGGCCATCAATATCGGTATGTTTTCGCGCGATGCATTGATCAGGCCGCAGATCGCGTTGGCGGTACCCACGTTCACGTGCACCATTACCGCCTGCACCCGTCCGGTCACCAACGTCACGCCGTAGGCCATTCCCACACCGATGTTCTCGTGGGGCACCAGTACCGTTTTCGGCACGGCAAAACCATCCTGGCGCGCGCGCGCGAGGGCCTCGCAGATCGAGGCAAAATCGGTGCCCGGATTGGCAAAGAAATAGTCCACGCCGCGGCTGGCAAGCGTGCGCAGGAAACTCTCGGCTGCGCTGGTGACGGTTGCATTGTCTCGTTTCACTGGTTTCCCCATTTGGTGAGCGCCGCGCAGGGCAGCAGAACTTGCCCGGATTTCGTTCGCTTCGCCGCCCGCATGAGGCGTATCGGCGGTGCACGAGCCGGGTTGTCGCGGATTCTGCGCCCGATTGGTGGTTCCGGCAAACGCTGGCGCCAACAACTTGCTGCGCGGGGCTGCGCGAGCGCGGTGAGCCGATGTCCGGCACCGCGCTCGTTTCCCGTGATAGCGTTCCTCCTCGAACACCCGTCTCTGGAGTTTCGCATGGATGAAAAGCGCAAGGAAAGACGTCGCCATTCCGTCAAGGCGTATCTCAACAAGCGGTTTCTGAAAAGCGCCGATGCGCGGCCGCTGCGAATCCTCGCCGAATACCTTGAACCCCGAAGCCGTTTCACGCGCCTGAACATCGACGACACCATCGTGTTCATGGGCTCGGCGCGGTTCGTTTCGCGCGAGCAGGCGCAGACCGCGGTGAGCGCCGCCGGAAGCGGCGAGGGAGACCCGGAACGCGCGCGTGAACAACTGGCGATGTCGCACTATTACGAGGCCGCGCGCGAGCTCGCGCGCCGCCTCACGGAATGGTCCAAGCAGCTTGCGGATGACGAGCGGCGCTTCGTGGTATGCACTGGCGGCGGGCCCGGCATCATGGAAGCGGCGAACCGCGGTGCGTCGGAAGCCAAGGGCCTGAACGTAGGGCTGACGATCTCATTGCCGCGTGAGGAGTTCGACAACCGCTATGTCACGCGCGAGCTGCTGTTTCACTTTCACTATTTCTTCATGCGAAAGTTCTGGTTCGTCTATCTGGCTAAGGCACTGGTCGTGTTTCCGGGCGGCTTCGGTACGCTCGACGAACTGTTCGAGATCCTCACACTGGTCCAGACGCGCAAGATGAAGAAGCATTTGGCGGTGGTTCTGTTCGGTGCACAGTACTGGAACAAAGTGATCGATTTCGACGCGATGGTGCGCCACGGCACCATCGACCGCGAGGATGTCAGTCTGTTCCATCGCACCGATTCGGTCGACGATGCGTACGAGTTCGTCAAACGCCACCTGGTCGAGCACGGGCTCGCCGAACGCGGCGCAACGTTATAGCAACGCCGGCTATTTCAGCTCGCTGCCGGCGCGAGCATGTCCGGCGCGAGATAAGCGCGACGAAATGCCTCGAACGGCAGCGTATCCGCGGCTTCGATATAGCGCTGTTCCTCGATCGATTCGCGCGCGAATCCGGCGAAACGCGCCTCGAGTTCAGCCGAAAAAGGCAGGCCAAGCAACGCGGCGCGGTGCGCGGTAGAGTGTGCAAGAACGAAGTCCGTGTACGAGTTGCGATGGTTTCGTTCCATCTCCCGGAGGACGTGCGCCGAGGGCACCAATTCGGAATCCGCGAGCGCAGCCATGCCCCATTCGAGCGCTTGGCGATACAGGCTCCGGCCTTCCTCGCCGCGGGACATCGCCGCGTCGACCGCCGCCTCGTCCAGGGCCCGCGCGATGGGTTCGCATTCGGCGAGCAGCCTGCCGCCCCAATCGGCGAGAGCGATTTCCCGGCCGTTGCACTGCAGCCTCAAGCCCGGTTCGCGCCCTCGCTCGGCTACGATTTCGTTGTTGCAGTGTATTTCATCGATTTCCCGCGGAGTGTCGGGCGGGCTTTCGCTGAGCAGGCAATGCAGGAGAAACACGTCGAGCAGCCGCATGGCGGGCTCGGTGATACCCACCGGCGAAAACGGGTCCAGATCCATCAGCCGCACTTCAACGTACTCTACGCCGCGCTCGCGCAGCGCATGCAGCGGCCGCTCCCCGCGCATGATACGGCGTTTGGGGCGGATCTTGCTGTAGAACTCGTTTTCGATCTGCAACAGGCTGGTGGAAAGCTGGCGATAATCGTCACCTTCGCGCAGGCCGATAGCCTCGTAAGGGGGATAGGGTTCGGTTAACGCGCTTTGAAGCGAGCTGGCGTAGCTCGCCAGACTGTTGTAGCTCACGCCAAGTGCGGACTGCGCATCGCTCTGGTATCCGAGCCGTCCCATGCGCAGTGTGGTGGCGTGCGGCAGGTATACCGTGCCGGGAGCAAGCGGCTGCAGGCGATGCGTGCGGCCTTCTACGAAGCTCGGACACACCGCCGGCGAAGCGCCGAATAGATAGAACGCAAGCCACCCATGGCGCCGGAAGTTACGCATCAGCGCGAAATACCCGGCGTTGGCGCTGTTTAAACCGGGCAACGCAGCCCAGGTGTCGTCCGGGAGCGAGAAGTTGTAGTGCAGCCCCGAGATGGTCTGCATACGCCGCCCGTAGCGGTGCGAGAGTCCGATTCGATACACGGTCTTTGCTCGCCCCAGGTTCGAGCTGCCGTAGCGGCCGATGGGAATGGCGTCTTCCTTCGGCAGGATGCAGGGCATGCTCGCGCACCATAGCATCTCCGCGCCGATGGCGCGGTATACGGCCTGATGGATCTGCGTGAGCTCGCCAAGGCAGGCCTCCACGCTCGTGTGCACGCCGGTGATCAGCTCGAGCTGCGATTCGCTGAAATCGGTGGTGATGCACTTGTGGGCCAGCGCCGAGCCAAGCGCCTTCGGGTGCGGCGTCGTGGCAAGTGCGCCGTCTTCACGCACGCGCAACGACTCCTTCTCGATTCCACGCTTTATGCCGCGGAGAAGGTGCGGGTCGAGCGAAAGCAGTTTTTCGAGGGTAGTACTCAATCGCGCTCCTTCGGTGCTTGGGGCAAATACGTTAGCAGACTTCGTTGCGGCGCGAAATCTGAACCGATGCGGGGAAGATCCGCAGGTCCCTGGATGCGCACGCGGGTTGATCCATTCGCCCGCCATCCGGCGCCGGGGTCCGATCGCCGCTTACTGCTTGCTGTATGTACTGCGACCCCTCTCTACTGTCCCGGGCGAAGTCAGGATAGAATTCCGTTCCGACAGCATTCTACGCGAGGGGCGCGATCTGCGTTGCGGCGAGACGAAGGTATACAGTTCCGCGGCCGCGTTGAAACTTGTTGGCGGTGAATCGGTCTGATTGCTCGTGATGAAGGGGGTCACAGTTTTGTGACAGACAAGATGGCCATGATTAGCAATAGCGTTTTCGGTAAGCAAGTCGTCCTCGATTTTGGCGTGGCGGGATCACCGACGACCGAAGCGCTCGCAATACAATTTCCCGCCGGATGAGGGCAGGCCTGACACGACTGTTGCCGACATGCGGGATCCAGCCTTGGCGAAAAGGGCTGATTCCGGTTCTCGCGCGTGGCGTTCTCGCCGTCGCGGCATCCGTCGCCTGTGTCGCGGCAGTCGCAGCCGGACCATCGGGCGCCAGCCTACTCAGCGCCGACGAGCAACTGGAGCGTGTGATCGCCGATGTGCGCCGAGGGGCGCTCGCAAGCGCGACGAGTGAAATCGACCGGCTGATCGCCCATTATCCGAATTTCAGATTGGCTCATTTGGTCAGGGGCGATCTGCTGCTCGCGCGAGTGCAACCGATCGCCGGTTTCGGCAACGCCTCGTACGCGCCAAACGAACGTCTGGAGGAGTTGCGGGCCGAAGCGCGCGCGCGGATGCATGCGGGCCGCGCCTTGCCACCGCCGAATCAGGTGCCCCGTTATCTGCTCAAGCTCGATGCGCGCGAACGCAGTGCAATTGTCATCGATGCCGGGCGTTCGCGCGTCTACGTATACCAGATGGAGGGCAGCACGCCGCGCCTGGTACGCGATTTCTATTCATCCATCGGAAAGTTCGGGATCGGCAAGGAACGCGAAAGCGACAAGAAAACGCCCATTGGTGTCTATCGCGTGACTTCATGGCTGCCCGGGCGAAAGCTCCCGGATCTGTACGGCAGCGGCGCATTCCCGCTCGACTATCCCAACCCACGCGACCGGTTGCTCGGGCGTACTGGAAGCGGGATCTGGATACACGGCGTGCCGTCGGATACCTACGCGCGCGCGCCGCAGGCGAGCGACGGCTGCGTCGCGCTCGCCAATCCGGACCTCGAGACACTAGCGCCCTATGTTAGGCCCGGTGCAACCCCGGTGGTGATCACACCACGTGTGGAATGGGTCACGCCAGAGGCATTGCAGACTGATCGTGAGGGCTTTCTCGTCGCGCTGGAGACATGGCGGCGCGACTGGGAAAGCAACGATGTCGAGCGCTACCTCACGCACTACGCGAAGACCTTTCGCACCGGCGACAAGGATCTCGCGGGCTGGAAGGCGCACAAACGCCGTGTGAGTGCCCAAAAATCGTGGATCAAGGTGTCGCTCAGCCAGTTGAGCGTGTTCCGCGATCCGGGAGCGAAGGACCTGGTCAGTGTCGGTTTCGACCAGAACTATCGTTCGAGCAATTTTTCCCAGCGCACGCGCAAGCGCCAGTACTGGGTTCGCGAGGGCGCGGCCTGGAAAATCGTCTACGAGGCGCCCGTGCGTGCGCCGGTGCTGGTGCTGCCCGAGTCCTATCCGGCGCGCGCGCGCGCCGGGCCTGAGACCGCCAAGCGATCGTAACCGAAGCCGCGTTAGAGGCGGTCACCGCCGCTCGATGCGCGCGCCGCGCAGCATTGCCGGTGCAGTTCGCGGCATGTCACTAAACGGAAAGGACATACGGGTATATGAGATTGACCGCAGCTCTGAGATTGGGTGTTTGGGTTTTGCTGGTCGGCCCCGCGATGGCGACACCGGCGGTGGACGCCGCGCGGCTGCACCAAGAGGCGATGGCGCAGGTCGTTCCGGTCCGCGGGCACCAAAGCCGAGTATCGCTCGAGGACAGCATCGTGAAGCTCGCGCAGGAAGGCGCGATTGACGCTGGAAAACTCGATGCCCTATACGCCCGGCGTGGCGGGGTACCTGAGGCGCTGAAAAGCATTCTCACCACGTCTTCGCGTGCGTCGATGCTGCTTACCGAGGCGAGCGCGCCCCTCTACGTGAACATGCTGTGGGCGCTGGGGCTCGCGAACCGCATGACAGTAAACAACACCAGCCCCCTAAACGGACCCTCGCGCTTCCGATTTGCCTCCACCGGAGGTTGGACACTCGGCAGGGAACCGGGCGGTTCCTACTTCAACCGGTTCCCGATCATCCCCCTCACCCCGCAGCAGGAGGCGCTTGTGGCCCGAGTGGCCCAGCACAGTTTCCGTCCCTGCTGCGACAACTCGACGTTCTTTCAGGACTGCAACCACGGCTCTGCTCTACTCGGACTGCTTGCGCTCGGCGCATCCCAGGGATTGAACGAGGAAGAACTTTTCCGCGAAGCGCTCGCATTCAACTCGTTCTGGTTCCCGCACCAGTACGCTCATATCGCGCTTTACTTCAAGTCTGTGAAGGGTGTGGCGTGGGAGGATGTCGACCCGCGCACGGTGATGAGCGCAAAGTTTTCGAGCGCAAGCGGATGGCAGAAGAACGTGGCCCAGGAATTGCAGGCCCGCGGCCTGCTGCCGCAACAAGGCGGATCCGACTGCAGTGTCTGAAGTTTTTCGCCTTGGACCCAGCGTCAGGAAACCCGCTCTAACGCGGTCGGTCCAACTCGCCGGTGAGATGTTTACCGGGCGAAAACTAGGCAACCCGAGGAAATCTCCTACTCAATCACGCTCGACTGCGACTGGACATTCGGTCGATTCGCCGACAAAAGGCAGATGAAGAAACCCGATCGTGAATAACTGCGACGGACGCGCCAGCGTCGTCGGCGCATGCGCGCAGCGACCTTCGCCGTCGTCGGCGTTCTCGTGCTCTGCAGCGCCGACTATCTGCTGGTGAAGGCCTTCTGGAAGCCGGAACTGCGTCTGATCGCCGGCAGTGTGATCGACGTCAGCGCCGAAATGGGCGGATTCAATATGAAAGTGGTGCGCGTCCAGGTCGGCGAGACGTGGCGCATCAAGAGCGGGCGGGGCGAAACACCAGGAAATACTGGGCCGGCAGGAAACTGTGCTCCTGCTCGAACGCATACCCTGCGCTCTTTAGCTCCGCCTTCACGTGCTCCGGCGCAATGCGCGCGCTTTGCGGTGGCCCTTCGCGCGAATTCATGCTGTGGTCGATGATGGCAATGCGCCCGCCCGGCTTGAGCGAGCCGCGCAGATTGCGGAAGTAGTGCTCGCGATCGGCGATATGATGAAAAACATTTACCATGACGATGAGGTCCGCCTTTTCGGGAAGGCGCGGGTCGGTTGGCGTGCCCAGCAGGGAGTTGAGGTTTTTCAAGCTCTCGCGCTCTGCACGCTCGGTCAGATACTTCACCATGTCCGGCTCGATGTCCACGCCGTAGACGCGGCCCTTGGGTACCGCGCGGGCAAAGCGCACTGCAAAATAGCCGGTACCCGAACCGATGTCGGCGACGACCGAGTCTGGCTTGAGCGCGAGCGCGCGGATCACTTCACGCGGTTTCTGCGATGCGTCGCGTTTGGGATCGTCGAACGACTTCGCCCACTGCTCGGCGCCGCTGAAACCGTGATCCATGGTGTGAGGTGATTGGGCCGCTGAGGGGCCCGCGATCAAGACGCCCAAGCCAATACAAAATGCCACCCGGCTTGCGATTTGATTCATCTTCTCTCCTCGGTGGTTGAAAAACGATCCGCGTCGCACCGTTACCATTCTGGATTCGCTCATAGCCCAGAACCTATCTCAAAGCTGTTGCCGTGAGGAATGCCGGGTTCTGCAATCGGTACACGTACGTAGCGCCGGGGAATTCGAGGAAACGTGCGCGGTCAAGGCGACGGGCTCTTCCCTGATCGATTCTGCAATATTCTTGCTGATGAGCAACAGCGACGCGAAAAGCAGCACAACGCTCAAAATGCCGAATTCCTCGCCGTTCAGCGGCAGCGCAGCCAGCGCTCCAGCGGCCCCGAGAGACGGAAGGGCCACGCCCAGGATCAGCGAACCGCAAGCAGCGCAGCCAACGCCGAGCACACCGCTCGCAACGGCGCCGGAACTGATGGCGATGTTCTGTCCTGCCGCGGCAACGCGCCTTTGCTTGACCAAATAGGCGATCATCGCAGTGGTGAGCCCGAAGAGGACGGCGAGCGCGATGTACGAAGGATAAGCGAATACCTGGAGGAATGCGATGCGCAGATTTTTCGGGTGGCGTGTCACGGGTCACTTTTTCTCGAGCGCCAGTTCAACGAGTTGCTTGACGGCTGCATAGGGCTGCGCTCCAGAGATCGGATAGGTCTTGCCGCTCTTGGACACAATGATGCTCCAGGGCGTGCCTCGACCTCCGGAGGCGGTGGCCTCTAGAACGTCTTCCGCGACGCGCCGATCGTGCCGCCCGCTCGCAAGGCACGATGCAAACTGTGCCTTGTCGAGCCCGATCTCGCTGGCGATTCGCGGCAGCACCGCGTCGATATCCGTGCGGTTGTTCGACGGAGTCAACTCAAAGAACCGATCCGCGAATTTCCAGAACGCGTCGTTTCCGCCGAGCTCGGCCGCGCATTCCGACGCTACCGCCTCTTTGCGCGCCTTGACTGGATGGAGCTGATCAAGCGGGAAGTGGCGGTACACCCACTTCACCTGACCCTTGGACTCGTCCACCAATCGCTTCACAGTCGGGTGGAAGCGTTTACAAAACGGGCATTCGAAGTCGGAGTACTCGATCAACGTAACCGGTGCAGCGAGATTCCCGCGAATGTGGTCGCGGCCCGCGGAGACCGGCCGCAACGCGGCGGCCCGCGTACTCGCTTCGCGCTGCTCACGTCGCATTGCCTCGGCGCGCTGTCGTTCCAGGAACCGGGCGATGCCGGCGTCAACCGCCCGGTCGACCGCGCCGCTCTCGCGCAGTTGCTTGATAACCGCATCCTTGACTCGGTCGACCAATGCAGCGTCAGCGGCGTTTCGGTCAGGCGTTTGCGCACTGGCGGCTGCGGCGAACAGGACCAGCCCGGCCATCATTACTGTAGAGTGATTTGCGATCGACATGATTTTTGCTCTCGTTGTGAACTGGTTCATGCTCCGTCCCTCGTATCCTGGTTAATTCTCACTGGGCGCCTGTCATGGACGAACGTGCCGGCCGAGAAACGTAAAGCATGGCCACGAGGCCGTTCCTTTCATAATGGGCGACATAGCCATCGGTCCCCGCAATCCCTTTTCCATGAAGCCGATCGATCGCCTGTAGCGCTTCCTTGCCGCGAAGCGCGTGGACAAGCTGAAGCGCGCCCACAGCCTCGGGCGGCTCCAGCTTCGCCGCTTGCGCGTACGCCGAAAGGGAATAGACCAAGAAGGCGATACCAACTGAGGTGCGCACATCCCGACCGGCCGTCCTGTTTAACACTTCCTTCAATCCTCGATAATCAGTCATGCATCAGTTTTTCACGGGGCACTCCGCACTGGGTTTTGCATTTTCAACGGCAGAACCCGACCAATTGCCCCATTTGGGCAGACAGAAACTCCTTGCACGGGCCATGCGAGCTGCATCCCGCCATACGTTCCTCCTGGCGCCTGCGCAAGAGCAGCCACAACACGCCGGCCGCCAACAGCAGCCAGATCCAATTGTGCAATAACCATTCCATGACAAGACCCCCAACGAGCAGTCCCGCTTAGCACACTCGAAAACAGCCTACAGAGCGAACCGAATGGCAACGAGCAAGGCCAGTCAATGCGCGGTCACTTCTTGGACAAGGTCCCCATGATCCAAGACCCGTTGATACCGATCAACGTGAGGCGATCCCCTTCTCCCAGGCAACGATAGCGATGCATATTATGCGTATCGATTACCGTGATCCGGCTTCCGTTCGCCAGCTCGATGACGTTGTGGCAATGGCTCAGCCCCTCAGCGTCGATATCGCAGTCGGTATCGCTTTTTACGGTTCCGGTAATGCGCTTACCGGTTTCCGGGGCACTTCCGTGCAGGACCTGCAGCAGGTATCGCCCGTCACGACCATTCTCTTGCCACGACTTCATTGCCACCCCGCGAGGAATTGGCGGCTGCTCGACTGCGGCCTGCACATTGCAGGAATACAGCGAGGCCGCGATCAGCACGAATATGCCAAGCAGCAATCGACTTACTGGGTAAAACGTGGATTGAATTATCACTTTGTATTCCTTCCTATCTTGGTTGAACCGTGCGCCTCGAATCGCGGTAACCCCATCCGGGGAACATTGGAAACGCAAGTTGCTGCGAGTTGATTCACGTTGCTTGGTATTTCCGCGTCGAGCGCCTGCGCAGCCTAGGCCCGAGGTTTCCGGGGCGGCGCTACGGCGGGTGTTCTTTGCGATCGATCGGCTGATAGCTTCAACTGCCGGCATCCGGTTGCGTCCGCCCCCGCATTTAGTCTGAAAACCCCCAGTCTGGCGCTTCGCGCTTATCGTAGACATGACGGCATGATTACGCATTTGTAACGAAAGTCATCGCACGGTCAGGTTGCGCGAGCCGAGACACAGAACGCCGCCAAGACCGTCGGGCCCTGGCCGCCGCAATGATCGAAGCGCATCGCGGCGGCGCGCGCGCCACGTCTCATTGCTTACAGTTATGTAATGTCCTGGTCATGCCCAAGATAGCGGCACATTATTAATCTTGACGACCAACCGGCTGTTTCACCGAACGAATTATGGTTGAAAACATTCACATTCCAGGGTGATTCAAGTATCCAAAGCGTATGCCACATATGAACCCTCGCAACTCGATAAGGTTTCTGCTTTCTCATCTCGTCGGCGCGGCAATGCTTTTCGGCGGCGCGACATTCGCCGCGGATTTGACGTCGCAAAGCAGCGAAAGCGCCGGCGTGACGATTGCCGTCAAGCCGGTGGACGTTTCCGCCAAAGCGACCACCTGGTCGTTCCAGGTTACGCTCAGCGCGAACAGCCAGGACCTGAGCGATGATCTGGTGCGCACCGCGTACATTGTGAACCGCACCGGCAAGAAGAATGAGCCGCCCGCCCGCTGGGAAGGCGACGCCCCGGGTGGCCGCCTTCGCAAGGGTGTTCTCCGCTTCAAAGCATTGTTGCCGCTGCCCAAGGCGGTCGAGCTGCGCATCCAGCGCGTTGGTGAGAGGGCGCCGCGCGTGTTTCGCTGGGACCTGGACTGTCCCTGTACAGACGCGACAATGCACCCGTCCTGACCGGCGCTGAGTAGATGCGGTGCGCGATTGGCAAGGTGCCTGGCGTGTTCTTGCGGCTAGGTATGTTGACGACGGTCGCGATGCTGGTACGGCTTCAGAGAGCCGGCCTGCGAGTGTTAGCGTGACCGCGATCGCGGCCGATGTATGCGCGGTATGGGCGCGAGTCTTGGTCACGACGGCTTTGTTGCTGAGCGCGCCGGCGGTGCCGGCGGCAGATACGCCGCGCGATGCGGGGGCAGACAGAGCCGAAGCGCGCTTCGCGCGCGTGCTACAAGGGATGACCAGCGGCAAACTGCCGGCTGCGCTCGAAGAGATGGACCGCCTTGCGGAGCGCTACCCCAACTGGCGCCTTGCGCACCTGGTGCACGGGGACCTGCTGCTCGCCCGCACCGCGCCGATCGCGGGATTCGGCAACACAACCAATGCAACAGGCGAGCGCCTAGAAGACTTGCGTGCGGAAGCCTTGGCCCGTTTGCGCTCCTTGCGCGACCCTCCGCCCGCCGACAGGATTCCCCGCTACTTGTTGCAGTTCGACTCCAGCCAAAACAGCGCCATCGTGGTTGACGCCAGTCGATCGCGCGTCTACGTATACGAAAACGCCGAGGGCACCCCGCGTCTGATGCAGGATTTCTACTCTACGCTTGGCAAAAACGGGGTAGACAAGCTGCGCGAGGGGGATCGCAAGACGCCGCTGGGCGTATATCACGTGACCGCCAGGATTCCCGGCAGCAAGCTGCCGGACCTCTATGGCTGGGGCGCGCTCCCGATCAGCTATCCGAACGAATGGGACCGCATGTCCGGTCGGAGCGGCTACGGCATCTGGCTGCACGGGGTTCCATCGGACACTTATGCACGCGCACCGCGGGCGAGCGACGGTTGCATCGCTCTTGCCAATACGGATATCGCCGAACTGGCGAAGCGCGTGCGGGTCGGGGTGACTCCGGTGATCATTGCCGATCAGATTGAATGGACGACGCCCGGGGCTCGGCGCGACGAGCGCGAGGCGTTCATGGCCGATTTGGAGGCGTGGCGCCTCGATTGGGAAAGTCTGGATGCAGGGCGCTACCTCGCTCACTATGCGCGGCGATTCCGCTCGACCGGCATGGACATCGCCGCCTGGAGCGTGTACAAGCGCCGCGTCAATACCTCCAAGCGCTGGATCAAGGTCTCGCTCGACAACGTGAGCCTGATACGTGGTCCGGGACGGGAGGCGCTGATGGTGGTCACTTTCGACCAGGACTACCGCTCGAGCAACCTCGACCAGAGGACACGCAAACGCCAGTACTGGATCATGGAGGACGGTCGTTGGCGCATCGCCCATGAAGCTCCCGTCACCGCCGCCGGCTTCGCACTGCCCGAGTCGTTTCCGCGGCAGCGCGTATCGTTTGTGCAAGGCGGACGATAGATCGCCGGGCAAACGCGGCGGCCCCAACGCGCGAGAAGGCAATTCGTACGGCCAGCGGCGCGGTCGGTAGTTTCCGCGATAAGCAGACGCGCCTGGCGTCCGATGAGAGGTGAATTACAGAAAAGTAATTCGCGCGTTAAGTCCTTGTCGAAGGTGTTCCCGCATGATACGGATATTGAACACGCGTCGCGGTCGCAATAAATGGGCGCGACTGCGCAGTTTATCGGTTAACCCGTTACCTTCGAACGTCACGTTTCACGCCCCATACCCGGGACGGGATGCCGCTTGAAAGGGGCAAGCGCAGGAGGAATCAAAGGTCGAGATGGATGAATCAATGCGCATGGAACGCGATCCGGTCTGTGGAATGATGGTCGGCGAATGGGAGCGCCAGGTTGTGTATCGCGGCGTGGGCTACGCGTTCTGTTCGCAGCAATGCCGCGAGCGCTTTAGCTCCAGCCCCGGACTGTATGTGCGACGGCGCAGGTTGGCGCCGAAGCAGATAGGCATGGAAGTGATCAAGCACAGACGTATCGTGCTGGACGTGCCGCTCACACACGCCGAATTCGTCGAGTTGAAACGCGCCTTGCTGTCGATGATGGGCGTGATGGAAGTTTGGTCCGACAAAGAAACGAGCGATGTAGGCGGCGGCATGCAGACGCTTGAGTACCATGCTCAAACGTTCACGCGCATCGATGCGGTGGAAATAAGCTACGACTTGCTCCAGGCGACAGCAGCGCAGATCGAACGCAGGCTTGTGGACCTGAACGCGTTACCCCGTAACGGATGGGGCGAAAAACTGCAGCGGGACTTCATTCACTACATGGAAAGGTGCGAGCTGGACGATCTCGAGGCTTACGATACCGATCCGGTTCGATGGGGCCGCGGCACCCGCCGCGTGGCGTCCTGATTTCAAAAAGCTACTGGAACGAAAACGAACCTCAGAGTCCTCGATCGTGGCGGACAATTCTGGCCAGCGCGGTTCACGCCGGTTGGACAGCTGCAAACCTGATCCCGAATCCTATCGCCCCGTCTGCCGCGGCAGACATTAGAGATGAACAGCGTGAGACGAAAGGTGACCGGTCTGGCGCGCATTACGCCGATTCAGGAACCTCGAGAACGTAACCCATGCCCCGCACGGTCACGATGAGCTTGGGCTCGTAATCGTCGTCCACCTTGGCCCGAAGCCGCCGCAGGGCAACCTCGATCACATTGGTGTCGCTGTCGAAATTCATGTCCCAGATTTGCGAGGCGATCAGCGAGCGCGGCAGCACCTCGCCCCGGCGCCTCAGCAGGAGCTCCATCAGGGCAAATTCCTTGGCCGTGAGTTCAATTCGTCTGCCGCCGCGCGTCACGCGGCGACGCAGTAGATCGAGTTCCAGATCCGCGGCCTTGAGCACCTCGGGTTCCGTGGCTTTCCCGCGGCGCAACAGCGAGCGCACCCGCGCAAGCAGCTCGGAAAATGCAAACGGCTTCACCAGATAGTCATCTGCGCCCAGATCCAGGCCCTTGACGCGCTGCTCGACCTGGTCGCGCGCGGTGAGAAAAAGCACGGGTGTGTTCTTGCCGGCATTGCGAATTGACTGCAGCACGCTCCATCCGTCCAGCGTCGGTAGCATCACGTCAAGCACAACGAGGTCATAGTGCTCGGACAGCGCAAGGTGCAGGCCGTCCGCGCCGTCCCGGGCGAGATCAACCACGAAGCCGGCTTCCGAGAGGCCTTGCCTCAAGTAGTCTCCTGTTTTTTGCTCGTCCTCGACGATCAGGATTTTCATCGTTGCCCTCCGCGACCCATTCGCCTGCTTGCATTGTGCTTGAATCGCGCCGCCCGGCGCGAAATATTACAGAGATGTAATGGGCGGGTCAGCTTTCGGTTAGGCATCCGCCGCCAACGTGCACGGACCGTTAAGGCGACGCCCGCCGGGGAAGACTTTGTCGCGGCCTACCTTGACTGGATGGATTTGGTGCAGCAGGTCAGTGCGTCCGACACTCGTTGCCAGGCTACTGCGTTCGCGAGGGTCCCTGGTGCAGTCGTCAATTCCGCGGGAGGGCTGAACGCGATCAGAGACGCTCTAGTGATCGCGTTGCGCGATGAATCGGACCGCATTCAGACTCTGCGGCGAATTCTGGACGCGGGCCATATAACGCCAAGCACGGCCAAATGTGCCGCTGAAGCCTTGGACCATGCAGAGCAGCTCCTGGCGGAGGAACGACGCGCATGGCGGGCATTGGTGGTGCTCAGCCGCCGGGATCAGTCGCAGTGTTCCACGGCGCAGCGACCCAATAAAGAAAACCAATGGTGGCCGCGCAGCCTCGAAGACGTCGCGGCCGAGGTGCGGGCGCTGACGGACACGGTGCGGGCATTACAGGTTTTGTCGCGGACCTCATCGCATCGGGGCGCTCTGGTAAGCCCGACCTGATACGCAGGCGAAGGCGGCGGAAACGCACCTATCCTCTCGCATTGACCGAGACCGCAAACAGGGGAGGCGTCGAACTCCTGATCGTTTTGGCGAGCACCAATGGACTTCTGACTACCGCGATGTCGGTCGGCGTCAACAGATGACCGGCTTGGTGGCGTGACGGAACGCGGGCAAGTGACCCGAACGACCATTGATTACGGAAAAGTAATTTCCGCGTCAGATTCCCGTCGGGCAAGCGTGTGCATGATAACGATATTTCATCGATCCCGGCGCGTTTGCTGCTTCTAAATAACCATGAGAAGTCATGGAATGGCTATCGCAAAACTGGCTTTGGTCGGTGTTCGGTGTTGGCATCGTCCTGATGATGCGCCGCGGCGGCCATGGAGGTTGCTGCGGCGGCGGCGGGCACGGCGGGGGCGACAAGCGCCCTGAGGGCGACGCCCATTCCAAGGACGCCGTTGTCGGCACTGCGAGACACCACCACTAGAAGATATCCGTGGCGCGGCGGTCTCCCCAGGGCCTCTGCGCCGGACCACCGCGCGGTGGCGTCGGGATCTGGGGGATCGAAAGGGCGACAAAGCGGATGCAACAAGCAACTCAGACACCTGCAAGAACCAATGGCTTGACACCACGTTCGGGAGCACCCTACCAATGATTCCCGAACTCGGGCATTTCGCCCTGATTCTCGCCTTTTCGATTGCACTGGCGCAGGGAATTTTCCCTCTGCTGGGCGTTGCTCGCGGTAACTTGACGTGGACGCGTATGGGGCATACCGCGGTGTTCGGGCAGTTTCTGTTCATCGTCATCGCGTTCGGCGCGCTGACGCACGCGTTCATCAAGAACGATTTCTCGGTGCTCTACGTCGCATCGAATTCCAATTCCATGCTTCCAGTGCAGTACCGTATCGCCGGCGTCTGGGGTGGGCACGAGGGCTCCATGCTGCTGTGGGTGCTGATCCTTGCAGGGTGGGGGGGAGCAATCGCACGTTTCAGTCGCCATATGTCCGAGGAATTCGTCGCCCGCGTGCTCGGGGTAATGGGATTGGTCAGCGCGGGTTTTCTCGCATTCTTGCTGCTTACATCGAACCCGTTTCTGCGGCTGATTCCGGCGCCGCCCGACGGTCGCGATCTGAATCCGCTGCTGCAGGATATCGGCATGGTGCTTCATCCGCCGATGCTCTACATGGGTTACGTAGGGTTTTCGGTCGCGTTCGCGATCGCCATCGCCGCGCTGCTCAGCGGGCGGCTCGACGCGGCCTGGGCCCGCTGGTCGCGTCCCTGGACCACGCTCGCCTGGGTGTTTCTCACCCTCGGCGTCGCGCTCGGCAGCCTCTGGGCCTACTATGAACTGGGCTGGGGCGGATGGTGGTTCTGGGATCCGGTCGAGAACGCCTCGTTCATCCCATGGCTTGTCGGCACGGCATTGATCCATTCGCTTGCGGTGACCGAGCGACGCGGGGCGTTCAAGGGGTGGACCGTGCTGCTCGCGATTTTCACGTTTTCCTTCAGCCTCCTCGGTACATTTCTGGTGCGCTCCGGCGTGCTTACCTCGGTACATGCATTCGCCACCGATCCTGCGCGCGGCATTTTCGTGCTCGTGTTCCTTGGTATCGTGGTCGGCGGCGCTTTGCTGCTGTTCGCCTCGCGTGCCCATCGTATCGGTCTGGGCGGGAGCTTCCATCCGATTTCGCGGGAGTCGATGCTGCTGTTGAACAACGTCATGCTGGTGGTAGCGGCGGGTTCGGTGCTGCTCGGCACGCTCTATCCGCTGGTGCTGGACGCACTGGAGTTGGGCAAGATTTCGGTGGGACGACCCTATTTCGAGGTGGTTTTCATTCCGCTGATGGCGCCGGCGATGTTCCTGATCGGAGTCGGCCCGATGGCGCACTGGAAGAAAGCGAGCTTGCCCAATCTAGCGACGCGCCTGCGATGGGCTTTCGTCGTTGGCGTGGTGACCGCGCTATTGGTGCCGCTCGCGATGGGAAAATGGAGCGCGCCGGTAAGTCTGGGCATTTTGTTGGCCGCCTGGATAGTGGCGAGCAGCGTGGCCGGCCTGCTGGAACGCCTGCGCCAGTCCCGCGATTCGGTGGGCCTGCTCGCGAAGCTCGGCGCCAACTCGCGCAGTTACTACGGTATGCTGCTGGCGCACATCGGCGTTGGCGTGTTCATCGCCGGCGTAGCGCTGGTTCAGGGCTACGAATCCGAAAAAGACGTGCGCATGAGTGTCGGCGACAGCATCGAAGTCGGAGGTTACCGCTTCCGGCTCGATCGCCTTTCCGAGGTGCCCGGCCCCAACTACACGGCGTCGCGCGGCGAGATCAGCGTCACCAGGAACGAGCGTGCCGTGACCCGGATGTATCCGGAAAAGCGTACCTATCGCACGCAGCAAAACCCGATGACCGAGGCGGCGATCGATTGGGGTTTTTACCGCGATCTTTACGTGTCATTGGGTGAGCGGCTCGACTCGACAACCTGGCTGGTGCGAATTCACCACAAGCCGTTCGTCGAATGGATCTGGTTGGGTTGGCTGATGATGGCACTGGGTGGCCTTCTCGCCGCTCTTGACCGCAGGTATCGCGTCAGCGTGGGAGCAAAGCATCGTGCGCCCGCGTCCGCGCCACGCCTGATCGAGCCGGTCGGCGCGGTGGCCCGATGAACATGGCACCCGCTGGTCACAGGATGCTTGAGAGGGCGAATCTGATCATGCGCATGTTGTTCGCGGTCGCGCTGCTCGTGATGGTCCAAGTTGCGGCGTTTGCCAGGGAGGCGGCACCCGCAGCGGACGATCCGGCGCTGGAAGAACGCCTGATGACCCTCGCCGCGGGACTTCGCTGCCTGGTATGCCAGAACCAGACGCTTGCCGAATCGCAGGCGGACCTGGCGGTGGATATGAGAAACGAGATGCGCAAGCAGATGCGGCGCGGGGCAAGCGACCAGGACGTGATCGATTTTCTGGTCGCGCGCTATGGTGACTTCGTGCTCTACCGGCCGCCGCTGAAAGCCACCACTTTGCTGCTGTGGTCCGGTCCGGCGATCCTGTTGCTTATTGGTTTGGCATTCATGGCACGCAGTCTGGGTCGGCGCCGCGGGCACATCGTCGAGGCGCCACTCACAGAGACCGAACGTGCGCGAGCACAAGCATTGCTCGGCGCAGACAGCGAAGCGGAGCCATCATGACAGCATTTTGGTTTATCTCTGGAGCGCTCGCCGTCGCGGCGTCCCTGTTCGTCGCGTTGCCGCTGATGAAAAACCATACGAGGTCCGCCGTCGCCGGATCGGGCGGCAAACTGAACGTTTCGGTGTATCGCGATCAACTCGACGAACTCGACGAAGATCGGCGCACTGGAAGGCTGGATACCGATCAATACGACGAGGCGCGCGGCGAGATCGAACGCCGGCTCGTCGAAGACCTGCCTGATGCCCAGGCGCGCGCGGTGCCGCCGGCGCGACGGCGCCCTCCCGCCGTGGCGATCGCGGCGGGTATGGCGGTGCCGCTGCTGGCGGGTTTTCTGTATATTGCGCTCGGTAACCCGGCGTCGATGTGGCCGCAGGCGCGTCCGAATACGAGTGGCGCGCATCAGCTCGATGCCGCGATCGGGCAGCTCGCCGCGCGCCTGCAAAAGAATCCGGAAGACGGCAAGGGCTGGATCATGCTGGCGCGGTCGCAAGCCGTTCTGGGGCGTTTCGGCGAGGCGAGTACCGCGTACGCCAGGACGGTAGCCCTATTCCCGGATGACGCGCAATTGCTCGCCGATTACGCCGACACGCTGGCGATGACGCAGGGCGGACGATTGGCCGGCGAGCCGGAGAAGCTTGTCGAGCGCGCGCTGCGTGCCGATCCGGACAACGGGAAAGCGCTGGCACTGGCGGGAACGATCGCATTCGAGAGGAAGGATTACGCGAGGGCCGTGAATCATTGGCAGCGGGTGAAGGCCTTGATTCCGGCGGACTCGAAACTCGCCAGGTCCATCCAGGCAGGCATAGCCGAGGCGAAGCGGCTGGCGGACTCCGCCGTGCGCCGCGAAGCGGGCGCATTGGGCGGTCCCGGCGCTCCCGCACGCCGATGAAGAATGCCGACCGCCGGATGACTTCCGCGGCCTGCTCGCATTCGGTATGAGGATGGGACCATGGCTGTCGGGGACGATGATCTTCGCCGGTGCGGCGATGATGCTATGGGACCATGGCAATGACCGAGTTCCAGTCGGCGCATGAGGACCGAGCGCCTCGATAATCAGGAGCAATTCGCGAACAGCGCTTGCTTGCCGTGGCGCAGACGCGGGAAAAGGTGGAGGCCATCCTCGCGGGGGAGCAGCGCGAACCGCTGCGCCTGCGGTAGCATGAATGCACGGGCGCGCAGGCTTAGGAACGGTTCCCGTTGCCTGCCGTGACAGCTGCATTCGGCGCAATCTTCCAGTCGCCCGGTTGCGCGATTCGCGACCCTTACGCAAAGGAGGTAAATCATGCCCACTTATGAGCCGGTAGATATTTTCGACTATTTGCGCATCCGCGCCGGCGAACTCGGCAGCCGGCGTGTCACCCTTATCATCGTTGGAGTGCTGCTGCTGATCTTCCTAACGTCGACTTGGTTCACGGTGCAGCCCGAGGAGACCGGCATCGTCCAGCGCTTCGGGGCGGTGGACCGCACGGTGGGCCCGGGCCTGCATTTCAAGTTTCCCGATGGCATCGAGCGGGTCCGGCTGGTTCCCACGGCCCGGGTGCTCAAGGAGGAATTCGGCTTCGGCACGAGTTCTGCGGCCGGCGGGCGAACGCAGTACGCGGGCGACAAGAAGTCGTTCAAGGAAGTGTCGCTGATGCTCACGGGCGACCTGAACGTGATCGACGTGCAGTGGATCGTGCAGTACCGGATCGAGGACCCGGCTCAATACCTGTTCCACGTCCGCGAATCGCGGCAGACGATCCGGGACATCGCCGAGTCCGTCATGCGCCGGGTGGTCGGCAACCGCCTGGGAAGTGACGTGCTTACCGTCGGCCGCGTGGCCGTGTCCACCGAAGTGAAGGTGGAGATGCAAAAGATTCTCAGCGACTACGGCACGGGCGTTCGCCTGGTCACGGTGGAGCTTCAAGATGTGACGCCTCCGGACCCGGTCAAGCCCGCCTTCAACGAGGTGAACGAGGCGCGCCAGGATCGGGAGCGCACCATCAATCAGGCGCAGGAGCGGGCCAATCGCGAGATTCCCAAGGCGCGCGGCGAGGCGACCCGCACGGTCACCGAGGCCGAGGGCTACGCCGTCGAGCGGGTCAATCGCGCGAATGGTGAGGCAACACGATTCCGAGCGGTCCTAGCGGACTATCAACGGGCCCCCGAAGTCACGCGCCGCCGGCTCTACCTGGAGGCCATAGGCAGCATCCTGCCCGAAGCCAAGGCCCTGTACATCGTCGATAGCGACCAGAAGGCCCTGTTGCCGTGGCTGCGCCTTGAGTCCGGAGCGACGCCTGCCGCGGCAGGTGGCGCCCGGGCAGCAGGCGTCAAGGGAGGCAACTAGCCATGAAGAACGCACTGACTATCGGATTCGGGATCGTCGTACTGGCGATCCTCGTCGCCATCTCCGGGACCTTCTACACGCTTGAGGAGGGCGAGCAGGCGGTGATCGTTCAGTTCGGTCGGCCAGTGGGGGAAACGGTCACCGAGGCAGGGTTGCACGTCAAAGTGCCTCTCATCCAGGAGGCGCGCCGCTTCGAGAAGCGCCTGCTTATCTGGGATGGCGATCCCAACCAGATTCCCACCAAGGGGCGCGAGTTCATCTGGGTCGATACGACCGCGCGCTGGCGCATCGCCGACGCGAAGAAGTTCCTCGAGAGCGTGGCCTCCGAGGCCGGCGCCCGATCGCGTCTGAACGACATCATCGACTCGGTGGTGCGGGACCAGGTTTCGGGCAGCGAACTGGTGGAACTGGTGCGCAGCGCCTCCTGGGTCGTTCCCAAGGGAGAGATTCTGGAGGAAGTCCCCGCCGAGGTGCGCGAGGAGTTGAAGAAGGCGATCGTTCGCGGACGCGAAGAAATCACGCGGACCATTCTGGCCGAGGCGCGCAAGGTCATTCCCCAGTACGGAATCGAGCTGGTGGACGTGCGCATCAAGCGCCTCGATTACGTGCAGAGCGTCCGGGAGAAGGTCTACGCCCGCATGATCTCGGAACGCAAGCGCATCGCGGCCCAGTT
>Ga0155953_1007_pt2 | contig 27929 bp, 24 predicted proteins | sample RifCSPlowO2_02_FD_107607 | JGI IMG/M metagenome (GOLD analysis project Ga0155953, IMG submission 107607) | Betaproteobacteria bacterium RIFCSPLOWO2_02_FULL_63_19
CGGTGGCGCAACTTTCCAGAATCGCGGGACTTGTTGAAAACCCGGACCCGAAACGGTTGCGTCGAAAGTTGATTCATGAAATTATCGAATCGCCTTGCGGCATTCATCGCAGACACGCTCCACGTCGGAATCCCGCATGGCCGGGAACAGCGGCAGGGTCACAATGGCGCGTCCGATGCGTTCAGCATGAGGATACATTCCTTCATACCAACCGAGCGAGCGATACAGGGAGAACAGGTGAATCGCCGGATAGTGCACGCCGGTGCCGATCCCGGCCGCGCGCATCCGGGCCATGAAATCGGCACGCTTGACGTTCTCGGGCAGCACTATCTGAAACATGTGCCAGTTGGAGTTGTCGAAATCCGCGACGGGCAACTCGCAGCGCAGGGAGCGGTCGAAATGCTCGAAGTATAGCCGGGCCAGCGTGCGACGCCTCGCGGTGAATTCATCCAGGCGTTTGATCTGTCCCAAGCCGATGCGAGCTGCCATGTCGGTGAGATTGGCCTTGCCGCCGGCGATGTCCACCTCCATGCCATCCTCGCCCGATCGGACCACGCCCTGGAGCCTCAGCTTCTCACAAAGAGGCGCATAGCTTTCGTCCGGCAGCACAATGGCTCCGCCCTCGGCCGTGGTGATGTTCTTGTTGGCGTGGAAGCTGAAGGCAATCAGGTCTCCGCGCGCCCCGATAGGCGTACCGTTCCAGCGTGCGCCGAACGCCTGCGCGGCGTCCTCGAGGACACGCAGGCCGTAAGCGTCGGCGATCGAGTACAGGCGGTCCAGGTCCACTGGCGACCCGGCGAGGTAGACCGGGAGGATGGCGCGCGTGCTTTCGGTGATGGCCTGCTCGGCGAGTTCAAGATCCATGTTGCGCGTCGTCGGTTCGACGTCAACGAACACCGGTTCGGCACCCGAGTGCAGGATCACGTTGCTGGTTGCTACCCACGATAGGGGTGTCGTGATGACTTCGTCGCCCGGCCCGATATCCGCTAGCTTGAGGCCCATTTCCAGAGCCGCCGTACCGGTGGCCAGCGCGCGCACCGGCCGTCCGCCGCAGTGCGCCGAGAGCACGGCTTCGAATTCCTTCACCTTCGGACCGGATGTAATCCAGCCCGAGCGAAGCACCTCGGCGACCCCCGCAATCGTTTCTTCATCGATGGACGGACGCGTAAAGGGAAGAAAATCCATTGGCTCGTTCAGCCTCGCGTGACCAGGAACACGCCGCCTATGATGAAACCGATGCCGACGAGCTTCTGCGCTGTCAGCGACTCGCCGAACAGGTACCAGGCTGCGAGCGCGTTTAGCGCATATCCGATTGACAACATGGGGTAGGCAACGCTCACGGGCACTCGCGAAAGTCCCATGATCCAGACCACCAGGCTCACCACATAGCAGGCTACACCGCCCATGATGTGAGGCTGCATCGCGAGCTTGATGCTGACCGGAAGGATATTCGAGGCGTTGAATTCGAAGTGGCCGATCGCGTTGGTGCCGGCCTTGAGCAGCAATTGCGCGCTCGCATTGAGCAGCACGCCCAGCATCAGCAGGGAGAAGCTGATCGCGCTCAAGGTGCATTCGCCTCGGGCTTTCTGACCACAACGCGGCGCGGGTCGCGTGCAACGACGCGCATCGGTATCTGAAGCGTGTTGCCGATCTCGGGAAAATCCCTGGCGCTGAACACTGCCCACGCATCGCCGTCGGCGCGCCACGCGCGCGCGAACGCGGCCAGGTTGGGGAGGTAGGACCCCGGCTCGCGTTCGATCGGCTGCGCGAGTTCGTCCTTGTAGGCCACCATGGTCAGCGTGCGGCCGAGGTAGAACGGCAGCGTGTGATCGAAGGTGTCAACCGCATAAAACGGCGCATCGGCTCTCAGTTCGGGGCGAATCCTAGCGGCGATATGATACGCGGAGTAGGCCTGCGACAGGGTTTCATGGCCCAGCAGCATGCTGAGCGAAGAGAACATTCCGCCCGCCGACAGAAATAGCATCGCCGCGACCGTCTGTCGCTTCAACGCGGAAACTACCGATCCGACCGCGAACGCCAGCATGACTACCCCTGCGCCGGCGATCCACGGAACGTACCGGGCCAGCAGTTCCGCCGGAAGTTCCGGATTAGCCGCGCGCGTGGCCAGCGGGGCAAGCGAGGCAACTGCGAGGCCCATCATCGCGTACGGCACACCCTGCCAGACGAGCAGTGCGCGGCTCGCGCCACTCGCGTACACCGCTACCAGAAGTGCCAGCGCGGGGAAAATGGGCAGAATATACGAGGGGAGTTTCGAACTCGAGGCGGAAAAGAAAACAAACACGAAGGCCGACCATATCAGCAGGAATCGGCCCGGCAGGAAGACTTGTCGCGGCGCGGCGCGCCACGCGCGACCCAGGGCCGGAACCAGCGAAACGATCCATGGCGAGAAACCGACCAGCAGAATCGGTATGAAATACCACGCAGGTTCGTAGCGTCCGTGCGCCTTGGTCAGGAATCGCTCGAAATGCTCCTGGATGAAGAAGAAGTGGAAGAACTCGCTGTTCGCCGCGGATACGGCGAAATACCACGGGGTGGCGATGGCAAGGAACACTGCCGCGCCGCTGGGGAGATAAAGCCGCCTCAGCCGCCGCCAATCCCGCTGAAGGAGGACGTACAGCACGAATGACGCGCCCGGAAGCACTATGCCGATCAACCCCTTTGACAGCATCGCCGCCGCCGCCGCCGCCCAGGCAACGTGCATCCAGGTTATTCGCTCGGTCGGGCTGGCATCGTCGACCTGCGCAAGCGCCACGCCCAGGACCGACAGCGTCATGAAAAACGAGACTCCCATGTCGAGTGTGTTGATGTGGCCGATCAACACCCACAGGACATTGCCCGCCAGAACGGCCGCTGCGATGGCACCTGCCGGCCGGCCGAATATTCGGTTACCGGCGTACAGGGCCAGCAATATGCCGAAGAAACCGGTAAGCGCGCTCCACAGACGGGCGGTCCATTCGCGCGTCCCAAACAGCTCGAACGCGGCGGCTGTTGCCCAATAGTGAAGAGCGGGCTTCTCGAAGTACTTGTAGCCGTTGAGCCGCGGCGTTGTCCAGTCGCCGGTGACGACCATTTCGCGCGAAATTTCCGCGTAGCGGCCTTCGTCCGGGCGCGTGAGTTTGCGCTGGGACAGCGTGCCGAACCAGACGACTGCCAGGACCGTCAGCAGCAACAGCGTCAGCGCGCGCGAGCTCATCGAATCAAGCTGGCCGGCGACGCCGCGCGACTTCGCGTTTCGGCAAGCGCCTTCACCCGAGCAGCAGCGCGGCCGCGACCTTGCGCTCCTCGGATACCAGGACGTTGAATGTCCGGCAGGCAGCCTGGACGTCCATGATCTCGTATCCGACCCTGGCGCGGATCAGCGGAGCCATGATCTCGGCCCGCGGAAAGCGCAGTTGCTTGCCGGTGCCGAGCAGTATGATCTCCGCGCCCAGCGGCAGCAGCGCCGCGACGTGAGCGGCCGTCAGTGCTTCGAACGAGGACGCCGGCCAGTCGGTGACCAGCCGGTCCGGCAGTACGACCAGCGTGCGTTCGTGCCGCTCCTGATTGACCAGCACGTAGCCGTCGCCGTAGCCGGTAACGGCGTTTTTGCCAGTTGCCTCCGTGAGGTGCAGTTTCAAGGCTTTACGCGGCTCGGTTTGCGAAGCGCTGGATACGAGGTGAGGCCAAATTCGCCCTCATGTTTCTCCGGCTGCGGTCATCGCAACGCATATTCGCGACGGCCGATGTGGGACCCGGTATGATTATAACTTTTGCATCGTTGCCGCGCCCTTCGGCGCGCCACAACGATGCGTTGGTATGAACTTCCGCTGCACGATCCGCCGCGCTCTTGCACGCCTCCATGCAAGCCGGGCGACCCCCGTATAGGAAAGAGATGTTGAAACCGATCAATAAGTCCTCGAAGCTCGCCGATGTCTGTTATGACATTCGCGGCCCGGTGCTCACGCGGGCACGCCAGATGGAGGAGGAAGGCCACCGGATTCTGAAACTGAACATCGGCAATCTCGCGGCCTTCGGCTTTGACGCGCCGGACGAAATGCGCCACGACGTGATCGTGAATCTCTCCAACGCTTCCGGATACACAGATTCCAAGGGCTTGTTCGCCGCGCGCAAGGCGGTCATGCATTACACGCAGCAGAAACACATCGCCGGGGTGCAACTGGACGACATCATCATCGGCAACGGCGTCTCGGAGCTGATCGTCATGGCGATGCAGGGGCTGCTCGAGAACGGCGACGAGGTACTCATTCCCGCTCCGGACTATCCGCTCTGGACCGCGGCGGTGCGCCTGGCAGGAGCCATGCCGCGGCACTACATTTGCGACGAGGGCAGCGGCTGGTTGCCCGATCCGGCCGATATCGTCGCCAAAATCACGCCGAAGACGCGTGCGATTGTTGTCATCAACCCGAACAATCCGACCGGAGCACTCTATCCGGAAGACATGTTGCGCGAGTTGGTTGAGATCGCGCGCCGGCACCAGCTTATCGTGTACGCCGACGAAATTTACGACAAGACGCTTTACGACGGCGCGACGCATACCTCCATCGCTTCGCTCGCCGACGACCTGCTGTTTGTCACCTTCAACGGCTTGTCGAAGAATTACCGGGCCTGCGGCTACCGTACTGGCTGGATGGTCGCTTCGGGTGAGAAACAGCAGGCGCGGGACTACATCGATGGACTGAACATCCTCGCCTCGATGCGCCTGTGCGCGAACGTGCCCGGCCAGTATGCCGTTCAGACGGCCCTTGGCGGTTACCAGAGCATCGACGAACTCGTCGCTCCAGGAGGCCGTCTGTGCCGTCAGCGCGACCAGGCCTGGCAGCTGATTACCCAGATTCCCGGGGTGTCGTGCGTCAAACCCAAGGCGGCGCTGTACCTGTTTCCACGACTGGACACCAGGCTATACCCGATCAAGGACGACCAGGAATTCGTGCTCAGCCTGCTCGAGGAGGAGAGAGTACTGGTCGTACAGGGCAGCGGCTTCAACTGGCCGAATCCGGACCATTTCAGGCTGGTGTTTCTCCCCAACAGCGACGATCTCGCCGAGGCGATAGGATGCATTGCCCGATTCCTCGATGGCTACCGGAGGCGGCACGCTTGACCGTGCATGGCGGATAACGGGCGCTGCGTCACTTCGACGCGCTGCCATCACTAATTCGATGTTCCTTCCAAGAACTTCCCCCGTAATCGAGAATTTGCAGATATGAAACCCATCAGCGTAGGACTGCTCGGCATCGGTACCGTGGGCGGCGGTACATGGGAGGTGCTCGCGCGCAATCAACAGGAGATCACACGGCGCGCCGGACGCGGCATCGAGATTGCCTTGGTCGCCGACAAGGACGTCGAGAAGGCCAAGCGGATAGTCGGTGCGAAGGCACGCGTGACCGGTGACGCGTTCGATGCGGTGCGCGATCCGGACATCGACATCATCATCGAACTCATCGGGGGCTACGGGATCGCGAAGGACCTGGTGCTCGCGGCCATAGAGAACGGCAAGCACGTGGTCACGGCCAACAAGGCCCTGCTCGCGACCCGCGGCAACGAGATATTCGAGGCGGCGCAGAGGAAGGGCGTCATGGTGGCGTTCGAGGCGGCCGTGGCCGGAGGCATTCCGATCATCAAGGCCTTGCGCGAGGGGCTTACCGCCAACCGCATCGAATGGATCGCCGGCATCATCAACGGGACGTCCAATTTCATCCTTTCCGAAATGCGCGACAAGGGCCTGTCGTTCGAAGAAGCCCTGAAACAGGCTCAGGCGCTCGGTTATGCCGAGGCCGATCCGACCTTCGACATCGAGGGGACCGATGCCGCCCACAAGCTCACCATCATGTCGGCGATCGCCTTCGGCATTCCGATGCAGTTCAGCAAGGCCTACACCGAAGGCATCACCAAGCTGACGCGCGAAGACATTCGTTACGCGGAGCAACTGGGTTACCGGATCAAGCTGCTTGGCATCACCAAGAAGACCTCCGCGGGCATCGAGCTGCGCGTGCATCCGACGCTCATTCCGACGCGCCGGCTGATCGCCAACGTGGAGGGCGTAATGAACGCCGTTCTTGTAAAAGGTGACGCGGTGGGTGCGACCCTTTACTACGGGGCCGGCGCCGGCGCCGAGCCGACAGCCAGCGCAGTCGTGGCCGACCTGGTCGATATCACGCGCCTTCATACCGCGGATCCCGAGCACCGCGTGCCGCACCTCGCGTTTCGGCCGGACCAGCTTGCCGCCACGCCGATCCTGTCGATGGAAGACGTCATCACCTCGTATTACCTGCGCATGCGGGTAGTGGACCGACCCGGTGTGCTCGCCGACATTACGCGCATCCTGGCGGACCTGTCGATCTCCATCGACGCGATGGTGCAGCGCGAGCCCGGTGAGGGCGAGGAGCAGGTCGACATCATCATGCTTACGCACGAAACGCGCGAGAAGAACGTCAACGCGGCGATGCGGAACATCGAAGCACTGTCGGTGGTAAGCGGCAAAGTGACCCGGATCAGACTGGAAGAACTCGGCCGCAACTGATGCGCTACGTCAGCACCCGCGGCGGCGGCGAGCCGCAGCGTTTCACGGACACCCTGCTGGAGGGCCTGGCGCCGGACGGCGGCTTGTTCGTGCCCGAGTCACAGGAGAGGGTGACCGAGGAGGAACTGGCCGCGATGAGGACCATGAACTATCGCGACCTGGCATTCGCCTTGGTGTCGCGCTTCATGGACGATCTGCCCGGCGCCGATCTGCGCGCGCTCATCGACCGCACCTACACCGCGGAGGTGTTCCGCGACAAGGACATCACGCCGCTCAGAACTCTCGAACCCGGGCTGCATCTTCTTGGGCTCGCGAACGGACCGACGCTGGCCTTCAAGGACCTGGCGATGCAGCTGCTGGGTGGGTTGTTCGAGTACGTGCTCGCGAAGCGAGGCGACGCGCTTAACATACTAGGGGCCACCTCCGGCGACACAGGCTCGGCAGCCGAGTACGCCATGCGGGGGCGGCGCGGCATACGCGTGTTCATGCTATCGCCGCACCAGCGCATGAGCCCGTTCCAGACGGCGCAAATGTTCTCGCTCACGGACCCGAACATTTTCAACATCGCGGTGCGCGGCGTATTCGACGACTGCCAGGACATTGTGAAGGCAGTCAGCGGCGACCCGCACTTCAAGTCCGCCTACCGTATCGGCACGATCAACTCGATCAACTGGGCGCGGGTCGCCGCGCAGGTCGTGTACTACTTCAGGGGCTACTTTGCGGCAACGGGGTTCGCGAAGGACGCGAATTCCAAGTCCGTCGATTTCGCGGTGCCCTCGGGCAATTTCGGCAACATCTTTGCCGGTTACGTAGCCCGCCGCATGGGGCTGCCCATACGCAGGCTGATCGTTGCCACGAACGAGAACAATGTGCTGGACGAATTTTTCCGCACCGGGCGTTACCGGGCGCGCAAGTCCTCCGAAGTTGTCGAAACGAGCAGCCCATCGATGGACATCTCCAAAGCCTCGAACTTCGAGCGCTACGTCTACGATCTGGTCGGGCGCGACGGAAACAAGGTAGCCGATCTGTGGGATCGGCTCGAAGCGCAGGGCATGTTCGATTTGGCCGGCACGGAGTATTTCAGCCGCGTACCGGAGTCGGGTTTCGTGTCCGGAACCAGCACCCATAGGGACCGCCTGGATACCATCCGGCGGGTGTGGCGCGAGTACGGCGTGATGATTGACACGCATACGGCCGACGGCGTCAAGGTGGGCCTGGATTATCGCAGTGCCGGCGTGCCGCTGCTATGCCTGGAGACGGCGTTGCCGGCGAAGTTCGACGCCGCCATTCGCGAGGCGCTTGGGCGCGATCCGGAACGCCCGGCGGGTTACGAAAATATCGAGACCCTGCCGCAGTGTTTCGTGGTAATGGACGCAGACCTGCAGGCCATCAAGGCGTACATCGCCGAGCGCTGCCGCGCCTAATCTTGTAATGATGTCGGGAGGTACCCGTGAAACGGCCCGAAATGCCCGAGCAGGAGGAATACCGGCTTTCCACGCTGCATGCGCTGCGTCTGCTGGACACGCCGCCCGACGAACGCTTCGACGCGATTTCAAGCACCGCCGCTGCGTTGTTCGGGGCGCCGATCGCTTTTGTGAGCTTGGTCGACGCGGAACGGCAATGGTTCAAGTCGCGAGTCGGTCTGGACGTCGCCGAGACGGCCCGGGATGTTTCGTTTTGCGGACACGCCATTCTCGGCGGTGACCCGATGATCGTCGAAGATGCCGTGCACGATGAGCGCTTCTACGACAATCCAATGGTCACCGGCGAACCGTTCATCAGGTTCTACGCTGGCACACCTCTGTCGGCACCCAACGGACAGCGGGTCGGCGCGTTGTGCGTAGCCGACCACAAGGCGCGCACGCTTACTGCGGATCAACGCGAACTCCTCGATCACTTGGGGAACTGGGCCGAAGCGGAAATCGGCCTGATCTACGAGCGCCAGGCGCTGCGGCGTTACCTCGCGCACCTGCTCGGCCTGCTGGCCGAACCCGTGGTACTCGCGGACGCCAACGGACTCATCCAGTTTGCAAACTCGGCGGTAACGACCTTGCTGGGGTACACCCCGGACGAACTGTCGGGTCAGCCTCTGATCACCATTATTCACGAGAGCGAGCGGGAAAAGATCACCGCGGAACTCGCGGCGCTGGACCGGGCGTCGTCGGACTTCTCCTCGCTCGATCACGGCGCCTCGGTGGTCCGCAAGAACGGGGCGCAGATTTGGGTGAATCTGGCGCTGTCGCGGCGCATCGCGGTGAATCAAAGAGTCACCACGATGGTTCTTCGGCAGCTCTAGGTTCGTGATGGTGTCGTCCGGCCATGTCGGGACGACATTTTCCGTGGGGGATCGTCCGGTCGAACTGGTGTTGCTGCTCGCAGTGCGCGGGATGGTCGCGCGACGGACCGGCGCTGGCACGACGTGGTTCCACCGATCGCGGCGATCGGCGCCGCCTTCGCACGCGTGCTCGTCGATCCGGTGGCGTGCGCAATAATCCGATAGAATCGATTCGCGAAATTTCTCCTCAACAGGTCAAGCGGACGATCGAGCGTTAGATGCGGGGAAGTGGTGCCGAAAAGAATTCCGCTGACATCATTGTCGTGGGCGGGGGGGGCGCCGCACTCGCGGCGGCAGGAGAGGCCGCACGACTTGGCGCTCGCGTAATCCTGGTGGAAAAGAATCGGCTTCTCGGCGGTTCGACCGGGCTGGCGGTCGGACTCATGATGGCGGCGGGGACGCGCATTCAGCGTCAAGCCGGGATCGCGGATACGCCGAGGCACTACGACGCGGAACTGACCCGGATTGCGTCGGATCAGGGCATTGCCGGCAATGCCGAACTGCGCTGGCTGCTGGCGCGGAACGCAGGCGACACGGTCGACTTCCTGGAATCCATCGGCGTCGACTTTATCGGACCGTTCGAGCAGCCGCCGTTCAAAGTCAAGCGTTATCACCAGGCGCTGCTCGATGGACGAGCCTACGTCCATTACCTGCATCGCCATTGCAACGCACTGGGCGTGGAGATACGCCTTCGAACCCATGCGAAACGCCTCCTCTTGACCGGAGCACGCGTGACCGGCGTCGAGGTCGTATGGCCGCACGGCAACGTCGCGCAACTCACGGCTCGTGCCGGGGTGATCCTGGCAACTGGCGATTTCAGCGCAAACCACGAATTGCGTGCACGGTTCGTCGGACAGGACCCGCACGCGGTCGGTGCTTACAATCCGACCGCCTCGGGCGACGGCCATCTGATGGCGCTCGAAATCGGCGCCGCGATCGCACCGCAACCCGATCTCGGGCCCAAAATCGGCACCATTGCGTTTGCGCGCATTGCTGGTACGCACTCGCTGTTCGATTTGCTGCCCTACAGCGTCCTCACGCCGATGATGAAGTTCGGCTCGCGCATATTGCCGCAACCCTGGCTGCGCCCGTTTATCATCAGAGCCGCGCTGGCCGATCTGCCGATCGAGTCCGCGTTTTACGAAGAGGGTGCGATCCTGATCAATCGCAATGGCGAGCGCTTTGCCGATGAGCGACATGTCAGCTGCAATGACGTCGCGGAGCAACCCGAAGGCCAGGCATTCATCGCATTTGACCAGCGCGTCGCAACCCTGTTCAGTTCGTGGCCCCGTTTCGTGTCGGCAGCCCCGGGAGTGGTCTATGCATACGTCGACGATTTTCGTCGGGCGCGCAGGGATCTTTACATCACAGCGGACTCAGTGCGATCACTGGCGGCCCGACTGGATGTGCCTGGCTCGCGGCTGGAGAGAACCATCGCCTCCCGCAGTGCTTCGAGTGCACCGCTCGCGCAGCCGCCGTATTACGCGTTGGGACCGCTCAGCGCGAAGGTGCGGCATATTCCGATCGGGGTAACCGTCAATAGCCGGCTTCAGGTGCTCCGGCCCTCCGGGGAGGCGATTGCCGGGCTGTTCGCCGCTGGTGACGTCGGTCAAGGCGGATTCGCGGGTCCGACGCACGGTCAGAGTCTTGCTTGGGCGATGACCAGCGGTCGGCTGGCGGGCCGTTATGCGACCGAGGAACTCGGTGCGCAAGACGCCCGGCGGCCATAGGGACAGCGCGCATTTTGGCGGTCTTCCGATGCACCACTGTTTATCGTTCAGCGCACTTCATCATCCATCGGCCGCGCTCCGCTGAGCCCACGTGACGAAGGGTGATCGAAGCGAGTTTCGTGGCAGGTTCTTACTATATTGTGAAGGCCCGGACGCGCGAATATGGAGCGCAATGCGCCGGAGTGAATTCGCGCAAGGCGCGACCCGGCGAACGGCGCGAAAGACTGCAACCTAGTAAAATTACAAGTTCCGGCAGAGAAAGCCGCCGCGCACTATCGCAATAGATCCCACGTCGCAGGAAATTGCCAAATGGAAAATATCTGGGGCGCGACCCAGTTTGCGCTGATCGTATATGGAATAGGGGCGGTGGTTTCGTTCCTCGTGGCCTGGATTATCACGCTCACGTTCGCGGCAATCCGGATGCATAACAGGCGCAACGCCGCGCCGGACGAATCAAAGCCCAAGGGGTCGCCTGAATCGGCGCCGGCAGGGCCGAAAAAGGCAGCCTGACCGTGCCCGACATCGACATACTGAACATCTTTCAGGGGGTGGCCACGATGGTGGCTGCGAGCCCGACCGTCGCCATCGCGCGCATCGTCCTTATTGCGCTGGGAGTGCTCTTCGTCTACCTGGGCGCCAATGGCACGCTGGAACCGCTGATCATGATCCCGATGGGGTTTGGAATGTCCGCGGTCAACGCGGCGGTGCTCTATCTTTCGGCAACGACCACCGGAACGATCTTTCTGGATCCGATGGTGAGCGAACCGGGCTCGCTTGTCAGTATCCTGCAAATCGACTTCCTGCAGCCGGTGTACACGTTCATGTTCAGCAACGGTCTGATCGCGTGCCTGGTCTTCATGGGTATCGGCGTGATTTCGGACATTGGATACATGCTGATATCCCCGTTCCGCAGCATGTTCATCGCGGTGTGCGCGGAACTGGGGACGGTGCTGACGTTTCCTATCGCCGTCGCGCTGGGCATGCCCTACAAGGAAGCCGCTGCGATCGCGATGATCGGCAGCGCGGATGGACCGATGGTGCTGTACACGTCACTGATCCTCGCCAAAGACCTATTCGTGCCGATCACGATCGTCGCCTACCTCTACCTGAGCCTGGCCTACGCCGGCTATCCCTACCTGATCAAATTGATGATTCCGAAGGAACTGCGGGGAATAAAGATGGATCCCGGCAAGAATCCGAAGGTCAGCAAGGCCGAGAAGATGACGTTTGCCGTCATTACCTCTGTTCTGCTGTGCCTGCTGTTCCCGGTGGCGGCACCGCTGTTCATGTCTTTCTTTCTGGGCATCATGATCCGCGAATCCGGCGTAACGCAATACATAGAGTTCATCGGCGGTCCCGTGCTCTATGGCTCCACGTTCTTCCTGGGGCTGTTGCTTGGCGTTTTGTGTGAAGCCAATACGATCCTCAATCCCAAGGTCATCATGCTGCTCGTGCTGGGGGTCGTAGCACTGCTGATTTCCGGCATCGGCGGGATCATAGGCGGGTATATCGTCTATTGGATGAGCGGCCGTACTTTCAACCCGGCCATAGGCATCGCAGGCGTGTCGTGCTTGCCGACGACCGCAAAGGTGGCACAAAAGGCCGCGCGCGAAGCCAACAAACTCGCGCTCATCCTTCCCGCGGCGATGGGGGCAAGCATCTGCGGCGTGATCTCGTCGGCCATCCTCGCGGCTATCTATGTGACCTTGCTGCGCTGATCGCCGGCAGGATGGACGGGTCCGCTGCCCGTAGCAGCGGCGCCAAGTACGGAATGGGGCCTCAGCGGCGATGTCTCGGCCGCGAATTTGAACGGGAGCGGACATGGTCGAGTTCGTGTACTCAAACGTCGACAGGGAGATGGAGGCCTACGGCTTCGATTCCGTAACCCGAACCCATTGCCGGATGTGTCACGGCGGCTGTGGCGCCCTGGTCTATACGAAGAACGGCAAGGTCGAGAAGATCGCCGGGGACCCAGAAAGCCCCATCGGCCACGGCACGCTGTGCAGCAAAGGCCTTGCGTCGGCGCAACTTGCCTATCACCCGGATCGATTGCTGCATCCGGTGCGCCGGATCGGCCGCAAGGGAAGCGGCAAGTGGCAAAGGATCTCCTGGGACGAGGCCCTGGACGCCATTGCCGAAAAGATGCTGGGCTATAAGCAGAGCTTCGGCGCCGAATCGGTCGTGCTCGGGTACGGCACTGGCCGCGAAAACGAGGCGGTGATCTACCGGCTCGCCAATCTTTTCGGCACGCCCAACGTGCTGACGGCCGGACACTTGTGCTACGGACCGCGGATCGCCACCGGCATCATCACCTGCGGCTCCAACCCGGTCGTCGACTACGAGAACAAGCCCAAATGCGTGATGGTCTGGGGAAACAATCTGGTCATCGCCAACTCCGACGAGTACAAGGGCGAGGACCTGTCTGTGTGCCTCGATGCCGGCGCCAAGCTGATCGTCGTCGATCCCCGGCTGACGCGGCTGGCAGCCCGGGCGGATATCTGGCTGCAGTTGCGCCCAGGCACCGATGCCGCGCTGGCCCTCGGCATGCTCAACCATATCATCGCCAACGAACTGTACGACAAGGCGTTCGTGGAAGGGTACGTCCACGGCTGGGAACCGTTCGTCGCGCGCGTGCGCGAGTATCCGCTCGACAAGGTGGCGCGGATCACCGGGGTCCCGGAGGAGCAGATCCGCGCGGCGGCCCATGGGTACGCGACCACCAAGCCCGCCGGCATCCAGTGGGGCGTCGCGATCGAACAGCAGATCAATTGCGCCGACAATAATCGCCTGCTGATGGCGCTGATGGGTATCACCGGCAATATCGACAGGCAGGGCGGGCAGGTGCTCTTCAAGACCCCGAAGATCCGCAACGTGGGCAAGTTCGGCGCCCACGACATGCTGCCCAAGGAGCAGATCGCCAAACGGCTCGGCGGAGACCGCTTCAGGCTGGCCGGCAACTTCGCCATTCAGAATCCCAAGTGTATCTGGGATGCGATTGTCACCGGCGAGCCTTACCCGGTGAAAATGCTGTTCTTCATCAGCTCCAATCCGGTCATGACCCGCGCCAATGCCGGCGACGTGTACCGGGCGCTGCAGAAGGTGGAGTTCATGGCCGTGGCCGATTTCTTCATCACCCCGACCGCGGAGCTGGCCGACATCGTCCTGCCCGCGGCAACCTGGCTGGAGATGGATTACATCGGCGACTTCTGGAAACGCCACGGCTACATCCTGCCGCGCAGGAAGGTGGTGCAGATCGGCGAGTGCCGCTCCGATCACGAGATGCTCAACGACCTGGCGCACCGCATCTGCCAGGGGGAGCACTGGTGGGATGACTTCGAGCAGGGGCTGGACTACATTCTGGAGCCGATGGGCATCACGTGGCAGGACTTCAGGAAGATGAAGTTCGTCCGCGGCGACGTCACCTACGAGAAATACAAGACGCGCGGGTTTTCGACGCCGACTGGCAAGTTCGAGCTGTATTCGACGCTGCTGGAGAAGTGGGGTTACGACCCGCTGCCCAACTACACCGAACCGGTGGAGGGCCCGGTCAGCACGCCGGAACTCCACCGGGAGTATCCCTACATACTGGTCACCGGAGCGCGCTCGCCCGGTTACTTCCATACCGAGAACCGGCAGCTTCCGTGGCTACGCGAGCTTCAGCCGGATCCGTTCCTGGAAATTCATCCCGATACCGCCGCGAAGCTGGGCATCCACGACGGGCAGTGGGTGGTCATCGAATCGCCGCGCGGCAAGGTCAGGCAACGCGCGAAGCTGTTCGGCGGCATCCGGCCCGAGGTCGTCGGAGCGCAGCATGCCTGGTGGTACCCCGACAAGAACATGAAGGGGCAGTACTGGAATGAATCGAACATCAACATCCTGACCGAGGATTCATACGAATCCTGCGATCCCGCGATGGGAGCGAACAGCGTGCGCACGCTGCTCTGCAGGATCTATCCCGACCCGGATCAAAGCGACAGGTGCGGCGGGAACGCAAGCGGGATGCAGACCGGGGATCGGGCATGAATCAACTCGCCCTGATCATCGATCACGAAGCCTGCTGGGGGTGCCTCGCCTGTGAAGTCGCATGCAAGCAGGAGAACAACGCGGAACCGGGCATCAAATTCATTCGCGTGGACCAGGAGATCGTGCGCGAGAAGAACGGCAAACCGTTCTTTTCGTTCAACGTCAATACCTGCCGGCATTCGGAATGTGAAGGAACCCCGTGCGTCGATGTCTGCCCGACCGACGCGATCACGGTTCGTGCTGACGGGATAGTGGTGATGAATGAAGACGATTGCACCGGCTGCAATCTGTGTCCTCGAATGTGCCCTTACGATGCAATAGTCATCAACGATAACGCATTGGTCACGCAAAAGTGCAACCTTTGTTATCACCGGGTCGACAACGGGCTGATACCGGCATGCGCCGACAACGTCTGTCTTGCGCACTGCATTTATTTCGGCGATCCGCGGGATATTCGGCCGCTGATCGAGGGTCGGCGCTCGGTGCGCGATCGAATATAGAAATCGAACGTTTTTCGGCCATCTGCCGCGAGGAGAATATGGAACAGCATTCCGGGACGCCCATCGATTCTGCGCCGGCACCGGCTTCGGACAGCCGGCGGGGTGCGCGAGATTTGCGAGATTGGCTGCGCATGATCGAAGCCGCGGGCGAACTCAAGAGGATCGACGCCGCGGTCGACCTCGACCAGGAGCTGTCGGCGATCGCACTCATGGCTGCCCAGCGTGAAGACGCGCCGGCACTGATGTTCTCGCGCTTCACCGAACCCGCCGAGGGACAGGTGCTGATCAACATGCTCGGCGCGAGCAAGCGGCGCTATGCGCTGGCGGTCGGTCTCGATCCGGAGCTTACGGTTCCGGAACTGATCGTCGAGACCCGCCGCATCATGGCGCGGCGGATCGCGCCGGTGAAAATTGCGCCGCAGGATGCCCCGGTGAACGAGATCGTGCTCACCGGCGACGACATCGATCTCACCAGGCTGCCGGTGCCCCGGTTCTGGCCTGGCGACGGCGGCCGTTACCTCGGCACGGGCGATATCACCTTCACGCGCGATCCGCAAACCGGTCGTGTCAATGCCGCCGTCTACCGGCAGATGCTGCACGGTCCGCGCCGGGTCGGCATGTACACCTCGCCCGGGAAGCACGGCGGGCTGGACCGCGACGCCTGGTGGGCCGCCGGAAAGCCCTGTCCCGTGGTAGTGGCCTACGGCATCGATCCCATCCTGTTCATGGTCGGAGCGCAGGTGTTCGGTTCACAGGAGTCTGAACTCGAGGCGGCCGGCGGATTGCTCGGCGAACCGGTAAGCCTCAGCGACGGTGTGGTCGTGGACCTGCCCATTCCGGCGAATGCGGAGATCGTGATCGAAGGCGTGCTGCATCCGCAGGAGCGGGAGGTCGAAGGGCCACTAGGGGAATTTACCGGCTATTACGGCGGCGTGCGTGCGCCGCAGCCGGTCATCGAGGTCAAGGCGCTGCACATGCGGCGCAATCCGATACTCACGACGACGTTGATGGCCCGCTACCCGGCCTGCGAAATCGGCGCCTACTACGCGATCATGCGCTCGGCGCGCATCTGGGACAGTCTCGAATCGATGGGCGTCCCGGGAATTCGCGGCGTCTACGCGCACCCGGCCGCGGCGGCGGGGTGGGGCATGACCGTGGTTTCGGTCAAACAGCAGTATCCGGGACACGTGGCACAGGTACTGGCGCTGGCCGCGCAGTGCGCGGCGGCCGCTTACTACAGCAAATGGATCATCGCCGTGGACGAAGACGTCGATCCCACCAACTTCAACGACGTGCTTTGGGCGTTGAGCACACGCTGCAATCCCGCGGACCACATCGACATACTGCGCAACACCTGGTCGACCGGTCTGGATCCCAGCCAGGGATTGAGGGAGTTGCGCCCGTACGGCTCGAAGGCGCTGATCGATGCGTGCAAGCCGCATCGCCATCTCAAGGAATTTCCGCCTTCGACGCTGCTTCGGCAGGAAGTATACGAGCGTGTTCGCGAGCGCTGGTCGGAACTGGGATTTTCCGGACCTCCACCGACGTTCACCGAGTTTCATCGGGAATAGCGTAAGCTCGTCGCCAAGCGCCCCGGGATCTTCAGCGACCGGCTGCCTTCGCGTTCGCATCGCCCGGTCCGCGGACATCGACTGCCGGACCGCGCTCGACGCGGTCGAGCAGCGCCAGCAGCCCGCTGAGCAGCGCGCTCGGGGACGGCGGGCAGCCGCCGATGTGCAGATCGACGTCCAAGACCGCGGAGACGCCGCCCACACAGGCATAGCTGCCGGCGAACACACCGCCGTCGCGCCCGCAGTCGCCTACGGCAACAACCCATTTCGGGTGCGGTGTCGCGTCGTAGGTGCGCTCGAGGGCCTCGCGCATGTTCGCCGTGACCGGTCCTGTCACCAGCAGCACATCGGCATGCCGCGGCGAAGCCACGAATCGCATGCCGAAGCGCTCCAGGTCGTAGAGCACGTTGTTGAGTGCGTGAATCTCCAGTTCGCAGCCGTTGCACGAGCCCGCGTCGACCGCGCGTATCGAGATCGTCCTGCCCAGGCGTCCCCGTTCAGCGGGCTCCGCCACCGATGCGAGCTCGGCGACGCCGGCCGCGTCCACGGCTGGTGCGGTTTCAGTGAGCGGGCCGCGTATCAGGTTCTTGAACAGGAGTCTGCGCATGCGCTTGTATCCTAGAGGTCGTGGCCCGAGTACGAGCAGTTGAATGACTTGTTGCAAAGCGGGAAGTCGGCCACGATATTGCCCTCGATCACCGCCTCGAGCAGCGGCCACTGGAACCATGACGGGTCGCGCAAATGGCAACGGCCTATGGTGCCGTTCGCTTCGGTCCTCACCCAGACGAAAATATCGCCCCGGAAGCCTTCGACCATCGCCACGCCTTCGGCCGCGCTGTCCTTGGTGGCTTCTGCGAGTTCGGCCTGTACGGGTCCGGCCGGCAGTGCGACGAGAATGCGCTCGATCAGGCCCAGGCTGCGCTCGACTTCCTGGATGCGGATCCATACGCGAGCGTTGACATCACCGCCCTCCAGCACCGGAACCTCCAAAGGCAACTGGTCGTAGGGCGGATAGCTCGGTGTACGGCGTGCGTCGAACGCCCTCCCGGAGGCACGTCCGACAATGCCGCCGGGGGCGAACTGCCTCGCAAGCATGGGCGCCAGAACGCCAGTGCCGACGGTGCGGTCTTTCAGCGACGCGGTGTTGTCGAACAGTTCGATGAGCTCCGGAAAGCGACGGCGAACTCCGGCGACCAGGTCGGAGAGCACCTGCGGCGCGTGCTGAGGGAGATCATTGCGTACGCCGCCGGGTACGATGCAATCCATCATGAGGCGGTGGCCAAAGCAGCGCTCCGATGCGCGCAGCACCTGCTCGCGCAGCAGGCCGCATTGCGCGTGCAGAAGCGCGAACGCGGCATCGTTACAAACGGCACCGATATCGCCGAAGTGATTGGCCAGACGCTCCAGTTCCGACATGAGCGCACGCAGCCAGATCGCGCGTACCGGCACCTGGGCGTCAAGCGCGGCCTCGACCGCGCGCGCGAACGCGTACGTGTAGGCTACCGTACTGTCGCCGGATACTCGGCCGGCAAGTGCCGCAGCGCGGGCGACAGTCTGTCCCGCGATGAGCGATTCGATGCCCTTGTGCACGTAGCCCAGGCGTTCTTCGAGGCGGACGACCGTTTCACCGTTGGCGGTGAAGCGGAAGTGGCCGGGCTCGATGATGCCGGCATGCACGGGACCGACCGGAATCTGGTGCAGGCTTTCACCTTCGGCCGCGAGAAACGGGTAGGGCAGCGGCGCGGGTGGCGAAAATTCCACTCGTCCGAGTGGAAATTTCACCGGCCACCTGCCGTGGTCGAGCCACGCACGCGTATCGGGGAGCCCTTCGGGTTGCAGCCCCGAGAGGTCGCGCACCATCCGTTCCAGCCGGATCGCGGGCGCATGCACGCGGCCCACGGACGGAAAGCGGTCGTCTTCGCACGCGAGGCTGAGAATGGCGGGCTCGCCGCGCTCTTCATCGAGCAGCGCCATGTGCACCATCGACTTGTCGGCCCACAGTGCGAGCAGTGCGCACTGTTGCTGCTGCAGCAGGGCGGCGGCCTGCTGCCAGCCCTCAGAACCCAGCACAGTGCGCGGCCAGGGCCGGTGATTGCGCACGGACTGGCCCTGGTCGATCAGATCACGCAAGCTCGTCATAGCGTTTCCATCGTCAACCGAGCAGGCCCGCGACGTACTGGAACCAGGCAACCAGAGACGGCGGAAGATAGATTCCGGCGGCAAGAACCAGTGCGAGGTGGGCGAGCATCGGTACATAGGACGCCTTCGATGGCGTGTCCGGCCCGTGCGGCTCACCGAAGGCGAGGCCGTTCAGCCACTGGAGCAGGGCCCCCATTGCCAGCAGCAAGCCGAGTCCCAATGCGACTGCGAGGGCAGGGGCACGCGCGAACGTGGACGTGATGACCAGGAACTCGCTCATGAAGATTCCCGTCGGCGGCAGTCCCATGATCGCGATCACGCCCAGCACCAGGCCCCAGCCCAGCAGCGGATGCGAAGCCGTCAGGCCGCGGATGTCGGGAATTCGCTGGGTCCCCTTGATCTGCGCTATGTGACCGACGGAAAAGAAGATCGCCGACTTGGTCAGGCTGTGATAGATCATGTGCAGCAAGCCGGCGAAGTTGGCGAGCGGCCCGCCCATGCCGAAGGCGAAGGTGATGATGCCCATGTGTTCGATGGAGGAGTAGGCGAACAAGCGCTTTATGTCGAAGCGCCTGTAGAGCATCAAGGCGGCAAACAGAACCGACAGCAGACCGAGGGTTACCATGAGCGGCCCCGGCGCAAGCGCGCCTGGATTGGCCGACATTATCATCTTGAAGCGCAGAACCGCGAAAAGCGCCACGTTGAGCAGCAGCCCGGATAGCACCGCGGAGATGGGCGTCGGTCCTTCGGCATGTGCGTCGGGCAACCACGCATGCAGCGGTACCAGGCCGACCTTGGTGCCGTAGCCCAGAAGCAGGAACGCGAAAGCGAGGTTCAGCAGGTGCGGATCGAATCGCGGAGCCTCACGCACCAGCACGCTCCACGCCATAGCTTCCAGACCCTCACCGACGACGGAGCGGGCGGCCAGGTAGACCAGTATGGTCCCGAACAGCGCCAATGCGATGCCGACGCTGCCGAGAATGAAATATTTCCACGCTGCTTCGAGCGCCGCCGGGGTTCGGTACAGGCCTACCATCACGACCGTCGTGAGGGTCGCGAGTTCGATGGCGACCCACATCAGTCCGACGTTATTCGAGAGCAAGGCCAGATTCATCGCGAACATCAGCACCTGGTACATCGCGTGGTAGAAGCGCAGGTAGCTCGGCGTGAGCCGCCCCGACTCGAGTTCGTGCGAAATGTAGCTGGCGCTGAAGACGCTGGTCGTGAATGCGACGAACGTGGTGAGCACGATGAACACCACGTTGACGTCGTCGACGATGAGGAATGTGCCGGGTTCGGGCCGAACGACGAACAGCGATGTCGATGTCACGAACGTTGCAAACGACGCGATCGCGTTCAGTTTCCCGGTAAAGCGGTCGTCGCGGAACAGCGCCAAGAGCGCCGCACTCACGGCGGGCAGCAGCAGGATCGCGTCGACCAGCAGGGAACCGAATTCGGTCACGGCTGTCCCCCGCGGAAGCGCTCCAGCGCGTGCACATCCATGGTGTCGAAGCGCTCGCGTATGCGAAACAGAAAGATTCCGACAACTGTCAGCGCAACAATAATGGAAAAGGCCACGCTGATTTCCACCACCAGCGGCATGCCCTTGGCCGCGGTTGCAGCGAGAATCAGGCCGTTTTCGATCGACATGAAACCGATGACCTGGCTCACCGCGTTGCGGCGGGAAATCATCATCAGCAGACCAAGCAGGATGACCGACAGCGAGAATGCAAGGTCTTCGCGGGTCAGGGTACCGGCCTCGGCAGTGATGGGCAGCATGACCATAATCGACAGTGCGACCAGCCCGATGCCCGCCAGCATGGTTTGCCCTATTCCGACCACGGTTTCGATCGTGCGGTGTATGCCCAGGCGCAGGACGATATGGTGCAGGGCCACCGGAATGATGATGGCTTTGACCACGAGCGCGATCGCCGCCGTGATGTACAGATACGGGGCGAGCTGAATATGCGCTTGCCAGGCGACTGACAGCGAGACCACGAGGGCATGCAGCGCGAAAATGTTGAGCAACCCGAACATGCGGTCCTGGTACAACAGCATGAAACTCACCAGCACGAGCCCGCCGGCGAGAAAATGGGCGACGTCCAGCGCGAGGTGGTCCATCAGGTGGTCTGCGACACGAAAAGAAGCAGTGCGGCCAGCAGGCCCAGCATCAGCGCCGCCCCGAGGAAATCGGAGACTCGGAAGACGCGCATCTTGGCCGTCCCGGTCTCGAACACGGCCAGCAGGAATCCGCACGCGGCGAGCTTGGCTACGTACGTGCCGAGGCCGACAGCATAGGCGGTGAACCCCTGGCCGACGGCCGCCAGGCCCCAGGGCATGAATACGCAGCCGATCAGCGAGAAGTACAGCAGCAGTTTGAGCGACGCGGCGGCTTCGATGACCGCGAGATGCCGCCCCGAGTATTCGAGGATCATCGCCTCGTGAATCATGGTCAGTTCGAGGTGGGTCGCGGGATTGTCGACCGGAATCCTCGCGTTTTCCGCGATCGCAACCATGATGAGCGCCACCACGGCCATCGCGAGCGACACGCGCAGCCCGACGTCGGGTCCCTGAAGGAAGGTGGCGACCATCCAGAGCTGCGTCGAGCCGGCCAGCAGCGACAGCGTGAACACGATCATTAGCATCGCCGGCTCAGCGAGAGAGGCGATCATCATTTCGCGGCTCGATCCGATGCCGCCGAAGCTCGTTCCGATGTCCAGGCCGGCGAGCGCCAACGCGAAGCGCGCCGTTCCCAGCAGCGCGACGATGGCGATGAGGTCGGCCGCCGGACTGAACAACAGGCCCGTCGCGAACGTGGGCACCAGCGATGCCGCGATCAGCGTGGTGGCGAATATGACGTATGGCGCCACCCGGTATACCCACGACGCGTTTTCCGCCAGCACCACCTCCTTGCGGATCAACTTGAGCAGATCCCTGTAGGGTTGCCGTATCGGCGGCCCCTTACGGCGCAACAGCTTAGCCTTGACCGATCGGACGAATCCCGTGAGCCCAGGTGCGAGGAGCAACAGCAGCACCAGCTGTGCCATCTGGATCAGCGCCTCGCGGATCAATTCCATATCGCGAGCACCAGCAGGAGCACTACCACGGAACCGAATACCAGACTTAGGTACGCGCGGATGGTCCACCACTGGACGCGGTTGAACCGGTCCGCCGCGAAACCGACCAGGACATCAAGCGGGGCATAGAGGGTGTCCCACGCCAGGTCGCGCATGTGCACGTGCATGCGCGCGGGCTGCATCTGTCCGGGCGGGGGCATGTACACGTGTTCGCGCGCACGGAATACGACGCTGCCGAACACGCGCCGGATCGGCTGTGCAAAACTGCCGGCCGTGTACTGGGTAGCCGGGTTTGCGTCAGGAAATCCGCAGTCCCAAGCCGGAGCACGACGCAGCGCGTGCGATGCCCCGCGATGGATGACCCATGCTGCCAGCCAGGCTGCACCAGCTATCATCACGAACAGCAGCAGTCCGTTGTACGAACTTCTGCTTTCCAACACCGGCACGATGGTGAGCCACGCGTGCAGATGCTGCGGCTGCAGGCGTGCATCGAACAGCTGCTGCGACACCGGCGCGAGCGCGTCCATAAAGTAGCCGGGCAGGATGCCCGCCGCGAGGCAAAGCAGGACCAGAAGGAACATGGCAGCGAGCGAAAGCGCATCTGTCTCGCGCGCGCGCTGCGCCGCCGCCGTTCTGGCGCGCCCGAGAAACGTAGCCCCGAACGCCTTGACAAAACATCCGGCCGCGAGCGCCGCCGAAAGCGCGAGCATGGCACCGACCGCGGGCACAATGAATTTCAGTACCCACTGCGGGAAGTGGGGACTCAGCAGTACGGCTTGAAAGGTTAGCCACTCCGAAACGAAGCCGTTGAACGGCGGCAGTGCAGAAATGGCTGTCGAACCGGCGAGGAATGCGATTGCCGTGAGCGGCATGCGGTGGATCAGACCGCCCAGGCGCTCCATGTCGCGCTCGCCGGTGGCGCCGAGCACGGCCCCGGCGCCATAAAACAGCAGGCTCTTGAAAAGCGAGTGGTTGAAGACGTGGAAAAGGGCAGCGGTGAGCGCCAGCGCCGCTCCCACTTGCATGTCATTGGCTCGGAACGCGAGCGCCAGGCCGAGACCGATGAAGATGATGCCGATGTTCTCGACCGTGTGATAGGCGAGCAGGCGCTTCAAGTCATGCTGCATGAGCGCATACAGCACGCCCAGGACGGCGCTGATGCCGCCTAGCGTGAGCACCACTGCGCCCCACCACCACTCGGGCGGCCCCAGCAGATCGAAGACGATGCGCACGAATCCGTAGACGGCGACCTTGGTCATCACGCCGCTCATCAGCGCGGAGACGTGACTGGGCGCCGCCGGGTGAGCGAGCGGCAGCCAGACGTGAAGCGGCACCAGGCCTGATTTTGATCCGGCGCCGATCAGTGCGAGCGCCAGCACCGCGGCCGACATGCCCGCGGCGGGCTCCGAGTCCCGGATCGCGTCGAAGGCATAACCGCCGGCAGGGCCGGCGAGCAGGCCGAAAGCAAGCAGCAGCGCAAGCGTGCCAAAGCTCGCCATCAGCAGGTAGATATATCCGGCTTTCGCGTTGCCGGGTTGACGATGGTGCGCCATGACCAGCGCCCAGGACGCAAGCGACATGAACTCCCAGGTGAGCAGAAAGGTAAACGCGTCGTCTGCGAGCACCACCAGATTCATGCCGGCAAGAAACGCGGGGAAGAACGGCAGTACACGGCCGGGCGCTTGCTCATGACGCCCGTAGCCCAAACCATACAGGCTCGCTGTAAGCCCGCCGAGGTTCACCACGACCAGAAACAGCGCGCTCAATGCATCGAGGCGGAAGTGCGCGCCGAGCCACGGCAGTCCGATCGGAAGTACCGCAGCGCGTATCGAATCCGAGCTGTAGATCAACGCGTCGAGTGCTGCACCGAGCGCGACTGCGCCCACCACAAGCGCGAGCGCGTAGACCAGGGAAGTGGCGGTGCTTCTGCGCGCCGCCGCGAGCGCAACCACGCTGGTCGCAAGCCACGCACCGGCACACAACAGGAGGACGGTCAGTGCCATGACTACGTCGTGCTCAGCACCGCCCCCCACGTGAATGCACGCGTGCGCAGTGTGCTCGAAGGGCGCGCAGCGTCATCATTGCTTCAGGCGAACGCCGCGCCCGCCCTTGTCGCTCACCGCGCCTTCGCCGATGAGTTCGACTCCGCCCGCGTCCAGAGCAGCGACCAGCTTCATCAGCGACTCGACCTGGCCGCGGATCACGCCATCGCTCGCTTCCATCCGCTGGATGGTGGGCAGAGACAGGCCAGACGCTTCTGCGAGGGCCTTTTGATCCATTCCCAGCAATGCGCGGGCAGCGCGGAGCTGGCTGGGGGAAATCATGTTAATTGCATGAGTAATGGCGTATGAGGCATGCAAATTTAATGCTTTCACATGAATATCGCAAGCCTAATGTTCAATCGAGGCCGGTTCGATACCGAACGCGCGTGCTCAAAGGGTTCGATCTGGAGGTGATGTGCGGGCCGCCGTACGACGAGTACGCTCGCTCGCCACGGCGCGCACGCCCCTCGGGCCTGGTCTGCGGGTGACCGCCGTCGCTCGATCGTGAACGTTGTTACAATTCGGGCGCTATGTACCTAAACGAGCAGGATATTTCTCCACTTCGATCCTATGCGGGGAACTGAATTGCCGCACAGTGGAATTATCTTTCGTGTACGCAGCCGGGGCCGCCAATGCAGATTTGCGCGCATCGGGACCTGGCGACGAGAAGCGAGCGATTTGCCTGCAGGGCAGTATTTCGACCTGCGGACCGCGAAGACTTCCGCTGGGAGCACGTGTGCATGACCTACTTTGAATGGTCCGATGCCATTGAAGTCGGCCATGCGGAAATCGACGCGCAGCACCAGCGACTGCTCCAGCTGGGCGAGGCGATAGTCGAATCCCTGACGGATCCGAACCAACACAAGCCAAGCGCAGCGCCTCTGCGGGCGCTGATCGATTACGTCCAGGAGCATTTCGCGTACGAGGAAGGCTTGATGCGCTCGGCGGATTATCCGGGGATGGATCAGCATGTGAAGCACCACGCCTCCCTGCTCAAGGAACTCAGGACCTATTTCTTCAGGGTACAGCGGGGCGACCACAGCAATCCCGTCGGGCTCATCAGCTTTCTGTGGAATTGGATCGTGCTGCATATCGACTCGGCGGACCGCGAACTGGTGGTATGGCTCACGTCGCGCGACCGCGATGGCAGTTCCTCGGCGAGCGTCCGCTGACGATTGAAATTCAACCCGGGCGAACAGAAGTTCCGGAAACTGAAGCCGCATCGTGCCGCGGCGACGATGTCGGCGAAGAATGTCCGTAGTGTTGAACCGCGCCCACACGCCGGAAAGGACGATAGCAACCACACGAGGCGACGCCCGACTGCGCGGCTCATGACCCAGGTTTTGAGGTGCCGTTTGTCCGTACCGATGGGATATCGATAATGCTCGACATCGCCGCCGCCTGCCTGGTCATCACCGCACTGCTGGCCTATCTGAACCATCGCTTCGTCGGTATGCCCACAACCGTCGGCGTGATGGCCGCCGCGCTTGCGATTTCGTTGGCGCTGGTCGGGCTGGATGCGCTTGGCGTGGCGCACGCATTGCGCCAGTACGAGGAGTCACTGCTGCGTTCGATCGATTTTTCGGACGTTCTGATGCAGGGCATGCTGTCGCTGTTGCTGTTTGCCGGCGCGCTTCACGTCGATCTGAGCGAACTGCGCGCCTACCGCTGGCCGGTGGGGGCGTTGGCCGTGCTGGGTACATTGATCTCGACCCTCGCGGTGGGCTACGGAATGTGGGTCGCGCTGCCATTTGCGGGCCTCGATCTGCCGCTGATGTACTGCCTGCTTTTTGGCGCGTTGATTTCACCTACCGACCCGATCGCCGTGATGGGCATCCTCAAGTCCGCCGGTGCGCCGAAAGAGCTGGAACTCGTGATCGCGGGCGAATCGCTGTTCAACGACGGTGTAGGTGTGGTGATTTTTTCGCTGCTCTTGGGAATGCTCGTGAGCGGACTCGCGCCGACGCCGGGCCAGGGCTTTGAATTGCTGCTGCACGAGGCTGGCGGCGGCCTGCTGTTCGGATTGGCGCTCGGTTACGTGAGCTTCCTGCTGCTCAAGAGCGTGGACAACTACCAGGTCGAAGTTCTGTTGACGCTTGCGTCGGTCACGGGCGGATACGCGCTTGCCAACAAACTGCATGTGTCCGGCCCGCTGGCCATGGTGGTTGCCGGGCTGATCATAGGAAACCACGGGCGGGCGCTGGCGATGTCGGACACGACGCGCCGCTATCTGGACATGTTCTGGGAGCTGGTCGACGAAATTCTGAACGCGACGCTATTCGTGCTGATCGGCATGGAGGTACTGCTCGTGGCGTTCTCGGCTCACGAACTGGTAGCGGCGGCCGTTGCCGTGGTCGTGACGCTGCTGGCCCGATTGTTCACGGTCGGCGTGCCCGTGCGTCTGCTGCGGCGCCACGTCCGCTTGCCGCGCGGGTCGTGGAAGGTACTGACCTGGGGAGGGCTGCGCGGCGGCATCTCGGTCGCGCTTGCGCTGTCGCTTCCCGCGGGAGCCGAGCGCGACACCGTCGTCGCGCTGACCTATGGCGTCGTCGTGTTTTCCATCCTTGTTCAGGGACTTTCTATCGGTATCGTGACGCGCAACGCGATCACAGGCCGGTGAACCGGGCGCCTTACTCCTCGGCCGAAAGCGGGCGAGCGACCCGTTCCAGCGGCATTCTTTCGGCATCGACGCCGATGCGCAGTTCCGCCGCCGCGGCGACGAACATCAGCGCGGCGCCGAAGGCATAGCCGTAGAAGACGTTCTCGCGCGACCCGGTCCCGATCAGCATGCCGAAGATCCAGGGCGCGAGCACGCCTCCGGCGGCCGTTCCGAGCGCGTAGAACACGGCGATCGCGAGGGCGCGCAGTTCGAATGGGAACACCTCGCTTACGGTGAGATACGCGGAGCTGGCGGCAGCCGAAGCGAAGAAAAAGATCACACTCCACATCAGCGTCTGTCCGTTCGCCGAGAGCAGATCGCCCGCGAACAAACCGCCGGTGGCGAGCAGCAGTACCGCACTCGCGGCGTACGTGCCCGAGATCATCTTCCGCCGGCCGAGCGAGTCGAAATAGCGTCCCAATAGCAGCGGTCCGAGAAAATTGCCGATCGCGAAGGGAAACAGATAGAGCCCTGTCTGCTGCACCGGCACGCTGTAGAAGCGCGTGAGCACCAGCGCGTAGGTGAAAAAGATCGCGTTGTAGAGGAATGCCTGCGATCCGATCAGCACGAAGCCGAGCAGCGAGCGGCTGCGGTAGCGCTCGAACATGGTGCGGAAAATGACGCCGAGCCCGAGGCTGCTTCGCGGTCGCACCACCAGATAGTCCTCCGCCGCATGCAGCCGGACCCCGGTTGCGCGCACCACGCGCGCCTCGATGGCCGCCACCACCGACTCGGCCCGCTCGCCGTGGCCGTGGATGCTGAGCCAGCGCGGGCTTTCGGGAATGTGCCGTCTCCACGCCAGCACGATGAAGCCCAGCGCCGCGCCGACGCCGAATCCGACGCGCCAGCCGACATCGACCGGGAAGATGCCCGGGTCGAGGAGCACGACCGTCGCCCCCGAGCCGACCGCCGCGCCTATCCAGAAGCTGCCGTTGACGATGAGATTGACCTGCCCGCGGTAGCGCGCGGGAACCAGTTCGTCGATCGCGGAGTTGATCGCCGCGTATTCCCCGCCGATGCCGAATCCCGTGATGCCGCGGAACACGGCCATGCTGGCGAAATTCCACGAGAACGCGGTGAGCAGCGCGCCGGACAGATAGACGGTGAGCGTGATGAAGAACAGCTTGGTCCTGCCGAATCGGTCGGTCAGCCAACCAAAGAACAGAGCTCCGACGACGGCGCCAAGCAGATAGAACGACGCGATGGCGCCGATCTGCGTGCTGCTGAGGTGCAGCGTCTGCGGGTCCTGAAGCACGCCGCTCAACGCGCCCTTGAGGGTGACCTCCAGCCCGTCGATTCCCCAGCTCGCGCCCAG
>Ga0155953_1031_pt1 | contig 27154 bp, 24 predicted proteins | sample RifCSPlowO2_02_FD_107607 | JGI IMG/M metagenome (GOLD analysis project Ga0155953, IMG submission 107607) | Betaproteobacteria bacterium RIFCSPLOWO2_02_FULL_63_19
CCACGCAGCGCTTCAGGTCCACCGCCACCCCCCATCTCACCGCGCGCCCCTCGGCCAATTTCACACTCAGTGCCATTGTCGCTCCTTCGTCTTGGCTGGATGCCCGCGCTCATCACCGCCTCGCCGCGCCCAATCCGGCTCCCGTGCTAGCTTTCCTGGGTGGGTCTGCCGACATGATCCCGTCGCCGTCCTGCCGACAGTCGACGCGACACCGTCTGTACGAACGGCCAGTTCGCGAGGATCTTCGTTCTGGTCCCCGTCGACTACCCCAAGGCCGCTTGCGCCCGGTCGATGGATCCTGGTGCCGTCGTGCACGCAACTGAAACCGTTGCAGTGCGCTGCACTGCGATGCGGCCTCGGGAACAGTCCCAAGGGTATGGGTCCCGCCTCCTAGTGCGCTAAATGGTCGGACCGATGCGAATGGCAGTCTTTGATCTGCGTCACACTCGATCGATATATCGCGCACCCGCGACGTCGCCCCGGAATTCGACATCGATCCGAGCAGCGTAGCTATCCCGAGTCACCCAGTGGGTAATTTGCCGATTGCAACGGGCCAGGGCCTGTTGACATTCACCCGTCGTTTCCTTATTCGACCGCGGCGCAAAGAGCATCCAGCGGCAAGCAAGGCCTGCCGTTCCTTTGGCACGCTCCCCTTTGATTCCTGTAGTATCCGATCCCGGGTCGCCAACCGATAGAGAGAACGCCAAACGCCCTTTTTCGCGGCTGGCACGGAGCGCGGATCAGCGCAATCATCCATCGCCGGACGCTGATCATGAAGATCGATATTCACTGCCACCAGATCGAAGAATTCTTCCACGATGCGCTGAGATCGCTCCCGGGTGTCACGGTGCGGGTCAATCCGGACCGTTTCAGCTACCTGCTCAAGAACGGCAAGACCTGGCTTCCGTTCCGGCCGGAAATGTTCCATCCGGACCACCTCATCCGCGAGATGGACCGCAAGGGCATCGACATGTCGATCATTTCGATGAACACACCGAGCGTGTACATATTCGAGAAGGCGCGGCGAGTCGAACTCGCGCGACAGCTGAACGACTCGATCATCGCGCGCGCCGGGCGCAATCCCGACCGCGTGCGGGGATTTGCGTCCCTGCCTCTGCCGGATGTGAAAGCGTCGCTGCGCGAACTGGAACGCATCGCCGACGCTCCGGGCGTCGTCGGCATCGGCATCGGCTCCAACCTGGACGGCGTCGCGCTCGACGACCGGAGTTTCGATCCGCTGTGGGCGCAGCTCAGTGAGCGAGACCTGCCCTTGTTCGAACACCCGATGCTCCCGGCTTTCGCCGAACACCTGCCGGGCTACGCGCTGCCGATCCGCGTCGGCTTTCCGTTCGACACGTCGCTGTGCGTGACACGCATGATCTACGGCGGCGTATTCGAGCGGCACCCCGGCCTCAGGTTCATCGTTGCGCATACCGGCTCGGCATTTCTCGGGCTGCTCGAGCGCCTCGACCATGGCTTTCGGCTGTTCCACGAATGCAGCGAGCACATTACGCAGCCGCCGAGCGTTTTCGCACGCAAGAACCTCTATTACGACACCTGCGTCTTCTCGAAGGCGTTCATCGAAATGGCGGTTGGCGAAATCGGCGAGGATCACTTCCTGTTCGGCACCGATTATCCGTTCATCATTTCGGACTCGTCCTATATCGAGGCGCTCGGCTTGCCGGACGGCCAAAAGCAGAAGATCCTCAGCGGCAACGCCACGCGCCTGTTTGCCAAGCGCCTTCGCCTGCCCAAGATTTGAAAAGGCGTCTCGCTCTGACCGGTGGAAGCACAGGCGGCCGTTCCAATCCCGCACAACAGAATCCAGACCAGGGTTACTCGATGCTTCATAGACGGTTCACCGCAGGCTCGATTGATGCCGTCAGTCCATCCGTGACCGCTCGCGCCGAAGCACGACATGGGTGGCCTTCTCCGACGGTACGAACTGCACGCATACGTATCCCAACGCGCGTGCGTCAACGCCATCGAACAGCCGCTCTCCGCTGCCCAGCAGAACCGGCGCGATGGCGATGTGCATCTCGTCGATGAGGCCTGCACGAAGATACTGTCGTATCGTGGCAGGCCCACCGCCGATGCGCACGTCCATGCCGTTGGCTGCCTTGCGCGCCCGTTCGAGCGCCTCGTGAATCCCGCCGGTGACGAAGTGAAATGTCGTGTTGCCTTCCATCTCGATGGACGCTCGCGCATGGTGCGTCAGGACGAAGACCGGGACTTGATACGGCGGGTTCTCGCCCCACCAGCCTTTCCAGTTCATGTCAGGCCACGGACCGCGAATCGGTCCGAACATGTTCCTGCCGAGAATCCAGGCACCGATGTTCCTGAACCCTCGTGCGGCGAAGTCCTCATCGATTCCCGTCGTGCCGCCCTCGGCGCCGAACAGCGCGCGCTGGAACGTGCGGGTCGGAAATGCCCACTGGTGCAAATCCCTCCCGCCCACGCCGAGCGGATTATCGATGTCCTGACCCGGACCAGCTCCGTATCCGTCAATCGATACGGTAAAGCTCTCGACTCGAACCTGTGTCATTTTGGCGCCTCTGTTTCGCCAGACATCCGACCCGGGAGCATGCGACGGGCGGCGCGCGATCCGCATCCGTCCATGCCACTACCAGGGATGCCTCACTCGGCGATGACCCATTGGGGATTCCACGCGACCTCCCAGAGATGCGCATCCGGGTCCTGGAAGTAACCAGCGTACCCGCCCCAAAAGGTATCCTGAGCAGGCTTGACGATGACCGCACCCGCCGCAGCTGCCTGCGCCATCACGCCGTCCACCTCGGCCTTCGAGGAAACATTGTGACCGATGCTGAACTCGGTGCTGCTCTTGTGACTGACGTCGATTCCGGCGTCATGGCCGAGGCTCGATCGGGGCCAGAGCGCGAGCTTCAGACCGCCTTCGAGATCGAAGAAAGCCACCGCGCCATGCTCGAACTCCTTTCCGACGATGCCCTCGGTTCTCAACCCGAGACCATCGCGGTAGAAGCGCACCGCCTTCTCGAGATCGTCAACCCCGAGGGTGATCAGCGTGATCCGAGGCTTCATGCACTGCGCGTGCTATTGGTTTTTTCGCGGCGGACGATCGCCGCACGGCGTTCGAGGCTCTCCTTCGGCCACATCTCCGACGCCCGGTAATACTCGGCGACCGCAGGCGCACCCGGCGGAATGATCACCCAGGGCTGCTTGGACGCGGTGTAGATGTGAATGTCGGGCGGAAGACGGTCCGGCTCGTCCAATGTGCCGACGCGGACGAACCGAACCGCGTCTCCCGCCCCCCCGTAGTTGCTCCAGACCGCGATGTGACAGTTCGTACAGCGGGAGATCTTCTGCCCCTTGCCACTGTTCGACGGCGTATCGATGACATCGACGCGACCCTGAAGCAGCAGCACGCGATCGGCCTCGATGAGCGCGTTCAACGCGAAGGAGGTCCCGCCCTCCCGCTGGCACCAGCGACAATGGCAGCAATGCACGAATAGCGGCTTGGATGTCAGCCGATAACGCACGAATCGGCAGGTGCAGCCGCCGTCGTAGGGCGATATTTCCGCGCTCATGTCAGGCAGCGAACTTATCGGTTCACCGTTCCGCGAACCGCCCAGGCTCGCGCACCGAGGGTGATCGTCCCGTCCGGCCCGCGTGGCAACGCCTCGTCGAGCGTCCGCGCGAGTAGCGCACGACGATCAGCGCCAAGCGATGCAACGTAGGACGGCGCGGGGCCCGTTCCTCCAAGAAAGGGGCGCCAATAGTCGTCGAAACTGGCGAACACCGTGCGGATTTCGACCGGCTCGCAGCGCACGTCGCCGAGACCGCCATCGCGAAACAACGCCGTCAGTGCGTCGCGCCGGCAAAGTGGGAATCGCTTGCCTTCGTCGAGCGCTGCAGCTGCGGAATCCTGCGATGCAGCCGCATCCCAGAAATGGCGCAGGAACAGCATTCCGTCACTGTAGTCCCACACGCACGCGGACACCGTGGACTGCGGCGCAGCCACGGCGCGCATTTCCCGAACCGCGCCTTCGGGGTCGGGCAGGAAATTCAAAGCGAGCAGGGAGGTGACGCTGCCGTACCCCCCGGGGCGGCGCGGCAGGCCGCCGGCTCCGGCGATCACGAAGGATTGCCGCGCATCACGACCGTGTTCTCGAGCGAATTCGACGAAGGGGGTCGCCGGATCGCAGCCTACGACCGACGCAGGGTCGGCGTGGCTGCAGACTGCATTGGCAAGCGCGCCGGTGCCGCACCCGACATCCAGCCAGTGAACGCCGCGGGCGATCCGCAGCCACGAGAGGAACTCGGGCGCGAGGCGGCGGCTCCATCGGCCCATGAAGTCCTCGTAGCTTGAGCCCGCCGCCCATTGGTCTCGAACACCGGTCATCGCCTGCCTCTCTCTCGTTGCCTGACGTGGGGCGGACGTGCAACGCAGCGCGCAGCGAACCCGACAGCGCAACTCGCGCGCAGCGTCAGCCACCCGTTCGGGCATTAGACGTTGCCGCTTGCCAAATGACAACTGCCCGCGCAAGAAATACACCGCCAAGCAGGCCGAAACAACCCGCGGAAGCCTCCCCGGCCTCAGCGGTACTCCCTCAGCGCGCGAGCGGGTTGGGGCGGAACTGGATGTGCACCGCGCGCGGCTTGCTGCCCTTGCCGCCTTCCATCAGCCACGGCGTGCGGTCGCCGCTGGTGCTCCACAGGCCGCGGCCCTTCCAGCCGGCGTTCGGATCGTCGATGCGCCCATCCAGACCCTTGGCATAGAAGCCCATCGGGTACGGAATGCGGATCATGACCATCTTTCCGTCCTTCAGCGCGACGAACCCGTCGTTGATGTTGGCCGTGGAGATCGGAATGTTCTCGCCCAGCCCGGAGGTATTGTGCTGGTCGACCCAGGTGTAGTAGCTCCCTTCCGCACTGTTCTTCTCGAAGCCCGCGAACCCGGGGCCTGGATAGCGGTAGAGCGTCCAGCCCTCCGGACAATGGTCGCCGGTCGCCTTCGGCCCGTTCAGCGGCCCCTTGCATTTGCGCCTGTCGAAGCTGCCGAGGTGGCCGTTCGAGAGCGATCCCCAGACCACGCCGTTCTTGTCGATATCGCCGCCGCGGATGCCCAGAGCGTTCTTCGGCACCTTGTAGAGTTCCGACAAGCCCGTAGCGGGATCAAAGCGCAGGAACCCCGACGGCCCAGCAAACGTGGCCACGGTGTACCAGATCGAGCCGTCGACCGGGCTCGGCATGACCGCGTAGGCGCCCGAACCGGGGATGATCTGCTTGTCCTTGGCCGGATCGACCGGATCCTTGGGCCCGACATAGTCGTCGCGCTTGCCGTTGCCGTTGATGTCCAATATAAACGGCGACCAGCCCTGCGCTCTGACCGCATCGCCGGTTTCATCGAACAGTTTGGTGTTCAGCCAGCCCGCGACCGGGCCGGTGCCGCTGAACCACAGCGTGTCGTTCGCGTCATAGCCGAACTGCAGGTGGTGGGTGCCGAAGCAGGTGTCGACGAACGTGTACTTCATCGTCTTGGGATCGAGCACCGCCGCCTGGCGCGCCGAGCGCTCGAGCGGAAACACCTTGGCCGACGGGTGGTCCGAGCCCTTCTTGCAGAACGCCGGATTGGCCATGCCGCGCACCGTCGCGGCGAGCCACAAGCGGCCCTTCTGGTCGAACATGGAATTGTGGTTGTTGGCCCGCGAGTCCCAAATCTTCTCCTCGCCCCAATAGGCCGAAGGCGTCATCGGCTTGACCGCGGCGGCATGACCGGGCCCCAGCGACTCGGGCATGTTCGGGTCCTGCACCGGCAGCTTGAAGAACGTCACCGCGTTCGTTTTCGGATCCAGAATCGGAATGTTGTCGGTGCTGTATTCGGGCGAGCCGTAAAGCAGGCCGTAGGCGTTGACGCTCGGGTTGCGCCGGTCCGAGGAGATCAGGTCGTGCAGATAGTGCTTGTCCGTACTCCATTCCCACGACGTGACGACGATGTTGCGCTCGACACCCTTTGGCCGCGGCGGCTTGTTCCGCGGCAACGCACCCTTGGCGATGCGGTCGGTCCAATCGCCGAAATAGGTACTCGGCACACCGCCGAACTGCTTGGCGATGCGCCCGATCATCATATGGCCGGCCTGGCCGGCCTGCACGCGCCGCGTCCACGCGTCGCTGCTGGAGCCGAACGCACCGAACTGGGCGGGAATCGTTCGCGTAGACTCCTGGCCGAGCTGGTGGCAGCCGATACAGTCGACATTGTTCATCTGCTTGAGCCAGCGTCCCTGCGTGATGTCCTTCGGAATCCCGGTCGCGCCGCCGAAATCCTTCGCCGGCGGAATCTTCATCATCGTGTACCAGTAGATCGCCGGGTAGTAATGCGCCGCCGCCGCCGCGTTCGGCGCCGGCACCGCCCGGTGATTGAGCCGCTGACCCGGCTTTGCGAGCACCTGGGGCGAGTCGACCAGCCCGTACCCGCGCACCCAGACGCGGTAGTTCGCGGTCGGAAGATCCGGGACGAGATAACGACCCCGGTCGTCGGTGACGACGATTCTCGTGAACTTGGTGGGCAGGTCGGTGGTTTCCGCGATGACCCACGCGCCCGCCTCCGGTCCTTGTGCGCCGGTGACGACACCGGCGATGTCGGAACTGCCCATGTCGATCGCCGGAGCCGGGTTCGCGGCTAGCGCTGACGGCGCGGCGATCAACGACGCGAGGACGCATAGCGTCGCCGCGTTCGATGGAACGCTTGTGTTCATGGTCCCCTCCCTGGTTGTTGCGCCAGCAAATCCTATCACTCCGGCCGAAACGGAGCGCTCAAATTTGGACTGTCCCCAGCGTGCGGTATGCTGAACCGGCTCAACCGCAGGCCCCGCAGGCGCGGAGACTTCGCGTACAGCCCGATGAAGAGCATTGCGGTGATGCCGGCGAGCACGGCGGTCGCCCATCGTGCGCCGCACAATTCGACCAGGATGCCTGTGATCAGTGCGCCCAGCGCCATCATTGCGGGCGCCAACTGAAGGAGGCTCGTCACGCGCCCACGCATCGCGTCCGGGGCAGCCATCTGCAGCGTGATCTGGATGCTCGTGGCGATGACCATTTCGGCGGCGCCCGCCATCGCGAGAAATGCCAGTGCCACAGGCAGCGACGGGCTCAGTGCCACGCCCAGCAGCGATGCGCAATCGACAAGCAATGCCACGAACTGGACACGCCCCTGGCGATCGAAGCGCTGCATCGCCGAGGCCGCCCAACTGCCCAGCGCACCGCCGAGACCGCCCGCGGTAAGCAGCAGTCCCAGACCTTGGGGTCCGGCTTTGAAGACGTCTTTTGCGAACACCGGCAATACCGTGGTCCAAACGGGCAACAGCAGAATGAAAAGCAGGGCCGCGAAGAACAGCATCAGGCGCGTCGTCCCGTCACGCACGGCAAAGCGCAGGCCGTCGGCAAGGTCCTTCCAGGCGCTGGTCTGTTGCGCCGCCGCGGGCCGCCGCGGAAACACGATGGGGAGCGCCAACAATCCGGCAACAACATACAGCGCGCCCTGCAACGCAAAGTTTCCCGCGGCGTCGAACCAGCCGAGAAGAAAGCCGGCGAGCGCCGGAGCAACGATGCGCGTCAGGGACATACCGATGGCGTTGATCGCCGCCGCATTCATCGCGAGTTCGCGCGGCACCAGCTCGAAAATGCCCGTCATGCGCGTGGGCCGGTCCAGGACGGCGGTCGTCCCGGCGATCAATACGAACGCGAACAAATGCCAAGTGTGCACCGCGCCGAGCGCCAACATGACGCCGAAGACGGCCGCGACCGACGCGCTGAGGATCTGGCTGACCAGAAGCAGTACATTGCGGTCGAAGCGGTCCGCCGCGACCCCCGCCAGCGGCGACAGCAGCATCGGAATCGCGCGAGCGCTCATGACCGCGCCCAGCAGTGCACCGGACCCGGTGACGTCGTACACCACCCACGCGATCGTCGCCTGCTGGATCCACTGGCAGAAATTCGATAACAGCGATCCGGCGAGCAGCCAGCGGTAGCTGCCGAAGGCGAGCGCGGTGGGCATGATCAGCTACGCGATGCCGACGAGCCTGCGGCAGCCCCGTTGCGATCGGCCCCCGATCGATTGAGCAAGAAACGGGCGCTCATCCGCCTTGTGCTCCGGTGATTGCGGCCCCTTGCGCGGCCTCGCGCTGCGTTCGTTATCGGCGCACCGGCAGTGCGAGTTGCGAAGCATGGCGCCGGTCGTGGAATATCGTGTCACGGCCGATCTTGGCGGGCGAATATTCGTGTGCGAACACCTGTTCGGTCGCCGGCGAATCGCCGTTGGCGAGTTCCAGCCGGATGCGGCTGCCGCGCGCGAAACGGTGCGCCGTGGGCATCACCGCGATCTCGTAGCGGTAGATCTTGCCGGGGGTGATCGGTTCGGGGCGCCGGTGCACGTAATACGGTGCGTGCTCGGTGCTGAGCTTCGGGTCGATGCGCCGGTGCGAAGCGCGCAGCCAACCCTTGGTCACGATCTGGTAGCGCGGGTTGATGTCCTGCGCGCGTTCGTCACGGCTTTGCGCGTACTGCTCGGAGAGTTTGACGATGAAGTCGGTGTCCGTCTGCGTCGAGGCCGCGTGCAGCACGAGCTTGATCGGGCCGGCGATTTCGAACTCGTCCTCGAGCGCCGCGCTCGTGAACGTCAGCACGCGCCGCGCCGGATCGGGCCGTCCGTCGGGCCCCACACCGACCACCCCCATGCGCCAGCCCGGATCAGGGTAGTCGTAAGACGTCGATTCGGAATCGGCCCGCGGCGCTTGCTTGACGAGCGCGCCGTCGTTGAGCGACGTGACGCCCCCCCCCGGACCCCCGCTCTCGGCTTTCACCAGGTAGTACGTCCTGTAGTCGATGTCTTCGGGCGGCCACGCATTCGCGGTACGCTGCTGCGTGGCGCCGCTCGCAAACCAGCGCACCGCAGGCTCGGCCTCGTAGGCCGTCTGCTTGCCCTTCAGGTAGCGGTCGTAGAAAGGCAGCAGGTACCTTTCGTGGAACGCGATGCTGGAATAATCCTGCACCGCGGCGTGCAGGTTGGCCGAACCGAACACGAGCAGCTTCTTCGGGCCGCCTGCGCGCTGGTAGCCGACGATGTTGCCGTTCAGGTGCAAATCCACCTTGCGCCAGACGCCGATCGAGAACACCGGCACGCGTATCTTGTGCAGGTTCTCCGCCGCGGTGCGCTCGCGCCAGAATGCGTCATAGGTCGGATGCGAGCGCACCGCATGCGGGTAATCCCATTGCACCACGCGCGACGGTCCGCTTGCCGGATCCTGGTTGAGCAGGCGCACGCCGCGGAACCAGGTTACCGGGAACTCGCCCGGAATCCCGCCGGTGTACGCCGAAGAACGATAGGTGTCCACGTTGCCGTCGTACGGCGCAACGCACGCCAGGTGCGGCGGGTTCTGGATCGCCATGAACCATTGCGTGCGCGCGTAATACGACTGCCCGATGCCTCCGACCTTGCCGTTGGACCACGTCTGCCGCGCGATCCACTCGATCACCTCGTACAGGTCGCGCTGCTCCTTGCGGCACATATAGCGGTATTCGCCGCCGGAGCGCCCGGTTCCGCGCACGTCCATGTGCACGAACGCGTAGCCCTGCTCGAGATACCAGCCGATCGGCCCTGTTTCGCGCCACAGGAACACCGGCAGCGCCGGCGCGATGTCGTTGTCGAAGCGGTAAGGCGAGGCCGCCAGCAGCGTCGGGAAACGGGCGGTCTTGCCGCGTCTGGCGCCCTTGGGCAGAAACAGCGCCGCGGCGATCTTGACGCCGTCGCGCATGCGGATGGTGACAACGCGCGTCGGCAGCACGGCCGCTTCGGCGTAGCGTCCGAGGCGCCGGATTTCCTTCTTCGTCGGCAGTGACAGGTTTGCACTCATGGTTTGCACGATAGTTGAGGTTGAAAGATGTTTTCCAGGAAAACTGATTCGCGCGGTTTGGGCGACATCGCTGCGCCGACCTCAGAGCATGCGATTCGATGTTGCGCGCGGGTCGCGCAACCGGTATTGCCCGGACTCGACCTGATGGAAGAACTGTTCGCACGCGGCGTTGAACAGCGCCGGTTCCTCCAGATTGCAGGCGTGTCCGGTCTGCGGCATGACGACCAGTCCGGCGCACGGCATGGCGCGTTTCAACATCAGCGAGGCGTCCAGGCACATTTCGTCCTCGTCGCCGCAAACGATCAGCGTCGGCACCGTGCAGCGGGCCGTCTGCTGCGCGAAATCCTGCAACGGCGGGCGCGACCCCTGATAGCCCTTGAGCGTCAGCCCCGTGCCCTTGGCGCTTTGCTGTTTCACCGACGCGACGAACTCGGCGTAGGCGCGCGGGTTCTTGTTCAACAGCTGCACCCGCGTCGGCGACAGGCACAGCGATTCGGCGTGCTTCTCGAATCCGTCCTCGAGCAACCGATCCGCCCGCGACTGCGATTCCTGCATGAACCTCGGCCGGCCCTCGGGCATGGTGCCGGAGCCGATGCCGGCAAGCGTGAGCGACAGCGCGCGCCCGGGCCATTGCATGCCGAAATAGAAGCTGGCGAACGCGCCCATCGATAGCCCGACCACGTGCGCCTTGTCGATCGCGAGCGCATCGAGCACGGCCCGGACGTCGGCGCGCTGGCGCTCGTAGCCGTAGGCCTCGACCCGCTCGGGGACATCCGAAGGCGGATAGCCGCGCGCGTTGTAGGCGATGCAGCGGTAGCGCCGCGAGAAGTGGCGCACCTGCGCCTCCCAGCTGCGGTATCCGCCGAGCAGTTCGTGCACGAACACGATCGGCGTTCCGCTTCCTGCCTCCTCGTAATGGAGCTGTACGCCGTCGTCGGCGGCCATTCTCGGCATGTCTTGTGCTCCTTGAAACAAGTCCGGACTTGCCGGAACGATCACCTCGCTGCGTTTTGCGCAGCGTGTATCGCCCGCCAGACCCGGTGCGGCGTCGCCGGCATGGTCAGTTCCCTGACCCCGAGCGGTGCGAGCGCGTGCATGATCGCGTTCATCACCACGGCCATGGCGCCAACCGCGCCTGCCTCGCCGGCCCCCTTGACGCCCAGCAGATTGCGCTCTGTCGGGACCGAAATGCTCTTGACCTCGATATTGCAGAAATCGTCGGCTCTGGGCATCGCGTAATCCGTGAAAGATCCACTCAGCAACTGGCCCGACTCGCGATCGTAGGCGATCTGTTCCATCAGCGTCTGACCTGCGCCCTGCGCGATGCCGCCGTGAATCTGCCCCTTCAGGATTGCGGGGTTGATCATCGTTCCGACGTCGTCGACGACGAAATAGCGGTCGATGCGCACCACGCCGGTCTCCGGATCGATATCGACTTCGCAGACATGCGTGCCATAGGGAAATGTGAAGTCCCCGGGCGCCCAGGTCCCCGATTCGAACAGCCCAGGCTCCATTCCCGCCGGGAGATTGCGGGGCTCGTACGCTGCCTTGGCGATCTCCTCGAGCGACAGTTTCCTGTCGGTGCCCTCGATCGCGAAATGTCCGGCTTCGAACACGATGTCCGTCGGTGCGGCCTCCATCAGGTGTGCCGCGATTCTGCGGCCCTTGTCGATCACCTTGTTCGATGCGACCACGAGCGCGGAGCCGCCGATCGCCGCCGAGCGCGAACCGAAGGTTCCGGTTCCATGCGCGATCCGGTCCGTATCGCCGTCGATGTAGGTAACGTCCTCCGGCGCGATTCCCAGCTTGGCGTAAAGCACCTGCCTGAACGTTGTCTCGTGCCCCTGGCCTTGATTCTTGGTGCCCATCAGCACGGTCGCCTTTCCAGCGGCGTCGATCCGGATCTCGGCGTATTCCATTCGCGGCGGAGCCGCCCGCTCGATCGGGTTCGACAACCCGATCCCGCGCAGCAGGCCCTTCGCCTTCGAAGCGTCGCGGCGCGCGCCGAATCCGGTCCAGTCGGCCAGCTCCAGCGCCATGTCCATGCAGTTCCTGAATTCGCCGCAGTCGTACACGAAACCGAGCGGGGTCTTCAACGGCAGGGTCTCGGGCGCAATCGCGTTCTTGCGCCGCAGCTCGATGCGGTCCATACCGAGTTCGTCCGCGGCATCGTCGATCAGCCGCTCGATGACGAAGGTCGCTTCGGGCCGGCCGGCGCCGCGGTAGGGCGCCATCGGCCCTGTGTGAGTCATCACGCAGGTGGAGTGCACGTAAGCCGCCGGAAAGCCATAGATGCCGACCATTCCGGGCGTGTTCGTGAAGCTCGACTGGAAATTCCTGTCGCTGCCGATATAGGCGCCGACGTTCGCGATCCAGTGCGAACGCAACGCAAGAAAGCGACCCTCGGCATCCAGTGCGAGTTCCGCCTCGTGCACGTTGTCGCGGCCGTGCTCGTTGGCGAGTACCGTTTCGCTGCGCTCGGTCAGCCATTTGACCGGGCGCCCGAGGCGTTTTGCGGCCCACAGGATCAACCGGTGCTCGAGCGCCGGCCCCTTGCCGCCGAAAGCGCCTCCGACGTCGAAGGAGACCACGCGAATGCGGTTCTTCGGGATTCGCAGCACCTCATGCGCCAGCTGATCGCGCACCGTGTGCGGAGCCTGGACATCGCTGTACAGCGTGTAGCGCTCGTCCAGCGGATCGTGCGCCGCGAGCGCTGCGCGCGGCTCCATGAAATGCGCATGTACACGCGATACGACGTAACGGCGTTTGACGATATGCGTGGCGCGCGCGAATGCGGCGTCGGTCGGCGCGCGCTCCCCCAGTTCGTGGACGTGCGAGATGTTGTCCGGACAGTCGTCCCAGACCTTCGGACTCGCCGGATCGAGCGCGCTGAGGACATCCACCACCGCTTCGCCTGCGGCGTCGTAATCGACCTCGATCAGTTCCGCCGCGTCTCTTGCCTGCGCCAGCGACTCCGCCACCACCAGCGCAACCGGTTCGCCGACGTAGCGCACCCTGTCTTTCGCCAGTCCGCGATGCGGACGCCAGAACATCGGCGAGCCGTCGGGCCGCTTGCGCTTGAAGGTGATCGCCGTGGTGCCCAGGTCGTCGCCGAGATCGTTCTCGCAATACACACCGAGCACGCCGGGCGCGGCGCGCGCGGGCCCCGTGTCGATCGAGCGGATCGCCGCGTTCGCGTGCGCAGAGCGAAGTACCGCGGCGTACGCTTGGTTCGGCAGATCGACATCGGCGATGTAGCGGCCTTTCCCGATGATGAAGCGGCTGTCCTCGACGCGCGGGACCGATTGGCCTAACGAGAAGTTGTTCATGGGAATAATTCACCTATGTCATTCAAACCGGCGATGGCCGGCGCTTGACGAGCCGAGTCCGAGTGATTATACCGACGACTCAAACTCCTCCAAGGAATTGCGCCGAGCACAAGTTCGCTACATTCGGTCTGGGCCATTGCCACCTATAGCCACTTACTGTATAAATAAACAGTTATCGGCATCCGAGCCATACCCTTGCGTGGGCCAGGAGGAAACGATGGCATTGCAACGATTCGGAGGATCCTGGACGGAGCGCAAACTAGCCGCCCTCAAGGCTTACCTTGTTCAGTATCAGAAGATCTTCCACGCGAACGAGGCCGCGAGGAATTATCGAACTATTTATGTGGATGCCTTTGCGGGCACTGGTGAGCGGGCGAATCCTCAGGAAGATGAAACTTATTCCCTCTTTGGTTACGGTAACGAAACCAGACAGTTCCAGTCTGGAAGTGCCCGTATCGCACTGTCACTCGGTCAAACGTTTCATCGCTATGTTTTTATCGACTCCAAGGCAGCGCATATCGACGCATTGAAACAGGTTGTTTATGGCGAGTTCTCACATCTCAGGGACTGTTGCGACATTGTTCAGAAGAACGCAAACACGTGGCTGCAAGAATGGTGTGCGAGCGAAGATTGGCGGAAATGGCGCGCCGTCGTGTTTCTCGACCCCTACGGGATGAGCGTGGAATGGAGAACAATCGAAGCCATAGCTAACACTAAGGCGATTGACCTATGGGTGCTATTTCCGTTCGCAATTGGCGCGAATCGAATGATGCCTAGAGACGTACTTCCGGACAAAGGCTGGGGGTTACGCCTTACCAGCGTTTTCGGTACAGCCGAATGGGTAAGTCGGTGCTATCGCAAGAAAGCTGAAACTGATCTATTTGGCGCATCTCGCGATTCCGTCATCAAGATTGCGGGAGCTGACGAAATACTTGAGTACTTTCTTGAGCGACTCCGGACAATTTTTCCCCATGTGGTCGAAAAACCGTTGGTTCTCTACAATTCAAACAAGACGCCCATGTATGCCCTTTGCTTTGCTGCGGGCAACATGCGAGGCGGCAAGACCGCGTTAAAGATAGCTGCGCATCTCGCACGCAAGCGGTAGATTTCACGGCAGGTCCCACTAGAGAATACTTTTCTTAATTCGATGCCCACGAAATCTAATATCGAATGGACCGAGGTGACCTGGAACCCCGTTACTGGGTGCACCAAGATCAGTCAGGGCTGCAAACACTGCTACGCCGAGCGAATGGCCAAGCGCCTCACCGCAATGGGGGCGGAACGTTATCGCAACGGTTTTGAGGTGACTTTGCACCCCGATCTGGTCGACCTGCCGCGTCGCTGGCGGCAGCCGCGCGTGGTATTCGTAAATTCAATGAGCGATCTATTCCACGACGACGTACCGCTTGCCTACATCCAGCGCGTGTTCGCCACCATGCGCGACTGTCCGCACCACACCTTTCAGATTCTCACCAAACGCAGCGACCGTTTAGCCCAATTCGCCCCATTGCTGCAATGGCCGGCAAACGTGTGGATGGGCGTTAGCGTTGAAGACGCGCGCGTACGGCATCGGATTGCCGATCTTCAAGCCACGCCCGCGCAAGTACGCTTTCTGTCTCTGGAACCGATGATCGGTCCGCTCGACGACCTGCCGCTTCAGGGCATTCACTGGGTGATCGTTGGTGGAGAATCGGGCCCCAGGGCACGACCGATGCAAAAGGAGTGGGTTCGTTCGGTACTGCGCCAGTGCCGCGTGGCGAAGGTGCCATTCTTCTTCAAGCAGTGGGGCGGCGTACGAAAGGACCTCACTGGGCGAGCGCTCAACGGTCGTACCTACGACGAAATGCCACGTATCGTTCAGCCTGCGTGAAGCACCAGAAGAACGAAATCTTTGCGCGCGACGATCTTCCACGTGCAGTGGACCAAAAGACCTCGAAGACCTTCTAACGCCAGTTGGCCATCAAATGCCCCTCTTCTCGGACCATACCCAGCCGGAGCTTCGGCTTACAATTTCGGAACCTGGAAATGAGCATTCAGATCCCAGCGGAGCCTTGATCGACCATGCGGTCTATTCACGACTATTGAGAGCCACTCGGTGGCAACAAACGCGATGCCAACGCTATCGTTTCAACCCGATGAGGTGATATTCCGGCCGGGCGACGCGAGCCAGTGCGCCTATTTGATCGAATCCGGCCAGGTCGAAGTCTTTGCCGGCGATCCGGCCCATCCGGAGCGAATTGCAATGCTGGGTAAAGGCGAAATCCTGGGCGAAGGAGCGCTGATCGAGGAACGGCCGCGTTCGCTGAGCGCGCGCGCCGTCGGGACGGTCACGCTGTCGTCGGTATCGCGGGATCGATTCGTCAAGCTGATGTTCGATGACCCGGTCGAAGGTCTGCGCTTTCTGCGAGCCTTCTTCGAGCGGCTGCGCACGATCAATTCACGCACTGTGCGTCCAGGTGAAGTTTACGCGCCGCCGCTCGCCGCATCGAGTCAGGCGACGCGGGTCACGCTCGTGCCGCTGACGACGATGGCCAAGCAGGTGCTCCCACCGGAGGGACGCGCAATCGATCGCTATCCGTTTCGCGTCGGCCGCGAACCGTCGCTGGGAAAATCGCGGCTGAGCATGAACGATCTCGGCTTGCCCGACATCGAACCGTTCAACGTTTCGCGCGAGCACTTTGCCATCGATCGGGATGGCGATTCCCCGATGGTCTACGATCGCGGCAGCTTCCTCGGCACCATCGTCAACGGTGTGCAGATCGGCGGACGCCGTACCGCTGGGTCAGCACCGCTTCGGGCGGGTGACAACGAAATCATCGCCGGTCCGCAGGATTCGCCCTACGGGTTTTCCGCCGTCGTCGAATCAGCCTGAGCACCGGCACATCGCCCCCGAAGGGCGGCCATCGCGTCCCAACCGCGAACCGTATTCGTTCATGTAGCCCGCAAATGCGCGATCGCGTTGGCGTAGTACGCGAGGATTCGAGTTTCCGACGCATTGGCCGAGTACAGCCCGTCGCGCTCGCGGACGATTCGTCGCAGCGTGAGCATGCGCAGCCCGACGCCGATCGCGTAATCGTGGTCCTGTCTTGGGACATAGACATGCGCGCCGCCGGCTTCAAGCCTGCCGATGAGCCGGTGCACCTCGGATTTGAGTTCGAGTTCGCTGAATGCGCGCTGCGGATCGCGGACGAACACCTGCGCGACCAGCGACACCGGGAGCGCGGGCACGATCTGTCCGACCTCGCGCATCAGTTCGGCGGCCAGTGACGCCACTTTCGGATGGCGTTGCGCGTCGGTGAGCGCACGAAATTCGAGGCCCTGCGCGCCGGTATAGGCGCGCATCGAAATCGGCCGGCCGAAATTGACGCATGCGTACCCGAGGCGGTACCAGCGTCCGGCAAGCATCATGCCGAGGTTCTTGAGCAGGAAGCCGGTCGCGATCGCCGCCGCCCGCAGCATGCCCGGGCGTGCGGCGTCGGCGTCCAGCCTGAGCAGCAGCGAGCGGTCCTCGAGCACGCGGTCATAGTTGATGCCCACCGGAACGAACACCAGGTCGCGTTCGCCCTGCGGGTCGAAGGCCTTGACCATATAGTCCAGCAATCCGAGCCGGGGCTCGCGCAGCCTGCCGTCGAGCGACAGCGCGCCTTCGGGAAACACCGCCTGCGTCACACCGGATTCGGTAGCCATCATCACGTAGCGCTGCAGCACTACGCGGTACAGCGGATCGCCGGAATTGCGCCGCACGAAGTAAGCCCCCATGGAACGGATCAGTGTCTGCAACGGCCAAATGCGCGCCCATTCCCCCACCGCGTAGGACAGCGCAACGCGCTCGGCCGCGAGGAATGCAACCAGCACGTAATCCATGTTGCTGCGGTGGTTCATGATGAACACCACCGTTGCGCCGGCCGGCACTGCGGCGAGACCGGCTTCGTCGACGTAGCCGATGCGCACGCGATACATCAGGCGGGCAACGGATTTTGCAAGCCAGTATCCAACTCGAAAATACAGGTACGCATTGAACGAGGGCACGATCTCGCGCGCGTAACGATCCACGCGACGCAGGACCACGCTGCGCGGCGCGCCCTCTGCCTGCGCCTGCGTCTCGGCGGCTGCCTGCACGCGCGAGTCGTGAAACACGCGATCGATCAACACCTGCCGCCGGGTCAGCTTGAAGGCCGGGATCTCAACGTTCAGGCGCGTGTTGATTTCGTCGATGACGCGGTTGATGCGGCGGCGCAAATACCAGCGCACGCCGGGCAGCAGCAACCGGTCCAGCACGGCCCAGGCCGCGAACAGAATCAGGATCGCCAGCAGCCAAGCCGGCAGCGTCACTGTCTGCGTCATGCGCCCTCCAACGCGTTCCGGCACGAAAGCGCGGTACCGCGGGCCCGTCAACGGTCACGCCGCGGCGATCCGCGCCCGTCGGCTAAGGGATCAATATCGTCGATCCGGTGGTCTTGCGCGCGACCAGGTCCTTGTGCGCCCGGCCCGCGTCCTTCAGCGGATAGCGGGCGTTGATTTCGATCTTGACCTTGCCCGAACCCACGATGTCGAACAGTTCCCTCGCACCGGCCTCCAGGTCTGCGCGCTCGGCAAAATACGTGACTGCTGAGGCTCGGGTTACGTACAGTGAACCCTTCTGGGACAGCACCGCGACGTCGAGTAGCGGCACGGGACCGGACGCCCCGCCAAAATTTACCAGTATTCCGCGCGTCCGCAGGCAGTCGAGCGATCCCATGAAGGTGTCCTTGCCCACCGCGTCGTACGCTGCGTGCACGCCCGTGCCAGCGGTGATTTCCCTTACACGTTCGACGAAATCCTCGCGTGTATAGTCGATCACGTGGTCGCAGCCGTGCGCTTTTGCCAGCGCCACCTTCTCCGGGGAACCCGCCGTGCCGATGACGATTGCGCCCAGCGCCTTGGCCCACTGACACGCAATCAGCCCGACGCCGCCGGCCGCGGCCTGCCACAGGATCGTGTCCCCGGGCCGCACCCGGTAGACGCTGCGCAACATGCATTGCGCGGTCAATCCCTTCAGTGTCATCGCGGCCGCGGTCTCGAACGAAATGCTCTCAGGGAGCACGATCATCCGGGCCGCAGGCATGTTCCGCACTTCGCTGTAGGCGCCAAGCGGGCCGCCGTAATAGGTCACGCGGTCACCCGGTTTCACCTCGGTCACTCCGCTGCCTACAGCTTCGACCACGCCTGCGCCTTCGGAGCCCAGTCCCGAGGGCAGTTGAATCTTGTATATGCCCGAGCGCTGATAGATGTCGACGAAATTCAGCCCCACGGCCTTGTGCCGCACCCTCGCCTGGCCCGGGCCCGGTTCGCCGACATCGACTTCTACCCACTGCAGAACCTCGGGACCGCCGGTTTTTTCGATGCGCATGGCTTTGGGCATTTCGTTCTCCTCGAGCGCCGGGCCGCGCCGAATCGCGGCGGCCGCATTCGCTGCATTGTATCCGCGCGCATCCCGATTCGGTGCGTCTACGATCCTGCCGCCCCGGTCCCCAGCAGGCGCCCCGCGTTGCCACCCAGGATCTTCGCCTTGTCGGCCTCGGTGATCGCCAGCGATGTGACGTGTCGCGTGTCGGCGCCGATGAACGGATCGTCCGAACCCCATAGCAGATGGTCCGCGCCGACGACCTGCAGCGCCAGCCCGAGCGCGGGGCCGTAGAAGGATGCGCTGTCATAGTAGAGGTTCTTCGCGTACTCGCTCGGCAGCCTGCCGATGTGCCTGCGGCAGTCGGGAAACAGCCGGTAGCCGTTGTCGAGGCGTTCCAGGATCATCAGCAGCGCACCGCCGGTGTGCGCCATGATGTACGGAAAATTCGGATAACGCTCGAACACGCCGGAATAGATCAGCCGTGCGGCGGCCAGCGTGGTGTCGAACACGAAGCCGACGCGCAACGGGAGTTCGTACTCCTCCATGTCCGCGGTATGGGCCGGGAACATCGGATGTTCGAACACCGGCAGCCGAAGCGCGTCGATGCGCGCCCATACCGGCTCGAAGCGCGGGTGATTGACCGGCTGGCCGGCGATGTTCGATCCGATCATCACGCCGTGCAGGCCCAGCTCGCCGGTGACGCGGTCGATCTCCGACAGCGATGCGCCGACATCGGACAGCGGCAGGCTGGCGAAGCCCGCGAACCGGCGCGGATGCGTTCTCACGATGTCCGCCGTGACGTCGTTCAAGTAGCGCGCCATCTCGATCTGGCGCTCGCCGTGCCACGCGTAGACATTCGGCGTGCTGACACACAGGACGCGCATGCCGACGCCTTGGTCGTCCATGTCGCGCAGCCGCGCGTCGATATCGAACATCGGTTCGCGGTGCCAAAGTACCGTGTGCCCGTCCTTGCGCATCAACGTCTGCCCGCTCGGCGTGGCCTGCGCCACGAGTCCCGCGTCGGCAGCCAGTGCGTCGACGTAACGGCGGTCCACCAGATGGGCGTGGATGTCGATGATCATCTGTTGAACTCCATGTGCCGGAACTGAGCGCCCGCAGTCTAAGGGATAAGAACGGTCGAACCGGTCGTCAGGCGCGGGAAACCTTCCACCCGAGTCTACCCGCGGCAGGGCGTCTGGCGCAAAATCCGGCTCTCGGCCTAAATTCTTTCCGAGGCGCTGGCCGCGCAAGTCCGAAGGGGCGTCGAATCGGACCGCAACTCAGGCAAACAGGCTCCGCCTGCGGAAACGCTTTGAAATCTGACAGCGGAAGACGGAACAATATTCCTCAGCTATCATTCGCCGGGCCGACAGCCGTTCGGGGCGCCGGTACCGATTTTTCGACTTGCCACCGATTCAATCGACGACGACCCCCCGAGCGGCGCGATCAGCGCTCATTCGAAGACACAGGCGGCACAGTGACAAAGGCGCAGAAAACCTCGGTAACGAACCATACCGGCCCCGCGCCCGCCGGGGAGCCCCGCATTCGTGTCCGCGGCCTCGGCAAGCATTTCGGTTCCCTCGAGGTGTTCCGCAACATCAACTTCGACGTCGGTGAGCGCGAAGTCGTCGCCATCGTCGGCCCGTCCGGCTGCGGCAAGACCACGCTGCTGCGCTGCATCGACGGCCTGTTGCCTCACGACGCGGGCGAGATCCGGGTCGGTGAACAGCTCGTCATCGAGCCGATCGCCGGCGTCGCGATGGTGTTCCAGCATTTCGGGCTGTTCCCATGGAAGACGGTGTTTGACAACATAGCCTACGGGCTGCGCATGGCCGGCGCGTCGCAAGCGGACATCGAGCGCAAGGTGCCGGGATTCGTCAAAATGGTGGGACTCGACGGTTTCGAAAAAGCGTATCCGTACCAGATGTCCGGCGGCATGCAGCAGCGCTGCGGTCTTGCGCGCGCGCTCGCGGTCGAGCCGAACGTGCTGCTGATGGACGAACCTTTCGCTGCGGTCGACGCGCAAACGCGCGAGATTCTGCAGTTCGAATTGCTGCGCATCTGGCAGGAGCGTCCGACAGCGATGATCTTCGTCACCCATTCGATCGAGGAAGCCGTGCTGCTCGGTCACCGGGTGATCGTGCTCAAAGGCAAACCATCGAGTATCCACCAGATCGTCGACATCGATCTTGCGGAACCGCGCACGCGCGATGCGCTGCGCCAGCCGCGCTTCGCCGAATTGCGCGAACAGGTCTGGAGCACGTTGCTGCGGGAAGCCCGCGAGGCCGAATTCCACCTCGAAAGGTCCTGACTCGAGTTGCCGCCCACCGACCTTGGGGCAGTTCGCGAACGTCCGGCGGGGACATTGGGGTGGCTGTTGCGCTGATTTGAACCGATCGAGTAGGATGCACTCGCCAGCGGGAAGGACGGAGGCCGGCTGGCGTGTTCCATAGGGCCCGAGGCTTTGGGCCGATTCAGCTTCACATAGCGAAACCGGAGGAGGAAATGCGCAAACTTGATGCGGTGGGTTTTTTACTTGCGGGTGCAGTGCTGGCGCTGCCGGCCGTGGCCAATGCGGAAGATCTGGTAGTCGGCATGCCGACGACGCCACCCAATGTGGTGATGATGCCGGTTCTGATCGCCCAGGACATCGGTCTCTACAAGAAATACGGTGTCACGGTGAAGACCGTCGCGCTCGACGGTGGCGTCAAGGTCTATCGGGCAATGCTTGCAGGCAACCTCGACATCGGCATGGCGCCTGGCGCGCAGGCGGCCGTCGGTCGCTCCAAGGGAGCGCCCGTCAAGGGCATCCTCGCGAACATCTACAAGTTCGAGGCCTCGATGGTCGTGCGCGACAACGTCAAGACGATGTCCGACCTCAAGGGCAAGCGCATCGGAATTCAGCAGCCCGGGGGGTTCGCCGACATCCTGAGCAAGACCGTGCTGCGCGCCGCCAAGGTCAATCCTAAAGACGTCCACTTCGTCAGCATTGCGACCGAAGACGTGCCGGCGCTGGTGGCCGATCAGATCGACACCGCGATATTGCATGTCGAACAGGAGATGCTGGCCAAGACGAAGGTTCCGAGCCTGCACGCGATCGCGCGCATGTGGGAGCTGCAGCCGAAACAGCTTTACCAGTTCATGCTCGTCACGGAAAAAATCATCCAGGCAAAGCCGGCCGCACTGCAGGCCTTCGTCAAGGCGAATATCGAGGCGACCCGCGCGATCTACAGCGACAGGGCCAAAGTGGTCCCGATCATGGTCAAATACACGAAATATCCGCAGAAGATCGTCGAGGACACCTACGACTTCCTGGTAAAAAGCTGCATCTGGGATGCCAACACCGGCCTCTCGCCCGAGCGCATCAACTTCACCGCGATGCTGATGACCAGGGTCGGCAACATCGAAAAGGGCAAGACGCCCAAGTACGAAGATGTGGTCGATACGAGATTCGCGAAGAAGGCGATCGCCGATCTCGGCGAATGGAAGGGTCCGATCTGCAAGACCCCGGCATTCTGAGACCAGGGCCGACAGGGCGCCGCCATCTGCCGGCGGCGCCCGCAGGCTCAACCACACACCTTCAAGCGACCTCGCTGCGACGCAAGGACGAATGCAATGAGCGTCATCGAAAACGTTAATGCCGGCGTAGCCAAGCGCAAAGAAAAAAAGGCGGCGCCTTTCTGGGAAAGCGCAGCGGCGTATCGCTACGGGTTCGTCGCGCTGATTCTGATCGTCTGGGAGATCACCGGGCCGTTCATCAATCCGATCTTCTTCTCTTACCCGTCGAAGATTGCCGTCGCCTTTGTCAAACTGAGCGCCTCCGGCGAGCTGCCCTACTACCTCGGGCAAAGTCTGGAAGTGATGTTCTACGGAATGGTCTTCGCGATCATCGTCGGCATCCCGATGGCGGTGGCCATGGCGCGCGTGCGCAAGCTGGATTGGGCGCTTGATCTGCCGATCAACGCGCTGTATGCGACGCCGATGGTCGCGCTCGTGCCGCTGCTGGTACTGTGGTTCGGTATCTACCTGAAGGCCAAGATCATCGTCGTATTTCTGTTCGCCGTGTTCCCGGTCCTGATCAACACCTATCAGGGCGTTCGCGAATGCGACAAGAGCCTGCTGGAAGTCGCGCGTTCATACCGCTCCAGTGAACGCTGGATCTGGCGGGATGTGCTGTTGCCGTTTGCGCTGCCCTACATAGCAGCAGGGATCCGGCTCGCGATCGGGCGCGGGCTGGTCGGTATGGTCATCGCGGAGTTCTACACCACCATTTCAGGCCTCGGCTTCATGATCACGCGCTACGCCAACGTATTCGAGATGGACAAGACGTTCGTGCCGGTCTTTGTGCTGATGATTTTGGGCATCTCGCTCACCACCGGCCTGAAATGGCTCGAGGCGCGCATCGCGCCCTGGAGCCATGCCAACCGCTAGCGGACGAATGCGGCGCCGATTCTTCGACCCGCGGCAGGGTTCGGAAACATCGCGTAACGCCCGGGAAGGCACACCCGAATGATCCGTACCGAGACCGTCTCGGCAGGACGCGTGGACGGGCATGTCGCGCACGCGCCGCGCCCGCTCGGAGGAGTCCTGCTGCTGCCGACGATTTCCGGAATCGATCGCTTCGTAGTCGAGCGCGCCGAGCAGCTGGCCGGCGCAGGATTGACGACGTTCGGCTGGAATCCGTTCCCGGGTGAACCAGTGCCCGAGGATCTGCCAACGGCTCTGAAGCGCGCCGGAAGGCTCAACGACGGCCTCATCGACGTGCTGTCCGAATGCGTGGACTACATGGTGGGAACGTTGCGGCTCGAGGCCGTTGCGGTGCTCGGATTCTGCCTCGGCGGACGATACGCGCTGCTTCATGCCGCGAAGGATCAGCGCCTTGCGGCCTGCGTCTCGTTCTATCCGTCGATTCGCGAAACGGCCAAGCTCAATGAAACGCTGGACGCAGTTGCGCTCGCGGCGCAGATTGCGTGTCCGGTGCACCTCGTATACGCCGGAAACGACAACGTCATCCTGCGGCCGACGTTCGTACGGCTGCGTGAAGCGCTGGAGGCGCGGCCTGCCGCCACGAGCGTCCAGGTCCAGCCCGGCGCGGTGCACAGTTTCATGCGACCGGAACTGCAGTCCGAACCGGCCAACGCATCGGCGACCCGGCTTTCGTGGCCGCAGGCGGTCGCGTTCCTGCAGGCCTGCATCGCGCGCTAGGGCCTGGCGGAACGGGGCGGCCGCGCCTGCACCGGACAGATGTTCTATTCGGAAATCTCGCGTACCGAAATCAGTGCGCTGCGCCATGCTTTGACCTTGCGCGCTTGCGACCAGGAAGCGTTGGCCGGACTGGTCGAAGGAAGGCGCTCAAAGCGCAGCGTTGTCTCGCCAAGCCCATCCACGACGTAGCGGCGGAACGACGCCTCTGCTTTGGTCCCGTTGAAGAACACGCGGCGGATCCGCGGATGGGAGCGGAAGAACGACGCAAAATCATTCGGAACGATCGATTCCTCGTCGATGTCCGAGTCGAGGCTGCTGCCGCGCGTGCAGGAGGCGAGAACGTCCCAGACTGCGACACCGGCATGCTTTAGCATGCGAACCCGCCGCGCATAGGGGATATCGGCGCCTGCCCCGAACAACGCGCCCATGATCGGCCAGAACGCGTTGCGCGGATGGGCGTAATACTGGTTCGCGAGCAGCGACGCCCTGCCCGGCATGCTGCCCAGAATCACCAGCGTCGCATTCGGCGCGGCGAGCGGCGCGAAACTGTGGACGTGAACTTTGGGCCGACTCACGGCGCGATTTGGGCGCTCAAGTTCGTCAAATTCGCAGCAGTCGCGCATTGCCCGAACCTCATGCTCATCGAGGACTGATCGATCCGGCGCCGATGGTGGTTGTCGGAGCAGGACATATTAATCGACGGGCCGCCGCGCAGGCGGGATTTGGCGATAATCTGATCGCGCAACCATCCACCAGGGAGACATGCCATGACCATCATTCGCCACCGACCTTCCAAGATCCTCTCCGGCGCCGTCGAGGCCAACGGCATGGTGTATATCGCCGGGCAGGTCGCCGACACGCTGCCCGCCGGCGCCGGCGCGCAGACCGAGGAGATCCTCGGCAAGATCGATGCCCTGCTCAAACTGGCGGGCAGCGGCAAATCGAACGTCGTCTACGCGCAGATCTGGGTTTCCGACATCCGGCTGCGCGATGAAGTCAATCAGGCATGGCTCGCGTGGGTCGACCCGGACAACCTGCCGGCGCGCGCGTGCGTGCAGGCTGCGCTCGCGAACCCGCAGATGTCGGTCGAAATCGCGGTGACCGCGGCGAAGGCCTGATGCCGGCTCGCTGCGAACACCGAAGCATAGGAACATCAGTCCGATGAAGCGCCGTGCTCGTGTGCTCGCCGATGCGGCGTGCGACCGATACAGGGTCGCGTTGCTTTAACCGCCGTCCGCGTGAAATTCTAGCGGTATCACCGCGCAGAATCGACTTTCAGATTGCCCGCGAAAATCCAGCATTTCTTGCCCTCCCGGTTCAAAATAGCGACCGGGGCGCTACAGCAACGGAGATGGCATTTATGAACACGCGAGCAGAACTGGAGGCCGCCGTCGCAACAGCGGAGGCGGATTGGCGCAAGGCGAGCGAAGAGCTGGACAACGCAGAAGCGATCCGGGCCAAGGCCAACGCCGACTGGCAGAACGTCGCTGACAACCGCCGCACTGGAGTATCCGACCGGCGCATCGCCGGCAAGATCTGGGACAACGTGTCCGGCGAACGGCGTAAAGCCGTCAACGACCGACGCCGTGTCGATGCCGCACGGGACAAGGCAAACGCCGACTGGGACGTGGCACACGCCGCCCGCAGCAATGCACGCGCCGTCTGGGAAAAGGCGCGCGCCGCACTCGATGAATTCGACCGCACGGAAAAGAATGCATAGGTAGACTTGGGAACGAGCGAACGCCATCCCATCGAATCACGTCGCAACCGGTGTGACCGCCCGCGGGCGAGCTAGCTCCCGGCAGCAAGTCGCAGTCCCACCGTAAGCGGCCACGGAATCCGGAAAGCCTCGGAGGGAAGCGGATCTCCCGGTTCAATAAATCTGACAAATTGCTTACAGTTCTTGATAGGCAGCCGCAGCACGGCACAATAGCGAAAAACTTGTCGAGCCTGAACGATGGCCACGGCCCGAAGAAGAACGGCGTGCATTGCACCCACAGGCCTTGCATCTACTGCGGCATCGGTATCCACGCGGACCGGACGGCGCAGCTGGTGTGCAAAACCAACCGGGTGCTGTTTCAGTCATTCACCGGAGAGACGTATGCGTAATCGATTGTGGGCCAGGCTTGGCACGCTGATCTTCGCGACGGCGTTGTTCGCAGCAGCTCCGGCGCATGCGGCCGACGAGTATTATTACTGCGACGAGCCCGATGCCGATGTCAACTGTCTGGATCCGGCGCTCGATCCGGCCGACGCGATCGGTGGCGGTGAGATCGACCCCGAAGTCACCGAGTTCGACCCGAACGAGCCGATCGACATCGCCGACGACGGGCAGTTCGACGGCATCTACCTGTGCACCGTGACCGATCCCGGAGGCCGCAAGGCGCAGGCCTATGCGTCGGTGAACGGGCACGCCTCCGGAGAGATGATCTTCGTGCTGGCCGGGCTGGATCCGAACACCGATCCCTACGCCGGCTACGGCAAGGGCAAGTTTGTCGATACCACGCTCACCGGGACCACGCACAAGGGCGGAGCGTTTTCATTCGAGGTCGCCATGGGCGAGGACGCCGACGGCTATGCGCAGGCCACCCTCAGCGGCACGGTGCGCGTCAAGGGGCGCGACCTCGCGCTGGCCGCCATCGAGTACGACGTGAGCGTGGACTGCCAGTCCATTTGGTGATCGGGGAACGCGCGATGCGACATTCAAAAGAATTACTGCAGATCGTCTGTGCGTTGTTGGGTAGCCTCGTGGTCGCGAACCAAGCGGTTGCGGCGAATAGTGGGCGAACTACCGATCGCGGTGAGGCACGCCTGCCCCAACAGAGTAGACCGCTTAAACCGCCAACCATGGGGAGTCCGGATCTGCTTAATTTGAAGACGGGCGGCGGGACGTTTGCAGGCTCCCCCGCGCTCGACAACGGCGGCTGGATCGACGGGGTGTACGAGTGCGACGTCACGCTGGAGGGGACGAAGGAACGCATACTCCTTTCGATGAACGGCAAGGCCGACGGGAGAACGATCTACGCGGTCGCCTCGATGAAAACCCACTACGAGGCGGGCCGCACCACCCCGTCGAAGCCGATCGACCAGCCCTTCCGCGGCTACGGCATCGGCGCGATCAGCGGCGTGGGTTACACCGGGACGACCTGGAACGGCCAGCCGTTCAGCTTCTCGCTGCTGGGGCTCGAGGAGAGCACCAGCGAGAAGAAGTACGACGTGCTGCGCATCAAGGGCACGATCGGCATCGACGCGAATCGGACGGCGCAGCTCGTGTGCAAGACCGACCGCGCGCTGTTCTGACGCGCTCGCAATCGTCGGGCCCGCTGGCTGTCCTACCGTTGCGGCGG